>Ga0224530_1001638_pt1 | contig 11421 bp, 9 predicted proteins | sample CBST75metaG_FD_179873 | JGI IMG/M metagenome (GOLD analysis project Ga0224530, IMG submission 179873) | Peat soil microbial communities from Stordalen Mire, Sweden - C.B.S.T75 | ecosystem: Environmental > Terrestrial > Soil > Wetlands > Peat | place: Sweden: Norrbotten County, Stordalen Mire...
CCCTTGGGAGAGAGATACTCCCCTTCATTGGCCGGACTCCAAAGGCTGTTTTCTGGTGTGGTGAATCCGAAGTTTGATGAAGAACGACTGCAGATCTTTCGACTCCGTTTGGCCAAAAAGCCGGCCAAACTGCGCTCAAGATGACAGTGCAATAGTGCAATTCTGATGCGATCTTCAGATTCGAGACACCAGCTATAATCTGCCGCATATCATGATTGTGCTCCGGCAAGCCGTAATGATCTGCAAACACCCCCTGCGGTGGGAGCTGTGTGCGGACTGAGCATCTTTGCACAGTGCAGCCTGGAGTTGACGCGGTAAAGTTGGAGATTCTACAGTGGTTCTCCAGCTTTTTGCGAAGTAAGACCGCTGGCGCAGATGGACGACTTCCCCAGGAGAAACCACAGTGCGCCGGGCTCGAAACGCCATCTGGGCTGCAGAACCGTTCCGGGTAGCATCCAACGTAAGTGGAGAGTGTTATGAGACGCATTTCGCGATTTGCCGTTCTTCCAATTCTAGCCATGGTGTTTCTGATGGCAAGCACAGGGTGTCACAAGAGCCAGGATCAGACTGCTGCCAATGCGGACGGGACGCAGAATCCGTCCACGGACCCGGCAGCAGCCAATCTGGCCCCGGCCGATTCATCCACCTCGCAACCTGCGACCTCTACATCGGCGCCTGCCTCTTCGAGCGCTTCCAGTTCCGCAGCGGCGCCTTCCTCTTCTCGGCAAAGCGCCCCGCAGCAGGATACGGGCTCGTACCAGGACTCCGGGCAGTACTCGGACGATCCGGGCTATGGAGTGCAGCCGGTTGCCTATGCAACCCAGGCGCCGCCACCGCTACCCACCTATGACCAGCCACAGGCTCCCGGTGACGGGTACCTGTGGACGCCCGGCTATTGGGCCTGGTCGGGAGGGGGCTACTACTGGGTGCTTGGTGCATGGGTTGAGGCTCCGTACGAGGGCGCTCTCTGGACGCCTGGCTACTGGGGATGGGGACACAACCGCTACCAGTTTTACCGCGGCTATTGGGGCCGGCACATCGGCTACTACGGCGGCATCAACTATGGCTTCGGCTATATTGGATTCGGCTACCAGGGCGGCTACTGGGACAACGACCATTTCCGGTACAACCGCGCAGTGAACAATGTGGACATTCGGGTGGTGCGGAATGTGTACAGCTACAACGTAGGCGACAACAGATCCAATGGAATCAGGGTGAGTTTCAACGGCGGGTCGGGCGGAGTGCAGATGCGTGCGAGGCCACAGGAATTGAGGGCGCTGCACGAGCAACATGCTGCTCCGATGAGCACCCAGATCCAGCATGAGCAGGCTGCCCGCTCCGACCGAGCGCAGTTTGCGGGCGCGAATCAGGGCCGCCCGGCGAACATGGTGGCGAACCGGCCGCTGCAAGCGGATCGTAATGTGAAAGCTCCGGCGGCGATGCAGGGACGCAATCAGGTTGGCGGGCAACAGATGCAACAACAGCAGCAGCAACGTCAAACGATGCCGGGACAGCAGCACCAGATGCCGCAACAGCAACAGCGCCAGACGGCTCCGCAACAGCAACACCAGGCGGCACCGCAACAGCAGCACCAGGCGGTACCGCAACAGCAACAACAGCAACGTCAGCAGATGCAGCGTCAGGCACCTCAGCAACAACAGCAACAGCGTCAGGCACCTCAGCAACAACAACAACAGCGTCAGGCACCTCAGCAACAACAACAGCGTCAAGCACCTCAGCAACAACAACAGCGTCAAGCACCTCAGCAACAACAGCAACAGCGTCAGACGCCTCAGCAGCAGCATCAAGCAGCCCCGGCACAGCAGCAACACCAGGCAGCTCCCGAGCGCAAGGATGAGCGCCCCAAGAACTAACCTTCCGCGGTTTTTCGGGGGCAAAACAAAGAGAAAGCATGGACTGCGCCGTCAGAACCAGGACGGCGCAGTTTTTGCGTGCGGGGCAGGCGGGCCGGAGGGGTGGTGGCCTTGCAATCCATCGTATACTGGCGTCATGTCGATCGTGCGCAATCTCGCCGGCATTGCCAAAGGTATGAGCATCACCTTCCAGGAGATGCTGCAGCCGACGCAGGTGGAGAATTATCCCGATGGGAAGGGCCCCCTGCGTGGGGCGGTCCTGGAGCAGCGTTATCGCGGGGCACACGTGCTGCAACGCGACGAGAACGGCCTGGAGAAGTGCGTGGCGTGCTTCCTGTGCGCCGCAGCCTGTCCTTCGAACTGCATCTACATCGAGGCCGCGGAAAACACCGAAGAGCAGCGCATTTCCTCCTCGGAGCGCTACGCCAAGGTCTACAACATTGACTACAACCGCTGCATCTTCTGCGGCTATTGTGTGGAGGCCTGTCCGACGGACGCCATCACGCATGGGCACGGATTTGAACTGGCCACTCTGAACGCAACCAACCTGGTGATGCGCAAGGAAGAGATGCTGGTGCCGGTCGAGGCGTTGACGGCGGCGAAATAGAGCAGCATTCTCTTCCCGACAGAGGCTTTTGCGAGAAGTTGGCGCGAAAGCTGGTGTGTCCCTCATTCCGCATGGCGGAGTTCGAAATCCTTATGACAGATTGGCAAGGTACGAGACCGATGAAAGATTCTGCGCGATTCCTCACTATTGCCTCACTGCTTGTCCTGGTGATGACCTTCCAGGGTTTTGCAGTTACACCACAAAAAGAAGCTTCGGAAGCAGAGACGCTTCGTGCTCAGACGCAGGCGGCGACGGACGCACTGCAGCAATGGTATGTGCCTCAGAGCGGGTTGTACCGGACGACAGGCTGGTGGAACTCCGGCAATGCGATTACCGCGCTGGCGAATTTCAGCCGGGTGAGCGGCACGGAGAAGTATCTGCCGGTTTTTGCCAATACGCTGCGCGTGGCGCAGACGGGTCCGGATGGCGCCAAGGGGTTCATCAACACCTATTACGACGATGAAGGATGGTGGGCGCTGGCGTGGATCGACGTGTACGATCTAACGCACGATGCGGCTTATCTGCGCATGGCGGATTCGATCTTTTCCGATATGCAGTTGGGATGGGAGACGGCGAGCTGCGGGGGCGGAGTGTGGTGGAGCAAGGACACGAAGGAAAAGAACGCCATCGAGAACGAGCTGTTTCTCTCGGTGGCCGCTTCGCTTGCCAACCGCGAGCCCGACGCCGCGCGGCGTACGAGCGATCTGGCATGGGCGCAAAAGGAATGGGCGTGGTTCCGCGACTCCGGCATGATCAATGGCGACCATCTGATCAATGACGGGCTGGACCGGTCGGACCCGGCGCATTGCAAGAACAACGGCAAGAATACCTGGACGTACAACCAGGGAGTGATTCTGGGCGGGCTGGTGGAGCTGGACAAGGCCGCTCCCGATCCTGCGCTGAAGGCGATTGGAGCTTCGATTGCGCTGGCGGCCATTACTCATTTGACGGACAAGGATGGGGTTCTGCACGAGAGCAACGATGCCCATACGGGCGGGGATGTTCCGCAGTTCAAGGGCATCTTTGCACGCAACCTGATGAGCTTCAACAGTGTGTGGCCGGACAGGCGCTACCAGGAGTTTTTTCTTGCGAATGCACGCAGCCTTTGGAAGAACGACCGGGATGCCGAGAATCACTTTGGCTTTTATTGGGCTGGGCCAGTCGACTCCATCGACGCTGCGAGACAAAGTTCGGCGCTGGACCTGCTGATTGCTGCGGACGCTCAAGAATCGGGCAAGGGAAAGCGCGGCGGGGGCTTGCGAGGGCGATCCGGGGTGAAGCTGCGCGATCCGGCAAATCCCGCGCGTTGAAGAGAGGGGCGGCCTTCATGTGACTTTCTGACCTATTCCCAGGCTTGCAGGGCCGGTTATCCTAAAAGTTGCCGTCTTCTCCGTCCTTTCGGCGGCCAGAGCAGTGGGGAGGAACTTTGAAGGGCTTTCTAGAGGCACTTGGCCGGCGCGTGCTGGTTTTTGACGGCGCGATGGGCACCAATCTGCAGCGGCACAACCTTACCCCGGAGGATTTCTGGGGCAAGGAGGGCTGCAACGAACTGTTGGTGCTATCGCGGCCTGACGTGATTCGCGCGGTCCATGCTTCTTTCCTTGAGGCGGGCTGCGACGTGATCGAGACGGACAGCTTCGGGTCCACCAGCATTGTTCTGGCGGAGTACGAATTGCAGGATCGCACGCGCGAGCTGAATCTTGCGGCGGCACGGCTGGCGCGGGCTGTGGCCGACGAGTACTCGACGCCCGAAAAGCCGCGTTTTGTGGCCGGCTCCATGGGGCCGACGACCAAGCTGCCTTCGCTGGGACACATTGGCTACGACGAGATGGCGGCTGCCTATCGGCAACAGGCTGCAGCGCTGATCGAGGGCGGCGTGGATGTGCTGCTGATCGAGACCTGCCAGGACCTGCTGCAAGCCAAGATTGCCCTGGCGGCCTGTCAGGACGCCATCCGCGATGCGCGGGAGGGGAAGACGCCTGGGACCGGACGTGATGTAGCTCTGCAGGTCCAGATCACGCTCGAAGCTACGGGCACCATGCTGCTGGGTTCGGAAGTTGGCGCGGCTCTGGCGGTGCTGGAAAGCTTTCAGCCGGACGTGATCGGGCTCAACTGCGCGACAGGGCCGGCGGAGATGAACGACGCCGTCCGCTTTTTGACGCAAAATTCCTCAGTGCCCATCAGCGTGCAGCCCAACGCCGGTTTGCCGCAGAACGTGGGAGGGCACGCGGTCTACAAGCTCACGCCCGCGGAGTTGGCATCGTTCCACAAGCGATTTGTCTCGGAATATGGCGTACAGGTGGTAGGCGGCTGCTGCGGAACCACGCCGGAGCATCTGCGTGCGGTGGTGGAGGCGCTGAAGGGCGTCAAGGCGGCCAAACGGGACGTTGCGCCGCAATCGGTGGCGGCGAGTGCGTTCTCTTCGCTATCTCTCGAAGCCGACGCGCAGCCCATCGTGATTGCCGAGGAGATGAACACCACGACGCGTCTGGAAACCTTCCGCAACATGGTGCGCGAGGGCGACTACGACGGCATCCTGGCCATGGCGAAGCGTCTGGTGAGCGAGGGCTCGCAGATGCTCGACCTGTGCTGCGCCATCGTGGGCGAAGACGAGATGGCGTACATGAACGCGGTGCTCGAGAAGATTGCCACGCGCGTCACGGCGCCCATCCTGGTGGATTCGACCGAGGCCAACGTGATCGAGGAGGCGCTGAAGCGCATTCCCGGCAAGCCGGTGATCAACTCCATCAACTTGGAGGACGGAGAGAAGCGGACCAGCCTGGTGCTGCCCATGGCGCGGCGCTATGGGGCCGCAGTGATCGCGCTGACTATCGACGAACAGGGCATGGCGCTGACGGCGGACCGCAAGGTGGCTATTGCGCATCGCATCTACGACCTGGCGGTGAACAAATACGGGATTCGGCCCGAGGATCTGATTTTCGACGCGCTCACGCTGCCCATTTCGACCGGGCAGGAAGACTATCGCTCGGCGGCCATCGAGACGCTGGAAGCAGTGCGGCGGATCAAGCTGGAGTTGCCGCGCTCGCGGACGGTGCTGGGTGTTTCCAACATTTCGTTCGGCCTGAACGCGTACGCGCGGCGGGTGCTGAACTCGGTATTTCTGAAGGAGGCGGTGGACCGGGGGCTGGATACGGCCATCGTCAACTACTCCAAGATCTACCCGTTGTACAAGATTCCTGAAGTAGAGGTTGAACTAGCGCGCAAACTGATCTTCCAGGATCGCACGAATGGAACCGATCCGCTGCAGGCCTACATGGCTCACTTTACCAGCATCGGGAAAGGCGCGATTCAGGAAGACGAAGTTGTGGTCGAGAACCTGACCATCGACGAGAAGCTCAAGCAGCTCATCATTCGCGGCGAGCGAACGATCGGGGTGGGGGAGCAGAAGCAGTCGTTGGAAGAGGCGCTGGAGACGGCGCTCCTTGACCACACTCCGCTCGATCTGATCAATACTGTTTTGCTGGACGGGATGAAGACCGTGGGGGATCTTTTTGGTGCACGCAAGATGCAGTTGCCCTCGGTGCTGGATTCGGCGGCGGTGATGAAGGCCGCGGTGGCCCATCTGGAGCCGAAGATGGAGAAGTCCGATGGGGGCGGCAAGGGGCTGATGGTTCTGGCCACGGTGAAGGGCGACGTGCACGACATCGGCAAGAACCTGGTGGACATCATCCTGTCGAACAACGGCTACCGGGTGGTGAACCTGGGCATCAAGCAGCCCTCCGACGCCATCATTGCCGCGGCGCGCGAGAACGGATCTCAAGCCATTGGTCTGAGCGGGTTGCTGGTCAAGTCGACGCTCGAAATGAAGTATGTGTTGCAGGATCTGGAGCGGCTGGGCATGACGGTTCCGGTGATCTGCGGCGGCGCGGCGCTGACGCGCAAGTACGTGGAAGAAGATTTGCGCAAGGAATATGCTGGGCCGGTGTTTTATGCCGAGGATGCCTTTGCCGGATTGCGTGTGATGGGCGATCTGACCTCGGACGACGCCGCGGTGCGCGCCAGCCGGGAAGAGGACGGGAAGACGGTGAAGGTCTTTGCCAAGGGCAACAATGCCTCGGCGCAGGAACTGACGCTGGTGGAGCTGACGCCGGAGGGCCGTTCGCCGGTGGTGGAGCGGGTTGCGGCGATTCCGGCGCCGCCCTACTGGGGGCCGCGCGTCTTCAACAACTACAACCTCGACGAGCTCTTTCCGTATATCAACGAAACCGCGCTCTTCAAGAATCAGTGGCAGTTGAAGACTGCGGCGCAGGCGGATTATCTGCGGCTGGTGGAGGAGAAATTCCGCCCCATTCTGTTCGACCTGGAAGCAGAGGTGAAGGCGGCGGGCTGGTTTGAGCCGAAATCCATCATCGGGTTCTATCCCTGCGCCGGCGACCATGACGACCTGGTCGTCTTCGATCCGGAAGACCCAGGGCGTGAGTTGGAACGCATCACTTTCCCGCGGCAGGCGCAGGGGCGCAGGCTTTCGATTGCCGATTTCTTCGAGCCGATCGGGGCGGGGCAGCGGGATGTGGTGGGATTCTCCATTGTGACGGTGGGAGACGAGGCCAGCCGGCAAACGCAAAAGCTCTTCGAGGCCGGGGACTTTACCAAGTACCTCTATCTGCATGGGCTCTCGGTGGAGACGGCCGAGGCGCTGGCGGAGTTCGCGCACAAGCAGGCGCGGGAGTTTCTGGGAATTGCAGGCGAAGACTCGGCGCGCATCACCGATCTTTTCCATCAGAAGTACCGCGGCTCGCGCTATTCTTTCGGCTACCCGGCCTGCCCGAATCTGGAAGATCAGGCCAAGATTTTCCGGTTGCTCAAACCCGAGGAGAATATCGGCGTGCGGCTGACAGAGGGGTTCCACCTGGAGCCGGAGCAGAGCACGAATGCGGTGGTGGTGCATCATCCACAGGCGAAATATTTTGTAGTGTGAGGAGCGATGGCACATCGCGGCTTCGACGAACAGATGGCGGCGCTGGATGCTCTGAAAGGGAGCGAGCTGGACGCTGCATCAGTGCGGCTGGTGAAGCAAACGCTGGGCAACCGCAGCAACCTTCTTGTCGCCAAAGCCGCAGGCCTTGCCGAAGAGGGTGGGCTGGTCGAGTTGCTGCCCCAGTTGCTTGCTGCCTTTGACCGGTTCTTCAGCAACGCCGAGAAGTCCGATCCGCAGTGCTGGGCAAAGAACGCGCTGAGCCATGCGCTGGGAAGTCTGAAGTGCCGTGAGAAGGAAGTCTTCCTGCGCGGGTTGCACCATCGACAAATGGAGCCGGTTTGGGGTGGAAAGTCCGACTCGGCTGGGACCTTGCGCGCGAACTGTGCACACGCACTGGTGACATTTGAAGAGTTGAGTAACCACGAGTTGCTCCTCATTCTTCTGGACCCGCTGCTGGACCCGGACAAGAGCGTCCGCGTGGAAGCGGTGCGAGCCATGGGACAGCTCGGCCCGCCGGCCGTGCCGGTGTTGCGATTACGGGCGCTGGTCGGCGGCGGGGAACCGGAGGTGCTGGCTGCCTGTTTTGGCGTGCTGCTGGAGATAGAGCGCACGGCCGGGATTCCCTTTGTGGCGGGATTTTTGGAGGCGGGCGACGATGCAGCAGCAGAGGCCGCTTTCGCATTGGCAGAGACGCGACTGCCGGAGGCGTTGGCGGTGTTGCTCGACCGGCAGCGCGCGGGAGCAGACGAGTGGTTCGCCAAGGTGCTGCTGAGCGCCGTCGCGCTGACCCGGCTGCCGGAAGCGTTGGATTTTTTGACCGACCTGATCGCTCGCGACACGGACGAAGCCCCGGTGGCCCTGGAGGCGATTGGCCACACTGCCCCGTCGGAAGAGTTCCGGCGGCGGGTAGAAGAGGCCGTCGAGCTGGCGGACAGTGCGCGGCTGAGGGCGTTGCTTCTGGGGCCGGACTGGGCGCAAGGACAATAGCGTCGCGTTACAGGAATGAGATATAGAAACGCCCCGCAGGCATCTTCCTGGGAAGAGCCGGCGGGGCGTTTCTTAGTTTGTGATCGGAAAGAACAGCCTTAGTACTTGACGATTCCGGTGAAAGATTCGGGCTTGAGGCTGGCGCCGCCCACGAGGGCGCCGTCGATCTCTTCCTCGCCGAGCAGAGATGTGGCGTTGGCGGGCTTGACGCTGCCGCCGTAGAGAATGCGGATGTTGGCGGCGATGGCGGGGCCGAGCAGCTTGGCGACTTCGGCGCGAATGATCTTGTGCGCGTCGACGGCCATCTCGGGGGTAGCGGTCTTGCCGGTGCCGATGGCCCAGACGGGCTCATAAGCGATGACGATGGGCGCGGCAACCTCGGCGGTGATGCCGACCAGTGCGCCGGCGACTTGGGTCTTGAGCACGTCGGCGGTCTTGCCCGCTTCGCGATCAGCCAGCATTTCGCCTACGCAGACGACGGGAACGATTCCGTTCGCGAGGGCTGCGTGGAGCTTTTTGTTGACGATTTCGTCAGTTTCAGCAAAGTACTGGCGGCGCTCGGAGTGGCCGATGAGGGTGTGGGTTCCACCCACGGCCTTGAGCTGGCCGATGGAGGTCTCGCCGGTGAAGGCGCCCTCGGGGGCGAAGTGGATGTTCTGCGCACCGACGGCCACGTTGGAGCCCTTGGCGGCTTCAATCACCGTGGGCAGCAGGACGGGCGAGGGAAACAGAGCAATCTCGTCGCGGGTGTGTCCGGCAACGAGGGGCAAAAAGGCTTCGACAAACGCCTTGGCTTCAGCAGGCGTCTTGAACATCTTCCAATTGGCGGCAATCAGTGCTTTACGGGGCATTTTTTCGAAACTCCTCAGGTTGATTCTAGTCGATGGAATCAGGAGGGCGGGGTGACGGTGGGCACAGGGAGGGCGGCGACGCAGAAGAGGGCGGGGAAGAAGATTACAGGTGAAGCACCTGGTGGCAGAAGTCGTTGGCGCTCAGGATCTTGGTTCGGCCCATCTTGTCGAGCTGCAAGAGCCCGGAGCGCTTGTCGCCGGTTACGGCATAGTCGGGTTGCGCGGCGTCGATCAGATCGAGGAGAAAGCTGTCGGCAGGGTCGGCGGCCTCGTGTTTGCGCGGCAGAGGAGCAGGCCAAACGGTGGCGCCGTAGAGGTTATTGAGCATGGTTCCAATGTGATGGGGTTGTAGCCTGTCTCTGAATTTGGGAGCGCGGCTGGCAGTGCGTATTTCGTCGATCTGCTGTTGGCAGGTAAGCAGATGAAATCTGCCAGCTCGCCATTGATCGACGATATGTGCTGGTGCGCCGTGAGAGGACAGCAAGGCACTGAAAAGGATGTTGCTGTCCAAGAGGACGATCATTTGCCAAGCTGGGCCCGCGCCCAGGCAAGGGATTCCGCAACGATCTCGCCCATTTCATCGGCACCAACGTCCGCGTTGTGCTCCCTGACCGCCTTGAGCGTCGTGTCGAATATGTGTTTCTTGACCGCCTCTTCGACAAAGCGGGAAAGATCGCCCTTCTTGCCGCCGCCTTCATTGGCAAGGAACTGGCGCAGGGATTTGTCGGTTTCTTTGGAGACGACGAGGTTCCAGCGGGTGGTAGTAGCGGACATAAGCAACTCCATCTCCAGTATACACCTAAACAGATAAGCACATAAACACCTATCCGCCCGCGTGTGGGGATTCTCGGGGAAGCAGAGTCCGGCTATTCTTCCGAGGCGGAGAGTTGGACCGAGGAGAGATCGGGGGGAACTTCTCCCCTCTGGAAGGCGGCGCGGTGGTCGGGGTCACCGAGGTCCATCTTGAAGTGGTGCCAGGTTCCATCCTGGAGGACGCCCATATTCCATGCGCCGGAGACCGTATCGGAGAACTGCCAGAGAATGTGGAAGCCTTCCTCGTTGGTAAAACCTTCCATATCAGCCTGGATGATGGCGTTGCCTCGCTTCCAAAGGTAGGAGCGGAGCTCATGGAGGGCGGCAGAGCCTTCCTCGGAATCGGCTCCGGGCAGGTGCTGGAAGGCGTAGATTGTCTTGACCTCGGCCAGGTAGCCCTGGAGCCACTCGACGCCGGTTTCCGGCTGGCAATCCCCGATCTCCTCGAGAAACTCCGCGATCTCTTCATCCCCGAGGGAGCCTTCGGTGACGGGATTGCGCTGAATTACGGCGATTTCGACCTCGTCGTCGCCGGAGAGCAGAAGGGTCTCCCATTCCTCCTCGTCACCCTCTTCGATGGTCAGCTTGCAATCGGGATGTTCGGAGGCGAGGAGGTCTGCCAGGTCTTCGAGAGAAGGAAACTCCTCCTGCTTGGACAGAACTCGGGTGTAATACCGCATATTCTTCTCCTGCCGGGGCGCCAGCGGCCTTGGGGCTCAAATGTATCTTACCCTGCAAGGGACCCTCCCACCTGCCCGCTGCCACCTGCGGTGAGGCCAACCGCCTTCGGCTGGCCCGCGCCAGAAAGAAGGCGCGGAAGGGGAATCGAGGGATAGTAGGATGACAGCGATTGGGAGGGGAGTGAGGCTTTTCAATATTTTGCAAAAGACGCGGAAAAGAGGGGGCACGGAGTGTCTGGGGGCAGGAAAAAGACAGCAAGTTGGCACCCGCTTGCGCGGGGGTGGCGAGTTGGCGCTATGGGATCTCAAAAAAAACCCCGCAGCCGGCAGGAAATCTGCGCCGGATGCGGGGCTTCCATGTTGCGGACGACAGGGCCGAAGGCGGCTGCCGCACCGCGGGGGGTTACTTGTTGGTCAGCGCTTCCACACCGGGGAGCTTTTTGCCTTCGAGGAATTCGAGGCTGGCGCCGCCACCGGTGGAGATGTGGGTGATCTGGTCGGCAAGGCCGGTCTTATTGATGGCCGAGACCGAGTCGCCGCCGCCGATGATGGAGATGGCGCCCTTGTTGGCCGCAACCGCCTTGGCGATGGCGTTGGTGCCGATGGCGAAGCGGGGGAACTCGAAGACGCCGGCCGGGCCGTTCCAGACGATGGTCTTGGCGGTGGCGAC
>Ga0224530_1001640_pt1 | contig 11417 bp, 7 predicted proteins | sample CBST75metaG_FD_179873 | JGI IMG/M metagenome (GOLD analysis project Ga0224530, IMG submission 179873) | Peat soil microbial communities from Stordalen Mire, Sweden - C.B.S.T75 | ecosystem: Environmental > Terrestrial > Soil > Wetlands > Peat | place: Sweden: Norrbotten County, Stordalen Mire...
AAGTTTGCATGTACTTGTATGGGTTGTTGTTCAGGTAATCCGTGCTGGTGTTGTAGTAGTAAGTTCCGTCGGGAGTGTAGGAGTAGTCCCGGACGTGGACGTGCTCGATCTCTCCGCCGAACTTGAGCTCATGATGCCCGTGGTGAAATGCCAGCAGGTCGCCGGCTGTTTCTTGCTGGGCATGAACCCAGCTATAAGTCGAATAACCCGCCTGGAGATAGTTGGGAACAACGACGCCCACGCTTGCATCAAGCGGCCTGGCGCTATCGGGGAAATAGTTGGTATAGGCGAAGCGCACCACGTTCACCTTGTCGCCACCGAAAATGGCGCGGTCTGAAACCTGCCCGCCCCAGGATTGAATGCGTGCGGTGCGGCCATAGCTGGGAACGCTATAACTCGAGATGCGGTCGTTGGCGTTGTCCGTGGCGTAGTGATTGCCGTTGAAGCGTGCGGTAAGCGCATGAGTGCGAGTCAGATCGTGATCGACGCGTGCCAGGGCCGAGTACTCGTTGGACTGGCCAATGTAGAAACCGGGCGTGGGACTGGTGATAACAGCGCCGCGCGCCTGTTGGACGCGTTCATAGCTGGCAAAATAATTGGTCCTGCTCCCGACCAGCGGGCCGCCGGCTGAACCGCCCCAGTCGAGCCTTTCGTTGGGAACATGAGCTGTGGCCAGAGCCGGCGATGCCTGCGTGCCGCTGGGACGAATGTAGGAGAAAAAGTCGCCATGGTGCGTATTGGTTCCCGCCGCCGTGGTAATGGCGATAATGCCTGCGGTCGAGTTGCCGTACTGGGCCGGATAGTCGCCCGTGAGAACCTTCACCGAGTCCACGCTGGCCGGGGCCACGGCGGCTACCGGGCCGTTCGCATACACCCAGTCGTAGTTCGTTGTTCCGTCGAGCATGAAGCTGGTGTGCCGATACGATGCGCCGTTAATCGAGAGGCGGTTGGCGTCCTGGTAGTCTCCGCCAAGTGGAAGCGGTTGCAGGACGTGCGGATCGAGCAGCGCGTACTTGATTGCGGAATGGATAACGCTGGGCAGTTCTTCAATTTCGTTAGCGCCAATGGTCTGGCTGATCTCCGCGCTGGCGGCATCCAGATTGAGTACGCCCTGGGTAACGATCACGGAAGAGTGCACATCGAGCAACTCAAGATTGGCGTCGATCTCGCGCGCTTCGTCTCCGGTCAGTACGATATCGCTCTGGCTGAAGGGCTGCAAGCCGGTAGCTTCAATCGTGATGCTGTAAGTAAGTGACGGTTCGACGGCGGAAAACTGGTAACGTCCTTCGGCGTCCGTCGTGGCAGTCTGCTCATGCCCGTTGGCCTTGAGCACAACACGCGCGTTGGCGATGGGAGTTTTATTGGCGCTGGCGGTCACTGTTCCATGCAGAGTACCTGCCAGAGCGTACGTCGGAAATGCGATAACCAAGAGCAAAATCAAGCGGTACATGGTTCGAGGATTCATTACTTCCCGGACTCCTTTGCATATTCTTTGAATGCTGCATTGATATCCGTGCTGGCGGGATGAATAAGAACGCGATAGCGCAGTCGAAGCTCATCGCCAGGCTGCATGCTCAGGCTTCCATCGGCGCGCGTCTTGTCGTAGTAGCGCTGCGCAAACGGATTGGCGAACAGCAGCCCCACGCCCCGTGTGACCCATGTGGTTGGAAAACGGAAATTGCGTGGCGAGTCCATGAAAATCACGCCGACTTTTTCTCCGTCGAGCGTGGCCTGGCAATCAACCCACGCCGAGTGCTTGCCTTCAATCGCCTTCCATCCCTTGACGCCTTCCGCATTAACCAGCGCGCCGCCGTTGTTCTCGTCGAACGCGGGAGCCAGGCGGATGCCGATAACGCCGTCGCGCGCGTCCTCAAACGTGGCCAGCTTGATGGCTTTCAGTTGCATGTCGATGTCGAACATACGGCTCTCGACAGGCTTGGCATAGAAAGTGATCGTCAGCGTTTCGTCGATGATCGGCTTGCCGTCCTGATTCAGCCATTGCACGGCAGCCGTGAAGCCGCCCGAATCGGCGCCGTCATGGGTTTCGATGACCTTCTGGAATTGCAGCACTCCCATGTGCGGATGCGGATCGGCGGGATCGAGTTCCCACAGATTCATGCCGCTGATATGTTCGGACCCCATCCAGATGCCGCGCTGATGCGGGTGGTCGGTTGGTTCGCCGGCAATCTTTTCCATCGGAAATCCGCGCGTGACGTGCTTGCCGGACGCAGTAAGCAAAGGCGCGAGATACGGCTTGTGCGCATCCTTGCCTTTCTCAAACGCGGTAAAGGGTTTGCCGTTGACGCTGATGCTGACGCGCTCGTCTGAAACGGTGACTTTAACCTGGGCAGACAACGCTGCTGTCTGCAAAAGCAGGAGCAGAAGAACGGAGCACACTGTTTTGAGTCGCATTTGGCCTCTCAGGAAACGTACATGGTTATTGATTCGGCCCCATTGGATTGCATCACCACAGATCTGTCATCCGGAGCGAAGCGCAGCGTAGTCGAAGGACCTGCGGTTGCTTTTGTTCTGCGCTGTAGCAACATTGTAGGGCCGGATCAATAATGGAACGTGAACGACAGCGCGACCTCCGGGCAGCCCAAAGACAGGCTTCTGGCAGTAGCTCGACACGACACAAACCGTCGCCGTTCAGCCAGCCAGCAGCGCGGGGCGTTCGGCGACCAGCTTCAACATCAATTCGCCGAACAGCGTGTTGGCCCACGCAAACCACGGCCGCGTGAATTTTGCAGGATTGTTCTTGTTGAACGTCTCGTGCATGAAGCCGGTTCCGGCGGTGGTGTCTCGCAGCCAGCGCAGGCACTGGCGAATCTCCGTGTCGCTCGTCGACGTGAACGCGCGGAACAGGATCGACATCGGCCAGACCGCATCCAGCCCTTCATGCGGTCCGCCGATTCCCTCGGCAGCCGAACCGCGGAAAAAGTATGGATTGTCCGTACTCAGCACAAAGGCGCGCGTCCGCTGATACACAGCATCGCTTGCGCTGCACGCGTCCAGGTAAGGCAATGACAGCAGGCCGGGAGCGTTGGCGTCGTCCATCATCAGGCTGTTGCCGTAGCCGTCCACTTCGTAGGCCCAGATCATGCCAAATTTCGGGTGATTCACCTGTCCGTGCAGACGCAGCGCCTGCTCTACTTCCGCCGCCAGCGCGTATGCCTCCGCCGCCAGTTTCGTATCGTGCGCAGCCTGTGCGGCCAGCTCCGCCAACTGGTGCAGCGCCTTCACCGCAAACAGATTCGCGGGCACAAACAGCGGATAGATGCACGCATCGTCCGAGGGACGGAACATGCTGTAGATCATTCCGTTGGGCCGCGCCGGATTGCCGAATCCGGAAAGCGCCACCGTATCGTAAGGAACTTCACTCCCTCGCTGAAAGCGGTATGGGCCGTGATCGTCTTTGCGCTGCTGTTCGCGGAAGGTGCGCAGAATGGCCGCGGCAGCGGACTTCCATTGCGCGTCGAATGGACCCGCGTCGCCCGTGGCTTTCCAATATCCATGCGCCAGCCGGATCGTGTAGCAGAGCGAGTCGATCTCCCACTTGCGTTCAGCCACGCCCGCATGGTGCTCCGTGTTGTCGTGCACTGCCCAGGAAAGCGCCGGAACCGACGCATCGCGCGTAAATGCGTTCGCGTAGGGATCGATCAGTATCATGCGCGTCTGGCGGCGGACAACGCCCTCGATGAGCGCGCGCAGCCGGTCGTCCTTTCGCACAAAAGCCAGATAAGGCCACACCTGCGCCGAGGAGTCGCGCAGCCACATGGCGTCAATGTCGCCCGTAACCACAAACGTGTCAGGACGCCCCTCGAATGTTCCCGGAACCACCGTCGTGTCCAGCGTGTTGGGAAGGCAATTCTCCACCAGTACACGCAGCGCAGGGTCGGCAATTCGCCGTTGCAAGTCAACAATGGCTTCATCAATGGCGGAAGAAACAAACCGCCGATCCGCCTGCGCTGGCCGCGCATGGGGCAGTTCGGGAGCCGCGGCCGAAGCCGCAAACCCCTTCCGCACTCCTGCTTGCAACAGTGTCCATGCGCCTGCTCCCGCCAAAACTTCGCGCCGTGTCGGCAAATATTTCGTCATCGCTCCTCATCCCTCGGGCAATCGGCGGAGAAATCCCCCCGTCGCCACAAATGAAAACCTCTTCAACAATATTCTCATCAAGCATACCGTCCGAAGTCACCGGCAATGCCTGTGCGCAACTGCTTCGGTATGGATCAAAGCAGGAAGCTGATCTGTTATCGCGCCAGCATGTTCAGCCCTATGATATTTTGAGAGCGGTTCTCTTATTGCTGTAGAACAACTTTGAAAGGCCGTGGCTTTAGAGCATTTCTCCTATTGCTATAGAGCAGCTTTGAAAGGCCGTGGCTTTAGAGCATTTCTCCTATTGCTATAGAGCAGCTTTGAAAGGCCGTGGCTTTATTAATCCGGCACAAAACGATTTCATAACCAAAGAGCTGTCATCCTGAGCGAAGCGCAGCGGAACCGGGGTCCCCAACGACAGGTCTTCGTCGCTGGGGTGGGGAGTCGAAGGACCTGCATTTGTTTTTGATGAATATCATGCTTGCCCAGGCAATCGTATAAAAGTGATAGAGCGTTGTGGCTTTGTAACAGGGCACGACTTCAGTCGGGCCGCAAAATGCCTCAAAATAAAGGTGGGCTTCAGCCCTTGCGGGATCTTTCCTTTCCACTACCGTTTTTTGTTTGCATCATGCCCTATGCCGGAACAAGATTGATATTCATCCAGGAGAAAAGCGCTAGTCGTCTTCCAGTACACGCAAGCCAAAAATGGCGTTTTCCTCCCCCAAAAGCGCCATTTTTGCGTCAAAGGCGCAGAGTCCAAAAAGCCCCCTCGCCAGACATATGCCAGCCCGCTTTAGAATTGCTCCGTAGCACTATCAAGGGTAAGAGGAGATGCGTATGAAATTGTTCTTCAAGATTGCCGCCCTGGGTTTATTGTTGCCGGTCGGAGCAGCTACGTTGTCGGCCCAGCAGAATTACTTTAATAACTGGCCTGCCGGCCGTTCCCCGCAAGAGGTTGGCAAGCGCCTTGCCGATCACTTCATCACCACTCCGCATCAGGAAAATTCCCTGCATACAGTTGGCTATGCGGACATCTGCACCTGGTACGGTGCATTAACCTTCGCGCAACTGACGCACGACGACGCCTTGCGGACCGCACTGATCAAAAAGTTTGAGCCGCTGATGCCGGGCGGTTCCGAACCTCAGTGGGTTCCGGTTCGCCGTCACGTCGACGACTCCATCTTCGGTGTCGTTCCCCTCGAAATCGGCCTTCAGACCAAAGATCCCCGCTTTCTGGCCTATGGCAAATCCTGGGCGGACCGGCAATGGGAAAACCCGCAGCCCGACGGGCTTTCCGGCGAAACACGCTACTGGATCGACGACATGTATATGCTGACAATCCTCCAGCTTGAAGCCTACCGCGCCACCGGAGACAAAAAGTATCTGGACCGCGACGCTCTCGAAATGGCGTCGTACCTCGACAAGCTCCAGCAGCCCAACGGCCTCTTCTACCACGCTCCCGACGTGCCCTTTTTCTGGGGCCGCGGTGACGGCTGGGTAGCCGTGGGCATGGCGGAAGTTCTCCGCGAACTCCCGGCAAATCATCCGCAGCGGGCGCGGATCATGAAGGGCTACAAAACCATGATGGCCGCGCTGCTGAAATACCAGGGCAAGGACGGCATGTGGCGTCAGTTGATCGATCACGACGAAGCCTGGCCGGAAAGCTCCAGCTCGGCCATGTTCACCTTCGCCATGATTACCGGCGTAAAGAACGGCTGGCTCGACGCCGATACCTACGGCCCTGCCGCGCGCAAGGGATGGATCGCGGTTACCGGCTACATCGACCAGAACAACAACGTGACCAGCGTCTGTGAAGGAACCGGAAAGTTCAACAGTCTCGACTATTACCTTGAGCGCAGGCGCAACACTGGAGACTTCCACGGCCAGGCTCCGATTCTGTGGGCCGTTTCAGCGCTCTTGCGTTAAGTTTCTGACCGTTTTGTTTATGGACCATTCTCCGTGCCCCATCCTTTCTGTCGTTCTGAGCGAGGCATTCAGCGCAGTTCTTCCCGGAGGGAAGAGACGAAAATAGCCCAGGGTGAAACCCTGGGGGAAGCGTTCGACCAAGGGATTCCCGCCCCGGAGGGGCGGTGTGAAAGCCCAGCACCGTCATTGGATTCAGCAATCCGTGGCGCGAGCGTTCGATCCGCCCCTCCGGGGCGGATGTCCTCTGTTTGCCTCTTACCCAGGGCTGCGCTTGCCCTGGGCTATTTTCGATGGCTCCCTACGGGAGCAGACCGATGCGCTGCTCATGGGATGGCCAATGTTGAGGTCCATTTAGAATTGCTGGCGTTCCTCCCCGTGGAACGCCTTTTTGTTGCTATTTGTATTCGCCCCAGGAGCCATCAGTCCAGCCGCGTAAGGAACGCCTCGCCCTCGGCGGGGTGCAGTGTTCTGGCAATGTACTCGGCTGTCTCGCGGTTGTCTCCCTGGGGACGGATGCGGACCCAATAACTTTTCTCTCCCGGAAATTCGATCACGGTAGCGGCGTCGTATCTGCGCTGGAGTTGCTGCTTGAGCCGGATGGCCTCTCGCTCGCTTTTGAACGCTCCGATCTGCACGCACCAGCGGCCGCCCGTATCGATGGGTTTCGGCGTCCGGTAAACGTCCACGCGGACGCTCGCCGTGCCGGGCCAGTAGACGCCCGTAGCCTTGGCCGAAGCAATGGTCAAGTCAATAATCCTGCCTTCGACAAACGGGCCACGATCGGTGATGCGCATGGCCGCCGACTGGCCGGTCTTCAGGTTCGTCACCTTGATCAGCGAGCCCATCGGCAGGGTGCGTTGCGCTGCGGTGTATGCGTGGTCGTCGAAAACCTGTCCGTTGGCGGCTTTCCGCCCCTTGTAGGGCGCGGTATACCAAGTGGCCAGCCCCTCTTCGCTCAGGATCGGCCGGTGCGTCGCCACGTACTGCAAGTCTTCCTCGCTGACGCCTCCCGGCGGAACCGGCGTAATCGGAATGCGTCCGGTAGACCGTGCCAAGGGCGGGGTAGCGTAGCTCTGCTGCGCTTGCGGTTCAGCGGGCGGCAGAGCCTGGGGCGGCGGAGCCGTTTTGTGGTGATGCCTGCAGCCCGTCGCCACCATCAGCGCAAGCGCCAGACCGGCTACTTCGGCCAGACGCCAAACATCTTTCAGATGGAGATTTCCATTCATCAAGGGCGCGGCCCCTTCGGCGGCTGGGACGACTGCTCGAAACGGTCTGCCAGGTTGCGCAGTGTGTCTGCTGCTTTGCGCATCGCGGCAATCGACTCGCCGCGAACCTGCGGGACAACGGCGTCGTTCACATAAGCGATAGCAAGGCGCAATTCCATCTCAATCCGTTCCATGGCCTCTTCCAGTCGACTGCCTGTGCCGCCCATGCCAGAACCCGGTTGAGAAGATGTGCCCATGAAAAGTAACCCTCAGCAGTAACCAATGATTAAGTAACCTGTTCCCAGTCTGCTGGACCTGCCGCGGCGCGTCAATGACGGAAGCCCCAAAAGGTGCCGCAATCGTCAATACGAAAACAGCCTTTCGTAATGCCCCCCGGCCTTGCATTCCCAACTCTTTTCGACCGTTGTATAAGACCTTTTTTTCGGAAATGGCATCAGACCCTTCAGGTGGGCATCAATGGCAACTCTTCCGGCGCCAATTGCGAACGGCGCCTCTGGCGAACGGACGACCTTGCCTCGAAAGCGTGCGCAGCTTGTCGGCCTGCTGCTCTCCGCCCTGCTTTTGCTTGCCTGCCCCGCGTTTGCCGGGCAAGCTGACAGTTCCAAACCCGCGCCGGCGCTGCCGGAAGCCCCTCAGCCGCAGCCTCCAACTCCCGCCGTTGTCCCGCCTCCCTGCCAGTCAAAGGAGACCAGCGCAACCGGAATGGAGGCGACCGTCGGCCAACCCGGTACTCAGCCTGTGCCCTGCTCGCCAACGAACTGGTATGAGCGCTTCATCAACGGCCCGCAGGTAAAGCCGCTGACGCCCAAGGAAAAGGCCCGGCTGGCGACGCACAACATACTGGACCCCTTCAACGCCCTCTTGATCCTGGCCACTTCCGGAATCGCGGTCGGCTCCGATGCTCATTCCGCCTATGGTCCTGGAATGCCCGGATACGGCCGCTACGTTGGCGTCAGTTTTACCGAGGACCTTACCGACGAGTTCTTCGGCACCTTCCTGATTCCGTCCATCGTCCACCAGGATCCGCACTACCACCGCATGCCCCACGGCCGCATCGTGCGCAGGGTTGGCAACGCCATTAGCCAGGTGCTGTGGACCCAGGGCGACAACGGCAAGGGAATGGTGAACTACGCCAATCTGGTGGGCTTCGCCATCGACGACGAGTTCGCCAACCTCTATGTGCCGGGCCAAAAAACAGATCTGCGGTCCAGCGTACAGCGCTACGGAATCAGTCTGGGCACTGCGCCCATCGAAAATTTCGTCATCGAATTCATGCCCGACGTAGCCCGCCGCATCCACATCCGCGTCGTCCTCTTTCAGTGGGTCATCAATCAGGTGGCCAGAACCGGAACCAACTCCCCATAAGCTGAATCCGGCGTTGCTTCTGTCCCTCTTCCGCACGCTCTGAACAGGCTGCGGAAAAACTCATTGGGGGTCGCAAGAAGCGTCAGGGCACGACTTCAGTCGTGCCATAAGTACCGCAAACTCAACGAGGGCTTCAGCCCCTGGGGAATGTTTTTCGAGAGCAAGGATCAAATCTGTACCTTTTTCCGCAGCCTGTGAACCCCATGCCCTTCCAGCCTTTCCGCGCGGCCTCGGCTCCATCCCCGTCCCGTTCCCCAGGCCCGGTTTGCCGTTCGCTGGCCAATTCCGCCGTTCGCTGCGTCACACTTGGGTTGACCGCGCACTCCGTCTAATCTTGCAATGAGTTTTTAGCCTTCGGATTTCCCCAGAAAACCGTGAGGCAGGGCCGTGTGAGCGTAGGTCGCCGGCGGCTACTACGAGTCAGGAGACTGCATCTTTTATGTCCAAATCAATGAAGTACGCCGAGCTGGCCGTTGTCTACGCGGCCAAGGGTGCATGGGCCGTTTTCAGCCGGCTCAACAGCATCAGCCCAAACCCTGCCTTTACCCCCGAGTGGAGCGACACGCCCCTCCTGAAGAGCTGGGAAAAGGAGAAGCCCCCCCTGGGCTTCCCCCGTACCACGGATTCGCTATGCCCCAAGTGCGTTCTTGAGGCGCGCAAGCAGATTCTGGACGGCAAGTTGCCCGTCGATGTCCTGCGCACCGAAAAGGTGGGCGAAATCAAGGCCCAGATCATTGAGCGCGACGGCAAAATCCTCATGGTCAAGGATTGCCCTCTGCACGGCCACTTTGAAGACACTCTCTCCACCGATCCGGCTTTCACTCGTCACATTGAAGAGTCCTTCCCTGGCCGCGACATCCGCTCCAGTTGCGACCCGAAGCTCCACAACCACGGCACTTCGACCATGACCCATGGCCGCGGCTCGGTACTCACCATCGATCTCACCAACCGCTGCAACATGATGTGCGACCCCTGCTTCGCCGATGCCAATCAGGTCGGTTTCGTCCATGAGCTCACCTGGGACATGATCAAGACCCTGCTCGACAACGCCATGTCCGTCAAGCCCCGTCGTCAGATGAGCGTCCAGTTCTCCGGCGGCGAGCCCACCCTGTCTCCCTACTTCCTCGACGCCATCGCCTACGCCCGCAAAATCGGTTTCAACAGCGTCCAGGCTGCCTCCAACGGCATCGAGTTCTCCAAGAGCAAGGAGCTATGCGTAGCCGCGGCCAAGGCTGGTTTGCGCTACGTCTATCTCCAGTTCGACGGCATCGGCAACGCCGCCAACTCCCATCGCAACATCGGCAACCTGTTCGACGTAAAGCTCCAGGCCATCAACAACCTGCATGAAGCCGGCGTCGACATCGTTCCCGTCACCACCCTCATCAACGGCATCAATAACGAGCAGGTGGGCCGCATCATCCAGTTCGCCCTCGACAACCCCAAGAAGATCAGCTTCCTCAGCTTCCAGCCCGTCAGCTTCACCGGCCGCGACGACGAGATCTCCGATGAGCGCCGCGCCGCCGAGCGCTACACCCTCTCGCAGATGGCCCACGACATCAAGGACCAGATGGGCTTTGGCGAGCCGACCCGCGACTGGTTCCCCATCAGCTTCATGTCGATCTTCACCGACTGGGCCGACCTCATTCACGGACCCCATGCCCAGTGGGGACAGCTCAACTGCGGCTGCCATCCCAACTGCGGCGTCGGCATGGCCATGATGATTGACAAGGAAACCAAGGAAGCCGCCCCCGTCACCGCTTTCCTCAACATGGATAACGTCTCCCACGATCTCACCAAAGTCAACGACGCGGGCCGTGGCAAGTGGCTTTCCTGCATTGGCTTTGCCCTGGCTCTGCTGCGCAACTACGATCCCTTCAAGTCGCCCACCCACTTCCGCATCGTCGACATGCTCAAGAAGATGGACAAGACCTTCGGCGCCACCGGCCACGATTACGGCAGCGTCAAGGGAACCCGCACCATCGACGACATCAAGCGGCGTCGCGCCGACCGCTGGAACTTCCTCTTCATCGCTGGCATGTGGTTCCAGGATCTCTGGACATACGACTTCCGCCGCACCGAGCAGTGCACCATCCCCTATGCCACGCAGGAAGGCGAAATCAGCTTCTGCGCGTACAACACCGGCATCGGCTGGCGCAACATCGTTGAGAAGATGCACATGACGGCCACCCTCAACAAGTGGTATGAGGAGCACGGCCGCCACGAAATCTTCGCCGGCGGCAAGCATGTGCCCGTCGCCAAGGGCGGAGTGGATCTCGTGCTGAACGAGGCCGACGTCAACGCCGAGGCCAATCACACGCTCGACGATCTTGGCATCGCCAAGACCTCCCGTGAAGAGAAGACCCGCGCCCGCGACGCCAAGCTTAAGGAAGACGCCGAGAACGCCCGTATGGCCAAGCTCTATCGCCAGCACATTTTAGGCGAAAAGCCGGTCGAAGGCATGGTAACCCTGGACGAAATCGCCCCCGCCCAGCCGGTAAAAGAGGAAGAGAAGGAAACCGAGACGGTTTCTGGCGACTAATCGCCGACTAATCCGGCGTTAACAAGCTGATTGGCATGTTTCATGCAGGCTTGATTCACTTAGCTTCAACAAAACTGACTTACTGCTTCAACGCACAAAGGCCGTTCCCCCGGGAACGGCCTTTGTGTGTACCCCACTTTCAATTACCCACAAATTCAGCACCGATGCAGACGCCGAGTTGAATATCAACGAGGCGAGTTAATCCTCTCCAGACGGTTTCGTTACCTGGAGGGGGGTCCGAGTTACGCGCCAGATAGCCGCCC
>Ga0224530_1001644_pt1 | contig 11388 bp, 15 predicted proteins | sample CBST75metaG_FD_179873 | JGI IMG/M metagenome (GOLD analysis project Ga0224530, IMG submission 179873) | Peat soil microbial communities from Stordalen Mire, Sweden - C.B.S.T75 | ecosystem: Environmental > Terrestrial > Soil > Wetlands > Peat | place: Sweden: Norrbotten County, Stordalen Mire...
AGCGTCGTCTTGCCGACGCCACCTTTCTGGTTGAGCAGGGCGACGATCATCTCTTCCCTCCCGGCTTGCGGTCGAAGGGCAGCGACGGCTGTCGGTTTTCCTTGAAACCGAATCTGGCTGGCGCGGAAAGCGGAGTCTTTCCGGGTGGTTGAGCATCTCCCGATTTCCCTTGAATCATAGATTTTGTCCCTAAATCGTGGACTGACCACCACATCTGGGTGTACCGTCGAATGACTGGCTTTCGAGTCGGGGGGAGCGATGCGACGCATCCCGCTCAGTCGGCGGTCACACATCACCGGGTTCGGCACGGCTTCCGGGGCGGTGGTCCCGCATGAGAGCGCGCTCGAACGCGACTTCGCGCTGTGTGTGAGCTTTCTCGACGCCGGTGCGGTGATCACGTCGCAGCCGGTGACGATCTCGTTCAGCCACGATGATCGGCAACGGCGATATACGCCGGACTTCCATGTCCGGTGGAGCGATGGCCATGGCGAACTGGTCGAGATCAAATACCGTGCCGATCTTCGCGCGGACTGGGCAAGGCTGCGCCCCGCGTTCGCTGCGGCGATCGAGTTTGCGAAGGCCCGTTCCGAGCGATTCCGCATCGCTACCGAGCGCGGCATCCGCGGCGTGCTACTCGACAATGCGCGACGGCTGTTGCCGCTGCGCCGGGCGCCGCTGGATGTGGCGACGGCCGAGGCGGTGCGCGCAATTGTCGGCAGGATGGGAACGCCGACGCTGAGCGAGGTCGTCGCGGCAATGCCCTGCGAGCGAGTGACGGCTCTTGGTGCGATGTGGCGACTGATGGCCCACGGCGATCTGGTGTTCGACCCGCGCCAGCCCGTTGGCTTCGATACACGGTTGAGGTTGTCATGACCCGGCCGTCGCCCGCTCCCGATCTCTCCGAAGTTGGCGCGGAGGAGTGGGAGAAGGCGCGGCGCCGGTTCGAAGTCCTGAAGCCGCTCGCCGACGCGGAGCAGCGTTCGCGCGGCATGGCGCAGGCCGCCGCAGACGAGTTGGGCGTCAGCCTGACGCTGATCTACCGACTGCTTGCCCGCTATGAGGCCGACCCACGGCTGACCAGCCTGTTGCCCGAACGGCGTGGGCGCCGCGAGGGGCAGTTGGTGCTGCCGGCGGAGGTTGATGAAATCATCACCTCGGTCATCAACGAACTGTTCCTGACGCGCCAGCGCCAGCGCGTGAGCGATGTCGTTCTGGAGGTGCGCAAGCGTTGCCGCACGCTTGGCTTCCCGGCACCCAGCCGCAAGGCGATCGACCTTCGGGTGCGCCAGCGTCCGGCTGCGGAGGTCCATCGCAAACGCCATGGGCGCAAGGCTGCGCGGGACCGCTTCGCACCGGCCATCGGCTCGCTGGATGCGCCCTGGCCGCTGTCCCTGGTGCAGATCGACCACACGCTGGTCGACGTGATCGTGGTCGACAGCCGGACGCGTGAACCGATCCAGCGACCGTGGCTGACGCTGGCGATCGATGTCCACTCGCGCTGTGTCGCGGGCTTCCACCTGTCGCTCGACCCGCCGTCCGCGACCAGCGTGGCGCTGTGCATCGCGCATGCTGCCTTGCCGAAGGGCAACTGGCTGATGGCACGGGACATCGAAGCCGAATGGCCGGTCAGCGGAATCCCGGAGCGCCTGCACCTCGACAACGCCAAGGAGTTCCGCTCCGAGGCGTTGAAGCAGGGTTGCCATGAGCACGGCATCGACATCGATTACAGGCCGGTGCGCACGCCGCATTACGGCGCGCATATCGAGCGTCTGATCGGCACGATGATGGGCAAGGTCCATCTGCTGCCGGGCACGACCTTCTCCGACGTGCGCAGCAAGGGCGATCTCGATCCGTCGAAGAGTGCAGCGATGACGCTCGATGAGGTGGAGCGCTGGCTCGGCTACGCCATCGTCGGCGTCTATCACCGCGATCTGCATCGCGGCATCGGCGCTGCGCCGCTCGCCGCATGGCGGCGTGGATTGGAAGGGAGCGCCGATCAGCCAGGCCGCGGCAGCACGACGCCGGTCACTGATCCACGTAAGTTCCTGATCGACTTCCTGCCGATGGAACGACGCCTGGTGCGTCGCCAGGGTGTGTTCCTGCACTCGATCAGCTACTGGTCGGACGTGCTGCGCACAATGATCGGCGAGCGGGAGAAGATGATCGTCCGCTACGATCCGCGCGATCTGAGCCGCATCTACCTGTGGGCGCCGGACAGGCGCTATTACGACCTCAACTATGCCGATCTCAGACGTCCGCCGATCAGTCTGTGGGAGCATCGCCTCGCCCTGAAGCGGCTGCGCGAGGAAGGCCGCGATCAGGTGGACGAAGACGCGATCTTCACCGCGATTGACAAAATGCGGGGCATCGCCGCACAGGCGGTGACCGAGACGAAAACCATGCGGCGGCAGCGAGAACGCCGGTTGCAAGCCGCCAAGGCAGTCGCTGTCAAGCCGGCTGCCGACAAGCCCGCCAAACCCAATCCCTCGGCGTTCGAACCGCTGCCAGAAAACGAGCGGCTGTTCACCAACGTGGAGGAGTGGCTGTGAGCGAACAAGCCTATCCCCATCTGCTGCCGACGGTGCAGGTGCTGGCCGATGCCCCAGACGAGGCGCGCATACGGCGTATCCGGACGGATCGTTGGCTCGGTTACGCACGGGCGGAAGCCGCCCTGACGGCGCTTGAGGATCTGCTGTCGTTCCCGAAGCGGACCCGGATGCCGAACCTGTTGCTGGTGGGACCGAGCAACAACGGCAAGACAATGATCGTCGAGAAGTTCCGGCGCAGCCACCTGCCGGGATCGGAGGAAAGCGCCCGAGACGGCGCGATCCGCGTGCCGGTGCTCAAGGTGCAGATGCCGCCGGCGCCCGACGAACGGCGGTTCTTCTCGGCGATCCTTGAAGCGCTCGGTGCGCCGGACCGGCTCAACGACCGGTTGTCGACCAAGCAGGACACGGCGGTGCGGATGATGCGCGCGACGGGCGTGCGGATGCTCGTTATCGACGAGGTCCACAACATGCTGTGCGGCTCGCGCGACCAGCAGCGGCGGTTCCTCAACCTGCTGCGCTGGCTCGGCAATGAGTTGCAGATACCGCTGGTCGCGGTCGGCACGGCCGAAGGATTGCGCGCGATCCAGAGCGATGACCAGCTCGCCAACCGCTTCACGCCGTTCGGCCTGCCGCCCTGGGAAAGCGGGCCTGAGTTCTCCCGGCTGGTCAACACGCTGGAGGCGTCGATGCCGCTCAAGCAGGCGTCGAACCTCTCGGAGCCGGTGATGGCGCAGCGCCTGCTCTCGGTATCCGAGGGGATCTTGGGCGAGGTCGTGACGATCGTCACGCGCGCGGCGGTCGTCGCCATCGAAACGGGGAAAGAAAGCATCCTTCCCGGAATGCTGGATGAGATGGGCTTCATGCCGCCCTCCGAGCGCCGCCATGCGGTGGTCTGAACAGGATCTGTTCGAGGTCGAGCTGCTCGATCCGCTGCCTGAGGAGCCGTCGACGCATCGTCCGCGGCTCCCCGGTCAGGTCACGCCGTTGCCTGGCGAAGCGCTGGCGTCGTGGCTGCTGCGCTATGCCGAGCCGTTCGGGATCGCGCCCGAAGACCTGCTGCGCACCAGCGAGGCCGAACTGGCCGGTACTGGCGAATGGTGGCGCCGGCCGCATCCGGCGCTGATCGAACGGCTCGCGCAGGCAACCGGCGTCGACCCGATGACGGTCGCCGATATGACGCTGTGGCCAGGCAACGAAGCATCCGATGACCTGCGCGACCGCTTCTCCTGGTCGCGGTTCCAGGCATCGCGTGCGGTGAACCGGCAGCAACGCCGCATGGCGGTCTGCCCGCGGTGCCTCGCTGAGGACGAAACACCCTATGTCCGCCGCGACTGGACCATGGGATGGGCGACGGTCTGTCCCGTCCACGCCACAGCGTTGATGAGCGACTGCCCGGAATGTGGCGGCAAGCTGCGGCTGCCGGCGTTGTCCTCGCGCGATTACTTCACGCCGGACCGCTGCCCCCGCTGCGCATTCCGTCTTGGAACCGCATCGCCGCGCGAGGCCCATGCCGCGGTGATCGACATGCATCGGCGGCTTGCGGAAGGTCGCGTCCAGAGGACGTTCGATCTTCCGGGACACGAACCGGTCCCCTGGCCGGTCGCCATGGCGCTGTTCGATGTGCTGTTGGGTGCGGTCTGGATCGACACCCGGCCCGTGATGCGCCGTCGGTTGTTCGCCCGCATCGAAGGGGACTTCGGCCGTGGTGCCTTCGGAAACGACCCGACGGGAAGCTATGAGGGCCTGATGATCCTGGCCTGGATACTGGAGGGTTGGCCCGAGCGTGTGCGCACCGCTATTGCGATCGTGCAGGGACCACGTCCACGGCGACAACTCGAACGCTGGCGCGATCTCGATGACGGGATCAGGCAGACGCTGCTCGACTTGTTGCTGGCAATCTGGCCGGATCAGCAGCATCCCGACGATCGGGCATGGTGGCGCGCCTGGATCGAGAACCTGCCGGAAACTGGCGAGCAGTTGCGGGCACGCGCGGCGATCGATCGGTTCCCACATCGTCGCTCTCGGCTGCTGGCGCTTGCCGATGTGCGAGATGGCATGCCGGTCGAACTGGCGGCGGACGCCGCGGGGGTGATGCCACGGACCCTCTACATCTGGCTCAAGCGCGGCGCCAAAGGCGGTCTCGAATCCGCGCTCGACCGGCAACGTGGCGCGCTCAACCAGGCCCAGGCGATCGAGATCGCGCAGTGGATTGCCGAGGCGCCAACCAACCAGCCGCCCTGGCGCTCGAACCGTGTGAAGAACGAGGTGTGCCGGCGCTTCGGGCTGGAGATCAGCCTGGAGGTCGCCTCGCGCCTGCTGCGCAAGCACGGACCCTGGGTTCGCCGCCGCATCAGTGCTCCACGTCGCCGGAGCAACGCCGATGCGTGAGTCCACGATTAAAGGAAAATACTCGTCAACGATTAAAGGGACACGAGTCCACGATTTAAGGAGTCGTTCAATCATTTATCGGCTCCAGCCCACGCTTTGGGGGAAACCGACAACGGCTGTTGGGCTGATCGGTCAGAGGTTTGCGAAGGCGGGACTTGGTTATCCGCAGATCGCGCACGCCAACTACAAGAGTTAGATTCTGAGTTAGACTCTAAGTTAAGGCCCGGAATCGCCGTTTCCGGCCAAAGCGTTAACTGCGGTTCATGCGTGCGAAGTCCCGATAGGGCTGCGTGCGAAATCCCGATACCGTTTGCGTGCGAAGTCCCGAGCGTTTCCACAACGCCATCCACAGGGACTGTGGATAAGTGCGCCGGCAGAATGCGCAGCAGCTCGCGGCGGCCCTGCCACTCGATGCGCAAGCGATAGCCGGGCAGCGGCTGACGCGCGGCGATGCGCCGGATCTGGAGCGCGAAATCCGAGACGCGCACCAAGCTGCCGGACTTCTCGTGGAGATGGGCGATCTCGAATAGCCAACCCTTCGGCTGGCGGCCGGCATGCTTGCGGGCGACGCGGTAAAGCCAGCGCTCGATGCCGCCCGTCAGACGGAAGTAGGCGGGGTCGATGGCCAGGACGAGCGAGCGGTCGATGACGCCGCGGTAGAACCAGTCGGGAAGCACGAACTCCATGCCCTCGACGCGGCCCTCACGCGTCGTGCATTCCTCCCACTCGTTGATCCAGGAGAACTGGTGACGCCGCCAATGCTCGCCGCTACGGATGGTGGTGCGGATGACGGTCGACTGTAGGCGGGCGAGCGCGCCCTTCAGCAGTTTGTAATCGCGTGCCCCCGTCTGGCGGCCAATGGAGGTCAGCAGCTGATAGGGTGTGAAGCGGAGGAAACGCGAGGTCTTGAACCCAAGGTTCTCGGCCTCGACGATCTGGCTCGCCGCCCAGATCAGCACGTCGGCGTCCCAGATGGTCGCCATGCCGTGCTCGGGCACGGCGTAGACCTCGACGCGAACGCCGGCGGCCTCGTAGAGGATCGGCGTCGTGCGTCTGGCCTTGGCGAGGGAGAAGAACGGCCGTTCCATCAGGTCGCGCTGATCGCGTGGGCTGGCATCGCCGGTGGCGACGACGAATGGTTCGAGCTTGCTTCGCTCGCTGGCGGTGATGAGTCGGCGCGACGGCATCGACGAGCGCCCCTCAGCGATGGGCATGGCCGGCGGCCCTGGCCTCGACGTAGCGAGGGTCCGACGTCGAATTGCACGCGGCTTTGTCGGCCCAGGCTTCGAGATCGTCGACGGCATAGACGACGCGGCCACCCAGCTTGCGGAAGGTCGGCCCGCTGCCGTGGCAGCGATATTTTTCAAGCGTGCGCGGCGAGATGCCGAGCATGCGCGCGGCCTCGTGAGTGCGGACGTAGCGCGTAGCGAGCTGCGCGGACCTGTCGAGCATGGGAAGCCTCCGTCTTGCCTCGAAGCGCCGCGGACAACTCGCGGCATGTCGGGGTCACCGTGGCGGAGAGTTCAGGCGTTAGGGGTGGACAAAGATTTTCGAGGGGGTGTGTCCCCCCTCGGTCGCGCCGCTGCGCATGGGCGCGCAGCGCGCGGCGTGCGTAGCGCGGGCGGGCGTAGGACTGGGGTGTGTTCTGAAGGGATCGGCGCGCGGGTCAGCCGCCGCGCAGAAGTTTGAGGTAGCCGCGCTCGACCAGCGCAATCGAGTCGTGAATGAGACGGTTGGCGGTGCGTCGGGCGTGTGAATCCTTCCACTCGACCGATGGAAATCGTGCGTGTTCGGAGCGGAGGATTATTTCGGCGACGTCGCGGGGGCCACCCCCAAGTTCGTGGACGTCGAAGGCGTGCAGAAGCTGGACGAGCCTGCGCTTCTGCTGAGGCGTCAAGCGAAGGGCGGAGGGAAGAAGTTTGACGCGCTGGCCACGAAGACGGCGCACGAAGCGCAGTGCGACATCAAGCCGGAGTTCAAAAAAGATGTCGGGCGGCAGCAGAATGGCAAAACGTGTGCCGGTCTGACCGCTGGGCAGACGAACATGGAGTTCACCGGAGTCGTCGACGACAACAAGCTCACGGCCCTCGTCGTCTGTGTCATCAGCAACGACTGATCCCAATTGCGCGGGATCAAGCGACGTGAGTTGGTTGAACCCGCCCGGCGCTGTTCCGAGGATCAGCGTACCGGGCGATAGTTCGGGCAGCCAGGTGACCGGGGCGGTCCCAACAGGAAGACTTGGGTCATGGGCGAAAACGCAACCCCCATCGCCGAGCGAGACCGACACGGGCGGTTTCGGCATCGACGGAGGCGCGCGCGATCTGGCGCTGTGTGCGCGCGAAATCGCGGCGGTAATCAGGGTTGCGGCGCAGGAATTCGACGGCGAAGCCTGGGCGTTCGAGGCGGTTCAGGCGATCAATCGTCTCCGGCGCGCGCCAATACTCCGTGGGCATGGCGTTTCCTCTCGTTTTGGCCCTCAAAGGGGCTTCCACGATCGGGAAATTCGTCAGCGAAAGTAGTCCCTATGGTTGCATCACGCGTGGCTGCAAGTCGTGAGAGTCGGGCGGCTGTTCACTGCATGCGCGGCTCAAGCAGGTGCCGAAAACCTGCCTCGGTCATCCAGCGGGCCCGCGCCAGATGGCTCTCATGGACCGTTTTGGCACGCGTCGGCTCCCGCGCCGGATCGAGGCCGAAGATCACCTGAACGACTTCGCGCCAGTCGGCGCCTTCTTCTTCGGCCATCAGCAACCGCAGATAGACTGCGAGATGTTGCTCGTCATAGGCATTCACGCGCTCGGTGTGCGGCGGCCGGTCCTGAAATTGCGCCTCAGTCATTGCGATCTACCCCCTTGAGATCAATGCAATGTGTTAGGCATTCATTTACCGCGAATTTTTGCAAGATTTGCGCCGCGAATACTTACGCCGCGATGCGTGGGGCGCATCACGTTGCTCGCGAAATTGGCAAACCGAGACCTCCGCAGCTTCGATGAATAGCATGGGCATGTACGAATCGGAACGATCATTCCTGGAACGATAGTTCCTATATCGGCTCCATCATCGCCATGGATCTCAAGGAGGTCATGGCGGTCAATCTGCGTCGGTTGCGTCATGCGAAAAAGATGACGCAAGAGGAATTGGCCGAGAGGGCCGGGTTGAGCGCCCGGTACGTCGGAGGGATCGAACGCGCCGATGTCTCGGCCAGCGTCACCGTGCTCGGCCGGATCGCGGAGGCGCTCGAGGTGGAAGCGGCTGAACTGGTACGGGCGGCGCCCGCGAAGGCTCGGAAAAAGGCGGCGGTCGAGCCTTAGGTTCCGTGACGACTGCGGTTCACGTTTCGCGTCGGAAAAATTCAACGGGGTCCGCTTCAAGGACCTCGGCGAGTTTCTCCAGCATGTCGACGGTCGCGGAGTGCTGTTCGCGCTCCAGCATCCCAACATAGTTGCGATTGATGCCCGCACGGTCGGCAAGCTCCTCCTGCGACATGCTTTTGGCATGCCTCAGTCTTCGCAGATTCGTGGCGACGATCTCCCGCAAGCTCATGCGGTGAGATCGCCGTGACACCTAATATACTGCCACCTAGTAAACTAGGTATTCCGCCCGTTCAAGCTTGGCGGCCACCCTTTCGAGCACAAGGCGATGCCCCGCCCGGACCAGCCGGACGGGGCATTGTAGGCGGGTCAGTCGCTCCGGCGGCCGTTGGGGCGGGACCAGATCAGGCTGTAGCCCTCGCCGTCCTCGTCGTCGAACAGGTTGGCGAAGATCGGGGCGGTGAAGCTCGGATCGTCGAGTTTGAGGCCCAGATAGTCGCGGCCCTCGTTGGAGCGCTTGGCCCATGCGGCGCCGATCTCGACTCGGCCGACATAGACGCGGTGGCTGGGGCTGTTGTCGCCCGAGCGGCTGGTTTCGGGGACGATCCGGACGTTCTTGGCCTGGACCGAGAGGGTGACGATTGCGCCGGTGAATTCGTTCGAGCCGGACTTCTTGAAGGTGCCGATGGTGGCCATGGTAGTTCTCCTTGATCTCTGTTTCCGAGCCCGCACCATTGCGGCCTCGATGGTGATCGACAGGCAGGAGGCGACCGACGGCGCACCCCGAAGGGGCTCGACAGCAAAGGAGGGGCTTTCTTGTCCCGCGAGGAATGGCGGCGCAGCCGGCAGGGGAAGAAAGTTTTGACGGCGCTGTTGCGCCTTAGGCGGTCGAGGCTTCAGCCGGCCTTCGGCCAGATCCATCCATCGAAGAGGCCGTTCGGTGCGCTCGATCTACAGAGATGACATCAAGGAGAAGGTGGCCACGCTTGGCATGCCATCAAGACTGCGCCGACAGAGTTGGCGGCGATTCGAACCCGTCGACCGAGGACTGAACTACGCCGGCCCCCGCACGCTGCTTGGGTGAGAAGCGCCACTTCCCGGTCATCGATCGTGCTGTGGGCGATGCGCCGCCTGGCCAAGCGCTCCACCGGACAACGCGACTGGGCCGTAGCCTTCCATCGACCGTGGCTTTACCGCCCGATCCCCCGCCCGCCTCAATGTCGGCGGACGGCAGGTTGCGGCGGCTCCGATCTGGTCCAGCCTTAATGGCCTTCTCGGCACGCTCAGCTCCGCACCATGCCCTGTCCGGCTGGTCCGGGCGCGGCGATCCCGGTGAACCGGACGAACGCCGTGACACTGACGGCGATCGCGCCGATGACCGAGAAGATCATCTGCCAGGTGGCCGACGGCATGGCCATCTGCGCGAGGCCATGGGTGGCGCTGTAGCCGGCGACGGTGGCTGGCGCGACGAAGAGCAAGATGATCAGCATCCGCAGCCAGGTCCACGGCACGAAGCCGAGCGCGAATTGTCCGACGCCGAAGGTGGCGCCGCCCGCGACGAGGCCGACAAGGATGCCGCCGAGCGCGCCGGCGCCAGAATGGAGGGCCCAGAGGCCGACCGTCAGGCCAACGAAGAACGGCAAGGCGAACACAGCAAGCGTGAACAGCAGCCAGCAGAAGAAGCCGATGCCGGCGATGACGAGCAGGGGTCCAAGAACGATCATGGCGGTGTACTCCGTGAGATAAGAGTCTGACGGTCGCGCCTTCCACCACCACCCTGGCGCGATCCGAAGTATAGCCGCAAACGGCCGCGAAGTGGAGCGGAATTCCCGAGGGAACTCCGCGCCTTGGCCAGGGTGATGAGGGGGTCCGTCATCGCTGGAAGGGGTCGAACTCGTGGACGATGGCGGCGGGGTCGCCGTCATATTCGTTGGACGGCATGACACCATAACCGCCGGCGCCGGCTTCGAAGATGACGACGCAGACCATCAGGGTGGCGGCGAGGCTCCAGGCATTGGCGAAGGCGAGGGTTTGCGACATTGATCCGGCTCCTGTGCTGGGGCGAGGACCGTCCCCGCCCGACAGGCGCCCGATGTGTCGGGCCCGGGACCGCAATCACCGCGCCGGCAGAGCCCAGCGGCGGCACGCGTCAGCGTAAGCCGACCCCTTGCGGGTTGATGGCGTCAGGTCCTGGGCTGGACCAAGGATCAGCGCCAAGGACGGGAATGGGCCTCGTCCGGACAGCAGACGCCGGCGGCAGGGCCGCACGTGCCGCATCTTCGCTGGGGCGAGCCGTCACCATGGTTGCTTCCGCCCCTCTTCGGGCGGTTAGGCTGTTCGCAGGATTGATGACGGGAGACGCATTGGCATGAAGCAGCCTCGCAAGAGCGATTTTCCGGTCAGCCAGGTGCGGCGCTATCTCGAGCCTGGACCGATTGTCCTGGTGTCGTCGGCGCTGGCGGGCAAGACGAACATCATGACGTTGGGCTGGCACACCATCCTGGAGTTCTCGCCCTCGCTGGTCGGCCTGATGATCTCGAGCGGAAGCCACAGCTTCGAGATGATCCGGGAAAGCCGGGTCTGCGTGATCAATCTGCCGACGACGGCTTTGACGGAGACGGTCGTGCGGATCGGCAACACGTCAGGGCGCAGCATCGACAAGTTCGCCGAATTCGGCCTGAGCGCCGACGCGGCGCGCGCGGTCGACGCGCCGCTGATCGGCGAGTGCCACGCGAACTTCGAGTGCCGCTTGTACGACGACGCCTTGGTCGATCGCTATAACTTCTTCATCTTCGAGTTGGTGAAGGCGCATGTCGCCGCGTCGCCGAAGCACCCGGAGACGCTGCACTACACCGGCGATGGCGTGTTCATGGTGTCGGGCAAGATCATCAGCCGTCGACCAATGTTCCGCCCGGAGATGCTGGGATAGGCGGCGCTTACGCGCCGCCGAACTTCCAGACCGGGATGCCGAGCTTCTTCGCCTTGTCGGCGAGGTTGTCCTGGATGCCGGTGCCCGGGAAGTGCAGGACGCCGATCGGCAGGGTCTCCACCATCGCATCGTTGCGCTTGAACGGCGCGGCCTTGGCGTGTTTCGTCCAGTCGGGTTTGAAGGCGATCTGCGTGACCTTGCGATTGTCGGCCCA
>Ga0224530_1001645_pt1 | contig 11376 bp, 10 predicted proteins | sample CBST75metaG_FD_179873 | JGI IMG/M metagenome (GOLD analysis project Ga0224530, IMG submission 179873) | Peat soil microbial communities from Stordalen Mire, Sweden - C.B.S.T75 | ecosystem: Environmental > Terrestrial > Soil > Wetlands > Peat | place: Sweden: Norrbotten County, Stordalen Mire...
TCGTTGTTTTCGATCAAAGGAGCGGACACGCAATGGCCTATCCCACGAACTACCGTTACACCCGCGAACATGAATGGATCGGTCCCGATGGGGCCGTTGGCATTACCGACTACGCCCAGAACTCGCTGGGCGACATCGTCTATGTGGAAGTACCCAAGGTCGGCGACGCGGTCACCCTCAACGGAACCTTCGGGTCAGTCGAGAGCGTGAAGGCCGTTAGCGACCTGTTTTCGCCCGTCACCGGTACCGTAACCGCCGTCAACGAGGAGTTGAAGGACTCGCCCGACAAGCTCAACGAGGACCCGCACGGCGCCTGGATCATCAAGGTCAGCTTGTCCGATCCCACGGAGCTTGACAAGCTGTTCGACGCCTCCGCCTACGAGGCGTTCATCGCGGAAGAGAGCTAAAAGACAGGGACTTAGGGACTAGGGACCTGGGGACTAGGGACCTAGGGACTCGAAAAATAGGATGAGAGGGATAAATCTTGGGCGAATCGTTCAGGAATTTCGCCGTTTGGCAGCGTTCCATTGAACTGACGATCGCTGTCTATAAGCTCACTTCCTCTTTTCCGGATGCCGAGCGATTCGGTCTCACGAGCCAACTGCGCAGAGCAGCCGTATTGGTTGCCAGCAACATCGCAGAAGGATACGGTCGTTCAACCAAGGGTGAGTACATTCAATTTCTTGGCCACGCTCGCGGATCCAACTCCGAGGTTGAAACGCAGATTGTCATTGCAAAGGCCTTGGGCCTTGGCTCAGAACCAGTTCTCCAAACGACGGAAGAATTGTGCAGTGAGGTAGGCCGAATGCTGAACGCATTGATGAAGTCCCAGCGGCCAAAGTCCCCAGTGCCTAGTCCCTGCTTCTTAGTCCCTTAACCCCGAAAAGGACCCCATGCGCTACTTGCCAAAATCCCCCGCCGAACGCCAGCAGATGCTGGCCGAAATCGGCGTCAGTTCCATCGACGATCTGTTCGCCTCCATCCCTGCCGAGTGCCGTTTGAACCGCGCGCTGGACGTGCCCCGCGCTCATGCCGAAAGCGAGATCATCGACTACTTCCGCGCCGCCGGCCAGAAAAACGCCACCGATTACGCCAGCTTTCTGGGCGCGGGCGCGTATCGCCATTACCGGCCGGTCGTCATCGACTCGCTGGTGCAGCGCGCCGAGTTCCTGACCAGCTACACGCCCTATCAGGCGGAGATCAGCCAGGGGACGCTGCAAGCCATCTTCGAGTTCCAGACCATGATCGCCGAACTGACCGGCATGGACGTGGCCAACGCCAGCATGTACGACGGCTCGACGGGCGCGGCGGAAGCGGTTCGCATGGCCATGCGCATCACGCGGCGGGACAAGGCTGTTGCTGCCGCCACGGTGCATCCCGAGTACCGCGAAGTGCTGGCCACCTACACGCAGCACCAGGGATTGCCTATCGCCACGGTTGGCTACGACGCCAAAACCGGCCGCATCGACTTGGCCGCGCTGGAAGCAGCGGTGACCAACGAGACCGCAGCCGTGCTGGTGCAGAGTCCCAACTTCTTCGGCGTCATCGAAGACATTCCGGCCATCGCCGCCATCGCTCACGCCAAGGGCGCGCTGCTGATCGTGTCGATTGCCGAAGCGGTTTCGCTGGGCGTGGTTCGCCCGCCTGTCGAGGCGGACATTGTCAGCCTGGAGGCGCAGTCTTTCGGTGTGGCGCTGAGCTACGGCGGCCCGTACTGCGGCGTTCTGGCGGCAAAGCAACAATACGTGCGGCAGATGCCGGGAAGGCTGGTTGGGCAGACGGTCGACGGCAACGGAAACCGGGGATTCGTGCTGACGCTGGCAACGCGCGAGCAGCATATCCGCCGCGAAAAGGCCACCTCAAATATCTGTAGCAATGAGGCTCTGGTGGCGCTGATGGCGACCATCTTCATGAGCGTCTACGGCAAGGAAGGCATTCGCGAACTGGCCGAGCAGAATCTGGCCAAGGCGTCCTATGCTGCGACGGCGCTTTCCGCGCAGCCGGGAGCGAAGCTGCTGTTTACGGGAGCGCCGCGCTTCCACGAGTTTGTTTTGCAGACCGAGGAAGCTCCGGCGGCATGGAGCCAGCGGCTTTTGGACAACAAGATTGTCGGCGGCATCGATTTGAGCCGCTGGTATCCCGAGCTGAAGAACACGACACTCTGGTGCGCCACGGAAATGGTGACGCGCGAACAGATCGACAACGCAGTCAAAACATTGGCCGCGAAAGCGTAGCGTGGATGTGGCGCTGGTACGAAGAGCGCGTCCATGGTTCGACAGAGCAAGGCAGCAAGCTCAAGGGCAAATCAAAGGTTCAGTCCTTGAACAAGCATTTGGTAGGGTTGCTTTGTAACAGGGCACAGCTTTACAGGCTGCGGAAAAACTCGTAATGCGCACTTCAAAAGGTGCTTTGTAACAGGGCACGACTTTAGTCAGACCGTAACAGAGACCCAAAAAGGAGACGGGCTTTAGCCCCTGCATGGCTCATCCCGGCCGCAATGCGTCGTCAGAAGACATCCTCAACCCGAGGCGATTTTTCTTTGCGACGACTAGGACCAGCGTGAGCAGAAGGCTATTTCAAACCGAACGCAATGCGGGCCTGTTCATCGACGTGTTGCGTTCTCTGGTTGCCGAGCACAAATTCCGTCTGCACGATTTTGTCGTCATGCCCGATCACGTTCACCTGCTGATCGAACTAGACAGCAGCATGACCATTGAAAAAACCATGCAATTCATCAAGGGAAGATTTTCCCATCGTTTAAAGCAGGAATTCGGTTACAAAAACGAAGTTTGGCAGAGAGGCTATTCGGAAAAACAGGTAATGGACGCGGAGAGCATGGAAAAATGCCACGAATACATTGCGATGAACCCGGTGAAAGCCGGGCTGGCGCAATCGACCAACGAGTACCCGTTTTGTTTTCGTTTTCTGGCGGCGCAGAAAGCCGGTCTGGCAGACAAGGCAGAGGTCGTGCAGGGGCTAAAGCCCACGTAATTCTTCAATCTTCTATCGGCCCGACTAAAGTCGTGCCCTGTTACAAAGCACGTATTGCGGAAATCGGCAGTATCGCAAAAGGCCGAAGGGTTGCAGGAAGACAGAAGGATCGCAGAAAGAAAAACCCGGATATTCCGGAAGCTGAATCCGAATGAATTTTTTCAAAATGCAGCGAGGCAAACATGGCAATGTCTGAAGTTTCAGTAGCAAGCACCAACAAAAAAATCCGCCTTCATCAGACGCAGAACGAGGCGCTGCTGTTTGAGAAGTCCGCGCCCGGCAAAAGCGCTTACATGCTGCCGCCGCTCGACGTGCCTGCCGTGGATGCGGCTACGCTGCTCGGCGAGGCCCACCGCAAGGTGGCCGTAGAACTGCCGGAGCTGAGTGAAGTCGAGATCATCCGCCACTTTACGCGGCTCTCGACGTGGAACTACGCCATCGACCTGGGCATGTATCCGCTGGGCTCCTGCACGATGAAGTACAACCCGCGGGTCAACGAAGTGGTGGCGCGCGTTGAAGGGCTGGCCGAGGCGCATCCTTACCGGCCAGATTCACTGGCGCAGGGGTCTCTGGAAGTGATCGACCTGCTACAGCGCTGCCTGCTGGAAATCACGGGCATGGACGCCATTACCCTGCAACCGGCGGCTGGAGCGCATGGCGAACTGACCGGAATTCTGCTGGTCCGCGCGTGGCACGAGTCCAAGGGCAAGGCGCGCAGCAAGGTTCTCATCCCCGACTCTGCGCACGGCACCAACCCGGCTTCGGCAGCCATGTGCGGCTACACGGTGGAAACGCTGCCGTCCAACGCCGAGGGCGGCATCGACCTGGAAGCCCTGGCGCGGCAGGTGGACGAGGAAACCGCGGCGCTGATGCTGACGAATCCCTCGACAATCGGGGTTTTCGAGAACCAGATTACCGAGATTGCCAAGATTCTGCACGCCAAGGGCGCGCTGCTTTACATGGACGGCGCCAACATGAACGCCTTGGTGGGGAAGACTCGTCCCGGCGACTTCGGCGTGGACGTGATGCACCTGAACCTGCACAAGACCTTCTCGACGCCCCACGGCGGCGGCGGTCCCGGCTCAGGACCGGTGGCCTGCAAGGCGTTTCTGGAGCCGTTCCTCCCCACTCCTGTGCTGGTCCAAGACAAGAACGGCGTGAAGAGTTGGAATTACAATAGGCCGCAGTCTCTGGGCCGCGTGCGCGCTTTTTACGGCAACACAGGCATGTTCATCCGCGCACTGGCTTACATCCTGGCCAACGGACCGGACGGCTTGCTCCAAACCACGGAAGACGCCGTGCTGAACGCCAATTATATCCGCAAAAATCTTGAAGGCGTTTACGATCTGCCTTACAAGACCGCCTCAATGCACGAGGTGGTTTTCTCGGACAAGCTGCAAGCGGCGAAGGGCGTGAAGACCGGCGACATCGCCAAGCGGCTCATCGACTACGGCTTCCATCCCTACACGGTCAGCTTCCCGATGATCGTCCACGGCGCGCTGATGATTGAGCCCACAGAAAGCGAGCCGAAGGAAGAGCTGGACCTGTTCATTGAAGCCATGCGCGCAATCGCCAAAGAAGTGGAGGAGACGCCGGAGCTGGTGAAGACCGCGCCGCACTCCACACGCATCTCAAGGCTCGACGAAGTGCAAGCGGCCAGGAAGCCCATCCTGCGCTGGCGACCGGCGAAATAGAAACTATCCAATCACGCGGAGGTTCTTCGAAGCATACTGCGCAATCTTTCCATCGACGGTCACCAGCGCCAGCCCTTCAACGGCGGCCTGCGCAATCAGCACCCTGTCGAATGGATCCTTGTGGATCGGCGGCAAGCCGTAAACCGCTGCAATGTGCTGGGGGCGCAGAATAAGCGGCGTGGCGGCCAATTGCTCCAGAGCATCGAACCACCACGCGCGCGGGTCGCCCACATCCAGCGTGCCTTTCATGCTCTTCAGCACGACCTCCCAGTACGAAACCACGCTCAGAAGATTGGGCCCTGCCAGAACCGCCCTTCGCGCCGCGGCGGTCAGCTTATCCGGATCGGCAAGCGCAAACAGGGCTGTACTGGTGTCAAGCAGATAGCCGCTGGAAGCGCCACTCACAAATCGCCTTCCAGAAAGCGATCCAGATCGACCGGCGCATCCCAGCCGGGCAGCAGGCGGATACGATCCTTCATGCCTCCCAGCCTCGCTTTCCGGCGTTCCGCGGGCGGCGGCGCAAGCTGGGCAACGGGCCGGCCATGGCGGGTGATGACCACCTGCTCACCCGCTTCAACCACCCGGATCAACTCGGGCAAGCGGTTTTTGGCGTCTGCGGTGCTGATGTCCATGGCGGCATTATAGCTATAATTTATAGCCATAACAAGCTTATTTTCCGCCCGCACCGGCAGGCTTCAGGAGAAAGGCTTTACACTTTCCCGTCGCTGCTGCGCTTGCGGAAGACCACTTTCAACTCGCGCCGCCAGTGTTCGCTGAGCGCCACAAGATCCCACTCCACCTGCGGAGAAAAGTAGCGGAGCACCGGCTCGTTGGCGGGGTGAATGCGCAGGGCTGGCGCGACAAGAAGCAGCCTGGGCTCAAGCGGCGAAACTTCAGCACCCTCGAAATATCCCTGGCGCTCGAAGGCTGAGAGCGGACGACCACCCGCCTTTGCCTGCCGGTCGCTGTTCAACGCACGGACGCGAATCCAGTAGTCCAGCGCCTGCAACGGTAGATGCAGATCCTCATCCGCCTTGAGTTCCAGAACCGTGAGGCGGCTGTTGCGGTCCAGCGTGAGCAGGTCCAACATGCCGCGGTCGCCAGCAGAAAGAGCCGGCACCTGCGAGTAAAGCAAATCCGCGCGCAAGCCCGGCAGCAGTTCGGCAATGCCCCGGCGGAGTTCCGACTCCAGCCAGCGCTCCGGCTGCATACGGTAGAGCGGGTCGTTTTGCGCACCGTCAACGCGGCGGCTGGCAAAAAGCCGCGCGCAGAGCTCTCGGCAAAGCGATTCATTCTCCGCGGTAAGCGGCGTCTCGTTGGGGCCCGCGCCGAAGCTGGCCTCGTTCTGAAGCGCAAACGAGTTGGCCGCAACGCCGTGATGCACGCGCGCAAATTCCAACCCATGCAGCAGCAACCCCACCTCTGTGGAGGAACGGGCGCGCAACTCCACGCGCTCGCGAGCCACCTGGGGAACCAGCGCCAACAGGTGGGCAATTTCTTCCTGGCAACGCTCCAGAACAGCAGCGGATGAAAACGCATGAACCAGCCGCGAATCCAAGTTGCCGGTGTCGCGAAAATCCACCTGCGTAAGTTCTTCGCTGCGCTCATCGAGGGCAAAAAGCTGGAAGTCGGCGGCGGCGTGATTCAGCCACGCCATGCGCTCGGCGGTGGTGCGCCAAGCGCCCGCGGGCACAATCACCTTGAGCCCGCCGAAGTGCCTCCGGGCATCGCCGTGCTGGCGGCAGTAGTCCAGCCAGAGAATTCCCAGCGTGAGAACGCCATCGACCATGGCGGCGGACTCGGCTTCGCCCACGCCGATCACCGCATCGGCCGCGGTTCCACGGAGCAGACGCCCGCGCACGTAGGCCGGCCCGAAGCTGTGCTCCAGGTCCATGGCCGAGCGCAAACCATCCACCTTGGCGCCGATAAAGTGCCGCGTCAGCACACGTTCCAGCAGACGTTGATAATTGCGGCGCGCGGCGTCACGGGCTGTGGGAGTGCGGCGGTCGCTGGTGGGCACCAGCTCCAGCGCCTGCGGTTTAGTGACGCCCATGCGGCGGGTCATCAGGCGCAGGCACTGCGCGCGCTGCTGCATGTCAACCACCGTGCGCATCAGGTTGCGCTCTTCGCTCCAAAGCTGCAACACGCAGCGGCCATGCGACTCCGCCACCGAATAGTGAGCCGTGCGCATGTCAAACAGGACGCGGCCATCCTCAAGCAGCGCGGCTGCCGGGTGGTCCGCCAGATACTCTTCGATGTTCTGGGTCAGTTGTTCCGCGGAAGCAGCTTCACTTGCCCCCATCGAGTTCCTACCAGCCCTGCCGCTTGCGCAGGCTAGTGATGTGCGCGGTGTGGTGGCGGGCGTGCCAGTCGTAGAGCGCCAGCGCGGTGGCCAGATTCTGCCGGCCATTTTCGGGGTGGATATAACCCTTCTGGAAATCCGCGTCCGAGAGAGATTCCAGCAGCGCCACCCAGCGGCTATGCAGCGCCTCGATCAGCGCAAGAGAAACGTCGACGGGCAAGCGGCTATCGGCCAGTTCGGCCCAGGCGGCCTGATCGAAAGGCTTGATGGTGGGCCAAACCTCGGTGAGCGCCAGCTTGAAGCGGATGAAACCGTTGGCGTGGCTGTCTGCCACGTGATGCACCACCTGCCGCACCGTCCAGCCGCCTTCCCGGTAGGGCGTGTCGAGCTGTGCGTCCGTCAGGCCATTCACAGCGGCGCGCAGACGGCCAGCCAGCAGCCGCAGCGTTTGGATGTGCGCGGCGCGGATGCCGGCCATGCTGCTGGCCGGAGAAGTGAACCGGCCGATCGGATAACGAAAATCGTCCAAATCTGTCATGAAAAAAACCTTACCACGCCGCGCCCCATCGCAGGCAGGCCATGGAGAGCCAGAGCCCGCGACGGTGCTGCTTTGGAACCAGGGTTCGTTTTAGGCGCGCCGGTGATGATGCTGCTGGTGATGGTGCTGCGGATGATGGTTGTTGTGGTGGTGGGCGGCGAATGCGGCAGGGTTGGCAAAAACCAGCAGCAGCAGGACGGAGGCAAGAATCTTCTTCATCGCTCGAATTTAGCATGACAGCAGCCCCCCGGCGGCATAGCTCCGGGCGTCCCGCACCAAAACAAGAACGGGCTGCGCGCGCGGACGCCGACACGGAATCCAGCGTAAACTGGGGCTACGATGAGCGATTCGGCTGCTTCCCCGCGCCCCAGTGACAAGCGCTATTTTTTTGATAAATTCGGCATCACCGAGCGGCTTTTGGAGCGCGGCCTGGGAGAAGCCCTCTCGGCGGGCGGCGATTATGCCGACCTTTATTTCGAGTCGGTTACGGCCACCGCGCTGGGCGTCGACGAGCAGATCGTAAAATCGGCCAGCCAGGGAACCAGCGCCGGCTGCGGCATCCGCGTACTCAGCGGCGAGCGCACCGGCTATGCCTACACAGACAACCTGAGCCCGGACCGCCTGCTCCATGCCGCGCGCACCGCCGCGCTGATCGCCTCAGGCCCGGCCAAGCAGCCCGTGCAAGGGTTCATCGAAGCGCCCAGCCCCAATCTCTATCCCATTCCCCTCGGCGGCTTCGACCTGGACCTAACTGCGCGGCTGGAGCTGATTCTTCGCGCCGACCGCGCAGCCCGCGCTTTTGACGCACGCATTGTGCAGGTCAGGGCCAGCTACTCGGAAGAGTTGCGGCACATTCTTGTGGTCGCCTCAGACGGCGCTTTTGCCAGCGACACTCAGCCGCTCTGCCGCCTCAACGTTTCCGTCATCGCCAAGGACGACGAAACCACCACCAAGGGAGGAGCGGGCGGCGGCGGCAGGGCTGGCCTGGAGCAATTCACAGGCTCAAAAAGCCCGGAGGGCTTGGCGCGCGAGGCTGCGCGCGGAGCCATTTTGCAGCTTGACGCCATCCCCGCCCCGGCCGGCGAAATGGAAGTGGTCCTCGGACCCGGCTGGCCCGGCATCCTGATCCACGAGGCGGTGGGACACGGACTGGAAGCCGACTTCAACCGCAAGAAAACTTCGGCATTTGCGGGACTTCTGGGCCAGACGGTGGCCAGCCCCAAGGTCACCATCGTAGACAACGGAACCCTGGCCGGACGGCGCGGCTCGCTGAACGTGGACGACGAGGGCTCCGCGACACACGAAACGGTGCTGATCGAGAACGGCGTGTTGAAGGGTTACTTGACCGACAAGCTCTCCGCGCGGCTGATGGGCACGGCCAGCACGGGATCGGGACGCCGCGAGAGCTACCAGTCGATTCCCATGCCGCGCATGACAAACACCTACATGCTTGCAAGCGACGACGCGCCCGAGGATATTCTGCGCTCCGTGAAGCACGGACTTTACGCCGTCAACTTTGGTGGCGGTCAGGTGGACATTACGAACGGAAAATTCGTCTTCTCCGCCTCGGAAGCCTACCTGATCGAGGACGGCAAAGTCACCGCTCCGGTGCGCGACGCAACGCTGATCGGCAACGGCCCGGAGGCGCTGAAATATGTGTCGATGGTGGGCCACGACCTGAAGCTCGACGAGGGCGTCGGCACCTGCGGCAAGAACGGGCAGAGCGTTCCGGTGGGCGTGGGAATGCCGACCATCAAGCTGGACAAGATGACCGTCGGCGGAACTGGAAGAAACGCGAAAAGCTGAGATTCCCTCGCCTTGCTATCCCAGGTCTCAAAATCGAGACCTGGGGCACCCATTGCCATTGGTACAACGACACAAGCCGGGCAGGAGCCTGTTCCCTAGTCCCTCAGTCCCTAGTAGTCCCTGTTCCCTGCTTTATTCGTCGCGAGTGTACGTGTTGCGGATCTTCTCCTCGTGGCGTTCCATGGCCAGCTCGATGAGGCTTGTGATGAGGTCTTTGTAGCCGATGCCCGTGGCTCCCCAGAGCTTGGGGTACATGCTGATGCGTGTGAAACCGGGCATCGTATTCACTTCGTTGAGGAAGAGGCGGCGCTTGCCGTCAGGCTCCATGAGGAAGTCCACGCGAGCCAGACCGGAGAGGTCACAGGCGCGGAAGGCGGCAACGGCCATCTCGCGAATCCGCTTGGTCTCGTCGCGGCTAAGCTTGGCGGGAATCACCGGCACCGAGCCCTCGGAAAGGTACTTGGCCTCGTAGTCGTAAAACTCCTTGCCGGGAACGATTTCGCCCACCACGCTGGCCTTGGGATCGTCGTTGCCCAGGACGCCGACTTCAAACTCAAGGGCGCGGGATTTCTTGCCGCCGACGCCTTCCTCGACAACCAGTTTGCGGTCGTAGCGGGCGGCCAGTGCAAGCGCCGGACCTAGCTCCTTGCGGTCATGCGCCTTGCTGATGCCGACCGAGGAGCCAAGGTTCGCGGGCTTGACGAAGACCGGATATTTAAGCGCTGCCTCAACCTTCGCGACGGCCTTGCGGGGGGATTTTTCCCAGTCGGCGCGGAGCAGCGTGACATGCTTGACGATGGGCAATTTGGCTTGGGCAAACAGGCGCTTCATCACGTCCTTGTCCATGCCAGCCGAAGAGCCCAGAACGCCGGAGCCGACGTAAGCGATACCAGCCAGCTCGAAGAGACCCTGGATCGTGCCGTCCTCGCCGAAGGTGCCGTGAAGCACGGGGAAAACGACATCGAGAGACTTGACGCTCGACTTCTGGTCGAGCCCCGCAGCGGGCTCGGGCGCAAGCAGCGTGGGAATGCCTTCCTGGAGCAGCTTGGCGCCGGGAGTGGTTTTTGGGTCGCCCGCGCGCAGTTTTTCTTTTGGTTTTGAACCGGCTTCCTTGTCGCCGGACGCAGCCAGATCGGCGGCGTGGGGGCCCTGGCCCGTAAGCAGGTCGTGCGCATCGGCGGCCGCCAGCCATCGGCCTTCCTTGGTGATGCCGATGGGAACCACATCGAACTTCCTGCGATCGATGGCTTTCAGAACTGAAGCTGCGGAAAGCAGCGAGACTTCATGCTCGCCGCTGCGCCCGCCAAAAAGGATGCCGACACGGAGTTTTTTTGCCATTCTGTTCTTCATTCACCGCTTGAGTGCGCAAATTTTTCAGTACTGATTCAGTGTAGAACTTCTCACAGAATCTTCTTCCCAAATGCCGAGCAGGCCAGTTCTACGGCCAGTTCGGCCGTGCGGTTGTGCTCATCGAGGATGGGGTTCACTTCGACAATTTCAAAGCTGAGTAAGCGGCCGTCGTCGGCCAGAATCTCCATGGCGAGATGAGCCTCGCGGTAGGTAGCGCCGCCGCGAACGGGAGTGCCCACGCCCGGGGCGTCCTCGGGATCGATCCAGTCCATGTCGAGCGAAACGTGATACCCGGCAGCGCCGCGGCTGGCCACGCCGAGCGCCTCTTCCATCACAGCCCTCATGCCGCGCTCGTCGATATCGCGCATGGTGTAGACCTCGGCAATTCCTGCGTGGCGAATGTTTTCGCGCTCTTCGGAGTCGATATCGCGAACGCCGATCATGACGATGTTTTCCGGCGCAATTTTGGGCGCGTAACCGAAGATGTTTCCGAGCAGCTCCGGGCCGAGGCCGACGAGCGCCGCCAGAGGCATGCCGTGGACATTGCCGGAGGGCGACGTTTCCGGAGTATTGATGTCAGAGTGCGCGTCGATCCAGATGAGGCCGATTTTCTGGCTCTGGCGGCGATAGAACTCGGCAACGCCGGAGATTGAACCGGCGGCCAGCGAGTGGTCTCCGCCAAGCACCAGCGGCGT
>Ga0224530_1001647_pt1 | contig 11369 bp, 6 predicted proteins | sample CBST75metaG_FD_179873 | JGI IMG/M metagenome (GOLD analysis project Ga0224530, IMG submission 179873) | Peat soil microbial communities from Stordalen Mire, Sweden - C.B.S.T75 | ecosystem: Environmental > Terrestrial > Soil > Wetlands > Peat | place: Sweden: Norrbotten County, Stordalen Mire...
GCGTAAACCGTTCGGGAAGCGCGGAGTGCGCGCGATCTTTAGGTGCGTTTTTATGGGTTCTTTTATGGAGCCGCAGTCCAGAAACATGGCTTTCCCTCTCTATTTCCATTGTGCGACGGGGGAGCGAAATTATCTGCAAAACAGCAGGTCAGCGAGTCGGCAAGTTCGCGGAAATTGAGCGGAGATTTCGACCCGGCCCTACGGGACGGGGACTGGGGTGAAGACTCTGACCCAGGGTTTCGCTACGCTCCACCCTGGGCTATTCTCGTGTTCTCCCTCCGGGAGAATTTGCGGCACAGAAAAGGGGTGAGGGTTCCCGCATAAGCGTTAAGTTAAGGCCTCGTGGCGATCTTGAGGCCAGCTTGACGCGCAACCGGTTGGGTAATCAAAGTGATAACCGCGCAATGCGTAGGGCTACTGATCGGTTATCTTAGCGCCTATGGAGGGTTCACGCCCTTTCGCCAGAATTGCAAAATGCAGGTTCTTCGACTCCGCTACGCTTCGCTCCTGATGACACGAAACTTAAGCCCAATAGAATCAGTGGAAATTCTGGTGTCATTTTCTCGCCGTAACTCGCACCGCGAGTCATGCGCTCAGAATGACAGAAGGATGGGGCACCCGGCTGCTACGGCTATCTCTTTGAATCTGATCACGAAATTTGTTGTACTTGGACTTTGAATGTACCCACCCAGGCATTTGTGGCGGGTTCAATTGCCGCGTTTGTCTATTCGCACAGCGTTTGTTGATTCCACTTTCTATTCGGCTCCTGCGGCGGGCTGGAATTCTTCGTTCATCCAGATCTTGATGGCGTCCATCTGCTGTGGACGACCGAGGAAGTCCTTGACCAACTGGGCGGCGGGCTTGGTTGCGCCCGGATCGAGCACGGCGCGACGGTAACGCATGGCCGTGGGGCCGTCGAGGAGGTTGCGCTTGTCGAACTGGGAGAAGAAGTCGAGGGCAATGACCTTGTCGAGGACGTAGGTGTAGTAGTTCGACGAGTAGCCGGTGAGGTGGGTGAAGGATGCGAAAAAGTGGTCGCCCTCGACCGGGGCGAAGGGGCTGAAGCGCTTTTCGTCGGCCCGGAAAAGGGCGTCGAAGTCGATGGCGGCCGGATCCTGGCCGTGGACCTGGAGTGAGTAGCTGGCGTAGATAAGCTGGCGCTGCAGCCAGCGGCCGCGGCCATAGGCGCTGGCGGCGTTCATCTTCGCGATGATGTCGGCGGGGAGGACCTCGCCGGTTTGGTAGTGACGGCCAAAGGACTGGAGGATGGACGGGGAGTGGAAAACCTCCTCCAGCATTTGCGAGGGGGACTCGACGAAATCGCCCTCGACGCTGAAGCCTCCCTGACCGGACCACTGGCCCTGGCTGCCGAGGATGTGGTGCATGAGGTGGCCGAACTCGTGGAAGAAGGTGACGACTTCGTCGTACTGCATGAGGCCGGGGTCGCCAGCCGTGCCACCGGAGAAGTTACAGACCAGCATTCCCTCGGGAACCTGACGGCCTCTGATGCCGGGAACGACGGGCGAGGAGGAGAACCACTTGTCCTTGCCCTCGCGCGGATGCATGTCGAGATAGATGCGGCCAAGGAGCTTGCCCTCCGCGCCCGGAGCGGCGTCGAAGACGTCAAAGGTGTCGACGGATTTGTCCCAGACAACCGCATCGGTGACCGGCTTGAAGGAGACATGGAAAAGGCGCGCGGCGGTTTTGAGAATGCCGTCCTGCACCTGGGCATAGGGGAAGTAGGGACGGACGCTCTGCGCGTCAAAGGAGAACTGGGCGCGGCGGTACTGCTCGCTCCAGTAGTTGGCGTCGGACTGGCTGATGCTGGTGAGTCCGGGCTGCTGCTTTCGCGCGAAAGCGAGCAACTGAGCGTATTCACGCGAGGCAACCGGGCGCGAGGCGTCGTCAACCTGCTGGATGAGGCGCTCGATGCCTGCGGAGGAACCGATCATCTGGTCGGCGGTAGCCTGGTCCGCGAAATGAGCGTAGCCGAGCGCGGAGGCTAACTGCTGGCGGGCGGAGAGCAGGTCGCGAAGCACCTGTACGTTGGCGGGATAAGCGCGCCCGTGGTAGGCGAGAACCATGCGGCGGCGCAGGGCGGCGTTGGAGGCAAAATTCAGGACCGGCATGACATCCGGCTCATCGGTGGTGAGGGTGTACGTGCCGTCGGCGTTGGGCTGGTGGCGGGCGATGTAGTCGGCGGGCAGGCCGTCGAATTCCGCGCGGGTGGCCGTGATTTTCAACATGCCGTCGGCGATGTTGCGGCCAAAGGCGAGTGAGAGCGTGGTGATCTTGTCCTGGAGGGCGCGGATTTGGGCGCGGGTGGCGTCATCCTTGTCCACGCCGGAGAGGCGGTACTCCAGCAGCGTGCGCTCAATGTAGTGGCGCGTGGCCGGGTCGGCGGGCAGGGGAATGGCGATGAGGGCGCGGTAAACCTTCGGGTTCAGATTCAGACCGGTGTTGGCCGAGGAGACCTTCTCCTGCATGGCCTGACCCTTGTCGCGGAGGGGCGCGGCGTCGGCGAGAGCGTAGAGCAGGTAGGCGTTGTTGCTGGCCAGGTTCAGCTCGTTTTCCGCATCGTCGTAGGGGCGGAGCGTGTTTTCAACCGTGCGCGGACCGGTGACGGCGAGCAGCTTGTCGATGGCTGCTTTTTCGGCGTCGAGGCGCTGGTCGATCCAGGCTTCCAGCGCGGCGGGATCGCTGCCCTGCACCCAAGCGTGGAGCTGGTCGGCGGCGGGCTTGGCCTGCGCGCTGACAGGCAGAGCGGCGAAGAAAATGGCAAGAACGGAGAGGAAAAACCTAATGAACCTCATGGGGGGAGTATTTCACTTTGAAGCAAGCGGGGAAAAGGCCTGAATGCGGGAATCCGGGGCGAATCGCGCGGCGAAGATCCGGCTGCGGGGATGGGTTGCACCATTACACTGAAGCTTGCCGCTCATGACTGCTTATTGCGAAATCGCGCTGCCGGTGCCGCTGGACCACACGTTCACCTATGCGGTGAGCGAGGAGCAGCATCCTCAGCGGGGGGCGCGGGTGATTGCGCCGTTCCGGAACGAGAAGCTGATCGGAGTGGTGACGGGGGTAAACGCCAAGGCGCCAGCAGAGGTCGAGGTCCGGTACCTGGAGGCGGTGCTGGACGAGGAGTCGCTGCTGGACGAGCAGTTGCTGGAACTGGCGGAGTGGATGGCGCAGTACTACCTGTCGCCGCTGGGCGAGGTGCTGCGGGGGATGCTGCCGCTGATGGCGGAGGTTCGGCGGACCTTGTACTACCGCATTACCGATCTGGGGCGGGATGTGCTGGCCAAGTGCATGGAGGAGGAGCCGGGAGATTCCCAGGTCTCGGAATCGAGATATGGGGCACCCAGATCTCTTTTTGGACAGAAGGCAGACTCGAAGCGGAGGGGGAGGGTTTCAAAGGAAGAGCTGGACCTGGAGCATAGGGTGTTGATGCGGCTGGCCGAAGGGGAGGCCGTGAAGGTTTCCACGCTGCGGACGGCTACGGCGGCTACGCTGCCGGTGCTGGCGGGGATGCTGCGCAAGAAATGGATTGCGCGCGAGACGGCGGCGGTAGAACGCGACGCGCGGCGGACGGAGCGGTTCGCGGTGCTGATTCCTGAGGCGCGGCTGCCGAAGCTGACCGAGAAGCAGCAGGCGATTCTGGCAGAGCTGGCGGCGTGCGGCGGGGAACTGCCGCTGGCCGAGCTGCGGCGGAAGGAGCTGCCCTCGTCCACGCTGCAAACGCTGGTGCGGCGGGGACTGGTGCGGATCGACGAACGGGCGGCAGCGTTTCGCATGGGCGGGCTGACGCCTGAGTCGGGACCGTTCGAGCTGAACGAGCCGCAGGAGGACGCGCTGGCCAGCGTGGTGGGTGCACTGGGGGAGTTCAAGCCCTTCCTGTTCCATGGAGTGACGGGGTCGGGGAAGACGGCTGTGTATCTGGCGGCGATGCAGAGGGCGCTGGACAAGGGGCTGTCGTCGATCCTGCTGGTGCCGGAGATCGGGCTGACGCCGCAGATGGTGGGATTGCTGGACGCGGCGTTTGGCGAGAAGGTGGCGCTGCTGCACTCGGCACTGACGCCGGAAGAGCGCAGCGAGCAGTGGCGGCGGATCAGGCGGGGCGAAGCGCCGATTGTGGTGGGAACGCGGTCGGCGGTGTTTGCGCCCGTGCCGAAGCTGGGACTGATTGTGGTGGACGAGGAGCACGACCAGAGCTACAAGCAGGAGGAGACGCCGCGCTACAACGGACGGGATGTGGCGGTGATGCGGGCCAAGCTGGCCGGAGCGGTGGTGGTGCTGGGGTCGGCGACGCCGTCGCTGGAGAGCTGGGAGAATGCGGTGCGGGGGAAATACACGCGCATCGAGATCAAGGACCGCGTGATGAACCGGCCGCTGCCTGAGGTGGAACTCGTCGACATGCGGCAGGAGTTCAAGGAGACAGGGAAGGAACATCTCTTCTCACGGTCGCTGATCGAGCAGACCAAGGCGGCTCTCGAACGCGGCGAACAGGCGCTGATCCTGCTGAACCGGCGGGGCTATTCGTTCGCAGTGATCTGCCGGGCATGCGGGGAAAAGCTGGAGTGCGAGAACTGCGCCATTGCGCTGACGCACCACAAGCCTGCGGCGGAGGATGTGGGGCAAGCGCGCGCGGGCGAACGGCTGGAGTGCCACTACTGCGGCTACCGGCGCACCGTTCCGGCGCATTGCCCGAAGTGCGGCAGCGAGCATCTTTATTACCTGGGCGCGGGGTCGCAGCAGGGCGAGGAACGGTTGACGGAGATTTTTCCGGGCGCGCGGATAGGGCGCATGGACCGCGACACGGTGCGTGGGCGCTACGACATGGAACGGCTGCTGGAACGGTTGCACTCTGGTGAGATCAATCTGCTGGTGGGGACGCAGATGATTGCCAAGGGCCACGACATTCACGGCGTGACGCTGGTGGGCGTGGTGGGTTGCGATTACGCGCTTTCGATGCCGGACTTTCGCGCGGCGGAGCGGGTTTTCCAGTTGATGACGCAGGTCTCGGGGCGGGCCGGGCGCGGCGAGTTGCCGGGGCGCGTGGTGGTGCAGACCTACTATCCGGATCACTACGCGATTCAGGCGGCGAGCCGGCAGGACTACACGGGGTTTGCCGAGCAGGAACTGAAATACCGGCGGTGGATGCACTATCCGCCGTTTGGCGTGCTGACCAACGTGCTGGTGCAGTCGGCCAAGCTGGACGCGGCGGCGGCGTGGTCGGCGGAACTGGGAAAGTGGTTCCAGAAGGCCGCTCCGGAAGGGGTGCGGGTGCTGGGACCGTGCACCGCGCCAATTGCGCGCATCAAGAATGTGTATCGCTTCCACATGATTCTGAAGGCCGCATCGCGCAAGGCGCTGAATGCGGCGCTGCGCGGGATGCTGGCTCATGCGGATGAGGCGGGCGTGCCGCGGCGGAATCTGGTGGTGGATGTGGATGCGCTGCGGTTGATGTGAGGCGAGCGGAGCGAGCCGCGCTGCGCGCGTATTGGCTGGGTCGGCGGGTCAGCAAGTCAGCAAGTCGGCGAGTCAGCGGGTCGGCTGGGGGTGTGCTGCGCCTCCGGCTGGGGCGGCGAATATTCGTTGTGTACTCTTTGGTACCTCCCCCCACCCGTATTCTGGGAATAAAATATCTACTTTCAATGGCTTACGGGGTGGTCGTCGCCGCAAAATCTTCATTCCAAAGGAGTTCGCCGCAGAATCTAGGCAGCAAATGACTTACGGGCGTTTTTGGCTCCTTTTCGGCGTTTTTGTCCCACATTGCGATATTGGATGACGAAGCAGATTTGCATTTTTCCCTCGTATTTCCTTCGAATTTTTTCCTCAAATTTGTCCTCGAAAAGCTATGGATCTCCCCGCCCGTTTTCATGCCGGTGCGGACGGCGCGGGATGGTTTTTGCGCTTGCTCCCCTATTTCGATTGTGCGCCGGGGGGTGATAATTGTACGCAAAATAGGGGTCAGGGATCAGAGATCAGAAAAACCGGCGGGTTGAGGGGCGTGCTATCCCATGTCTGAAAATCCAGACATGGGGCACCCAGCCTTATTGCCTCTCAGACCTGGGCCACCCGCCTGGAATTTGGAATTGTCCGCTCGCCGGCTCGCCGCATTTGCTCCGAGCCAGTTGCCCTTCCGTCCTTGCCCGTAAATTGAGAAAGTAAGCTTCACCACCTCAACTGATGGCGGACGAAGAGAAAAACAATCTACGCGAACACGGCTCTCCTGAAGCACCGCGGAAGCTGGTTCTACGGCTTCCCACCTTTGCGACAGAAAAAAGTCGCAAAGATGGGGCACGGAACATTTGTGGCGGATCGGACTTGAGGTTCGTACTATCCCATCTGAAAATCCAGACCTGGGACTGTCGGCCACCAGCGGTGGGGGGCGCGGTCTTTGTGGCTGGGATGGGGCGGATGGCAACTGCGAAATAATAGAGGGAATGCAGAAAACGATAAAAGAGATGAATGCTGTTGGCGGGATGAATGCCGTCGGGTTCGATTTTGGCACGACCAACAGTTCGGTGGCGCTGGCACGAGAGGGTTCAGAGGTACGGCTGGCCTCATTTCCGTACGGGGGAGCGGAGAACTATTCCTTTCGCTCAATCCTCGATTTCGAGCAGTACAAAACGCCTGCGGGAGCGAGGCGCACCCACGTGTATACAGGCCCGTCCGCCATTGAGCACCATCTTGAAGCCGAGGAGAAGGACCGGCTGGTGCAATCGCTGAAGTCGCATCTGCCAAGCCGGATGCTGACCGGCACAGAGGTTTTTGGACGGCGGTACAAGCTCGAAGACATGGTTGCCCGCATGATCGGCGATCTGCGCAAACATGCGGAAACGCAATTCGATAGCCCGATTCGCTACGCGATGGCGGGGCGGCCAGTGCATTTTGTCGGCGCGGAGACAGAAGAGGACGACGACTTTGCCGTTTCGCGGTTGCGCGCGGCTTTCATGCTTGCGGGTTTTGAGCGAGTGGATTTTGAAATGGAGCCGGTGGCCGCGGCTTACGCGTACGAATCGACGCTGGATCACGACGAACTGATTCTGATTGGCGATTTTGGCGGGGGGACGAGCGACTTTTCTCTGCTGCGGGTGGGACCGGGGGTGCGCAAGCGCGGCCGCACGCCGCAGGATTTGCTCGGCAACAGCGGCGTGGGGCTTGCCGGGGATGCCTTCGACGCGCGCATCGTTCACGAACTGGTTTCGCCAGCGCTGGGGTCGAATTCGGAGGCGCACTCGCTGAACAAACTGCTGCCCGCGGTTCCGGCATGGATTTATGCCAAGCTGGAGCACTGGCATCACCTTTCATTCCTGCGTACGAACAACGTGAGGGAAATCTTGCAGAGCGCCTACAGGCGGGCCGTGGAGCCGGAGAAGATCGAGGCTCTGATCGCCATTGTCGACGAAAATCTTGGCTATCAACTGCACAGGGCTGTGCAACAGGTGAAGTTTGAACTGTCGCGCAGCGAGGCGGCGGAATTTCGTTTTGACGACGGCAGCCTGAATCTGCGCATCCCGGTCACGCGACGGGAATTTGAATCGTGGATCGGGAATGAGTTGCACGCCATTGAGAAGTGCATTGACGCGCTGCTGGCGGATTCAGGCATTGATCCGCGCGACGTTGACCGCGTTTTCCTGACAGGCGGAAGTTCTTTTGTACCGGCGGTACGGCGCATCTTTGCCACACGGTTTGGGGAGCGACGGATTCGCAGCGGGAACGAATTTACCTCGGTCGCTCATGGCTTGGCGCTGCGCGCGGTGGAATCATTGCATTAGAGATTCGGCAAATAAATACTGACTTCGTGCGACCCCATCCTAACCACAAAAACAAAGACGTGGTGAGGATGGGGCACCCGAGCATTGTTGGTATTTAATTGCCTGATCAATAGAGCGGAACCAGAATAACTGCGCTCTATTTGGTTTTGTGCAGGGTCGTTGCTCCCCGATGGTCCAAGTCGACTTGAACGCTGCGGCTTCGGGAACCATCGACTCTGGTTACGCTGTAACCTGTGATGGACTGTAACTTTACTTTTTTCTCCTCACCAAATGGAGAACCGCTGTAGCTGGGGCGCTGAGCGCGTGATTCAAGTATCTTCAAGGTTCGAGGTTTCCCACCCTTTCGCCAGGAAAAAGGCGAAAGGATGGGGCACGGAAGATGGTACATAAACAAGCGGTCAGAAACCTAGGTCTTTGACCGGATGAAGAAGTTCCATTGAGTTCGTGCTTTCCCAGGTCTCAAAATCGAGACCTGGGGCACCCAGCGGTAGTACAAAATCAAGCTGCCAGAAACCTAGAGCCATAATCGGCGTTGCACGGGAGTGAATCAAAGCGCATGGAAGTCCATTTTCAGATCGGAATACTGCTGCTTTTGATTGCCGCTGTTGTGGCGATGCTGACCAGGCGGCTGCGCTTTCCTTATAGCGTCGGCCTGGTTGCTGCGGGAATCGTTTTTGCCGCATTGCCGTTTGCTCCAGATGTCGTCCTTACCAAAGACTTGATCTTCACGGCGCTTCTTCCGCCGCTTCTTTTTGAAGCTGCGTTCAACATTCCCTGGGCGCGGCTGCGCCGGAACGCTTCCGTCATCATCGTGCTGGCAACGCTCGGCGTCCTGCTTTCCGCGTGCGTTACTGCGACCGGGATGCATTTCCTGATGCATTGGCAATGGACGGGCGCGTTGGTGTTCGGAGTTCTGATTGCGGCAACCGATCCGGTTTCTGTGATCGCCACGTTCAAAGAGGCAAAAGCGCAGGGGCGTTTGCTGGTGCTGATTGAGGGAGAAAGCCTGCTGAACGACGGCACGGCCGCAGTTGCGTTTGGTGTGGCTGTTGCGCTGGCTTCAGGCGTGCAACTCACGCCGATTGAAATTACCGGGTTGCTGCTGAAGACAATCGGGGGCGGCATTCTTTGCGGCGGCGCGGTGGCGCTGGGAGCGCTTCTGCTTACGGGGAGAACGGACGACCATCTGGTTGAAATTACCTTTACCACGGTGGCGGCTTATGGCTCGTTTCTTCTGGCTGACCATTTTGGCTTGTCGGGCGTGCTGGCGACGATTACGGCAGGATTGGTCATGGGCAATTTCAAGGCGCTGGGCGGGATATCGGAGCAGGGGCGGGAATCGGTCCAAGCCTTCTGGGAATATGCGGCCTTTATTGCGAATTCGCTGGTATTTCTGCTGATCGGGATGCACGAAGCTCATCAGAACTTCGCGGCGATATGGCTGCCGGCAGTGACGGCCATTGCCTTGGTGACGCTGGGGCGGGCAGCGGCGATCTATCCCTGCTGTTTCCTCTTCTCCCGGTCCTCACTGCGCGTAACCGCCAAGCATCAATATGCCCTGTTCTGGGGCGGGTTGCGCGGAGCGCTGGCGTTGGCGCTGGCGCTGGGACTTCCCGCTGAGGTTCCGCTGCGCGAAGAAATTATTACGATCAGCTTTGCCGTCGTCGCCTTTTCTGTTTTTGTGCAGGGTCTGACCATGGCTCCGGTGCTGCGCAGGATGGGCGAGATTCCGCGTTAAGAATCTGGCTGAAAACGATTCCGAGGCTTACGGGAAATATCAAAAACAGTTCCCTCGGGGGCTGAAGTCCGCGTCGATTTTATGGCACTTATGGCGCGGCTGAAGACGCACCCTTTCAAAACTACGGCCTGTTCGGAGGTTAGCTAACGCCGTTAGTACAGCTAGAGCATTTTCGGAAATGGTGTAGACCCGAAATTCATTGGTATCCCACCCTTTCCGCAGAAAAAAACGGAAAGGATGGGGCACGGAAGTCTACAGCAAAAGCAAAAATGCTCTAACGCCGCGCACATGCGCTGACCTGCCGATTTACGAGGCTTATTGCGGCGTGGTGATGAAAGGGTCGGGGTGGAGGAAGTGCATGAGGGAGTTGTTGTAGAAGGGGGTGGGGGTGAAGGTGAGCAGGAAGATAACGAGGCCGATGACGCCGAGGACAAGGCGGCCGCGGTGAAGGCCGGTTTCCAGGGGGACGTGGGGATGGCGCAGGGCGGGAATCATCAGGAAGATGCCCCAGAGAATCCAGCCAACCCAGAAGACAGCTCCGGCCACAATCAGGATGAAGGGCAGGCAGTTGGTTACGACGCGGTGCACGCGGGGGGAGATGGCGTAGAGGACGTGGCCGCCGTCGAGCTGGCCGCCGGGGATGAGGTTGAGTGCGGTGATGAAGAGGCCGATCCATCCTGCAACCAGCACCGGGTGGGGCGCGATGTTGTTGAAGGAAGGGATTTGCGTATCCCACTGCCGGAGCAGGTGATGGATGATGCGGATGGTGAGCGGCTCTCCGCCGAAGCGGACAATGGCGGCGGGTGCGTTGGCCGGGGCGTCGACGCTGAGCACAAAGCCGACGGCGATGGCTACCGCGGAGGCGATATAGCCGGCCAGGGGGCCGTAGATGCCTAGGTCCATGAGTGCGTTGCGGGTGGGGATGCGGCTGCGAATTTGGATGACTGCGCCGCAGGTACCGCTGAGGGTGGGCGCGGGCAATACCCAGGGCAGGGTGACGCGAATGTGGTGGGCACGGCAGGCGAAGTAGTGGCCGAACTCATGGATGAGCAGGATGCCAAGCAGGGTGAAAGAGAAACTCCAGCCGGTGATATAGAGCTCGGGATGGTCGGCGAGCCAGCCCCAGGGCCAGAGGTCACTGTCGCGGACCACGGGAGGCATGCCCTCGATGAAGTTCTGCATGAAGCGGGCGCCGTCGGCTGTCGTGGTCACAACACTGGCAGCGAGCAGCACCAGTGGCAGGCCAAACTTCTGGAAGTTTGAGGGCACCGGACTCCTCATCGATCCTGAAGGCGGCTGAAAGAAGCCGCTCTCAAAATACAGAAAGCAAACAAAGATCTATTGGCTGGGCACAACCGCATCATCTGCCCGGAGAAGGCAGCATTGCGTTGCCGGCGCGAGTTCAGCCTTTGGGCGCGCTGTCTATCTCCAGCGTATGGAGTTCCTTGCCCGGCTTGAAGCGAACAGCCTTGCCGGGAGCGATGCTGACTTCAGTACCGGTACGGGGATTGCGACCGATGCCGGTTTTGCGGGCGCGGACGCTGAAGACGCCAAATCCGCGCAGTTCGATGCGCTCACCTGCTGCCAGAGCCTGTTTGAGGCCCTCGAAGACCGTATCCACCGCGGCTTCAGCCTTGGTGCGCGGTAGGCCTGTGCGCTCGATTACATGATGGACGATGTCCTGTTTAATCATTAGGGGTACCTCACTGGCGCAACTGATTTTAACTGTACTACGCTTACATTACTGATGCTACAGATTTTGCAGCGATTATGGAACACCCGAAAGGGGGAATGAGCAATATTTTCCTCTCAGGAAAAGCTGTCAGAGGCGATTCGGCCAGATTGCCACG
>Ga0224530_1001652_pt1 | contig 11341 bp, 9 predicted proteins | sample CBST75metaG_FD_179873 | JGI IMG/M metagenome (GOLD analysis project Ga0224530, IMG submission 179873) | Peat soil microbial communities from Stordalen Mire, Sweden - C.B.S.T75 | ecosystem: Environmental > Terrestrial > Soil > Wetlands > Peat | place: Sweden: Norrbotten County, Stordalen Mire...
TCCCATCACACTGTCTGGGACGCAGTGGAAGGTTCCGGAAGTCCACCGCATTCTACCCGTGGACGGCAGCGGCGAACATCATCTTTGGGTGGCCACGAGCGCGGGGCTCTACGTCATGAACACGGGGGCCGGGCGGCACTCACCGCAACTGGTCGAAGATGCGGCGATCGCCAATCCACGGCAGCGCTTTATGGACCTGAGCCTGGACCTCAACGGCCATCTTTGGGCGGTATCGGACAAGGGCCTCTATCTGCGGGATGAGTCTGGCTGGCATGCTGTTGCTCCCGGCCGCGCGCCGGCAAATATCATTTCGATTGCGGCAGACCGGAAGGGGAATCTGTGGGCCGCCGGCTCCTTTCCAGGTGTGGTGCGGATGCGCATCGCCGGTTACCGGGTGGTTGAGGCGGAACGGATCGACCGGCCTACGATTTTGTCGGACGGGGTGCTCGCCATCAGGGTGGATCACCGCGGATGGCTCTGGATCGGCCAGGACGCCGGCGTCACCGTCTTCGACGGCCGGACCTGGCACAGTTTTACCCAGGATGACGGCCTGATCTGGAATGACTGCGACACCAACGCCTTGAACGAGGACTCGGACGGCAGCATGTGGATCGGCACCTCGGGCGGGCTGTCGCACCTGATGGCGCCGCAAACCATGGCGGCCGGCGCGCCGTCGGCTCCAGTGTTTTCGCAGGTGACGTTCGGGAAAAGAGCCATCGGCAACGGCTCCCAGTTCCCCTGGAGCGCCAGCCCGCTGAGCATTACGATCGCTTCGCTGGACTTCCGCGAAGCCCACAGTATTCATATTCGCTACCGGCTGGTGGGGCTGGAATCGGAATGGGTGGAAACCGGGCAGCAGGGTATTCTCCTTGCACGTTTGGCGCCGGGAACTTACCGCCTTCAGGCAGCGGCCGTGGACGCCACCACCGGCGCCGTCTCGCCGGTGCAGGAACTGTCGTTCACTCTCACGCCGCGCTGGTGGCAAGGCTGGTGGATCTGGGTTCTGGCGGCGTTGCCGTTGGTGGCTGGAGTCCTGCTGCTGTTTCGCTGGAAGACCCGCGCTTTCCTGCACCGGACCCGCGAACTGGAGCGGGCGGTGGAGCGCCGGACCCAGGATCTGGAACGGGAAAAGCGGGATCTGATGCGCGCCCGCGACCAGATGCGCCACTTTGCCGAGCATGACGACCTGACCGGCCTGTGGAACCACCGGGTCATCATGAAACGGCTTCACCAGGAGGTGGAACGGGCAGCGCGCGAGGGAGCGCAACTGAGCGTGATTCTGGCCGACCTGGACTACTTCAAGCGGATCAACGACACGTATGGCCACCCCGCCGGCGACTTGGTGCTGAAGGAGATTGGCGCCATCTTCATGCGCTCGGTGCGATCCTACGACTGGGTGGGCCGCTATGGGGGCGAAGAGTTTCTGCTGATTCTGCCGGGATCCAGCCTTGTTAGTTCACGCATCCGAGCCGAGCAATTGCGGGCTGCGGTCGAAGCGGCGAACATTGCCGACGGCGAAACGATTATCCAGGTGACCGCCAGCTTTGGCGTGGCGAGCGGGTTTGCGGCCGGATTTGAATCTCTGATCCGTGAGGCCGACACTGCACTCTATTGCGCCAAAGACAATGGGCGCAATTGTGTGCGGACCATGGAGATTGACTCGGTCGAAAAAACAGCGCCGAAGCAGGAAGAGTAGGCGCGGTCCTTGGGCGCACGGTATCGTGCATGGCTTTCGCGGCAGGGACGATCAAGGCCGATCGTGCCTGCCAGATTCCGTAGAAGCGCGGTCTGCGCCAGGCGCCTGCCGGTCATCGCAATCCGACCCTTGTTGGCCGGGCAGCCTGCGTCACTTGGCAGGAGGCTGGGTGGGCGCGGTGGTTCCGGAAATGAGGCTGGAGAGGCTAGCGGACAGTTGGGGGTCCGTCAGTGCGTAGAAGAGCCCGCCACGGCCGTTCTGGCTGCTGGAGCACTCATTCCCCGAGAGCGCGCCCTGCTGATTCATATCGCCAAAGATGGCATAGTGACTTGTTCCGGATGTGGAAACGCCGAGTTTGGCGTGGTTATAGTTGGTGCCCAATCCGCCGGTGAGTCCGAATGTCTTGCCGTTCCAGGTGCCGCTGGTCGCAATCTCGACCGGACCAGGAGTGGGGAGGGAAGTGCTCCAGCAGGAGACTGGGGTGGAAGCGTCGGTGGAGTAAATCTCAGGAGTCGCCCACCATGTGGCTGTGCGCAGGGGAATGCCTCCGAGCACTGCGGAGACCATCTGCCAGGGCGGCACGTTGAGGTTGGATGGTTTGGAGATCAGTTCGACGCCGCTGGAGAGCGTGGTGGAGGAGTAACTCTGGCTGGCGGATTTCACGCCCAGGCTCGCCACCAGTTGCTGCACGTCGGCGGGACCGCCATTGCTGACGATTTGGCTGTTGTGAGGGTCGGTGACCACGCTGGCGTTGCCGAGCCCTTGCAGTACCTTGACCAGATCGTCCTTGTTCAGGCGGAGGGCGAAGAAGTGCTGGCTTACCTGGACGTCGTTGTCCTTCACGCAGCCCAGCGTGTTGCCGTCTGTCTTGCGGGGAAATTTTGAACTGCCGGCGGCAGGCCAGGAAGGTGTGGAAACCTGCAGGACGAGGCCTTCGCCGGCATCGTTCCAGGCCAACATGCCCTTGGAGTGTCCCCAGGGCGCGCCGCACTCTTTGGTGCAACCCTGAATGGCGGGATCGTCGTAGAACTGATCGTTCCAGATGAGGTAGTGGAACGCGCTGTTGAAGACCTGATCGAAGGTCGCGCCGATGGGATCGCCGGTGGTATCTCCGGCGCACCCATCTCCCTGCTGCAGGGTTGGGGACTCGCTGCTGGCATAGGCAAACTGCTGCCCAAAGGCGGTGTAGGGCTGGGGAGTGCCTCCAAACGGGCAGGCTCGGGTGCCGCCGGCGCCGCAACCCGGAAACGCCGCGGAGTTGAACTTGAAAACGAACCACCATGCGACCGGGTGGCCCTTCGCAAGCATGGGATAGGGGGCCTGGCAGGGCGGGGAATCCGCGGCGCCGCCGCCACACGGCGCAATCTGCTGCATGGCGACGGGGGCGGACGGCGGCGCGGCAGAGACAGGCGCTGGCTGGGGCGCGGGCCCGGTGATTGCGGCATGGACCAGCGCGATGGCAAGGGGAATCATGGGCGCAATGGTTCTGGTCATGTTGCTGACAGGGGTCGGATTGCCTGGTTGGCTTGGCATCACGAAATCACCACCGCATTCGTTGATGGAAAGGTGACGTGGAAAGGACGCAGGATCAAGTGGAGGCCCGGCCTAGACTCCGCTCACAGTCCCGCTGGCCCCAGTAGCGCGATCGGCCGCCCGCTGGGCTGTTACCGCACTCTGGGCACTCTGCTCGACAGCTTGCTGCATCGTTGCCATGTGGCCGGCGATCTGGGCCACTGCCGCCTGGGCGGCGTCGGCTGCCTGCTTTGCACCTGAAGCCTGAGCCGCAGCCTGATCGGCCGAGGCTTTGGCGTCGTCTCCGCTCATGCCATTGTTTGGCGCCGCACTCAGAGTTTTGGGTTGGCTATAGGAGATGCCCTTGCCCACGGCGTAGGTGCTGGCGCTGATGCCCAGCAGGGTCAGCACTCCCTCGGGAATGTTGGGGAAACTCGCGTTGGGACTCTTCTCAACCAGTTCAAAGAGGCTGATGGCGATGACGAAGGTGAAGATGAGCAGTTGAAAGCGGGACATGCTTGCCTGTCCGTTGCCCTCGTTGAGCAGGTTGCCCAGGTCCATCTTTCCCCGCCAGATCCAGACGATGATTGTGGCCGCGAGCACCCCAAGAAAGCCGCAGATAATGTAGCCACAAACGCTCATGACAAAACTGCTGACACCGGTTGCCGTTCCCATAACCTTCCTCCTAACTGTTCTTCTTTCCCCAAGCTGCCCAGGCTTTTTCAAGGGCATAGATGCCGCTACTTCCACCAAACAGGTAGAGCCAGTTCACGTCGACATCGGGCATCTTCCCATTGGTTGTGTTTGCCACCTGAGCCAGGTACGACGCACTTGCGGCGATCGTAGCCAGCAGAAGCTGGATACGGCCTGGGCTGGTCTGGCCGGCCGCGTCTTTCTGCGAAAAGAGCCCGGCAATCTGGATGCTGTTGGTCAGGATCCGATAGAACACAATCGCACCCAGGGCATAGAGAAACGCCAAAACTTCGAGATGAAGGATGTGAGCCACCGGCATAAGGTGTCCCTCGGCATTCCACCTGCAAATATCTGTGTGCAACGAATGGGGAAAAACTGCGGTAACAACGCGGGATTTTGCTGCAACCCCCGGAATCCAGTGGGGGAGAACCGAAGTATGTAGAACCGAAGGAAACAAGTCAAGCAGAATTTTTCCGGCAGGATGCTGAAGAGGGGCGGCGCATTTGCGCGATTGATTCTATTCGCCTTGAGCGGGGGTAACCTTGACCATTTCCTTTTGTTGAAATGGATGTTATGCTCTGGTTCGATCTTGGGTCCCAGCGCTGTGACTGCGGCTGAAGTTATCCTCCCAAAGTCCCTGCATCGAGACCTTGGACCCTATCATCTGTCGGAAGACCGAATTCAAGCGTTCGCGGTACGAGTCCGGAAGAAACGCAGTGGAGTTTCCCCTGATTTCAAATGGATGCACGTGCTGACACAACTCAGTCTGATGCTTGTTCACTGGCTGCAGGCATGGATAACACACAGGGCTGTTTCGCACTCAGGTGAGAGTCGAGAGAATGGAGGACAAATGGCGAAGAATATTGTCTTTTGCGCGGATGGCACATGGAATACCAGTGTCAACGGAACCAATGTGTACAAACTTTTCAAGGCCTGCCTGACCACTGCCAGTCAGGTTCCATATTACGACGATGGCGTGGGGGCAGACGGAACGCCGATTGAGAAGATTCTGGGTGGCGCATTCGGCGAGGGACTCTTTCAAAAGATCAAGGACGGATACTCGAAAATTGCCCAGGTTTATGAGGCGGGAGACCGGATCTTCCTGTTTGGCTTTAGCCGCGGCGCATTTACCGCTCGTAGCCTGGGAGGCATGATTGCGGCTGCAGGCCTGCCTACAAAAGGCTTCGACGATGCCTTCGTTGAAGCCGCGTTCAATGCCTATCGAAACAAGGAACAACGTGCGCAGATATTGGCTGGACTTCAGACGCCGTACGCCTTGGACGACGCCAAGCTCACCATGGTCGGGGTGTGGGACACGGTTGGATCTCTGGGCATCCCCGCGATCTTTGGCGGTGTCTCGCCGCTGATTTACGGCTTCCTGGATACAAACCTTCACCCGGACGTGCTGAACGCCTATCAGGCGCTTGCGATCGATGAGCGGCGCGCGGAATTTCCCGCCACCCTCTGGACGGGCGCGACCAACCCCAATCAGACTCTCGAACAGGTGTGGTTTACCGGAGTCCATTGCGATGTGGGCGGGGGATATCCGGAGCATGGATTGTCCGATATTACCTTGTCCTGGATGCTGACGAAGGCTGCGCCGTTGGGGTTGCAGTTGGACCCGGGCGTTGCCGCGCAGTACACGCTTCCGGATGCCAAACTTGCGCTGGACCAGTTGCACGAGTCATGGGAACTTCTTTGGGGCTTCCCTCGTCGAAGGCAGATCGCGGGTTCGTCCGCGTTGTCAAATAGTGCACAAATTCGCTGTGCGCACGACACCGGATACCGCCCAGAGAATCTGAGTCTCTCCGGGACACAACTTGGTAACTCGTACAACATCGTCAACGTGGTCTCCAATCCAGTCTGAAAATATCCCAACTGCTTTGCCCGATCTCGGGCGCGGCCAAGGCTGAAGCCGCGCCCGAATGCAACAATCGATCGACTGGTGTGCGGATTCTTCAGGCCGCAGTTGAGTCAGATTCCCTGCCAGATTGATCCGGCTGTCTCCCCCTGAAGGCAGCAACCCTTCTACGCCGCCGCCACCGCTTACCTGCATGAACGTCTGATTTGGCCTTTCTCTGACTGAGCCGGAATGAACATTTCTCCCATTCGGACTGGAGTAGGGTCAGGCCATGATGAGCCGCTTTGTGTGCCGCATTCTCAAGTTTCAACTGCCGATGTGGAACCTATGCGCGGCCGCCATCGGGTGCTTCGCATTCATGCGTGGCTTCCGCCTGGTCGCGTTGGAAAGAGAAGAATCGGACGCGGCATCCTCCACCCCCTACAGGCGCCAACTGGTCTGGGGCCGGTTGGCGCAGTCCTTGATGCGTTCGTATGTGCGAGCCAGCATTCGTTGGACAAAGCCCGCTCCTTTGATGTTCACCGTCGAATCTGACGAGACGGACTGTGCGAAGCGGGTCTTGAGTGCTTGAGCGCCGGCCTGGCGCGATTGTGGAGAAGAATGCGAAAAGGCGCGGGCTTCGCGCCATTCGTCAGTGACTGGTTGCGGGCGCAAGAACGCAATCCAAAACCGCAATTCAGGACCGCAATCCTGGATGGCGCACAACCCGGGGATTGCAACTCGGAGTGAAGGAGATTTGAAATGCTGATTATCGTTCTAGTGATTGTTCTGGTACTCGTCTTTGGTGGTGGTGGAGGCTACTACGGCTACGGCCGGTGGGGCGCGGGTGGTGGCGCAGGCATAGGACTTGGCACGGTGCTGCTGATCCTGCTGGTGTGCTATTTCCTGGGGCTTTTCCGGTAAAGCTAGTTGTTCGGTGTGCAATTGACCGTCCAGTTCCTTTTTGATCCGGCATGAAATGAATTCATGCCGGATCGATCACTCGAACGATGGAGGTGTCTTATTCCAGCAATCACAGCCCATGATGGAGCCGAAATCAGCTCCAAGGATCGGGGCACAGGCCAACCTGTGGTTTTTAGCCATGGCTGGCCGCCGAGCGCGGACGTGCGCGGTTCAGAGCGGGCTGGTGCGGTGCGCGCGCATCGCCGACGTTCCGGCTTCTTTCGAGGAAAGCCATGATCGCCGTGCCGCTCGATGGAGTGAAGTCAGACTCTCGGCTGCGGGCCGCGGTTGTCGTCGCCCACCCGGACGACGAAATACTCTGGTGCGGCGGCTACATTCTGACCCATCCGGAGTTTCATTGGCATGTCGTGACCTTGTGCAGGGCATCGGATCGGGACCGAGCGCCCAAGTTCCGCCGGGTCTTGCAGCTATTGGGGGCGGAGGGCGAGATGGCGGATCTGGACGACGGACCCGATCAGACGGCGCTGCCCATCGAGCAGATTCAGCAAACCATCGTGCGGTTACTGCCTGCGGCCAGCTACAACCTGATTTTGACCCACGGCCCGAAGGGCGAGTACACGCGGCACCGCCGACATCAGGAATGCTGCCAGGCCGCAGTCGAGCTTTGGCGAACTGGGGGCATCCGCACGGAGCGGCTTTGGATGTTTGCCTATGAAGATGGGGGACATGCATACCTGCCGCGGGTTCGTGAGGATGCGGATCGGCGCGACATGTTGACCGACGATATCTGGATTGAAAAGCGCAGATTGATTACGGATGTTTACGGATATGACGCCGACAGTTGGGAGGCACAGACCACTCCGCGAGAAGAAGGTTTCTGGTGCTTTGACTCGGCACAAGCAGCGGCAGAACGAACGGCACTATGGGAGCAACAATCGTGAAAGTACTTGTGTTATGCGACTATCCACCACCTCCTGGCGGCCTGGCGATGCAGGGTGACCTATTGTGCAGGGGCCTGCACGAGATCGGCGTGGAGGTTCACCCGGTACATCTCGAATCGCCCCTGGAAAAGGAATGGTACTACCGCTGGTTCAAGCCGGACATCGTGGTCGGCGTGGGATTCTGGGGCCACCTTCCCAACCTGGTTCTGCACCCGCAGAAGTTTGGGATGAAGGCCGTGCCGTGGCTTGTGGCCGATGGTTATATCGCGGAATACCGGGATGTGCTGAATGCTCTGCCGCTGATTCTGGTCACCTCCAACTGGGTGAAAGAGGTGTATGTCCGGGATGGCATCAAGGGGGACAACATCGTGGTGCTTCCGGTGGGATGCGGCACGGACCGCTACGCTCCGCATAGCCGCGATGACTTCAAGGTGCAGGCAATCCGCGAGGAGCTGGGAGTATCGGATGACCAGTTGATGATCCTGACCGCGGGCGGCGACGGCGCATCGAAAGGCGCACAAGAGGTGATGCAGGCGCTGGCTATGATTGATGCAGAGGCCCCCGACTGGAGATATGTCTGCAAGGTCTGGCCTCAACCCCGCACCGAGAAACAGAACCTGATCGACCTGAAAATGGCGGAGGATCTGGGCATCGGCAAGAAGGTGATCTACTCAACCAATGTGGTCTCGCAGAACTTCATGCCCTACTTGTTGGCCGCCTGCGATATCTATGCCGCTCCGTCGCGGCTGGAGGGTTTTGGAATGATTCAGGTCGAGGCGAACGCCTGCGCAAGGCCGGTGATCGCGATCGATGCCATGGCATTTCGCGACACCATGGTCCACGGTGAAACTGCATTCCTGGCGAGAGTAGCCGAGGAGCGGAAGATCACGGAGGGGCAATTTGGGCAAGGCCACGATTACGAGAAAAGCCAGCGTATCGTGTTTCCAAACCCGCGCACAGCGGAGTACCGGGCCAGCGTGCCCGACATTGCCAAGTACCTTCTGCGGCTCATGCAGGACAGCGCTCTGCGGAAGCGAATGGGAGAAGCGGGTCGAAAGCGCGTGGTCGAGCTTTTCGACTATCGCCGGGTTGCCAGGCAATTCGTAGAGATCGTTTCCGACCGATTGGGGATTGTGTAGGTCTCTGACTGGATGGTTTCGTACCATTGAATCCGTGCTTTCCCAGGTGCCCAAAAGCGAGGCACCTGGGGCACCCATCGTTGGTACAACTTCAAGCTGTCAGAGACTTAGGAAGTACCGCGACGAGCAAGAGCGCTCGTCTGCGCAGCTTTTCATGCCATAGAGGTGGCAATGTTTATGGACGAAAAATCAATAGCCTCCATTGATCAGGCCAAAGAGGCGGCCCTCCACATCCTGCTGCATAACGCGCATGGCCAGTTTCAAGGACTTCCCCGGACCGCAGGCTGGGGATACCCGGAACCGTATACGCGGGACCTGATGATTTCATCCCTAGGTTTTCTAGCATCCGGCAACGAAGAGCTTGCAGACGCGCTGCGGCGCACGTTGGTAGCGCTGGCGAAAAATCAGACGCCGCGTGGCCTCATCCCATCACTCGCGCACGATCCAGATGACCGTGGCGCCAGCGATACGACGCCTCTGTTCCTCTTTGGCCTGGCACTTTACAGGAAAGCGGCCAATCTGCCGGAGTTCCTCAACGAAGCAGCGCAGAGCGCCTTGAAGTGGATGCAATACCAGAGCCCTGATGACCGGGTAATGGTATCCCAGTTACCGACCAGCGACTGGCGTGACGAGCAGTGGGTGATGGGTTATGGGCTGTACGTGAACACACTGGTTTATGCGTATCTCAAGCTTTTTGGCGAGGACGATTCCGCCGGTCAACTGCGCGGGTTGATGAACCGTCTGGAAGTTTGCGGTGAGGCGAAGAACCCCCATGAGCACGAGGGTCTTGTCGTGCCATCCAAGCCTTATTACGCGCTCTACTCCTACAAAATCCTGAACAGCGACCGGTTTGATCTGCTTGGCAATAGCTTGGCGATTCTGACTGGGATTGCTGCGCCTGAACGGGCGCTAGATCTGGTGGCATGGATTGAGGCCGAGTGCGAGGCCATGCGGGCTCGCGGAGAGTTGGCCGTGGATTTGCCGCCCTGTTTGTTTCCTTATATCCAGCCCCATCATGCCGATTGGCACCCGCGATACGAGATATATAATCGGCCCGGCGAATATCACAACGGGGGTGTGTGGCCATTTATCTGCGGCTTCTATGTGGCGGCATGCGTGGCGGCTGGGCAGATGGAATTGGCGGAGCGCAAGCTGTTGGCGCTGACCGAACTGGTGAAGCCGTGGCATGAGAACGAGGCGGAGTGGGGCTTCAACGAGTGGATTCACGCGCAAAATGGCAAGCCCAGCGGACGGGATTGGCAGACCTGGTCGGCCGCCATGTACCTTTACGCTGCCACATGCGTGCAGAAGCGGGGCACCCCGTACTTCGATCAGATGCGCGGAGGTAAGTCCAACGCAGCAGGGCAGCGGTAAAGGGCGCCGCTACTTTCCGCGATCACACTACTTCCCGAGTGTCCAGTCTCTAAATTCCTTTGTAAAATGCGCAAAAGAACAAAAGCAGATTCTTCGCTCACCACCCCCGAACTGGAAAGCGTTCGGGGCCCCGTTCACTCAGAATGACAGTCTCAGTTTTGACCTAAATTTCTGAGACAGGACACTAGAGCAAGCCGGGACAAACAAAAGCGGCGCGAACCTTTCTGGCCGCGCCGCTTTTGCTTGTCCGGATGGATTTTTTTGGCTTCGCTCTAAAACTGGTTCCAGAGCGACTGGTTGTACACCGCGTGGTGGAACTGCACCTCGGAGCCTTTGACAATGGCGCCCAGTTCGCGGGGGGAGCGATTGGCCACAGCCTGCTTCAAGTCCGCATAGCGGCCCTGTACATCCGCACCCAGAATCTCGGCGATCCACTTCGAGTCCTTGAAGTCCTCGATCGCATCCTGGATATTGTCGGGCAGGTAGCTGCCGCCCGCGCGCAAGCCTTCCGCCGAGGAGATTTCTCCGTCGATGCCGGTCTTGAAGATGGAATAGAGGGTCAGGTAGGGGTTTGCGTCGGGCGCCACGGCGCGCACTTCCGTACGCATGGAGCGCGAGTTGCCGATGGGCACGCGCACCATGGCTCCGCGATCCGTAGCCGAGGCGCGAATCTGGTTGGGCGCCTCGAAGTGCGGGTCCAGACGCCGGTAGGCGTTCACGCTGGAGTTGAAGACGAGGCACAGGTCCAGGGCGCGGGTCAGGATGCGGTCAAGGAACGACCAGCCGAAGGTGGAAAGCTGCTCTTCGCCCTTTTCGTCCCAGAACAGGTTGGTCTTGCCCTGCGAGACCGAGACGTTGGTGTGCATGCCGCTGCCGTTGACGCCCACCACGGGCTTGGGCAGGTAGCAGGCCGTGTAACCGTTGTTGCTTGCAATCTGGCGGGTCAGCAGTTTGTAGAGCTGAATCTGGTCCGCAGCCGCAACCGACTCGGCATAGCCGTAGTTGATTTCGAACTGGCTAGGCGCGACTTCGGGGTGATCCTTCTCGTTCTGGAAGCCCATGGCGCGCTGCACTTCAGCCGAGGTGTCGATGAACTGGCGCAGCGGGTCGAGCGGCAGCGAGTGATAATAGCCGCCCGTCGAGATGAACTCGAACTTGCCGGTCTCATGGTATTTCTGTTCCGCGTCGCGGCCGGCGAAGAGGAAGCCCTCGATCTCGGTGG
>Ga0224530_1001653_pt1 | contig 11336 bp, 8 predicted proteins | sample CBST75metaG_FD_179873 | JGI IMG/M metagenome (GOLD analysis project Ga0224530, IMG submission 179873) | Peat soil microbial communities from Stordalen Mire, Sweden - C.B.S.T75 | ecosystem: Environmental > Terrestrial > Soil > Wetlands > Peat | place: Sweden: Norrbotten County, Stordalen Mire...
GCCGGCTGGATCCCCCTGCCCGCCGCGCCCGAGACCGTCGCCGCCTACCTCGCCGCACTGGCCGCTACCCACAGCCGCAGCACCCTGCACCGTCGCCTCGCCGCCATCGGCCAGGCCCACCGCCTTGCCGGCCACGAATGGATCCCCTCGCACCCGGCCATCCGCAACACCCTGCGCGGCATCGCCCGCCGCCACGGCTCCGCCACCCGCCGCGCCGCCGCCCTCACCACGACCGAAATCCGCAAGCTGGTCGCGACCTGCGCGCACGACCGCGCCGGCGAGCGCGACCGGGCGCTACTGCTGCTCGGCTTCGCCGGCGCGCTGCGCCGCTCGGAACTGGTCGGCATCGACCGCGAGCACCTCACCCTGAAGGCCGACGGGCTGCGCCTGCTGCTGCCGCGCAGCAAGGGCGACCCGGAGGGCGAAGGCGTCGAGATCGGCATCCCCAAAGGCAAGCACCCCGAAACCTGCCCGCTGCGCGCGCTGGAAGCCTGGCTGCGTGCCTCCGACTGCCAGTACGGCCCGGTGTTCCGCAAAGTGGACCTGTGGGGCAACATCGAGCCGCACCGGCTGCACCCCGACGCGGTGCGGCAGATCCTGCTGCGTCGCGCCAAGCTCGCCGGCCTCACCGTGCCGCCCGGCGAGCGCCTCTCGCCGCACGGCCTGCGCGCCGGCTTCGTCACCGAGGCCTACATGGCCGGCGCCCGCGACGAGCAGATCATGGACCACACACGGCACAAGGACGTGAAAACCATGCGCGGCTACGTGCGCCGGGCCAAGCTGGTCAGCGACAGTCCGGCCAAACTCCTGGATCTGTAGCCGATGCCGCCGGCGACCGCTCTCCTGGCCGAGCCGCAGTGCCTCGCCCATCCAGACTGGCTCTATCACACGCTGACGGTGAGCGGCCCCGCCGCGGCGCTGACGGTGTTCCGCGAACAGGCCGCCGGCGCCGGCGTGGTGCCCTGGGTCTATGACTACGACCACATGGAAGAGGACTGGTTCCACCTGCTGCTGGCCCCCCCGGCGCACGTGCGCGGCATCAGCGCGCACGGCGCCCGCCTGCTGGCGCGGCAGTTGCGCGAGGCGGTGTGGGCGCAGCACGAGCACGCGGCGAGCCTGGTCGGCGTCAGCCGGGCCTGCCCGCTCGATCTGCACCGGCTGGTGCCGGTGCCGTTCGCCATCCTGCGCCTCGGCGACGACCACCCCGACGCCCTCGCCTGGCTGTGGGAGAACTGGGGCACCACCTGGGCGCTGCGACATGTCTGCGCCCTCCCCGTGTCCGGCGCGTTCCGCGTCGGCTTCTGGAGCGCCGACTGGTCGCCCTGGCCGGCACTGCGGCGCATCCAGGCCGACTGGCCCAGCCTGCACTTCCACTGCCGCGCCCACTACTGATCATGAAGCAAGGCCAGGGCTTTGCCCAAACCCGCCAGGACCCGAGGCCCTGGACCTCAAATTATACCTGTGACCCCAGCTGACGACTGCTTTGGGTACGGGCCTTGTAAGGGAAAGAAGCAGATAGCCAAGTCCGCGTGCTGGGCGAAGCGGCTCACGGCTGGCGCCTTTCAGCGGCAGCATGGCATAATTTTTCTGAAAACTTTTGACATTTTCAGCCAAATATGCCATAGCTTTCCGCAAAAGTTCTGGCCTAGAAACCTCGAAAGGAACGCACATGGCGCGAGCCAATCGTCAGTCATGGGAGCGAGAAAGCTTCTTGGACGACCTTTATGGGGTCGGCATCACGAAACTCCCCCGACACAAGTTTGTGTATCTTTCTGGCCAAACAAATATGTGTCAAGCTGTTCTTAAGACGTGGCTGGATCATTGGCGCGAATACATGGAAGATCAAGATGAAGACGTTGAAATTCTTCTCGTTGGTGAATCTGTTGTTCTGTGGCGCGATAGTATGGTTCAGAAAAACGGCGGCCCAAAGTCCCTGTCAGACGCCTTGGCGTCCCAGGCGTGAGAGAAAACGCTCAGGGAAATAGTGTACCGCATGCCTCTGACACAATGCAACGACTGTGATGGGAGAAACATGACCAATGCCGCAAAGCATAAGGACGGTGAGCACACGCGTCGCCAGTGCGTTTCGGAAAACCGTCGCCGCTGTGGCCCTGAACCGAAACATAACCTTGCCGCCGGTAGGGACCCACCTTAGCAAGACGAAGCGAATCCACGGTCGAACTGAGGTCCGTGTCCTGCATGGCTTCAGCGACGGTCTGAAAACGCAGAAGACGGTAGGCGAACTCCGCGCTCACTTGGCCTGCCACCTAAGTATCGCCGGACGGCTGCTCCAGCCCACCGAGATCCTCATTTTTGGGCAGAATAAAAAGACGCTTAACGGCCATAGGCTCATCTTCTGATCGCTCCTGGGTTCAGCCGACTTCGCCATGCGCGAGCGCCCCGCCCGCGTGGGCGGGCGGGCACGTTCTTGGCGGCGGCCAATATGGCCCAGGGTTTCCAAAGGGCTCTGCCCTTTGGTAGGTCCAGGGCAAAGCCCTGGCCTTGCTTCCTTCAGCGGTCACTCCATCGCGGCGAACCGCTCCGCCAGAGCGCGATACGCCGCGGCCTGCGGTCCCGGCTGGTAACGCTCGCTGCGGTACGCCACCTGCCGGCGCGCCGCCTCGGGCGACTCGAAGTATCCCACGCCGGCGAAGACAAAGCGCGAGGCGCCGAGCACGGTGGTCTCGCTCTCCGCCGGCACCTGCAACGGCAGGCCGAGCACATCGGCCTTCATCTGGTTCCACAGCGCGTTCTTCGAGCCGCCGCCGACCACGATCAGGTCGTCCGGGGTGAACTGGCCGATCTCCTTGAGCGTCTGCAGCCGGTGCGCCAAACGGAAGGCGAGCGCCTCCAGCGCGGCCCGGTAGAGGTGTCCCCGTCCGGCATTGAGCGACAGTCCGTGCCAAGCGCCATGCCCGGCCCCGTCGCCGCCGGCCATCAGGTCGGGCGTCATCTGCACGCCATCGCAGCCGGGCAGCACGGCGCGGGCGGCCTCCACCATCTCCTGGTAGACCGACGCCCCGGACTCGCCCGGCCAGCACAGTGCGCGCACCCATTCCAGCACGCCGGCGGCCAACCATTGCACCCCCGGATTGAACAGGCCGGGGCGGGAATCCAGCTCGCAGGTGGAACCGGCGAAGGCCGGCAGCCGCTCGATGAGCACGCGCGGCGTGCGCACCATCATGATCTCCCAGGTTCCGGAGGACAGTACCGGCTGCATCGTCCCCGCCCCCGAGCCGAACAGCGCGAACTGCGTGTCGTGGCCGGCGGAAACGACAGGGAGACCGGCAGGGAGGCCAAGTCGCTCCGCCGCTTGCGGCAACAGCGGGCCGACCACCTGGCCGGCGGCGACCAGCTCGGGAAACAGCCCGGCGCGCACACCGATAGACGAAAGAATTTCCTCACTGAACGCCCCGCCGGCAAGATCGAACATCTGGCTGGTGCCGGCCATGGTGGCGTCGGTGGTGAAGCGGCCGGTGAAGCGGTGGTTAATCAATGACGAGATGAACAACCAGGCATGGGCCCGGGCCAACAACTCGGGACGGTTTTCGGCGAGCCAGACCAGCTTGTAGAGAGTATTGAAAGCGAAGGCGCCGACCCCGGAAATGATCTGCAGTCGCGCCGGGTCGATACGCCGGCCGATTGCCTCCATCACCGGGGCGGTGCGCGGACACTTCCAGCTTATGATCGGATACAGTAGCTCGCCTTGCGCATCGACCAGCGCACCGTCCACCCCGAAGGTGGTGACAGCGAGACCGAGCACTCGGCTTGTGCCCAGCTCGGCGCACACGGTTCGGCAGCAGGTGGCGAAGGCATCGAGGATGGCGTCGAGCGGCCAGACGTGCCAGGCCGGGTTTTCGTCGCCCGGCACGGTGGCGTTCGGCACTGCTGCCTTGGCCTTCACCTGACCGGCGGGATCAACGGCGATGGCGCGGATATTCGTTGCGCCACAGTCCAGGACGATGACGACATCGCCACTCATGCGAAGCTCCTCTGCGGGATAGCCGCACACCGCGCCGTTGTCGGGGCGACCGGCAAGGGCGGAGCGTTTCGGCGGAAGACATTCAGCATACCAATACACGCCCCTCTCCTGGGGGCGGCAGTCACGGCCAGCCTCCCTGCGGCGGGATATCCGACATGCCCTGGTATCCTTCTCATGGCCGGAAGATCACATGTCTGGCCTGGAATTCTGAAATTCTCCTTTGTTTAATGAAAAAAGTCGCTATATCATCGAGACAGATCTCGTATGAGTACATTGGAGTGGATTGCAGCGTGGTCGGTACTTGCGTCGGTCGCCTCGTGAGCAAACCCACCCTGCGTCGCGGTCGGTCAGGCGGAAGAGGTGACGGTGTCTCACTATCACGTTCCGATGAAGGCCGATTCCGTCGCGTCGTTACGGTGCCGGGGATGCGATGGCGATGGCGCGCAATGGCCGCAGCGGGCGGCCCTGCCCGCGGACCTCCCGCCGTGACACCACACCGCAGAAACCCGGCGCATTGTCGCCGAACGTGCCGGGTTATATATTGATGGCGCTTGAAACCAGCAGGCTGAGATGAGCGAAAACTACTCCCCCGAACATGTCCTTGACCTAACGGCGCAGATCGTTTCGGCACACGTCTCGCACAATGCGGTGACGCCGGACACTCTGCCGGCGTTGATCCAGTCCGTCTACAAGACCCTGACCGAGGCTGGGAACGCAGCGGCCGAACCGGAGAAGCCGCAGCCCGCGGTACCGGTGCGGCGTTCCGTATTCCCCGACTACATCGTCTGTCTTGAGGACGGCAAGAAGCTGAAGATGCTGAAGCGGCATCTGCAGACCGCCTACAACATGACACCCGCACAGTACCGGGAACGCTGGGGCCTGGCGCCCGACTATCCGATGGTGGCGCCGAACTACGCGGACGTCCGTTCTTCCCTGGCGAAGAAAATCGGCCTCGGCCGCAAGCCGGCGGAAGCGAAGGCCCCGGTCAAGCCGGTTCGCCGTGGCCGCAAGGCGGGCCCGGAGGAAGGCGGCGCCGACGCCGCCTGAGCCAATGGGCGCCGCCGACAGGTCGACCGTGACCGGTGCGGGTTAAGTCCTGCGCCGGATTCCGGTAATTTGTTTCCACTTCCGGCTTTTGGGCTCCGCCGTGAGAGCGGTTCGCCGAATCGGGCGACGACAGGGTCGTCTGAGCGAATGCGGCTCGGCCGGCGTCTGTTGCTGCGATACAGCGGGCTGTCGGCACGGCGGGGCTGCCACCCGGATAGAAGCGTTCCGCTGCGGCTGGCCGTCGGGCAACGGCAGGGACCGGCGGCGCAGCGCAGGAGCGGGTCATTGTGTGCCATAATGCCATCATGATGGCATGCCTGAATGCCATCGGCACAGCGCGCCAGTCTTCTGGCATGCCATCTTGCCGGAACGCCGGGATTCCAGCACTATGACTTGCCGGCACGACAGCAAGCCGGAACGCTGGCATGACGACACGTGAAGGAGACGCGCATGCCCATCCTCACCCTCGCCCAGACTAAGGGTGGCTCCGGCAAGACCACCACCGCCGAAGTGCTGATCGCCGAGTTCACCTATCGCGGCGCCTCGGTCGCCGCGCTGGACCTCGACCCCAACCGTCCGCTCGGCCGCTTCGTCGCCCGCGCCTCGGCGCTGGCCGGCGTTGAGGTCGCCGTGCCCGGCCCCGAGGCCCGCGTCTCCGACCTGATCGCCGACCTCTCCTCGCGCCACGACGTCGTCATCATCGACCTCATGGGCGCGGCCACGCCGGACATGCTGGTGGCGATTGGCTTCTCCGACGCCGTCGTGATCCCCTCCCAGCTCTCCGAGCCGGACGTGCGTTGCGGCATCGAGACCTGGCAGATGATCCGCGAGGTGGAGCGCATGGGCCGGCGCAACATCGCCAAGGCGGTGCTGTTCACCCGCACCAGCCCGACCCTGCGCACCCGCGCCCAGGAGCACGCCCGCCAGCAGTACGAAAAGCTCGGCGTGCGCGTGCTGAGCACCGAATTCATGGAGCGTACCGCGTTCAAGGAGATGACCTTCAACGGCAGCGCCCCCAACCTGGACGACCGCGAGGGCAACGCGGCGCGCAATGTCATCGCGGTGTTCGAGGCCATCGCCGCCCTGCTGCCCGGCCCCTCCGCCGAAGCCACGATGCTCCCATCGGCGGCGATCCCATGAGCGCGGGCAAGGGCAGGGGACGACCGCCTGGGCGAGCACTCGGCGACGTCGATCTCAGCGGCCTGCCGGCGCCGCTTGCCGGCGGCAACGACCCGGCCGAAATGGAACGCCGGCGCGGCCTCGCGCTGCGCCTGGAAAGCCCCGAGTTCCTGGTGCAAAGTGCCTCCGCCGGCATCGTCAAGGTGGTGCGGCCGGCGGTTCCGCCACCCGGTCCGTTGCCGGCCCCGTCGAGACGCAAGCTGCGCAGCGACGAGCCGAACTTCACCGTACGGCTGCCGGAGGAGGTGCAGCAGGCGATCCGGCTGCGCGCGGTGATGGAAAAGACCACGGTGCGACTGATCCTGCTGCGCGCGCTGCGCGCCGCCGGCTTCGAGGTCGCGGAGCAGGACATGACCGACGACCGCGGCATCGTCGCCAAGCAACGCAGCCGGGACCGCCAAGCCTAGTACAGCCTTTCCGAGGAACGACTCCTATCGAGGGGCCGATAGTGGTGGACTTTGTCCACCCTACGCACCAACCCGTAGGGTGGACAAAGTCCACCGCTTTTTCGCCTCGGAACGTCCAGGGACACGGGTAGTTTCATGGAATCGATGTACTAGGGATATGCCAGGATGCTGGCCTGCCATCGTGCTGGCATGATGGCAGGCTGGATTTGCACGCCACCATCGCCCCCTCCGTGACAACAAAAGCACGTCCGCCCGCAGCAACGCGGCCATGTTCCGCCAAGGCGAACGGACCAACGCGAAACCACGAGCCGCCGCTTCGGCGCCCGCTCCATCCACACCGAAAAGGAAACATCCCGCGGACTCTACCGACGCACCCCGGGGACTTTACCGACGCGACTCGACGCCAACCCGACTTATCCCGAGGACTTTACCGACACATTCTAATAGGAGATTCAAATAATCTATCTAATAGCATGTGTCGGTAAAGTCCCCGGCGACAAACCCATGGCAAAGACGCTATTAAAGTTCCCCACGAGTTCGGTTCATCGACGCAAGAGGTTCGCGTGGGTACGCTGCACACGCTGGTCATCCAGCACGGCCGGGAAGAAGCGCTGAAGAAGGTCGATCCAGCGGAACGTCACCTGGTTCGCGTAGCCGCCGACATCCTTGCCGAAGAGGACGACGCCATCGGCGTCACCTACAGCGGCTTCTGCCAAGCTTCGCTGCCGCACAAGCGCCAGCCGAGCGACAAGGAGTGGATTCAGCAAAGCGAGCGCCTGACGCTGATGATCGAGCCGGGCCGGATAATCCGCCCCGGCACCAGCGAAGGCGAGTTCGTCGGCGTGCCCTATGGCAGCCGTGCCCGGCTGATCCTGCTGTTCCTGCAGACCCAGGCGCTGCGTTCCCGTTCGCGCGAGGTGGAACTCGGCCGCTCCATGCGCGACTGGCTGCGTCGCATGGGCATCGCCCAGGGTGGCAAAAGCATCCGCGAAGTGCGCGATCAAGCTACCCGCCTGTCCATCTGCAAGCTGACATTCTTTTACCAGAACGCCAATGGCGGCACCGGCTTTAGCAGCGAGCGCATTGTCGACGACGGCGTGCTGTTCCTGGAGAAGGGCGCGCAGGACGAACAGCAGGCCACGCTGTTCGTCGAGACGGTGCGACTGAGCCAATCCTTCTACGACGCGCTGGCGCGGCATCCGGTGCCATTGTGGGAGCCGGCGATCCGCGCCATCCAGAACAATTCGATGTGCCTCGACCTCTACGTGTGGCTGGCCTACCGGCTACACGTGCTGTCCAGGCCCACCGCCATCCGCTGGCCGCGCCTGCACCAGCAGTTCGGGGCCGGCTTCAAGAGCCAGCGCCAGTTCAAGCCGACCTTCATCGGCAACCTCAAGTTGGCGCTTGCCGTCTATCCGGAAGCCTCGGTCGAGGTCAACGACGAGGGGCTGTGCCTGCTGCCGTCCCGCCCACCCGTGTCGGAACGACAATTGTTATCGCGCTGAGCGTCGGTAGAGTCCCCACCGTTTCTCTTCCCCGCCAGCCGATTCCGACCCGTTCATCCGGGCGATGGGTCGGCGCGGCGAGTCGCGCTCGCCGGGGTGGGGACTCTACCGACAGCCCGCCGTCTAGGTCGGCTCGGTGAATTGCAGGCTGATCGCCGCCAGATGCAGGGCAGCGCCCACCAGCACCAGCACGTGCCACACCGCGTTATGGAACGGCACCCGGCGCAGCGAATGGATGACCACGCCCAGCGAGTAGGCCACGCCGCCCATCATCAGCAGCCGGAACACGTCGCGCTGCACGCTGGCGACGAAGCTGTTGAACATGCCCAGCACGCTCCATCCCATGCCGAGATAGAGCAGCAGTGACAGGTGCTCGAAGCGGTGGGGCAGGGCGAGCTTTATGGCGATGCCGAATATGGCCAGCAGCCAGACCACCACGCACAGCCATCCTCCGCCATGCTGCGCCAGCACGTTCAGGGCGAACGGCGTATAGCTGCCGGCAATCATGACGAAGATCATGGCGTGGTCGGCACGGCGCAGCAGTTCCTTGCCATGTCCGGGCTGGCTGAAGTTGTAGGCCGCGGAGGCCACCAGCATGCCGATCAGGCCGAAGCCGTAGATCAGCAGCGTGATGCTCAGCGTGGAGCCGGCGCTTGGGCCGATCGTGATGAAGAGCCAGAACACCGCGGCGACCGCGGCGGGAACGCCAAGCAGATGGATCACGCGATCGACGGCTGCTTCGGCGGCGGTGTAGGTCGGAAAGGGCTTGTCAGTGGGCTTCATCTGTTCCCCATCCCGGCAGCGACACACGGCGCAGCCTGGCAGGGCAGCAAGCGGGTCGTCTAGCGCGGCGGCTTCTCGCTCTGGGCACTTTCCCGCTGAGCACTTTCCCGCAGCACGCTCCATGCCGTGAGTTGGCTTTCACGCATGACGCGTTCATGCCCATCGCGGACGTTCTTGACCCGATAAAGAAAGTCGTTTGATTCCATCGGAAGCTGGCGAACGATTGTATAAATGCCACGCGGAACGTGAAAATCCATCCGACCCGGAAGGAACTCCACTTCCTGTCCGACTGTAAACTTGTGATGTACCACTCTTGCGACCTCCAGATAATCGGCGCCGCCGGTCGGCGGCGCCAGTTCCGCGGTCAGGCAGACTGTAAGTTCTCTGCGGACACTTTCCCTTGCTGTCCGCGTTGAAGTTCGTAGCGAACTTTCTGTCCTTCATTCAGGTGTCCCAACCCGGCCTTCTCGACGGCCGAGATGTGGACAAACACGTCCTTGGACCCGTCATCTGGCTGGATGAAACCGAATCCCTTCTGGGCGTTGAACCACTTGACTGTGCCGGTCGGCATCGCGTCACTCCAACACATCGGCGGCCCACACCAGCGCAGGCCGAAATACTCTTCAATTTTGGGGAGCGTCGAATGCGAAAGCGCCGCACCAAGGCACGCGCAGCCCGGACCGAAAAGCGCCGATGCAATCCTATATGAGCGCATTCGCATCGGAATTCCAGAACCTTCTGTCGCCTCGCTTTCACGCCGGCGACAGGAATGGTGCCGCTGCCTGTTCTCGACAGAGTGTATACGGTACGCGTGCCGGCGTCGCTTGCGCCTCGACGTTCCTGCTGCATGGATCGAGGGGTTGCGCGCGATCGGTGGCGTTCACCACGCGACACGCGGTGCCTGGCGGAGGAATTTCTCACGCGCTGTCAGTGATCAGTTTCTTCTCTACTGATCACTGACAGTTGAGCCCTGCCTGGTCAGGCCGCCGGCGTGGCCACCTGTTTCGCCTGTTCGTGCTCGTCGGCGTGCTGCGCCTGGATGGCGGTCAGCGCGATAGTATAGACGATGTCATCCACCAGGGCGCCGCGCGAGAGGTCGTTCACCGGTTTACGCAGTCCCTGCAGCATGGGACCGACGCTGACCACGTGGGCGGATCGCTGCACCGCCTTGTAGGTGGTATTGCCGGTATTCAGGTCGGGGAAGATGAACACGTTGGCATGCCCAGCCACCGGACTGTCCGGCGCCTTCTGCCGCCCCACACTCTCCACCGAGGCGGCGTCGTACTGCATCGGGCCGTCGATCAGCAGGTCCGGCCGGCGCTCCCGTGCCAGCTTCGTGGCCTCCCGCACCTTGTCCACGTCCACCCCGGTGCCGGAGCTGCCGGTGGAATAGGAGATCATCGCCACCCGCGGCGTGATGCCGAAGGCGATGGCGGAATCCGCCGACTGCAGGGCGATCTCGGCCAGCTCGACGGCGGTCGGGTTGGGGTTCACCGCGCAGTCGCCGTAGACCAGCACCTGGTCCGGCAGCAGCATGAAGAACACCGAGGAGACGATGGAATTGCCCGGCGCGGTCTTGATGAGCTGCAGCGCCGGGCGGACGGTGTTGGCGGTAGTGTGCATGGCGCCGGAGACCAGTCCGTGCACGTCGCCCTGCGCCAGCATCATGGTGCCAAGCACGACGTTGTCCCCGAGTTGCTGCTCGGCCTGGTCGGAGGTCAGGCCCTTCTTGCGACGCAGCTCCACCATCGGCGCGACGTAGCGCTCGCGCACCGTCTCGGGATCGACGATTTCCAGGCCGGCTGGCAGTTCCAGCCCCTGCGCCGCGGCCACCTGGCGGATGCGCGCGGGATCGCCGAGCAGCACGCAGGTGGCGATGTGTTTCTGCTGGCAGATCACCGCGGCCTGCACGGTGCGCGGCTCGTCGCCCTCGGGCAGCACGATGCGACGGGCGGCGGCGCGGGCCGCCTGCACCAGGCGATGGCGGAACGCCGGCGGCGGCATGCTCAGCTCACGCGGCGCGCCGATACGCGCGATCAGCGGGGCGGGATTGATCTGCTCGGCGATGAACTCGATGAGCTGGTCCATCAGCTCGACGTCGTCGGCACCGACATGCAGGTCGCGCCGGATCAGCGCCGCGGCGGTGGCGAAGGTGTCGCCGTCGGTGGTCAATATCGCCAGATCGTTGAGCGGCAGCGACGCCAGCAGGGTGGAGACCGCCGGGGCGAGCCCGCCGCCGCTGGTCAGCAGCAGGCCGGCCAGTGGCACGCCGCGCATGGCAGCGAGCGCCACCGCCAGCACCACGTCGGAGCGATCGGCCGGGGTAACGATCAGGGCGTTCGGCTTCAGCCGCTCGATGATGTGCTCCACCGAGCGCGCCACCACGACGATCTCGCCCACCCGGGCGCGCGGGAGGTTGCCGGCCTGCAGCAC
>Ga0224530_1001656_pt1 | contig 11328 bp, 10 predicted proteins | sample CBST75metaG_FD_179873 | JGI IMG/M metagenome (GOLD analysis project Ga0224530, IMG submission 179873) | Peat soil microbial communities from Stordalen Mire, Sweden - C.B.S.T75 | ecosystem: Environmental > Terrestrial > Soil > Wetlands > Peat | place: Sweden: Norrbotten County, Stordalen Mire...
GGAAGGGAGAAGATCATGGGCAAGAGCGTCAACAAAGTCATCTTACTGGGTCGTGCCGGAAAAGATCCGGAGGTCCACATCCTGCGGAGTGGAACCCTGGTCAATCTTTCGCTCGCGACCAGCGATGGTTACAAAGATAGCCGAGGCGAGTGGCAAGAGCGCACTGAATGGCACAACCTGGTTGGCTTTCAACGGATCGGTGAGATCCTTCGCGACTATGTAAGGAAGGGTTCACAAATCTTCGTAGAGGGCGAACTACGCACCCGCTCATGGGAGGATCGGGAGTCAGGCCAAAGGAAGTTTCGCACGGAAGTGGTTGTGCACGAGGTCAGCCTTCTGTCGCCGCCGCCTGTCGCAGGCAATAGTGACAATGTGGATCACTTTGTAAGTGGACAGGGCTTTGCGCCGCCTGAGTTCAACGCGGAACCGGAGATCACGCCGACGGAAGTGCCTTATTGACACAAGTGCAATCCATGTTCCGGCCGTCTCAGGGAATATTGGCGGCAATGGATGCAAGGCGCTCTTCGATGAGCGGAACTCGCTCGTCGTCCAGGACAAATCCAGGAAGGACGTCGAGGAATCTGGATTCGGCAAGCAGCATCTTCGCTGCGTCCGCAAGATACTGCCGAAGCGGTTGCGGAGACGCGGCAATCTCCTGTAGCAGCGTCTCCCGTCCTTCGATGACAGCAACAAAGTCTTCGAGATCGTGGCTGGCTTGAAAGTCCATCTTGCCGCGTCCCTTGAATGCTTCCATCTTTGTTCCGAGGAAGTACGGTGCGGTGATTACGCGGATCGATTGACCGCTCGGCAGAGTGACCGAGAACGCGTGTTTGAGCGCGGACTCATACCAAATGTTCGTAAACCCGAGCACTTCTTTGCTGAGCGCCAGCACATCCAACGTCAGGCCACCGTTGTGCCACCGGCAAGTGAGCGGGTTTTCCCCTTCGTCCTCTGTGAAGTGGGCCTTGCGAAGACGTTCTGAGAACGCGATGTAATCGGCATACGTGACAATTTCAGCAATCACATCGACATCATTCGTTCCGCGAATTGGTGCGGCCGCCTTGTCGGTAATCAACAGCCCAAGCGTTACTCCACCGACGAAAACGATCTCGTCCAGAAAAGGCGCGAGCTTGCGAACCGCATCTTCCAGCAGAGGCAGATTCGGATCAGGCATTGATCTCCTTTTTGAGAAGCTCGACCGCGAGGTTTCGTTCCCGCGTTCTTGCGCTGCGAATTGCATCGCATAGAGCGAGAACGCCATAGAACTTTGCATCGAGCAACGCGGCTTTGGGCGCTCCCTTGTAGAGCGGGGCAAGCGACATTCCACGAACTTTCCCTGCCACATACGGCCAAACTACGGGCGGCTCGCCGTCCTCCAGAAAGCGCGATTTGAGCGGTTCAGCAGCAGCGGCCGTGGGGACTCCTCGCACGAGAGATCCCTTTGCGGGCGGAAAAACGTACTTCAATCCATGTGCCAGAAACTCCATAAGCGCAGATCGGTTTACCCTCTTCTCTCCGCTGGACAGGTAGAGCAAGCCTGAATCCGCGCAGCGCTTCAGCGCCTTCGACACTTCGGAAGGAGAGATGAACAAACTCTCTGCCAGGTTTTTCGAGGGCACCTGTGGCTCATTCAGGATGGCGAGTTTGAGGAGAAGCGCAATGTCTTGTCCTTGCATATGTTCATTGTAGCCCAGTATTTCCAATTTGGAAACTGGAAATTACGAAGGAGGTGAAGTATGGCCGCAACAAAGTTTACGGAAACCGAGCGGGAGAAACTCTTCGCTCGACTCGAAGAGCCTTTCGATCCGGCTCTGGTCAAATGGCGCGTGATGCGCACATCGGATGATCGGCGGTCTGGAGTGGTACTTCCCTTCGCCGACCCGCGAGCGTACACAGACCGGCTCAACCAACTCTTCACGCCAGCGGGATGGACGCGCGAGTACACCATCTCCACCGTCCCATCGCTGACCCGCGTGGACAGAGGAAAGGTCATTGTCACGAGCAAAGTGCTGGTTGCGATCGCCGTCACAATCACTCGACTGGGTAGCCACACGGGCACCGGAGAAGAATGGGCAGACCGGGTAAACGCCGTCACGGCGGCCGACGCCCAGGCCTTCAAGCGAGCTTGTAGTTGCTTCGGGCTTGGGAGGTATCTCTATCGCTTCGAGGAGACCTGGGTGCATTTGAATCAGCGCGGCGAACCGGCTGCGATTCCGGTATTGCCAACGTGGGCGCTGCCACCGGGAGTCACGATGACTCCGGCAAACGGCCAAGCCATTGATGCTCGCGGCCCTGTCGATCACAAGCTGACGGCAGAGATCGAAGGCTTTCGCAATACGCTGGGCGAGCACATCTACGCAGAGATCTTGCGGCGAGCCGGCCACAGCCGCGACGCACGAACGATCCCGAATGCCGAGCGACAGAAGAATGTTGTGGAGTGGATACAGGCCACGGCGCGCGGCTTTGAGCGGCTCCACACGCTGGCTGAACTGGCTGGCAACGCCCAATTCACCGCAACCATGCGCAAGCTGAACATCGTTTCAATCAGGCACCTGCCCAGTCTTGCCGCACTGAAGCAATTGGTTGTGGAACTCGAAGCCACCTCCGACCAGCAAGTAGCGTAGCGGCCACCAACCTATAGGGAGGCCTTCCATGCGCAACGTCAGAATGCTTCGATCGGAACCGAACCTCGTTAGCATTCCAGTTGAAGAAGCCATCTACTGCGAGAACTGCGAGACGGTAACGAACTCGCACCGTGAACGCTGCGGTAGATGCGGTAGTGAGCGCGTCCTTCGTTTGGCCGCCCTGATAGATGGACCGCCCAGTGGCCCGGAGTCAGGTCCAGCCCTGGTTGGTTGCACTGCTCCGGTGCTGCAACTGCAAGTGGCCAGGGCGGCGTAAGAGTAAACCATCGACAACCCCCTACAGTCCGGGAGGCACCATGACCATTTTGGCTGACGGTATTGTTGTGGAGACTTCCCCCGCGCGGAACACAAAAGGCTCTGCTCCGCATGGGGGATGGTGGCCCCGAGAACTTCGCCATTGCGCTAGAGGATTTTAAGGGACAGTTCCAGGGTCAATGAGTGCATTGGGCTAGCCACAGTTGACATCCGAATCTCTGAATACTGGGCGACTTTTCATTACCTTATGTTGACATCTCCTCTCGAAGGCCAAATGAAGGCACCGTGCTCGTTTCAGGAGAATAACTAGGGTTGCTTGCGGTCCTTGAGTAGCGATTCAGGAACGAACGTCAGGTTCCCCCTCGCCCTTGAACAAGCAACGTAGAGCTTGTTGCGCGTCTTCGAATTGATGTCGCGGAAGCTTCCGCTCTTCCAGGCTTTCACATTGCCTGAATTCAGGACCACGCATACGTCTTGATATCGATCTACGCCCTTCGACGCCCCCCAATTTTGGGAGTAGCAGGCGTATTTGTGATGTTCCTGATAGAAAAGCTTTACTATCCTCGGATCTTCATAGATGGAAAGCACCGTTTCTGGGTCATCCTCGTACCTGACGATGCTCTCCCGATCTTCATAGGCTTCTATAGAGATACCGACCTTCTCAGTGATGAAGTCGCAGACATTCTTGCTGCATCGGCGGCTCTTCTTGAGGCTGTCCGTATCGACATTTAGCTTGGCCGCTTTGAACTTGGCTAGGTAGGTGGTGTAGTCATCGTGGAGACCGACGTTCACATTCCCGTCGCGACTCGTGTCAAACGTGTGCTGGAAGAAGTCACCGACAAATTTGGCGTTCAGCTTGGCAGCGCTGATTGCCAGTAGAAAATTGAAGTCATGCCCTGCGAAGTCCTGAACTTCGTCCACGAAGAAGGCATCAAAATATTTCTCCATGCGAGTTATGACAGCATTTAGGAGGTTGGACTGTTCGATGAACTTGGCGATCCGGTTGTGGTAAAGCCGTCGACTGGAGGACATGTAATGCTGATCATCTGTTAATTTGTACCGAGGGAATGGTGGCGGGAGCTTAAATGTCATGCCTTTGGTGTTCTTTTTCGACCGGAGAAACGGTCGGTAGCAGAATCCATGCAGGAACCCGAAGTAGGTATAAAGTGTGATATTTGCTGGAAAATAGCCGAACCGCTGGATGATCTTGCGACGTATATCGTCGTGGTTCGACTCGGTATACGTGACGACGAGGAAGCGTTGATCCTCATCGAGACTTGCCACAAGGCGGGAGGTCTTGCCGGATCCAGCAACGGCAAGGATTACGCTCTTATCCATGCGACTGCCTCTTGGATGTACTTTGGCGCAATAAGCTCCGCGCCTTTCTTATCGAGCAGTTGGAACGCGGCATCTGTCTTGTTATCTAACATGTATTCCTGCACAGTCAGCTTCTTGCGGTCCGCTAGAAACTGGCTGTCGCAAATGGACTTGTTGTCTTGGTACATGCAAACTTCGAATGTGTACCGCGCATCGTTGGCGTCTGCAAAAACCTTGATAGAAGCCGAGGTGAAGTCAGCGTAGTTGGCGACACATTTCGCCTGGTAGTCGCCATCGTTGTCACGAATGGCTACGACCTTGATCCCAAGTAGCTTGGCGAGTTCGAAATAACGCTTGAAACTCGTCCCGTCCACAGAGATCACATGGACACCATCTGAGTCGGTACAGGCGCCAATGGCACTATTCTTGTAGAGAGCGTCCATGAGAATGAACTCGGCGTCGCCCTCGACAAGGATTGCCTTTTTGCACAGCGCAAGCTCCAGAAGATTGTTGTCGGGAGCCTTCATGAAGAAGTCCGCGGTCTCCTGACTGAGATCCTTCAGGGAGGCCGGTTGGGATGGATTCTCCACACTCAATATCAGAACCTTCTTGAGGTTCAACCTCGTTGCGATAAAGCTGCTGTGAGTGGCGATAAAGAGTTGCTTCTTCTCTGATGCTCGGATGCGCTCGATCAGCTTGCGCATGTGGACATGGCTCAAATGATTCTCGGGCTCTTCGAGCAGAAGGACGTCGAGTGTGCGCTCGCGGTTGCGTAGGGCGAATTCCGTCTTGATAAAACACTGGCGGCCCTTGCCCTTGCTGTCGATCGGAATGTCGCCCTCCGTGATGATGATGTCCGTTTCGACACTGGCTTTCGGGCTGGTGCGAACATCGAACTTGTAGCTGTCCAAGGCTTCATTCATTCCTTTAAAGACATCGTCCTTAAACTTCGATTTGGCCTTCCGGTACTCGAAGCTGTGAAGGTTGCGTTGGACAACGGTTGCATGCTCGGCATACATCGAGCGTGTGTACTCACGCGTCGCGTACTCGTTGTTGATCAGGGAACTGTCGATGAGAAGATGCTTGAGCGGCTTCTTGTATGGAAAGATGGCCTCGTCCGTGAAAGTTAGGAATTGGACATGATAGTACTCGAAAGGAAAGCTATCGTGCTTCTCCGCCAGAATAGCCCGGATTTCATTGCTGTACTCGTCAACGGGCTTGCATACCATCTTTATACCGAAATGGTCAGCGCCCTTGCTGTTGTTGCGCCCGTCCAGATCGTGGTGCCAGTCAATCCCGTCGAGGTACACCTCCACCAAGATCTCGGGCAGATCCTCAATCTTCCTCTCGCCGTCCAGGAACTCAGCAATACACTCCGCATTGAAAAGGGTCTCGAGTCCCAGCGCTTCCACCTTATTCCGACTTGCACTAAGAACGAGGTCCAAAGCCTGCAGAACGGAGCTCTTGCCGGCCTCATTGCCGCCAACCAAGATGTTCAGCTCAGGATCACACTCGACTTCAAGCGTCTTAAAACGCTTGAAGTTTTTCAACACCAGCCTCCTTATTGTCGCCACCGTCGCTCCTTCACTTAAGAAACTCTCTTCTTCTGCTCTATGATCTGGAAGACAAGATTGTTAACTGTCGAGAACAGCCAATGCGCTCATCCAGATCGGATTATAAGCCAGTGTTCAGATCGGTTCTGAAATACGCCAATTGCGCCAGGATGCATTCCGGAATGACGCGAAATCGCGGATGCGCTCAGCGAATACCGAGGAACTCCAAACTTCTGGGTTCCGGGCGACTCAAGCGTAAATCCGCGACATCAGCAATTCCCTGGGCCTGGATTGCTGTGTTGAGTCTTGTGACCGAACCCTCGCCGCCTTTCAGGTAGCGGCCTTCGCGGATTTCTTCTTCGACTTCGACAATGGAGCGGCGGTGGTCTTGGCGGCCTGTCTCACTGCGGCCCAGCGCTTGATCTGCGCTTGACGGACGCGTTCGCGCCCCTCTGCGCTCATCTTTTTGCGCTTCTTCGCCTTTTGGGCAACCGGAACGACGACGGCTGCTGCCTTGGACGGCCTGCCCGGCTTGCGCTTGATTGCGGTCGTTCTGGCGGAACTCAAAAGCGCCTTGGTTTGCCTGAGAAGAGCAATTTGGGCTTCGATCTCGAAAAGAATGGATTTCGTCATGGTGCGGTCAGCACCTCCCCGAGCAGAATATGCGATGGACCGACTGGTTGGCACCTACCGTTGCCATGCAGTGTCATCCGGCGCTTCGCATTGTCGCCAGTCATTCATGTGATTTAAAGCATATTTTGGCCGGGAATAAAGCATATTCTGGCCGCTTGCAAAAAACATCTTGCACCAACAACGTATGTGTGCTATGCTGCACCTATACACATGACGAGAGCGGAAACAACAGACGATGTAATGCGCTGGTTCCAAAAGGCAGCAGGAAAGCTCTGGCCAGTGGCCATCGGGTCGCTTTCCCTACGAAAGAGCCCCTGTATTCGAAAGCGCTGCAAACTCTGTGAGTCGGGCCAAGGGCACTCGAGTTATGCGTTGTATGGGCGTGATGACAGTCGCCGCTTTTCGATCTATGTTCCAGATGAATTAGTCGAGCCATTGGAAAAGGCGGTGCAGAACGGTCGGGATCTTCAAAAGCTCATGGCTGAAGCTGGCCGGAGGTACGCGTTCGCACTGAAGAACGAACGTAGCTCGCGCATTCGAAAGTAGCACGGAGTGTCCTTGGGCGCTCCAACTGCGGAGGTCGCAAGTGCTCAACGATGCAGACTATATCGACTGGTGTTTGCAACTCGGACTAGGCGAGACAACACGTGCAACGATTGCTTCGGCGCGATCTCGTAATCCTACTCGCCGGGTTGGGGGCGGGCGTCAGAATGTCTCGGGCCGCTATCCGAGTCGCAAAATGGGCGTCACTATTCAGTTTGAAAGCCATCGCGTTGAATTGCCGTTGGTCTACGAGATGGAGCACGATCCTGCAGTGCTGGAATACTACGATCAGCCTCCATCAATTCCACTCGCCTATCCTACGGCGAGCGGAAGACGGCTGTCGGTCATGCATACTCCGGATTATTTCGTTCTTCGCCACGACTCAGCTGGATGGGTTGAGTGCAAAACCGAAAACGATCTTGAAAAACTGGCCATCAAGAGTCCACACCGCTACGTTCGGGAGGATGCTGCCAACTGGCGCTGCCCGCCGGGCGAAGCTCACGCATCGGCATTGGGCCTGGACTACAGGGTATGGTCATCGAATAACGTCAATTGGAACCTCCAGCGTAACCTGCAATTCCTCGACGATTATCTCCGATACGATTCTGGGAACACAGCGGGGCCCATCAATGCCGCGGTCAAAACGATGATCGAAGCAGAGCCGGGAATGACTCTGTCGGATCTCCTGGTGAAGGTTCACAGTGTTGTGGAACCAGACGTGATTTACTCGTTGATCGCAAGCGGCGATGTGTACGTAAACCTGAGTAAGGTCGTACTCGCCGAGCCAGCGCAGGTCCGCCTCTTTGCTAACGCCAGAGCTGCTGCTGAATATAGGGATACATCTCGCGAACTGGAGGGTGTAGGCGACTGCAGAGGTATCAGTGGTCTGACTGCGGAAGCATCGGGCGCACGCAGCGAAGCATTTCGACTTTTGGCAATGGCCAGCGAGCGAGATCTGGCAGTGGCAAATCGACGCTTTGCAATCGTCACAGATCGTCTCGATCGGAGTACAGAACCATGTCTAACCCCAGAGAGGACTGTGCGTCGCTGGATCGCGAAGTATCGAGCAGCAGAAAGCCTCCATGGCAATGGATATGTGGGATTGCTGGCGAAGGCCAGTGAGCAAGGGAACAGAACCAGTCGTCTCTCCGAAGAGTCGCGCAACCTACTCGTTCAGTTTGTCGAAAACGACTATGAAGATCTTCGCCAAAAGACGAAGCTTGCATCGTGGGCAGCGCTGAAGCGGAAGTGCGATGAACTTGGCATCGTCGCGCCAACTTACGTTACGTTCTGCACTGCCGTTCGAGAGCGACCGACGTTTCTGCAAACATTGAAACGGCAGGGACGACGTGCTTCATATACCCACTCATCGTTCTATTTTGAGTTGGAGCCGACTACTCCCCGTCACGGTGACCGCCCTTTTGAGATTGGTCACATCGATCACACAGAACTGGACGTTGAGGTTGTCTGCTCCCACACCGGCCGCCCACTCGGGCGGCCGTGGTTGACCGTTCTGATCGACGCATTCTCCCGCCGCTGTCTCGCTTTCTATCTCACATTCGATGAGCCCAGTTACAGGTCCTGCATGATGATTTTGCGCGACTGTGTTCGACGCCATTCCCGCTTGCCTCAGACTGTTGTTCTTGATGGCGGGCCGGAATTCCAAAGCACGTATTTCGAGACGCTTTTGGCCCGCTACGAATGCACCAAGAAAGTGCGTCCCCCGGCACAAGCTCGCTTCGGTTCAGTTTGCGAACGACTCTTCGGCACGACGAACAGCCAGTTCATTCACAACCTGCGTGGTAATACACAGATCACGCGCAACGTTCGACAGGTTACAAAGAGCAACGAGCCAACAGGCCAGGCTCGCTGGCCGCTTGGGCTTCTTTGCGATTATTTGTCGTCGTTCCTGTTCGAGTTATATGACACCATAGAACACCCTGCCCTCGGTCAGACTCCCCGGGAGGCCTGTCTCAAGGCTCTCCAAAGCTCAGGCATTCGTACGAACAGGACAATTCCGTACGATCATGCCTTCCTATTGGCTACGCTTCCAACGACTCCGCGGGGTACTGCGAATGTGTCACCTGGGCGCGGGGTCATCATCAACCGCGTCTACTACTGGGCCGAAGCATTTCGCGATCCCACTGTGGAGAATCACGACGTCTCCGTCCGGTACGATCCATTTGATATCGGCACTGCTTACGCCTTTGTAAAGAACCGTTGGACGGAGTGCCACTCCGAGCACTATACGGTGCTTCAGGGGCGTTCTGAAAGAGAAATCATGTTGGCCTCGAAAGAGCTGCGCCGGCGACGCCAATTACATTCGCGAGAACGGTTCACGCTGACAGCCAGCAAACTCGCTGACTTTCTCGACTCGGCCGAAGCGGAAGAAAAGTGCCTGCTTCAGAGAATGCGAGACCGGGAAAGCGCATCACTCCGACAAAGCAGCCTCGATTCTATACCGTTCGCACATCGCGCCGACGAAGTATCCACAGAGTCAGAATCGATCAATACTACGCGGGAATTGTCGGTGCCCAATCAGGCTGAAGCTACCGTAGTCTACGGAGACTTCTGATGGCGGTCAACCTGCTTCATAAACAGGATGTCTCTAAATCGCCAATCGATCATTTTCGCTCCTTCACGGTGGCGCATCCGCGGCTCGTGGAAGCCAAAGATACTCTGATGAATGCGATCCATGGCGCTGAGCCGAACTCGCTCATATTTGTGTTTGGCCCGACCGGGGTCGGCAAGACAACGTTACGAATGAAGACGGAGCAGCTGATTGATACGGAAGTTCTGGGTGAACTCCACGAGGACCCAGCACGGATTCCGGTCGTCAGCGTCGAAGCAATTGCGCCCGAGTCAGGAAGTTTTAATTGGCGCGATCACTACAAACGCCTTCTCCATCAGCTTGACGAGCCTCTGATCGACCACAAGCTGAATCGAGAGGCTGGTTCGGTCATGCGGTTCATGCCACCATCGAGGGCAGTCGGTACTGAATACCGTTTTGCCGTAGAGCAGGCGATCCGGTATCGCAAGCCCGTGGCGGTGATGATCGATGAGGCCCAGCATCTCGGTAAGATTCCATCCGGCCGTCGCCTCCTCGATCAATTGGACGTAATCAAGTCCATCGCCAACCAAACGAGGACCGTACACGTTTTGCTTGGAACCTACGAACTGCTTGCATTCCGAAACCTCAATGCGCAACTCAGCAGGCGAAGCATTGATATTCATCTCCCTCGCTACAGAGCCGAAGATCCGGAAGACCGGCAGACGTTCATCAATATCGTAAAGACCTTCGAAAAGGCCCTTCCATTCGAGGGCTCTTCGGATCTGGTAGCCGATTGGGAGTTCCTGTATGAGAGGAGCCTCGGGTGCATCGGGATTTTGAAGGAATGGCTTGTGCGCGCTGCGACAGTAGCGTCTCGGATGGGGCTGAACCGGCTGACGAAAGCGATTCTTCAATCTCAGGCTTTGTCCATTGCGCAATGTGAACAGATGCACACCGAAACGGCACATGGCGAACTGAAACTACAAGAAGGGAGCCAAGCATCGATGCGGCTGCGTAGCAGATTAGGCTTGAGTACGGACGCTGCCACAAAGACGGATCCAACGCAGGAAGTTCATTTGGGTAAATATCGCCGGCCTGGTCACAGGCTTCCGATACGTGATCTTGTTGGACTGCCGGAGGCAAATGCAACCTCTGCTTGAGTCATGGTCCCTATCACGCCCACTCTTGCCGCCGAGGAGCCAACTCTATTCTCTGGAACCGATGGGCGTCGGCACGGAATTGGTCGAGAGCCTCACGGGCTATGTCGCTCGATTAGCCGATGCGCACTCAGTGAGCGTAGGAGACCTTGTCGGCAGGGTTCTAGCAGATCTTACGCATACAAAGGATGCAATCATCACGCAGACTGCCAGGGCAGTCAGAGTCGGCGGCCATGGCTTTCGAGCTTGCAACTATACACCCAACGGCGTTACTGAGACAGCGGTGAAATGGATTGATGCGCTCGAGGCCGCCACCAATCGAAACGATCTGCAATATCTAACCCTTCTTCCGCTTCGTTATATGGTTCCAGGCGGCTTGTTTAGACGGCGACGTGCGTGGTGCGCACTTTGCTTTGAACAATGGCGGTCAGCCGGCCAGATAGTTTATGAGCCGCTCATCTGGTCAATTCAGGCATCAGCGAATTGTCAGCTCCACGCACGGCCGCTTGATCATACCTGTAGTCATTGTGCGCGCACGCTAAGTCCACTGGGCGTTTTTTCCAGGCCGGGATATTGCGAACGTTGTGATAGCTGGTTAGGTATGTCAGACAGCAATGGGAGGCGGTTACTTCACGCTCCAGGTAAAGAAGGACACAATGCGTGCTCCACCATGC
>Ga0224530_1001658_pt1 | contig 11323 bp, 12 predicted proteins | sample CBST75metaG_FD_179873 | JGI IMG/M metagenome (GOLD analysis project Ga0224530, IMG submission 179873) | Peat soil microbial communities from Stordalen Mire, Sweden - C.B.S.T75 | ecosystem: Environmental > Terrestrial > Soil > Wetlands > Peat | place: Sweden: Norrbotten County, Stordalen Mire...
GGGGGAGGGGGGGGATTTTTTTGCGTAAACCGTTATGGAAGAGTTGGTCGTGCGCAATTTTTAGGTGCGTTTTTATGGGTTCTTTTATGCGGATGGGGTTGCGGTCCAGCAGCATGACTTTTTCCTCTCTATTTCGATTGTGCGCCGGGGGAGGAAATTTATCTGCAAACCCCTACGGTGGAACTATTAGGGACTAAGGGACCAGGGACTTAGGGACTCGGGAACAGAATATTGCTTGATTGATGGGCGTGCCCACCCGCCCTTTCGCCATAAAAACCAGAAAAAGACAAAAGGATGGGGTACGACAGCATTTGCGGGCCGGATCAATAACCCTTATTCGCTTGCTTCGATGCGGCGGCCGTGCAAATCCTGCGCGGGGCGGGTGTTGATCTTGTACAGGTATCCGAAGGCTTTCAACTGGTCGCGGCTGATGCTCATCTCCTGCTCGAAGACGAACCAGCGCACGCCCTCGGTGCAGGGCGGGGTAGCCAGCGAGCCGGTGTAGGTCCAATAGCTGCGGTCGGCGGGGAGCAGGCCGCCGGGATTGATCATTTCCGTAACCGTTTCAGTTTTTCCCGCGGTCCTGGGCAGGTGCGGCCAGAGCGTGGCCAGCACGGCGTTCGGCTGCTGCCGCTCTTCGCTCAGGCGCACGGCGAGGATGGCCTGCTTGCCGTCGGCGCTCTTGTGCACGAGGTGGATTTCCATGTCTGAAAGATGGCGTTTGACCGGCGTCTCGGCGGGGTGGTGGAAGTGGAATTGGATGAGTTCATAGCGCACGCCGCCAGCCACGATGTAGCTGCCGGGGTGGACGTGGACCTCGACCGTGTGGCCGTTGTTCTCCAGGGTGACCGCGCCGGCGATGTAGTGGAACTGGATGGGCTGGAGCGTCTTGTTCAGGCGTGCGCCGCGCAGGTCGACGGGCGACTGCTCGTGGCCTTTGGCGCAGGCCTGGTAAGCCGGGTCCAGCCTGCCCCAGACCTGCGGGCCGGTCTGGCCCTGGTAGCTCCAAGGGGCTGTGGTCTGAGCGGCGGTCATGGTGGCCATACCAAGTACGAGGGCGGCAAGTGCTGGAATGTGCATGAGTATCTCCACAGGATTAGACGCGATTTGTTGCTCTCGGAGAATTCTAGAGCAAATCCGGAGCTTCCGTACTGCGGTTGTATGCAATATGGGTTTTCTTTTTGAGCAAGTTTAGAAGCGATATGCGCTGAAGCGGCAGGGGGCACAGGCCGAGGAAAAGCCTGAGTTTACGGAAGGGCTGCCACGGACATGAGCAGAGCAGAACAGCCCGGAAGCCGTTCGAAGCGGCAGGCGCGCCGAAGCAGAAAAATATTTGTTGCAACGGACATATTGCCTGCAACATCTCATTATTGATTCGGCACGATTGGATTGCGGCATAAGAGAAGAAAAACAAATGCAGGTCCTTCGACTCCGCTGCGCTCCGCTCAGGATGACAGCTCTTTGGTTATGAAATCGTTTTGCGCCGGATCGATAAGCAAAGGATGATGCGGCGCCGGACAGGCAAGGCTCTTGTGCTGCTCCCGCGCAGGCAAGGTGTTTTTCCCCAACCCAAGAAACGGCCTCACGGCCCTGGTATCGAAAGGATTTTTTTCATGATGAAACGTTTGGCAATTGCAACGGGCATTCTGGCGCTGGCGGCTCCTCTAGCCATGGCGCAAACCTCTACATGGGTCTCCGACCCGAATCACAGCGAAGTGGACTTCAGCATTACGCATCTCAGCATCTCGAATGTGCATGGCCGCTTCGGCAATGTGGCCGCAACGCTGGTCTACAACGAGGCCGATGTGAGCAAGTCCACGGTTACAGCCACAATTGGCGTCGGCACGGTCGATACCGGCGTGGATGCTCGCAATAACCATCTGAAGACCGCGGACTTTTTTGACGCCATAGGCTTTCCCACAGCCACTTTTACCAGCACCAGCGTGGCCAGGAGCGGCGGCAATCTGATTGTGACGGGAGACCTTACCCTGCACGGCGTTACCAAGCCTGTTGTGCTAACGGTGACAGGTCCCAGCGGGCCGATTGAGGGCATGGACAAGAAGCAGCACTCCGGCTTTTCAGCCACCACTACCATCACTCGCACGGCTTTTGGCATCGGTCCCAAGTTCCCGGCTGCCATTGTGGGCGATGAGGTAAAGCTGACGATTGAGCTGGACGTAGCCAAGCAATAAGTGCAGGGCGGGAATGGCGGGCGCAGGCTGTAGCGCATTTTCACAAACAGTGCGATGTGGAATTGGAACACGGCTTTTACTTCCCACCCTTCGCCAGGAAAAAGGCGATGGGGCACACGGCTAGGGACTGAGGGGGCAGGAACTAGAAATGCTCGTCAGTTGAAGGGCGTGCTATCCCAGGTCTGAAAATCCAGACCTGGGGCACCCACACTCTAGTTGACTAGCTGCTCCCGAAAAGCTGCAAGGAGAGAGCCGGATGGCAGGTCTGAAACTCGAAATCGTGCAAGAGCCTCCTTTTGCCAGCATGGAAGAAGAGACGTTTCTCAACCTGCTGCGTACTTCCGACTGTCTGGAGCGCGGATTTCACCGCAAAACCCGCGACTGGGGCGTGACCTCGACACAGTACAACGTGTTGCGGATTTTGCGCGGTGCGCAGCCACGCGGGCTGACCTGCGCCGCCATTGGCAGCCGCATGATTACCGCGGAGCCGGACATTACGCGGCTGCTGGCCCGGCTGAAGAAGCTAAAACTGATTCGGCAGCAGAGAGACCGGCACGATCGGCGCTTGGTGTGGACGCAAATTTCAACGGCTGGGCTGGAACTGCTGCGAGAAATGGATCCCGCGATTCAGCGGATTCCAGGTGAATTGCTGGGGCACATGAGCGGCGCGGAACTGGCTGAGCTGATTCGTCTGCTGGAGGCGGCTCGCAAACCGAGCATGGAAATCTCGCAGCCGGAAACTATCCCGCAGCCGGAAAGCTGACGAAAAGGATTTTTCAAGGGAAAGAGATGAAGGCCGCAGGAGACGGCGGCCGATACACTGCTACTTGTCCAAAACCTTCTGCGCCACCAGCTCCTCATCCGTGTCTGCCTGAATAATCTTGTTGTGCAGGCAATAGAGGGCCAGCTCAAGCCGGTCGCTGACGCCCAGTTTGTCATAAATCTTGCGCAGATAGTTCTTGATGACCTGCTCGGTGGTTCCCAGTTGGAAGGCAATCTCCTTGTTGCGCTTGCCCTGGGTGATGCAGGTGATGATGGCCAGTTCCTTGGGCGAGAGCCGGGGCTGGTTGCGCGGGCTGACCAGGGCCGCGGCCTGGGCGCGATAGGCCTCAATTACCCAATTGACCGATTGGTTGTCGATCCAGGTTTCTCCGGCGGCGATTCGGCGCACACACCGGACCAGCAGGTCGGGCGAGATGGAGCGGGAGATGATGCCGCGGACTCCGCGGCGATAGAGTTCGACGGTGTTGTTTTCGTCTGCCCCCACGGCTTGCACAATCAGTTTCACGTCGGGAGAAAGCCGCAACAGCTCGGGGATGACATTGGACGTATCGGCCAGCAGCCCACCTTCGAGAAGAACAATGTCGGTGGGATAACGCACAATGGCCGCGCGCAGATTGTCGAGCGAATCGGCCTGGGCCACGACGCGCAGGTCGTCCTCAAGTGCGAAAATCTTGCGAATGCCGACGCGGTAAATCGCCTGGGAATCCGCCAGAATAATGCGGATCGCACCTGGTTTTGCCGGTGTGTCAACAACTTCGCTCTCAGTTGAATCGTTCACGATGTCCATAAGCAGGAGGCAGCCGGATCGCTTAGCGCTTACTGCTCAGCGAACTGATATTCGTCGATAGTCGCAGCGGCGGAGAAGCGCTTTTGGCTTATGGAGCAGCGTACCACACGTCCCGTGCATTCAACCAGAACATCGTGAGGAGTTCCCAGTGCGGCGGAAGGCATGCGCAAGGAAAAACGAATCTCCTGCCCCGGCGTCAATTCCCGATCCAGCATGAACAGAACCCCGCTGGCAGAGATGTTCAATGTGAGGGCGTCGAACTGTTCCGCCCCGCAGGAAAGCACCGCAGGCAGCATCAGGGGAAACCGCACGGCACATCGTACTTCCTGCTGTCCGCTGGGCGGTCCTGGAAGGGAAGACGGATGCAAAGCCGATTTCGTCGGAGAATTCATAGCAAACATCCCGGACCGAAACGGCCCTATGCGACACTGTAGCGAATTTTGCTCATTCACCCCACGGCACCAAAGTTTTCAGAATGGTAATGGGTGAAAAAATGATCGCCGACAGAGAGATGATACCCGAATAATTTGGCGCACGGCCATAGGCAAGCGCACACCAAGTTTAATGATTCCACGGGGGACACGGGGGCCGCAAAGCCCGGACGGCTGGTCATGTGTCCATGCAAACGCCGTCAAGGTGGCTCTTTCTCAAAAAACGAGCCATTGAGCGCTGACGGTCGCGATTTATGGCCAGAGGAAGATCGGTTTGGTTACTTATTCGTTACCTGCATGCAAAACGATGAGATGAGGAGTCCACCCCCATGAAAAGCTACAGCGGAAAAATGGAAACAGACGAGAGAAAAACCGGGATTTGGTTTATGGATATCCAGTAACTATATGACTGTATTGACATTATTTTTTCTGATTAGGTACTTGCTCTTTACCGTAACAAGTATGAACGCAGCCTGAAAAGCTCAGCCGATTTCTGTGCGGATCGGGAGGAGCGTGCCCTTCATAGAGACGCATTCCAGCGTGGTCAAGAATTTGTGAAGTTTGTTAATAGGTAAACCATGACAAGACTTGCTTTTACATGGAGATGGAAGGTTTTTTGTCCACAAGACTTCAAGCTTTTCTTAAAAAATGATAAGGAATGTTACTTTTGTTGTAGCTGGACTAACCATTTTGGGTTACTCTTTCGTTGCATAAGACTTTCTGCCTTTGTAAGGAGCGTATTTTTATGATTTCCACATCCCTCAAGATTCGTAGCGCCGTTTTAGTCGTTTTGTTGGTGTTCGCCACCAGTTACGCTGTTGCCGTACCCACAGCGGCGTTGCCGTCGGCTCCAGGAAGCAGCAATGTAGCGAGTGTACGTCCGACCACGCCATTTCCTCCGCTGCCTCCAGGAAGCAGCAATGTAGCGAGTGTGCGTCCAACCACGCCGTTTCCTCCGCTGCCTCCAGGAAGCAGCAATGTAGCCAGTGTGCGTCCGACCACGCCGTTTCCTCCGCTGCCTCCGGGAAGCAGCAATGTAGCGAGTGTGCGTCCGACCACGCCGTTTCCTCCGCTGCCTCCGGGAAGCAGCAATGTAGCGAGTGTGCGTCCAACCACGCCGTTTCCTCCGCTGCCTCCAGGAAGCAGCACTACGTTGGTTTGAACAGCTGATCGCAATGGGCTGACTGCTATACTGATCTATCGCGTTGACCAGTTCGAGCGCGATACCTGCGATGAGTCTAGACAACGCACTCTATCTTGTTAGCGTTGTGTCTGAGGTAGCGGTTGTCGTGCTACTCCTATACAGACATGTCTGGAGAACCCTACCGGTTTTTTGCGTGTACTGTGCGTGGAATCTACTTAGCGGTGCGGGATTATATACAATATTTCACTTCTTCCCGGCCAGCTATCTCACGTCCTATTTGGCTGAGACGGCTGTGGATTCGGCTTTGGAGCTTGGCGTACTGGTCGAGTTGACTTGGTCCGTGCTCCGTCCGTTTCGAGCATCTCTGCCGCGTGGCGCTTTCGTTGTGGTTGGAGGATTGGTCGTGGCTCTTGGGGCGGCGATCTGGCCTTTTGCAGTCATCCCAGGCTTCGGCAGTTTGCCTCCTGAATACCATCTTCTGATGCGGCTGCAACAGACCACCTCAATTCTCAGAGTTCTGCTTTTCCTGGCCTTGGCAGGATGCAGCCAGTTGCTCTCAATCGGTTGGCGCAGTCGAGAGCTTCAGGTGGTTACCGGGCTCGGTTTCTATTCACTTGTCAGCCTTGTCATTGCCATGCTGCATACGCACCATGAACTGGGAGAGCTGTATACGCACTTGGATCAGGTCGTGGTGGCCAGTTATCTCTGTTCTCTTATGTACTGGGTATTCTGTTTTGCGCAAAAGGAACCCGAACGGCGCGAATTCAGTCCACAGATGCAGAGCATGCTGCTGGCTGTGGCGGGAGCTGCCAGGACCACACGGCTTGCCATGACGGATGCCCGGTCGTCCGAAATTCGCAAGAATGGAAAGCGATAATGGTCTGAATCGGTGGGATTTGGACCGGTCCTGTTACCTTAGGACATTGTCCTTTTGAGCGTAGATATATGACACTAAAGGGGCAGAACGTTAATATTTTTCTCCACAAACGAGAAAAAATCTGTTACTAGTAGTACGTACCACAAGGGCCCGTCGGGGTGTCGTGGCCGGTTTTCAGGTTACCAATCCCCGATCTGAGGAGCACGAATGATTCTTACGCTATTTCAAATTGCGGTGATTGCTGCTATCGGGGCTTATTTGTACCGATGGCGTAAGGCAGTACGGCGCCGTAACGCACAAACCTGGGACTCCCTGCTGGCTAAGCTTCGCTCCGATTGGAGCGCTCGTGAGTTGAGTGATCACTTTCTATGGGAAGAAAGTATGAATGCGACTCCCGAGGATGCCTGGCGACGCATGGAAGGCCCTAAAGGCCTGTGGGTGATGTATCAGAACGCACGAGTAATGCTGGAAATGGCCGATTATGCAGCCAAGAACTGCGAAGGCGTTGACAGGTTGTTGGTGCAGACCTTGCACAGCGACGCCATGCAGATTCGAGTCTGTGTTCTCATGGCCCTTACCCAGTACGCCTTCACGCAAGCCAGCGAAGGGGTTCGCATCAACGCCTACCGCGCCGCCGCGATGTACACGGGTATGGCTGCACGGACGACGCAGTTGCTACAGGACAACGCCGCGGTCCTGATCCCCGATTTTGTTGCGGCAATGTAAATCGGTTTTCTTCTTCTGACACAAAAACCCCGGCCAGTTTGGCCGGGGTTTTTGTGTGGGCACCAGGGAGAACCGCTATAGCGGAAGCCTTGACAGGAACGCACTCGTTCCCTAATCTCACTTTAAAAATGAAGTTGCAATGATTCGCATGTGGAAGCGAGAAGGCGAGATCGCAAAGAAAGTCGGCGGCCACGGCGGCATGGATTTCATCATGCTCTATCGCCTGCTGGAATGCGTGCAGAAGGGATTGCCACCGGACATCGATGTGTATGACACCGCTACGTGGTCGGCAGTTGCGCCGCTCAGTGTAACTTCAGTGAGCCGCGGCAGCGCGCCGGTTGCGTTCCCAGACTTAAGTGGCGGCAGCGGGACATCTGCGCTATCGCAACCCAAGAGTAAGTTCAAACAATTCGTAAAAGCTCAGGCAGCGGCATAGCCTCTGCCTGACTTCGTTTTTCTCGCTTTTGTTTGCGGAACCTCTGCGATGGAAAGCCGCAGGCCCACGGTCTTCAGAACAGCAACCAGCGTCTTGAGCGTCGGATTGCCCTTAGGCGAGAGGGCGCGATAGAGAGATTCACGGCTGATGTCCGCTGCGGCTGCGACTGCGCCCAAGCCGCCGTAAGCTTCGGCCACAGCGCGGAGAGCGAGCAGGCCGCCAGCGCGCTCCTCGGGATTGTCGAGGGCTTCCATGGCTGCTTTTAAATACTCGATAGCCAGTTCCCGGTCGCTCTGGAGTTGTTTAATTTCCCACTCGTTGTAGGAGAGGCAGTTCTTAGGATTTTTCATTTTTACTTTCCTTCCAATCGGCCCAGAACTCTTTTGCCCGTTGTATGTCCTTGGCTTGAGTGGACTTGTCTCCTCCGCAGAGGAGGATGATCCAACTTGTTCCAGATCGTCCACAGTAGACTCGGTATCCCGCGCCGACGTGAATTCGCAATTCCACAACACCTTCTCCAACGGAAGCGCAGTCGCCCAGATTGCCTGCTTCAACTTGTCGTAGCCGCGTCATAATTCTGGCCTGTGCCATCTTGTCTCGCAGACTCGAAAACCAGTTGTTGAAAGGGCAGCGACCGTTGTTTTGCTGGTAGAGGATGATCTCAATCACGGGATAATTGTAGCATAAAAGCTACAATTAATAGTAAAACGCCGAGTATTATGGAGGGCTATGGATACTTCGGTTGTCATTTCGGTGATTGCTGCAGCTTCTGGTGTGATCGTTGCGGCAGCAAGCTATCTTTTCACCAAAAAAAGGAGAGGGAAGCTGACTGGAGAAAGTGGAAATATGAACAATACAAGGATTTTCTAGTCTCAATGAGTGGAATCGTTGGTACGGATTCAACGCCAGAGGGCAACAGAAGCTTTGCCAAGACGTGCAATACACTTCATCTGATTGGATCGTCGGGCGTTCTTGCCGCACTTCACGCATATCAAGACGAAATCAGGGACTCCAATTTAAACAAATCGGATGCAAAGCATGATGCCCTTTTATCAATGCTGATATGGGAGATACGAAACGACCTTAGTATCCCAGGGACTCCCGAGGCATCAGACTTTTCGGTACATCTGTGGTGCTCAGGCACGAATAAAACAAAACGGTCGTGATTGCGATTCTCATCGGGTTAGGACGCTGAAAAGCAAAAGCAGGTTCTTCGACTGTGCTCAGCGACTTGGTGGCCGGGCGATACTCAGTACTCTTGGATACCATCAGCTCAAAAACATGGTTCGATAGAGGGTGTCGCGCTGGACGGGCTTGAAGCCGGCGTCGCGGATAATGCGGCGAAGTTCTTCTTCTGTGGTGCAATTTGAGGTGCCGGCGGCTTTGACTACGTTCTCTTCTAACATCACAGAGCCCACGTCATTGGCGCCGAAGCGGAGGCCTAGCTCCATTACCTTCAAACCTTGAGTTACCCAACTGGCCTGCACGTTTTCGATGTTATCGAGATAGAGGCGTGAGATGGCCAGCGTTTTCAGATACTCAACCGAAGTGGCTTCTTCCCAGCCACGGCCGCCCAGGGCGGTGTTGTGGGGCTGGAAGCTCCAGGGAATGAATGCGGTGAAGCCGCCGGTTTCTTCCTGTAACTGGCGCACGACCTCGAAGTGGTTGATGCGCTGGTCGAGCGTTTCGCCAACGCCGAACATCATGGTGGCTGTGGTCCTCATACCCAACTGATGCGCGGCGCGATGGACGCTGACCCAATCCGCAGTACTGCACTTGAGACGGGCCACGCGCTGGCGCACGTCGTCGTCCAGAATCTCCGCGCCGCCGCCGGGGATCGAATCCAAGCCCGCATCGCGCAGTCGGATGAGAGTGTCGCGCAGGCTCAAGTCGGAATATTTGGCGATGGCCAGCACCTCGGAGGCCGTCAGGCAGTGCAGCCAGACCTGCGGGAAACGCTGCTTGATGCCGCTGAAGAGGCGTTCAAACCAGTCGATCTTGAGATCGGGATGGATGCCGCCCTGCATCAACACGCCCGTGCCGCCCACCGCCACAGTTTCTGCGATCTTCTCGTAGATCTTCTCGAAATCGAGTATGTAGCCCTCTTCCGAACGGGGACCCTTCAGAGGCCGGTAGAAGGCGCAGAAGGAGCAGTACTCGGTGCAGAAGTTGGTGTAATTTATGTTGCGATCGATGATGTAGGTGACCACGCCCTCGGGGTGCATGCGGTGGCGTACGGCGTCCGCCTCAAAACCCAGGCCGATCAGGTCTGGTGAGTGGAAGTAGTCGAGAGCCTGTTGGCGTGTGAGCGGCATCAACTTGATTCTAACAACCGCTGCCGTTTGCCGGGCGAACCGCTGGCAAGATTTGCCCGGCAAACAGTCAGTTAGGAAGCGTAGCGCTTCTGGTGCCAGATCCAGGCGGTGCGGACGATGTCGTCCAGTTGGGTGTAGCGCGGCTTCCAGCCCAGTTCGCGGATAGCCTTCTCCGAGCTGGCAACCAGAACGGCGGGGTCGCCGGCTCGGCGGGGGCAGACTTCGGCCGGAATCGGGTGGCCGGTGACGCGGCGGGCCGATTCAATGACCTCGCGGACGCTAAAACCCGTTCCGTTGCCGAGGTTGTAGATGAGCCGGTCGTGTTTTTCCAGCGCGCTGAGGGCCAGCAGGTGGGCGTCGGCCAGGTCGGAGACATGGATGTAGTCGCGGATACAGGTTCCGTCCGGGGTGGGGTAGTCTTCGCCGAAGATTTTAATGGACTTGCGGCGGCCCAGGGCGACGTCGAGAACCAGCGGAATCAGGTGCGATTCGGGCTGGTGCGCCTCGCCGCGCGTGATGCCGTCGGGGCCCTCGGGAGCTCCGGCCACGTTGAAGTAGCGCAGGGCGGCATAGCGCAGGCCGTGAATGCGGTTCAGCCAGCCGAGCATGTGCTCGACCAGCAGCTTGGACTCGCCATAGGCGTTGGTCGGCAAAAGGTGCGCATCCTCTTTGATTGGCACGGATTCCGGCTCTCCGTAGACGGCGGCTGTCGATGAAAAGACCAGACGGCTCGGCCCGTGGGCCAGCATGGCCTCCAGCAGAGAGAGCGTGGAGGCTGTGTTGTTGCGGAAGAAGAGTTCGGGGTGGACCATGGACTCGCCGGCCTCAATAAGGGCGGCAAAGTGGAGCACGCCGTCGAAGGGTTGGCCCGCATTTTTGGCGGCAATGAAAAGGTTTTCAATCGCCGCGCGGTCAGAGACTTCTCCTTCGACAAAATCCACACCGGCAGGCAGCAGATCGCGCCGGCCATGGCTAAAGTTGTCGTAGATTACGGCCTTATGTCCTTTTTTGGTAAGCAGCGCTGCGACTGTACCACCTATGTACCCGGCTCCGCCGGTGACTAAGATCTTCACAAAAAGTACTGTCCTTTCCTGTACAGTTTCGTTAATCTTGAGTCTATTACAGTAGAGCACGGCCAAGCGGATTTTGAAGCCGCCGGTATGAGGCCCTCGCAGGCTGCTCGCGGGATGTGCGGCTTTATTCTGCCGATAAGCATACGCGGTAATGTGCAAGCTGGGCAGGGGCTTTCCTGTTGTGAAGCTGGCCTTTCTTGAATGCCTTGGATTTGCTGTGGAGAACTTGAATGTCCGAGGCGTATGGAACGGACAATCCGTATCATGCAGCGCAGGCCGGATCGCGGCTTGGCGGCAAATGCGCTGGGGGCACCGGAATCATCAGTAGAAACCATGAACGCTATCACGTTTTTCCTCTCATTGGATGCATGCCTGGGCGATTCAGGTTGAGCCGTACGGTTGGTCAGGCATTTTGATGGATTTATCGATGCGGTAGCGGGTATTTGTGGAGTATAGAGGTGGGGATGAATTACACGCCGGGGCGGACGAACTTTGGCTTGCTGCCAGAGCCAGAGGGTCGATCGGTGTCGTTTATCACCAGTGCGGTGGTCAACGGGCT
>Ga0224530_1001667_pt1 | contig 11276 bp, 5 predicted proteins | sample CBST75metaG_FD_179873 | JGI IMG/M metagenome (GOLD analysis project Ga0224530, IMG submission 179873) | Peat soil microbial communities from Stordalen Mire, Sweden - C.B.S.T75 | ecosystem: Environmental > Terrestrial > Soil > Wetlands > Peat | place: Sweden: Norrbotten County, Stordalen Mire...
GATCACCAGGGACTGGTGACGCACCACGACTGGAAGTGGTATCTGACGCAGGCCTACGAGACGACCATGGCCATGACCCGGCTTGCGCCCGGAATGATGCAGTTTGGCCAGATGGAAGGCGACGTCTTCGTTGCCGTGCTCGACGATCTCAACCGCGAGGGAATGACCGCCGAAGCCGGGACGCTGGAAGCCGTTATGCGCGCGCGGACCGAGGTGTGGCGGAAGCAGATGTATCCGTTCGGCAGCGAAATGCCGTGGGACTCGACCGGTCAGGAAGAGGTCTACGCCTGGACGCGGCGCTTTGGCATGAGCGACAAGGCGCAGGTGACACTGGACGCGGTTATCGGCTATATGCCTACGATTCCGAGCTGGGGATACAACGGCAGCGCGCGGCGCTACTGGGATTTTCTCTACGGTGGAAAATATCCGCGGCTCGAACGGCAACTGCACCATTACGGCTCGGGGATCAACGCGATTCCTGTGTTGGATGCTTACCGGCGCGATCCCAGTGATCTGTATCTGTTGCGCATTGGCTACGGCGGAACGATGGGCGCTATCAGCGGGATCGACCAAGAGGGGTTTGCCTCGGCGGCTTTTCACAGCTATCCGGACATGATGAAGTTTGACCCTTACACGGGCGATTACGGACCGAACTTCTTCGGCCACGCTTGGAACACGGCAACATATGTGACCAGGGACGCGGAGTTTGGCTGGCTGGCCTTCGGCGGAAATTTGAAGGCCAAGGGCGGAAGAGTGAGCGTGGAGCCGCGTGACAGTTTCCGCCAGCGCGTCTATCTTGCGCCGCTCGGCTTATGGCTTACGCTCGACAGCGGACGATTCGAGCAGGTGACCTTGGACGAGGTTACGAGCGGCGTGGAAGTGCGGCTTGCACCCGGCGATGCCTATACCGCAACCGCGCTGCTGCGTGTAGAACAGCCAGCGAATCTGCACGGCGTAGACATGATTGCGCCGCAGGAAAAATTGACCATGGAGCGCGGAGCCTACGTGGTTCCGCTGGGCAAGACAAGCGTAACCGTGCGTTTGAGCGCGCAGAAATAAGGAGAAGCGATGAGCAAGAAGAGCGTAACGCGGAGAGGATTCCTGTTGACTTCGGCGGCGGTGGCCGCGGGAGGCGCGTTGATGCCGCATGGACTGTGGGCGCTAGGGCAGGATGCGGTCGTGGATGTGCCGCGTTCAAACAACCACACTGGCTATGAAAAAGTTGCGTGGAAGGCAATGCCGTTTCCGATGGAACAGGTGAGGCTCAAGCCGGGGCTGCTCAAGGACATGCAGGAGCGCAACCGAGTCTACCTGTATATGCTGCCCAACGACCGGCTGTTGCACAGCTTTCGCCTGACGGCTGGCAAGCCTTCCAAGGCCGAGCCCTTGGGCGGATGGGAGGCTCCGGATTGCGATCTGCGCGGCCATCTGACGGGCGGGCACTATCTGTCGGCTTGCGCGCTGATGTATGCCTCGACGGGCGATGAATCGCTGCGCGTCAAGGCCGAGGCAATGGTGATGGGGCTAGCCGAGTGTCAGCAGCGGAATGGTTATCTGGGAGCCTATCCGTCCAGCATGTATGACCGGATGAAGAAGGGCGTAGATCTACCGGCGGATCAACATTGGAATTCCTATGCGGATCACGTCTGGGCGCCCTTCTATACCTATCACAAGATTATGGCCGGCCACTTGGACATGTATGTGCATTGCGGCAGTGATATGGCCTTCCATACAGTGGAACGGATGGCCGACTGGGCCATCAAGTGGATAGCGCCGCTGAGTGATGCGGAGATGGCCCGTATCCAGATGGTCGAATTCGGCGGCATGAGCGAGGTGATGTTCAATCTCTATGCCATCACTGGCGAGAAGAAATACTTGGACGCCGGCTACCGCTTCGAGCAAAAGCGGTTTTTTGATCCGCTGGCAGCGCATCAGGATAAGCTGGCCGGACTGCACTCGAATACCAATATCCCCAAGGTGATCGGTGCTGCGCGCGGCTATGAACTGACCGGCGACGAGCGCTACAAGGACATTGCGGAATACTTCTGGCAGACGGTGGTGGATCATCATTCCTTTGCCCCCGGCGGAACCTCCAACACGAACGAGGGCTGGAGCGAACCGGATACGACAGGCAGTCACTTGGGGCCGGGCGGACAAGAGTGCTGTTGCAGCTATAACATGCTCAAACTGACGCGTCACCTCTTTGGCTGGAAGCCGGATGCGCGCTGGATGGATTACTACGAACACCTGTTGTGGAATGTGCGCGCGGGCACGCAAAACGAGAACGGCCGGTTGATGTACTACGTGCCCACCATTCCCGGCGGCTGGAAGACCTTCGACGATCCCTATGAAAGCAATCTCTGCTGCACGGGTTCGGGCATGGAGGAGTACGCAAAGCTAGTGGACACGATCTACTTCCAGGACGAGAAGAGCGTCTATGTTAATCAGTTTGTTGCCTCGGAAGTGAACTGGCCGGAGAAGCGCGCGCGGCTTGTTCAGCAAACTGAATTTCCCGAAGAAGGGCATACGTCGATCGCCATATACGCCCAAAAACCGGTATCTTTTGCGCTCAAGGTACGTCACCCGCATTGGGCCGAGGGTACTTCTGTCAGCGTGAATGGCCGTCCGGAGAAAGCAGTGAAGGGAAGCGATGGCTATCTGGTCATCGAGCGTATCTGGAAGAGCGGCGACCGGGTAGAGGTGAACCTGCCGATGGCGCTGCGCCAGGAGCCAGTGGCGGGCAGCCCTGAACTTGCTACGCTTGCTTATGGGCCGCTGGTGCTGGCCGCGCGTATGGGGCGCGACGGCTTGAGCTGGGACATGATCGATGCTGGCCAGGGACCGGATATGGATCGCTTGCCGGCCTTGCCGATGCCGAGCTTCGAGGCTCGTTCTGAAACAAGCAAGGAATCAAACGGGGCGCCCTCCTGGGTCAAGAAGACCGGCGAGGGTGAACTGCGCTTCCAGACTGTTGGTCAAGCGAAAGAGACGGAGTTAAAGCCGTTTTATCAGGTGTTGGACGAGCGGTATTCCGTGTATTGGAAGAAGGCCCACAAGGCGTAAGTGAGGGAAGAATGAAGCATTCGATGACGCGGCGGAATTTTTTAGCAACGACCGGCGCGGCAGCGGCGATGGTGGCCATGCCGCGCCGGCTGTGGGGAGCATCGGGAAGCAAACGGCAGTTTCTCATTCGCGCCGAGCAGGAAGAGGGCGTTGTGAGTCCTCTTCTGCATGGGCAGTTTGCCGAACACTTGGGTTCCTGTGTCTATGGTGGATTGTGGGTGGGCGAGAATTCGCCCATCCCGAATATCCAGGGCTATCGCAAGAGCACCATTGAGTACTTGAAGGCGTTAGGCGTGCCGGTGCTGCGCTGGCCGGGTGGTTGCTATGCCGACGACTATCACTGGCGCGAAGGCATTGGGCCAAGGAAACAGCGCGCCAAGCGCGTGAACATCAGTTGGGGCAACTACATCGAGGACAATAGCTTTGGCACGCATGAGTTCATCGGCCTCTGTCGGCTGATCGGCGCAGAGCCGTACCTGGCTGGCAATGTAGGCTCCGGGTCGCCCTCGGAACTGCGCGATTGGGTCGAATATTGTAATTATCCAGGCGGTAGCAAGCTCAGCGACGAGCGCGCGGCCAATGGTTCCCCTGATCCATTCCGCGTGAAGTATTGGGGCGTGGGCAATGAGAGTTGGGGTTGCGGCGGCAATATGCGGCCGGATTACTATGGCGGCCTCTATCGCCAGTTTGCCGGCTATTTGCATGAGATGGGCGGCACCGAGCCGTTTCTCATTGCCTCGGGACCTTCGGGCGACGATATCCGCTGGACACGTGGCCTGTTGGATACCACATCGCCCATCATGCCGGACGGCCTGAGTATGCACTATTACTCCGGGGGCGCCGATGAGCCTACAAAATTCGCTGCGTCGGCAATGGAAGAACAGTTCAAAAGCTTCCGGCATGTTGAGAATGCAATTGTCCATCAGCGGTCGGTGCTTGACGGCTACCGCGAGGGTTCGCGGATTGGTCTCATTCTGGATGAGTGGGGAGTCTGGGATAAGATTCCGGAGGCAGACGAGAAGCGCTACGGCAAGCTTTGGCAGCAGAGCACGATGCGCAGCGGAGTTGCAGCAGGGCTAGGCCTGAATCTCTTCAACCGCCAGGCGGCCAAGCTCTATATGTGTAACATTGCGCAGATCACGAACGTGTTGCAGTCGCTGCTCATCACCGATGGGCCTGAAGGTGAGCGCTGCGTGCGTACCACCACTTATTATGCCTTCCAACTCTTCAAAGAGCATCGCGGCAACACGGCGGTGCATGTGGACAACGAAAACGAGGATCCGCTGGGAGTTTCAGTTTCAGCAACCAAGGCGGCTGGCAAGCTGGTGGTGAGCCTGGTCAATCCCAAGGACAGCGAAGAGGTGACAGCCGAGTGCATGCTTCGAGAGGTGACGCCGCGGAGCGCCACGGCACGCATTCTTCATCACGCTGACCGCAATGCTGCCAACAGCTTCGATGCTCCGGACGCGATCACGCCTCAAGCGCATCCGGCGCGAATCGAGGGACAGAAGTTGGTGGTGGATTTGCCGCCGTTGTCTGTTGTTACAGCGGTGGTGGAACTGAACTAAGTTTCTCACCGCCTGAATTTGTACCAATACTGGGTGCCCCAGGTCTCGATTTTGAGACCTAGGAAACCATGGATTCAATGGTACGAAATCATGTGGTAAGAGAACTGGTTTGCGAGTTATCTAGGCTAATCATCTGCATCTCCTGGATTGCTACCGCGGCTCGCGGGCGCAATCCAGGAGATGCGTTGTGTTGGGAAGACTCATTGTGGGTCCGCTGTCATGGACGCGCGGTGTTGAGTCGTTATCCCAAAGTAGTCGATCCACTGCCGGCGGATGGCATTGACTCGCTCAATGAGCTCACGACTTGGCTTTTGTCCGTGCTCGACAATAAGCACCATTCCGGTGTTGAACTTCCGTTGAGAGTGGTAGACGTCCGGTAAACGCGGCCCCTCGTTGGCGATAACATCCTGGATGGTTACCTTGGTCCGGTCCGCCTTGTAGATGGGGTGGCCGTTGGCGTCCTTGCCCGCTGGAACCAGGTTCCTCAAGATAAAGAAGTCAGGCACTTCCGCCGGTGAGATCAAGCCCATCAAGTAAAGATCGAGATAGGAATATCCCGATGAGGGGACGTAGTAGTTATCAGCCAGTTGGGTGTAGGTGCCGTCAAAGTTATCTTGCCAGACGCCTCCTCCCATGGCCGATGCTTCCGTAGGCAGTTGATAAGGAAATGGAACGACGGCCTGCAAGCCCTGCGCCCAATGCACGGGACCGAGCGTGATAACTTCACCATTTACCTTGGCCGAAGCAAACGCGGACCAGCGGTGGCCCATCTCATGCCCAATCTGCGACATCGCGTAGTTATACGGAAGTATCTTCCCATCCAACGATCTCTCGCCAAGTTGGCGCGTGTAGGTTGTTATGTCGTGATCGGTGAGGGCCGGTGCTCCTGAAGGCGGAAATTCGTCCATTTGAATGGCGTGGGCATATACCGGCTGGACAAATCCCCACTGTAATCTTCCCTTGCTGCAGAAACCCTCAAGACTAGCTTCAAAATCGTGCTCGACTACCCCGATTCCGGTAACATTGCCACCCAGCGGCCCTTCACTTGGAGTGCCAGCTTCCTGGTTGTCGATGCGGAAATCCGAGTAGTACGCCAGAAAATCAAACTTGTCGCCGAGTGCCTTGATTACCGTGCAGGATAGATCTTCGGGATTGGGTAGAGACAGGTAGTGGAATGATTCGTATGCGAGAGTGAAAGGGCCGTCCTTGCGCGTCAGCGACGACAGATGAACCTCGGCGCTATGGATTCCGGATAGACGAACAACCTGAGAGGGGATTTGCTCGGCAATCTTATCGGGGCTTCCGGGAGCAACAACCTCTGCGCGGACGGCAACCTGTCCGGCTGTGCGAAAAGCTTTCGGCAAAATCCCTTGCAACACGATGGAGTTGCCGCTTGCCTTCACAGTGGACAAGACCCCTTGACCATACGCGAAGTAGTGGGACGGCTGACTCTCCGCGTTACCCACGGCGGTCCAGACCGCCGATGCGTGAGGGGCGTCAGGGTGACCGGGAAGCTGTTCATCAAAGAACACCCGGAACTGAATGCCCTCCAGTGCTGGATTGCCTTCCGCCAACACAGGGCCGCGGGTTTCAAACGTGGCCGTCAACAAAAGGCCATCAACGACCGAAATCTTGAGGTTCTGGACATCGAGGTTCGCAGCAACTCCTGGATGAGGCCCGGCGCTGATCGTCGCGAGTGGCGCCTCCTTGCCTGAGAGCAAGGGGTAAATGCCAACGATGGCATCCTTTGCCGCGAGCTGCTTGTAGGACATCTCGATGGAGCCATCGCGATGCAACACAGCCTGGAAGCGGTTGACAGTCTTAACCCACGTAAAATCCTGAATATTCCCGTATGGTTCTGTAACATCCCAGGTAATAACCACGCGATCTGAGAGTTCCTTTACATAATGAGGCCCACTCATCCGCGGTTTGAAGAAAACACACATCGCGGGAACGGTATTGACCAGCATACTGGCCGCTTCTGAGAGCGGGTCGAACCGACCGATTGAAACTCCAGCGGGACGGCCGCCAGGACCGTGTCTGCTGTCTGCTTCGCCGAAGCTGATCGATCCAGTTGTTCCCACCCGGAACGAATTCCAATTCTTGCCGGAAAAGGGGAATGTGAAGTTATGCAGGGTCACTTCTCCGCCGGGGAGTTCAGAGCCGAACTCCGAATCCCACTGTAGGTCCGTATTTTCGACGGAATACTGCGCGCCTTTTGGCGTGAAGCGCAGTGTGCGACCCGTTAGGTCAAACAGGTTTGCTTCTCCGAGTGCCCCCTTGTCCAACTCCACGACGATAAGGTTTCCGTCGGTAGAGGTAGTACCAATGGAGTGCCCAGGACCCCACGACTGCGCCTGTGCAAGACCGGCCTGCAGGAAGAACACAAACAGGAGCAACGCTCCACTCCGTAAGAGACAGCTTAATGTTTTCTTCATCTGACACACTTTTCCGAAAGACGACATAAACTTGGATCTCCTTTTTTCGCCTCAATAGCGCTACTCAGCATGCATTCATCTTGACTTGCGCTTAGACATACCCAATCGAACAAATTTCGTTCAGGAGTAAGCAGATGATCGAATTACACCCGGGAGGAATTATGTATGCATAGTTGTATTTTTGCAAGAGAATCTTTGGATCACTCAATTTTCTCTCTCTGAAGCCCATATTTTGCAGTCCGTAGATCCCATTTCCAAGCTTGACGAAAGACGACCAGGATTATAACGGAACATAATCTATCGCTCTGATTCTTCATTGGATAAACGAATCACGGTGGGCGCTGACTCTCTTCTGCATTCGGTCATTTCGGAGGTCAACAGGGAGTTGACGATTTGGTGTGTGTGCGGGATTCAGCGCGTTTGCTTCTTTCTGAGATCGCGCATGGCGCCTCGAGGAAATCCAGTGGATTCGCGCACCACGAGCTGAGTTACGATGTGATATTCCCGCTTCGGCGCCGGCGTCCCCTCCACATATGCTCTCAACGCCATAACCGCTGCCTTGGCCAACTCGAAGCAGGACATCTCGATGGTGGTCAAGGGTGGGATCGTCATTTGTGTCATATGGATGTTGTCAAAGCCAATGACGGAGAGGTCGTCAGGCACGCGCAGCCCGGCGCGGTAAGCCTCATGCAGCACTCCGATGGCCGTCACGTCGTTCGAGCACATGACCGCAGTGGGCAGCTTGGTGTTGGCCAGCAGGTTCTCCGCCGCAGCCATGCCCCCTTCCATGGTGTGGTCGCCTTCGATAATATGAGTTGGATCGACCGTGATGCCGCACTCCTCAACCGAGCGCCGAAACGCCGTCAGGCGCGACTGCGCGGAATGCAACCGGAGCGGGCCGGTGACGAATGCTATATCGCGGTGCCCAAGCGCGGCCAAATGCTGTACGCCCTGGCGGATTCCGTGATGGTAGTCCACGTGCAGCAGGCTGATGCCCGGCTGTTCCGGCCCAACATCTACAAAGACCAGGGGCACATGGCGGTCCGCCAATTGTTCCAGCAGCGGCTCTTCGATACCGAAGGTCATCACCGCCACGCCTTCAGCTTTGCGTTCAACCATGCGGCGAATGCAACGCTTCATCCGTTCAGGATCGTAGTTGGTCGAGCCGATCAGAATTTCATATCCGTGCTCGACAGCTACGTCCTCAAATCCTTGAATCAATTCGGGGAAGAACGGGTTGGTAATCTCGGAGACGATGAGTCCGAGAAGCCGACTGCGCCCAGAGACCAGAGAACGCGCCTGCGTATTCGGAAAATAATCAAGTTCTTTGATCACTTCGCGAACCCGTTTGGCCAGCTTTGGATTCACGGTAGGGATGTGATTGATCGTGCGTGAGACCGTGGCGATGGAGACGTTGGCGAGCCGCGCCACGGTGTGAATATCCACGTGCGTTGATTCCCGGTTGGAGCGGCGTTTGTTCTTGGGGGCTGGATCTTTCATAATGATATTGCGGAATGCGTTTACAGGATATCCTATAAAAGGGAAATGTTGACAGAAACCAGCAGAAGGATTTATGTTGACACTCGCGGGTAAAGGTTTACCCGAATCCGCCCCAAACGGTGAATCGTGTGGGCCGGCTGGTATGTTTGAGTCCGATGGCGGCCAAGCATAGGCGTTCTGGAGGAGTTTCATGGAACTGCTGCGACTACAGGCCGAGGTTCTTGAAGCCAATCTCGAAATCGTCCGCCGTGGGCTGGTGCTGTATACGTTTGGCAACGCCAGCGGCATCGACCGGGAAACCGGGCTGGTGGCGATCAAACCCAGCGGTGTTCCCTATGAACAGATGACCCCTGCGGATATGGTCATCTGCGATCTAAGTGGAAAAATCATTGAAGGCCGGCTGAAACCTTCTTCCGACCTCGACACTCACCTTGAGCTTTACCGGGCCTTTCCCGCGATTGGCGGCGTGGTTCACACCCACTCCGAATTCGCCACGGCTTGGGCGCAGGCCGGCCGTGACATTCCCGCCTTCGGCACCACTCATGCCGACTACTTTTATGGTCCTGTACCGTCCACTCGAGAGTTAAGCGATGAAGAGATTCAAGGCGACTACGTGCTGAACACGGGCAAGGCGATTGTGCGCCGCTTCAGCGGGCTTGATCCGATGGCCGTGCCGGCCGCACTGGTCGCCGGGCACGCGCCATTCTGCTGGGGCAAGACGCCGATGGATGCCGCGCACAACGCCGTCATCCTGGAGTATGTGGCTCGCATGGCATTTTCTACGGCGCTTCTATCTCCCGAGGGCAAAGGAGTTTCCCAGGCCCTGCTGGACCGGCATTACTTCCGCAAGCATGGCGCGAGTGCAACCTATGGACAGTAAGGATATACGTTTGAAAGGCGGTCTGGCCGCCGCAGACCATTCGCAAGGAAAGAGCCGCCCAATGGCGGCGTTCGAGGTTCGAAACCGTGATTGTTAACTCCATAGGCTACCTTGGAGTGCCAGCATCTCCGGCACTCCTGGCCTTCAGCACAGTGCCTTTGGCGCATCTCCGGCCCCTCGACATCGCCGTGATCGCCATCTACTTCTGCATGGTGATCTGGATCGGCATTTACCTGAAGGGCAGGTCGAACACCAGCGAAGAGTTCTTCATGGCCGGGCGTGAGATGACCGCCTGGATTGCCGGTTTGAGCTTCGTTTCGGCCAACCTGGGCTCGTTGGAGCTGATGGGCTGGGCTGGCTCGGCCTATCAATATGGCATTCTGGCTACCCACTGGTATTGGATTGGCGCCATTCCGGCCATGCTCTTCCTCGGTCTGGTGATGATGCCCTTCTACTACGTCTCGAAGACGCACTCGGTCCCCGGCTATCTGGATCTTCGCTTCGGTGGGGCCAGCCGCAGCCTGGCCGCCATCTCCTTTGCCATCGAGATGGTGCTGATGAGTGGCGTGAATATGTTTGCCATGGCCGTAGTGATGAAGGTTGTGCTGGGCTGGGATATCACCTTCAGCATCCTGGTCAGTTCAGTCGCGGTGGCGATCTACGTCGGCTTGGGCGGTCTGCGCTCGGCCATCTTCAATGAGGTTCTACAGTTTGTGCTCATCTGGGGTGGCGCGATGCTGGTGCCGATTCTGGGCCTGATCCAGGCTGGTGGCCCGTCCGGCCTGAAAACCAGAATCATTGCCAACCTGCACTCCGATACCTACTTCCACCTGTGGCGTGATACCGGCCATTTCGCCTCCAATCCCATGGGCGTTCATTGGACGGGTATTGTGCTCGGCTTGGGCTTTGTGATCAGCTTCGGCTACTGGACCACGGACTTTCTGGTGGTGCAGCGCGTGCTGGCTGCGCATAATCTGCGCGCGGCGAGGATGGCTCCGATCATCGGCTCATTCTTCAAAATGGCGGTTCCGTTCATCGTCATTCTGCCCGGCCTGCTTGGCCTGGTGCTGTTGCAGAACCCCGACGGCAGCCGCAGGCTGTTGGTCGGCGAGGATGTGGTTAAATCCTGCTCTGAGAGCACCACTGGGGATAACATCTCGGACCCGGGCGCCTGTGCCACGGCAATGGCAACCAAATCGACGCTCCCGGCAGCCTATCAGCAACGCGTTCTGAGCGCGGCTCCGGGCACTGAGTTGCACAGCTACAACGAAGCACTGCCGTTGATGATGGTGCGCTATTGCGGGCCGGGCCTGCTGGGCTTGGGCATTACTGCGCTGATTGCCGGCTTCATGAGCGGCATGGCCGGCAACGTGAGCGCCTTCTCGACGGTGTGGACCTACGATATCTACAAGCCGCTGATCAACAAGAAAGGCTCTGATAGCCACTATGTGCTGGTGGGGCGGCTGTCGATTCTGATAGGCGTCGCGGTCTCCATTGGCGCGGCGTATCTGGTGATGCACGCGCACGGCATCATGGACTACGTACAGGCGCTCTTCAGCTTCTTTATCGCGCCTCTCCTGGGCGCCATCTTGATGGGTATGTTCTGGAAGCGAGCTACCGCGCCGGCCGGCTTCCTGGGCCTGCTAACCGGCATCGTCACCTCGGTCAGTTTGTTTGTGTGGGTCAAGTTCAATCCCGCCGCGTTGGCTTCGGTAGCGCTTTCGCCGGACGCCAAGCCGATGGCCGAGAACCTTTATCGCGCGCTGTGGGCGTTCCTCATCACCGTCATTATTATCTTTCTGGTCAGTCTCTTCACCAAGCCCAGAC
>Ga0224530_1001668_pt1 | contig 11272 bp, 6 predicted proteins | sample CBST75metaG_FD_179873 | JGI IMG/M metagenome (GOLD analysis project Ga0224530, IMG submission 179873) | Peat soil microbial communities from Stordalen Mire, Sweden - C.B.S.T75 | ecosystem: Environmental > Terrestrial > Soil > Wetlands > Peat | place: Sweden: Norrbotten County, Stordalen Mire...
CCGCCGTTCCTTCTTGCTCAACGCAACATGCACTCGATGGTAGACAGACATGCTTCCAATCTGCGGCCTGTTGCCCTCATAGACAAGTACACAATAAGATTCATCTCCATCCGGTCAGAGACCTAGGCGAATGGAGTATCCTGTCAATCTCTTTTTTGATATTGAATCCGCTGTCAGTCTTGGTCAAGCGGAGTGCAGTACTGCGTCCCCACGCTGGTGCGCGTTGAGTGGTGCCCGGTGTTGCCAAAGACGATTCACGTCGAAGACGCCAGTGGGGAGATTTGGAGGGCAGGTTGTGGACTATGAAGCAGCCACATGTGGGCACAGGTCGCTGCGTAGGTGTGGGGCGTGCAAGTATGCGTGTCCGCTGCAAGAGCGTCCAGACGTGTACGTGACCCGCATCGAAGAGAGAAGGCCACGTACATGCTGAGATCTCAGTTAGCCCTGATGTTCAACCAATGAAGGATTGTCATCTGGTCGCTCGCTTGACTCGCCGAGCTTTTGAGATCGCCCGAGGCGCAACCAGGCCAGGACGCCGACGACTGCCAAGACGACAGCGGCAATCCAACTGATGGTTGCCGCACGAGCTTCGCCTTCCTGCACGCTGGCTAAAGCAGTTTGCAGCGTCAGGATTTCCAGCAGCAGCCATAATCCAGCCAGAGCCCAAAACCACACCGGACGCCTTCGAATTGTAATGATGAAATAGTCCGCTCCATTCGTCATGGTCATCCTCTCCTCCCGAACTGCGAATCTTTCGTCCACCACTGTTCGGGGTCGTGTTGCTTCCCGTAGCCGAAGGCATTGTCCACGATGCGAAAGACACCATCCGCGGCCGGCGCAATCGAGGCCGTCGCCTTCACCGCTTCGTGAATCCATGCCTGATCGCCCTTCGTATAGGGGCAACTCGCAAGGCAGACGCCGCAAGCCGACCCCGACTTCTGCCAGTATTGATAACACTTGTAGGAGTCCTCGTACCAGGCTTTGTGCCCGGCGTTATTCCACGGACCTTTGGTTTTGAAACTCGGCTCGTCGTCAAACGACAAAGCGCGCGAAGGGCACGCCTCAGCGCACTTCTTGCACGTCTTGCAGAATTCGACCAAACCGAAATTGATTGGCTTGTCGTATGCCATTGGCAGATCGGTAAAGACCTTGCACAGGCGAACCGCAGGGCCGAACTCAGGCGTGACCAACTTGTTGAGTCGGCTTAATTCGCCAATGCCTGCATCGATCGCGAACGGTATGCTCTGCGCCGTATCGTTCACGCTGGGTATAGCCTCATAGCCCAGCCCGCGGATAAATACGGCCAGCGAAGACACCACAAAAGCAGAGTGGCTATAGCCGAGCGCCGACGCTGCATCCCCCAATGCCGTGGGCGCTCGAGAAAGAAGGTCAAGATCCATGGGAATGGCGATGGCTACGACCCACTTCATCTTTCGCGGTATCACGAACTTTGTGTCGGTGACTGCAGGTACGTCCGTGTCTTCAAAAACAATGTTCATGTCTTGCGGCGGCTGAACTGTTTGAGGCTGCTCTTTCCCATGCTCACCGCTGGGATGTTCGCCATCATGTTGTCGAGCCGTCAAATGCTGGTCTTTCTGCAAAGCACCTTTCTCCGGTTGGTCCTTGTGCGGCTGCTCTCTATGCGGTACCTGCAGGTTGACATATGCCTCGTTCATCGGCGCAATTCCGACCAGCCCGGCTCCGTAGAGTCGCGCGGCTGCCTTCACTGTGTTCGCCATCTCTTCCGGCGAAGCAGTATAACGCTGAGTGCCCGAGTCCTCTGGCGTGTGCCCCGAGGCACGCGTCCATGACAACAGTCCCACGCCCGGCTTTGCGCTATGCATCACCGTAAATGCGCCTTCGCTTAGATGGCGATCGGGCAGACTGAATCCGGGCTTCTTCTCGTTGGTCCACTCGGCCAGTCGCTTGGCCTTGGATGCCTGCTCCGCTTCAAATGAACCGGCTCCATCGCGCTCATTCTTCAGTGGACGATAGAGAGCGAACATATCGAAGCCAGAAAAGCGCTTGTAATCGGCGTTTGTCTCACCCAGTGTAGGCCGGTCCACAACCTTGATCCAGCGTGCGCGTTTCCGTTGGTTGCTCCCGGTGCTTACCCCAGGCACCAGCGCCCCAAGCGACCCGAGTGCGCCGCTTGCTGCAACAAATCCCCCGGCCTTTAAAAATGTGCGTCGTCCTGCTTGCTTGCGTCTGTCTTCCAAGTCAATCGTCCTCTCTGCGGCAGTGTAGTCCGCCAAGCAAGGACCGTCCTCCTCCGAAAGGTCGAATCTTGAATACATCTTTCGGTGGTTAAGGGTCCTCCACCGAACGTTAGAGTTACTTCTCCATCGAATGCCCCAAGCCAATGTCGATCAACGGCACTACCATCATCCCAATTTTCATTCGGCTAACGCCGTGGATTATGGAGACCCAGACATGCACAAAGTTGCGTGTAGCACGAGTTGCGCGCTGACGTCGTTATTCTTCCTGATGATCCTATTGGTATGCGTCCCCGGGAAAGCACAGTTAACAGAGTCCACCTTGAAAGGAAGCGTCGCCGATGCAACCGGATCGGTACAGCACGCGGCCATTCTTGTCACCAACGAGGAAACTGGAATCAATCGCACCGCCGCTGGAAACGACGATGGATCATTCACCGTTCCCAATCTTTCGCCTGGCCTCTACACGGTCCAGGTCAGGGTTAAGGGATACAAAACGTTTGAGCAGCGCGGCATTGAACTGAATGTCGGAAAGACATCCGAAGTCAATGTGCGGCTGGAAATTGGGCAGGTTGATCAAACGGTCGCGGTAAACGCCGAGCAGGCCAGAGTTCCTGTATCCACGGACGGGCGTCTTTCCGACACCCTGGAGAAGAATCAGATTTCTGACCTCCCAGTTCCGGGCCGGAACGTACTATTTCTCATGAGTTTGAGCGCCGGCGCCAGCAACGTTCCTGGCTCCACCACGTCGGGTGGCAAACTCACCAACCCGCCGGCCGTTACGGTCAATGGAAATCGCTTCCGTGGAAACAACTATGTGCTTGACGGCTCGATGGACACGTACGTCCTCGACGAAGGAACCCCCGCCATCATGCCAAGTCTCGATTCGATTGAGGAGGTGCAGGTTCAAACCGACAATTTCTCAAGTGAGTACGGCAGAGGAAATGGTTCCGTGGTGAACATCCGGACGCGGTCCGGCACAAATACCTTTCATGGCAGGATTTGGGAATATCACAAGAACGCGGCACTCAATGCAGTAAATCGCTTCTCCATAACTGGAAAACCGGCGCCTCTGGTCTTTAATCAATTTGGAGGCAATCTAGGCGGTCCGGTCCTCAGGGGAAAGACCTTCTTCTTTGGCTCGTATGAAGGCACGCGCGATGCGCTGGGGACACCAGCTTCTTATCAGGTGGAGACGCCGGAATTCAGAAGCTACGTCGCCTCGAAGTACCCGTCAAACATCTCGATGGAACTCTTCAACAAGTTTCCAGCGCCGACGCCGGTGCGAGTTGGTACCGGATATCTTGGGGAAGTGGATCTGAACGGCATCCCCGCAACCGGGACGGCGGAAGTGAATGTGCCCGACAACATTCTCTACGATCAATACCTTACGAGGGTCGATCATACATTCAACCAACAGAAAGACACATTCTTCGGGCGATGGATTTCTGAATATGACCGTGACGATGGCTCCGCATCGGCCTCGGGAAAATCATTGCGCGGCATCAATTCTCCCACCCACTTCTTCTATGGAAATCTCAACTTCGGCGAAACCCACGTCTTTCAAAGGCCGATGGTCAACGATGCGCGCTTTTCATTTAATAACATCATTTACGCCTACGATCGTCCCTATGTGAAATATCCGGGCATCACTATCACCGGTGTTACAGCAGGCTTTGGAGATTCGGGCGGTCTGGGCAGCCGCTTGCGGACCTATGAGGCGCGCGACACCCTCAGCATCAATCATAAAGATCATCTGATTCGGGCGGGGTTTGAACTGAGAAAACTCTTCGTCGGTTTTCAAATCGGGCAGCCTTCCGTTGGTTCGTTCTACTTCAACGGACTGAGCACCTTTGCTGCCGATCAACCTTATGAGCAAACCATGATCGTAACACCCGCGACGGGCGAACCCGCCAGTCAGGAACGCGACTTTACATTCTATGAATCCGGACTATTTGTACAGGACGATTGGAGGGTAACACACCACCTTACGCTCACGCTGGGCGTGCGCAATGACTATTTCGGCGATCCTTCCGAACGGCGCGGTGAACTCACTTCGATCATATTCGGCTCGGGAAGCACATGGAATGAGCAGTTCGCGAATGCTTCGGTCGGACAAGTCAAGCATCTCTTTCATCCTTCTCCTCGCAACTTTTCGCCGCGCATCGGCCTAGCATACGATCCTTTCGGAGACGGCAAGAGTGCAATTCGCGCCGGCTATAGTCTGGCCTACGAGCCGATTCACGGTCACACTGTCATGGGGGGAACTTCCAACCCGCCTTACGCGATCTCTGGTGTCATCTGGCCAGCAAACGGCTATGGAAAAACCATCGATTATGCCATTCCAGTGCCCTTCAATCCGGAGTTCAAGACCACACTCAATGCACAAGGTGGAGTTGTCGCCCCGACCGGCGAGACGGCGATCCGAGTCTCTCCATGGCTTATCAATCCAAAGCTGAAGACCCAGTACAGCGAAAGCTATTTCCTGAATGTCCAACGCGAGATTGTCAAGAGTTGGATCGTGGAGTTTGGATACGTAGGAACTAACGGCATCAATCTTGAACGCCGCGACGATGTCAATCGCTTCGCGGGCGATCTGCTGGCCAACAATGGCAAGGCAGCGCGAATCAACAAGAATCTCGCGGGGGTCACTTACGTCAACAATGGCGTAACTTCCAGCTACAACGCGTTGACCGCCGAGGTGCGCCGCCAGGTAGCGACCGGTTTCACCCTCCAGGCAAACTACCGCTGGTCCAAGTGGATCGACACATCCACCGACACAATTGTCGGATCATTCCTTGACAACGCAGACGGAACGGTGGGCGCCCAGGATTCTGCTTGCCTCCGGTGTGAACGGGGGCTCTCTGAAATGGATATCCCCCGGCGCTTTACTGCGTCCGCGGTGTGGGTGCCGCAGTTCTCCGGACGGAGCGGAATTGTGGCGAGTCTCTATAAAAACTGGCAAGTCTCGACCATCGTATCGGCGCAATCCGGACGTCCATTCAGTCCCTACTGCTCCGCACCATCCAAGTTATCCAGCAATGCATCGGGAAATTTGATTGATCTCGGCTGCGACTACAACATGGACGGCGGCGGTGGCATTGGGAGCGGATTCTATGACCGCCCAAATGCCCCGGCAAAGGGTGCGGTTAAATCTTCGTTCAAGAGGAAGGATTTCATCAACGGGCTTTACAGTCCAAGCATATTTCCGCAACCAGTGCTTGGCACAAACGGCACTTTGGGCCGGGACGCCTATCGTGGTCCCAGCCAGTTCACGACAAATCTGGCACTCGGTCGCAATTTCAGTTTGGGCGAAAACAGACTAGCGCAATTCCGCGCTGACGCATTCAACGCATTGAACAATGTTGGTCTCTACATGCCGAATAGCGATCTGGCCCTGGCGCTGCAATCGAACGGCGCCTATTCGAGCACGTCGATCTTTGGCAAGTCCACCAAGGCGTTTGATCCGCGGGTCCTTCAGCTCAGCGCCAAGATCATCTTTTAACAGCAGTGGGGGCATTTCGAAATGCCCCCCACTCAACATCCCTGATCTGGATCGGAACGAGTCTGCACGGCATGACCGCACTTCTGGGAACGGCGTTGGTCGTGCCCAGTCGCACCACTTTGTGAATCCGTGCGGCGCAAAGAATGCCCCGATTTCCAAATCATCCGTACAAACCATCATATTGACAGGCGCTTTTCTTCCATTTCATCGGCAATGCGATGAGCCTCAGTGCCCTGCGTCAGTGCTCAGGCTCCCGGAACCTCATTTGTGCTCTGCCTATCCAGAACCGGTTGCTAGCGCGGGTCAACACCTCTACGCGACTGCCAATCAGGCGTCCTCGCGCTTCCTGGTAGGGCCCCATAATACGAAGCACATCAGGCAATCGCCTGTAAATCCGCGGAAGCCACTCTCGTACCTTATGCGCCGCAGCTTCTTCTTGTTCGCTGTACGGCAGTGAGAATTCGACGCGAAACCGTTGCGGCATCGACGCGGTGGTCAGCACCCGATACCAGTCCGGAACCGGCAGCAAGGATCCAAGGCCATGCAGAAGACGATGCGCAAATTCACGCGAGAGCGCATTGACTCCCGGCATATCGGAGGCCAACGTGGACGATGAAAGATACGCGGCAGGTAGGTCCTGCCGCCTTACCCCCACTGCGTGCAATCTACAGAATTCCTTCCAACACCCGTCTGCCATCCACCCAGGGCCAACCGCCACACCTGGAACTTATCAATCGTAGTTGTCTGTCTCCAACAGATCGTCGCGACGGATAAGCACTTAGTTCAAACTCCCATCTCGCCAGGACTCCCTCTTACCACACGACACTCAGTCGTTTGATTCGAGCGAGGTAACCCCAGCGATGGGGCGGCGGCTTTTCCTGGTGTCAGTCAGTGATCCCGATGGCCAAGGTCGCTCGCACTGTGCTCGCCGGTGCACGTGATGCGCCAAACGCTACGAGAGCCGTCGTCAGAGACATAGAGCGAGCCGTCGCGGCCTGTCGTGACACCGACCGGACGGCCCCACACCTCGCCGTCTTTGGTCACAAATCCAGTGAGGAAATCTTCGTAGCTTCCATCGGCGTGTCCCTCATGCATTGGAATCCGGATGATCTCGTACCCGGCGCGCTTGGCGCGATTCCAGGAGCCGTGCTCGGCAGCAAAGGCGTCGCCATAATATTGTCGGGGAAAGATGCCCCCGGAGGGATAGAAAGTCATCTCAAGCGAAGCCATGTGGGGTTGGACGAGCACATCGGGCGTGATCACTTTTGCCGCGAGGTCGGCACGTTTGCAGCTTTTGGCCTTGTCGGGTGTAAGCGCAGGCGCTTGCGGATTGGGGCCAGTGCCATTGGCGCAAGGCTCGGGGAGACGCGGGTCCAGATGGCCGCCCATGTAATACCAAGGCCAACCGTAGAAACCATCCTCCTTGACCGAGGTTACATAGTCGGGAACGAGGTGATTGCCGAGGTCGTCCCGCTCATTGGTGGAACACCAAAGCTGTCCGGTCGTGGGATTGATGGCTTCGCCGACGCAATTCCTCAGGCCTGAAGCGTACACCTTGATGAACTTCCCCTCCGGTGTGTATTCAAGGATGTCTGCGCGATGGAATTCGCGGGGATGCGTATCGGCGTCGTCAGCGTTGGAGCCGGAACCAACGGAGACAAACATATGCTGGCCGTCCCTGCTGAAGACCACATCGCGCGTCCAGTGACCACCGCCGGAAAGTTGGGCATAGCCGGGAAGGTCGGAGACAACGGTCTCGGGGGCCGCTGTGGCGTGCAGGTCGCCGGAATGGTACGGAATGCGCTGGATGGTGGTGGTATTGCCGACGTAGATGTACCTGGGATTGTCGGCAGGATAGAAGGCGATACCGAAGGGGTGGTCAAGGCCAGCGGCGAACTTCTCGATTTGAACGGCCTTGCCATCTGGGCTAACGCCGCGAAGTACGAAAAGCGCCCCGGCTCCTGAGTCGGCAAGAAAGAGATCGCCGTTGGGCGCGGCCCGGATCAAACGTGGCATGGTAAACGTGCCGTTGCTCAGTGCCATCTTCTCCTGGTTGTCCGCACGTTGCATGGGGGCTGAGTCACCACCGGCATAGAGCGTGACCGTGAAACCCAGTGGTGCGATCGGCCATGCGCCGTCTGGCCGTGGAACCAGGTGAGGCGTGTTGTTGACGGACTCTTCGGGCCTGGGTTTAGGTAAATCAGCGAGTGTGATCTTGCGGCGAATGCCGGGTCTCTGCTGATCCCAATCGGCAAATGCAGCCTGACCTGTGATGGTCTGCTGAGCCGGCAACTTGGCCGGTATAAGCGTGGCAACTGCCACGAGGGTAAAGCAGGCGGGGAATCGCATATTTTGACATCTCCTGTCGGAAGGGGAATGAGTCTTTGACGGCGTGCCTGCGATCTGCCAACCATGATATCGCCAACGACCGAAGCAGTGAATCCCCGAGCAGGGAGCTTGTCAATTCTCTCCGGATCTCTGGAATCGCCTCTTGTGGAATGGCGAGCTACGTTCTTCGCCAAGGCCGCCGTTGAGCTCCGGTGCGCCGATTTGCGAGTTGCTCCGTCCACAGAGATCAAGCTAAGCGGACGATCTTGCATGTGTGAAGAGGCCCTCCACGGCCTCTTGATTGTGGACTCGGATGCAATCGACAGGCACGCACGTTCGTCCTCGAAAACGATATGACAATTGCTCGCAACCAATTGCGGATAGCTCCCGAGAAGAAACACCCAGGCATCACGGAGTATCCGGATCCTCCACCCGACGGCAGCTCGTGGAATTTCCGCCGCAAAGCCAACTTCCGATACCGAACTGGCTCAACAATGCGCGTCAGACCAGTTCATAAGTCCTATCGGTTGAGGGTATTAGACGAATGCAAGCTCCATTCATCCGAACTATTCCTCAAAATACCTATTTTAAAAATAGGTATTTTTGTGCTAATTTATATCACATGGCGAAGAATCCCGAACATCGCGACCTTTTCCCGGGCGCTCTGGAAGTCATGATCCTGCAGTCGCTCCGCTTGCGACCCATGCATGGCTATGCGCTGGTCAAACACATCAAACAAGTTTCAGACAACTTGCTCCAGGTCGAAGAGGGATCGCTCTACCCTGCACTGCAGCGGATGTTGCGGGAGGGCCTGCTGGAATCGGAGCCGGGATTGTCCGCGAAGGGGCGTCCGACTCGCATCTACCGGCTCACCGACGCGGGCGTTCGCCACCTGGAGCAGGAAGTTGTCAGCTTCGAAAAGATGTTCGCCGGAATCGCGCGGGTGCTGGCCGTCGCCAAGGCCTAGGAGGTCGACCATGCAAGGTCTGAGCAAATTGTTCAACCGTCATCGCCGCTTTGACGACATCTCGGTGTCCATCCAGGAACACATCGACGAGCGAGCCGAAGAACTGATGGAAGAAGGAATAGCGCGCGAACAGGCCGAGCAGGCTGCGCGGCGCGAATTCGGCAATGTGACGCTCATCGAAGAGCGCAGCCGCGAAGAGTGGCAGTGGGCCGCGCTCGAATCCCTCCTTGCCGATTTTAAACTGACCTTGCGCCGGTTGCGAAAGTCACCGAGGTTTGCCGCCACCGTCCTGCTGACCATGGCACTCGGGATCGGCGCAAACACAACCGTCTTCAGCGTGATCGACAGCATTTTGCTGAAGCCACTGGCCTATCCGGACTCAGGGCGGTTAGTGGCACTCACGCTCAAGGCTCCGGGTGCCGGCGGGTTGGCCGACTTCAGCAACGGGTTGCAGCTTTCGCCATCGATGTATCTCACTTTCTCGGAGAGGAACAAGACGTTCCAGTCGCTGGGGGTATTCACGCCGGGCACGGCCAACGTGACAGGGGTTGCGCAACCTGAGGATGTGCACACGGCATCGATCAGCGGCGGCGTACTGGAGACACTTGCCGTCCTTCCTTCCGCTGGGCGCTGGTTCTCTGAAACGGACCAGGATCCCCGTGGCGCAAAGACCGTGATGCTGAGCCACGGCTACTGGCAGCGGCGCTTCGGGGGCGACAGATCTGTGATTGGACGCAGCATCCAGGTGGATGCACAGACGCGCGAGATTGTGGGCGTGATGCCGCGCGGGTTCAAAATGGTGGACACCGATTTCGATCTGCTCTTGCCGCTGGCCTTCGATCGCCGCAATCAAAAGTTGGCGCCATTCGGATACGAGGGAATTGGAAGGCTCAAACCGGGCGTGAACCTGGCGCAAGCCGACGCGGACGTGGCGCGGCTGATTCCAGTTTGGATGGATTCCTGGTCAAACGGTCCGGGCACAAACCCGCATTGGTACGAACGGTGGAAGATCACGCCTGGTTTTCGTCCGCTCAAACAACGCGTTGTTGGCGATGTGGGCGGGGTGCTTTGGGTGGTGATGGCAACGGTTGGTCTGGTGATGCTGATTGCCTGCACTAACATTGCCAATCTGCTGCTGGTGCGCGCGGAGTCACGGCAGCAGGAGCTTGCGATCCGCGCGGCCCTGGGAGCTGGCCGTGCGCGCATTGCCCGGGAACTGCTCACGGAGAGCGTGACGCTGGGACTGATGGGCGGCGTGATTGCAGTCGGCGTAGCTTATGGAGGATTGCGGCTGCTGACGGCAATTGGCCCGGCCAATCTACCCCGGCTAAGTGAAATCTCTCTTGACCTTCCCGCGCTTGGTTTTACGTTCCTTCTTTCGGTTCTCTCAGGATTGCTGTTCGGAACGATTCCAGTGCTCAGATATGCGCGTACGCAGGCGTCCACAACCATCGGAAGCGCCAACCGGACCGCCAGTGCCGGGCGTACGCGGCAACGCTCACGCAGCGTACTGGTAGTGGCGCAGGTGGCCATGGCCCTGGTGCTGCTGGTGAGCGCGCTGCTCATGATCCGCACCTTCGTCGCCCTGCGCAACGTTCAGCCAGGTTTCTCTGACGCACGGCACTTGCAGACCATGCACATCTGGATTCCCGATCTACTCGTTCCCGATGCGCAAATGACGGCACACATGCAGAGCAGCATTGTGAACAAACTTGCGGCCCTTCCCGGCGTCACCTCCGTCGGATATGCAGGGGCAGTGCCCATGGAGAATAACGACCCCAATTGGGACATTGTGACCGTTGAGGGCAAGAACTATGAGGGTGGGGAGCCGCCTTTGCGGCTGTTCAACTACGTTTCGCCGGGCTACTTCAAAACAGCCGGCACGCGCCTGGTGGCGGGCCGCGATTTCACCTGGGACGACCTCTACGGCTTGCGCCCGACGGTGATGGTGTCAGAGAACTTCGCCCGCGAATCGTGGGGCTCGGCTTCTGCCGGCGTCGGCAAACGGGTACGGCAGTTTAGCAAGATGCCGTGGCAGGAGGTCATTGGCATTGTCGAGGATGTGCGATTGCACGGCGTAGACCAGGATGCGCCGCCGGTCATCTACTGGCCGGCAATGCTCAACAGTCCCTAGGAGTGCGTCTGAGTAAGGTTTTGGCGGATGGTGACAGTGGTGCTTCGGATTGGCGGAAGCCAGAGCTTGTTGTTGAATCGGCGGCTTGAGGGCAGGTAGGCAACATTTTTGTGCTTGAGTGG
>Ga0224530_1001678_pt1 | contig 11209 bp, 7 predicted proteins | sample CBST75metaG_FD_179873 | JGI IMG/M metagenome (GOLD analysis project Ga0224530, IMG submission 179873) | Peat soil microbial communities from Stordalen Mire, Sweden - C.B.S.T75 | ecosystem: Environmental > Terrestrial > Soil > Wetlands > Peat | place: Sweden: Norrbotten County, Stordalen Mire...
GGTCTTCGATGTCTCCGGCGCCGGCGACACGGTCATCGCCGTGCTGGCTTTGTGCCTGGCCTCGGGGTTGTCACCCGAAGCGGGCGTGGAAATGGCCAACGTGGCGGCAGGCATTGTCGTGGGCAAGGTGGGCACCGTTCCCGTGGAGAAGCACGAGTTGCTGGCCGCCCTGGCGCCTGAACTTGCCTTGCACGCGGAGGACAAGGTGCTGGCCCTCCCCGAATTGCTGCGGCGCGTTGCCTTGTGGAAGGCCAATGGCGAGCGGGTGGTCTTCACCAACGGCTGCTTCGACCTGCTCCACGTTGGCCACATCGCGGTGCTCGAACAGGCCCACCGTTTCGGCGACCGGCTGATCGTGGCCGTCAACAGCGACGCCTCGGTGAGCCGCCTCAAGGGACCCACCCGCCCCATCGTTGACGAGCGCGCACGTTGCCGCGTCCTCGCCGCATTGGCCGCCGTCGATGCCGTGGTGATCTTCGACGAGCCCACGCCCCTGGAGCTGATTGTGGCCATCCAGCCGGACGTTCTGGTCAAAGGTGGGGATTACACCCCCGAGAGCGTGGTCGGCGCCGGAGAAGTTCACTCCTGGGGCGGCCAGGTCAAAATCGTTCCCACCGTCCAGGGCTTCTCCACAACCCGCCTGATAGAAAAGGGCGCGCTAAAGTAGCGCCCACGTCAATCCTGGCATCGTCCCGTGCGCGAGCGCCCCTGCCCTATTCTTCCCAAAAGAGCTGTCACCGTCGTCCGGCTCCGGTCCGGAGAATTTGTCAGGGCAGAGTGAGAAATGCCCAGGCCCACGTACGATGCTCATGACAAGGTCTTAAGTAAATCTTTTCGCATCTTCCTAGGCGGCGATTCAAAGTCTGCGCCTACCCCTGGGGAAGATGAGTCTCTGTCTGTCGACGCCCTTACTCTTCGAGGACGTGTCACGATTGCCCACCGAAGGTGCGGCTCGATATAATGCCGCATACCGTTCCGGTCACTTATGAGTGTGCGGCAGCTCACGTGTGCTGAGTTGATCGCGCCGTTTTTGGTCGCGGTGAATGCACTTAACGATCTTTGATCATTGTGAGGACCTGTTGCCACAATTCACTCGCGCCGCTGATGTCTCCTTGGCTTCTTCAAAACAGGATCTCGCACTGACGGATTTGTGGCTCGTAATCCGAAAGAGACGCGTCATGCTTGCCGTAATGGCAGTAGGGCTGGCGATCCTGGCCGTTGCGGCCGGCTACAAGCGCGGGGACAGGTACACCGCCACGGGACAGATTGAGATTCAGCCGGGCTCGGCTGCCGATCTGAAGGAATCGATTTCTTCGGTATTGGACTCCGGAAGCGGTTCGCTCGATTCCGTCATTGAGAGCGACATCCTGGTTCTCAACAGCGAAACGCTGCTGATGAAGGTCGCTGGCACCTTGAAGCTCCAGAACGACCCTGCCTTCTTGAGTGGCAGGACGGCGATCAAGACCTCATCTTTCGGCGGCCCGGTCATTCCGCTGCTGCACGGCAATCTCGACGATCCCAATGTGCGCGCTGCCATCGTTCAGATCTTGCGGAAGAACATGACGGTCGAACGCGTGCCGCGTACGCAGATGATCGCCATTTCTTACAAAAGCAGGTCTCCGCAGCTCTCTGCAAACATCGTCAACGCCCTGGAGAGCGAGTACATCGAGAGCAACTTCGTTGCTCACTATAGCAACACCAAGCAAGTCAGCCAATGGCTTACCAGCCAGATCGACGGCCTGCGCACCGTCGTTCAGAATTCGCAGGACCGGATGGTGGACCTGCAGAAGAAGTTGGGCATTTCCGCACTCGATCCGCAACATAGCATGATCGTGGGAGAAATCACCAACCTCGAAAAAAGCGTGGCCGATGCGACCGAGCAGCGGGTTGTGGAGGAAGCACGCTACCACATGCTGCAGTCCATGCCCGCCGATCAGATTCTGGACTCTCCTACCTCTCTGGGCACCGATGGGGCCCAGAGCCTGCTGGGAAGTCTGCGCGGGCAACGCGCTGCCGCCAGTGCGGAAATGGCAAGACTACAGCCCGTTTATGGGCCGAATTATCCGCAGGTGAGGCAGTTGGCCGCCCAGATTCTCGCTTTCGACCGTGAGATTGCCCGGCAGGAAGAGAGAGTCACCAATCGAGCCAAGGACGCCACCGGGATCGCACAGGCCGCCGAGAACAAAGCCAGGGGGATGCTGGAAAGCCGGGTCCATGAACTCTACGGCCAGCGCGACGACCTGGTGCAGTATGAACTGCTGAGCCAGGAATACGAATCCAACCGTCACATGTATGAGAGCATCCTGGCCCGCCTTCGGGAAGCGGCCGTCGACGCCGGACTGGACTCGGCCGATATCACCATCGTCGATCTGGCATCTCTGCCCGTCGCGCCTTCCAGCACATCGCCCGCGACCATGGGCCTGCTGGGCTTGTTCTTTGGCGCATTTGGCGGGTTGGCGTTCGCGCTCCTGCTGGAGAGAATGGACACGCGCATGCGGGACTCAAGGCAAATCCAGGACCTTCTGGGTCTGCCCGCCATCGCCGTCGTGCCACAAACCCACTGGAAGACGCGGGAAAAGACCAAGGACTTCGATCCCGAGACCGTGGCCGGACCGGAGATTCTCTGGGATTCCAGGTCCGCCTTTGCCGAAGCCATGCGCGTCTTCCGAACCTCGATTCAGTTGTCGAGCACTTCGCGCCAATCGCGAGTGATCGCCGTTACCAGTTGCCAGCCCGGAGAAGGCAAGTCCACCTTATCGACGAATCTGGCAGCGGCCCTCGCTCAGGGAGGCAAAAGAGTCGTCATTGTGGACACGGACATGCGTCGCCCAAGCCTGCTCTGGCGGCTCAAGCTGACCGGCAAACGCGGCTTGTCCGAGTATCTGACCGGCGCAGAAACCATCGAAGGAATCACCCAGACACACCAAACCCTGACCACGCTGGATATGATCCCATCGGGAAGCGCACCGCCTTTGCCTGCCGATCTCCTCGCCTCAGACCAAATGAAGCAGTTTGTCGAGCAGTTGCGCGAGCGCTATGAGTACGTCATCCTCGACACGCCTCCTGTTTTGTCGGTTACCGATCCGCTTATTGTTTCTTCATTGGCAGATGGCCTGGTCCTGGTCATTCGCCAGGGTATTTGCACCCGGGCCATGTTGGCGCGCGCGGCGGAGGTCTTCCGCGACGTAGGGGTTAAAGTCTATGGTTTCGTTCTCAATGGAGTGGACGCGAGTTTGCCGGAATACTATGGCTACCTCGGCTACTACTCCTATGACTACAAGGCCAAGGGTTAGCAGGCCGGAACCACATCAGGCACGAGGAGATTGTATGGGTGTTCAGTTCAAGTCCGTTCTTGTCAGTCTCCCTCTGGCGGCTGTCGCGCTGAGCTTCAGTGGGAGACCAGCGCTTGCCCAGTATGCGGGGCCGGGGATTACATCGTCTTCACCAGCGGCGGGTGCGTCGGATGTGGCGATGAAGGCCGAATACGGGGATTTCAAAATCCTGCCCGGCGATATTATCTCCGTTGCCACTGTGGGCATCCCTGAGCTGACTACGACCATGATGTCGTCGGCCGGTTCCATTTCAGGGGTGGCGTCGCCTGCGGTCTCCGGCCTGAAGGTTGGCCCCAAAGGACAGATCGAACTCCCGTATGTCGGTTCGATCGTCGTTGGCGGGCTCACCCCGTCAGAGGCTGCCGCATATTTGAGAAATACGCTCAAAGAGCGTGGCATCCTGGTCGATCCGCAGGTGAGCGTCGCTTTGACGGATTCCCCCACCCGCGTGATCACCATGATCGGCGAGGTGATGAGACCCACTCCGATTCCGGCATTCGTGCAACTGCGGTTGTTGGATGCGATCTCTGCCTGCGGGGGGTTCACGCCCCTGGCCAGCCACACCATCACCGTCCGCCGGCGCGGCTCTTCCGATCCCATCACGGTAGAGTTGGGCGTTGACCCGAAGATGGCGAACGAGAGCAATATCCCGCTGATGGCAGGCGACACGGTCATCGTCCCCAAGGTGGGCAATGTGTTCGTTGTGGGCGAAGTCAAGACACCAGAAGCCTTTCCCCTCTCCACCAATACGCCGATCACGGTCATGCGCGCCATTTCCATGGCCGGCGGACTCAAGTACAGCGCCGCCCTTTCCAAGGCGAGGGTCATTCGCACCACGGCCGACAACCAGCATGTTGAAATCAGATTGGACCTGAAAAAACTGATGAACGGCAAGCAGCAGGACATTGCCCTGGTATCGGACGATGTGCTCTTCATTCCCGCGAATACCTTCAAGAGCACGCTCTCATCCGGAGGCGCCGGGGTGGCCTCCAGCTTGCTGTATGGATCGGTTTACGCAGCTGCGACCATCAAGTAGGCCCAAGCGGGGCCGTATAGCCCCACCTGCTTTCGGAATCTTCACACCGCCGCGACAGGACACTGGCTTACAACCTGGGAGACTCAACCATCGTGCTTCGCGCATTCAAGCTCTCGCCCTTCGTGATCACCACCAGCATCTCCCTGCTGGTGATCGGCGAGCTTGCCCTGGGAGCTTCTCTCTATTACACCGCCATGATGGCCATCGCCATGCTGAGCATTGGGATTACCTACAACCTGCTCGACGGCCTGTCCACATTCGGCGGGATGCTTTTTACCATCTTCGCTCTCTGCACGCTGGTCATCTCGCAGTTCGCGAAGGTTCTTCTCTTCGAGTCGCCAGAAAAGCATCTCGCAGCCCCGCTCCTCACGATTTCGGTCTATGCCGTCTTCTTCCTGAGCGCGATGGTGGGGGTATTGCTCTTTGGCAAGGTGCGCTTGCGCCTGCCCCGACCCATAGAATCTCTCACGGGATCACAGACCACTCTGCTCTATGTGGTCGCTGTCGTTGCTGGCCTGGCCGGTACGATTATTTTTGAGTTTTACAACCAGACGTATGGCGATCAAACCGAGTTTACAACTGGGCGGACAACGGGGTTGGCCTTTGCCCCCTTGTTGCTATTCGCCTTGGTGATTGCGGTGGACACCCGCATTAAAGATACGGATGGCCGGCACAGCTTAGGCATTGCCGCACTCATTCCATTACTGACTATGGTGCTGTTCGGATTTTTCGATACGTCGCGAGGTTCAATGCTGAAGCCGGTGGTTGTTTATTTTATCGCCTGCCACCTCCGCGGCTATCGCTTCAAAAGACGCCACTACATGGCATTCGGATTGGGCGTTGCGGTGTTCTTTTATTTTATTGGCCCTCTGGAGCTTTACACGCGAAGCTTCATCTCGAGTCAGCCTCTCAAGCAGAGAATCTATTGGGCGTTTCACATCCTGGCAACCCATCATGATCCCACGGAACTGCGCAATGCGAGCGACCAGGCCACCACAGGAGGCTCGGGTCTTGAACAATACTATGACCTGCCCGGCACGAATCAATTGAGCAGGCTTTCCTTGATCCGCGCAGATAGCAATCTGATTAGCGCCTGCTCCACCGGATATCACTACGGTTTCCAGGAGATCGAGATTGGAATTGTACAGTTCATTCCGCGTTTCCTTTACAAGGAAAAGCCGCATTACTCATCCGGAGCGGATTTTCTTGGGCGTATATCCGGAGTTTCCGCCGATTCAAGAGGAATTACCACTCCCACGCTATCGGCTGTCGCCGACAGCTATGGTGCCTTCGGCTGGCTCGGCGTCATTCTGATTCCGTTTTTTGGCTTTCCAATGGTCTTCATTATTTATGAGAGCATGTTCGATTTCAGTCGGCCCTGGGGGACGGTTGCGCTCGGTGTTTCCTTGCTCACGTTTTCAGAGACAAGTGTGTTGGGCCTGATGCATCTGATCTTGCGCACTCCGCTCGACGTGCTGCTGCTCTCCTACCTGGTCGTAGGCCTGGTCAAGATGGTCCCGATGAGAGGTGACAGGGACCTTGGCTGGGCGCCTTAATCAACAAGTGTGGAGAAAGTGCGACTGTGAAGCAGTCAGGGAAGCAGAGGGATCAGCTTTGACGAGCCGAACTTTTCTTCGTGCGTGGATGTTTCTCGCGGGCTTGCTGCCCTTGACAAGCATCCCGGATATGGCTTTGCGCTATGGTCCTGGTAATCCTGTCCTGATTGCAACGGAAACCGCATGTGGCTATACCCTGAAACCCAATCAGAATGTCTTCCGGTTCTTCTCACACACGCACGTTAGTCACGATGGAGTGAGTTCGGCGGAAGTCGCCAGTCGGCCTGCGCCCAACACTCTGCCCATCTTGTTTGTTGGGGATTCGATTCCTCACGGCACCAGCCGCATCGATCAGAAGCAGATATTCGCGGAGATACTTCACCGCGATCTTGCTTTCACTCTCCATCGGCCAGTTGAAGTACTGAACGCCTCGGCCGGCGCCTGGGCAGTTGCACATCTTGTCGCGATGCTCGACCTTACCCCAGCGGAGCTACAGTATTCGGCAAGGGAGATTACACTGAACAAAGTTCAGTTCAATGCCAAAGGGCGCCGCATCGCGGCTGATGCAATTGAGAAGATGTGGCCTGAGCTGGTGGTGCGCTGAGTTACCAGCCGCCCGTAGGTATCTGGCCTCAATTCGGCCCGGTAGCCCTCCTTTAGGAGGCCAGGAACAGTTGGAGACAAATCAACGTTCTCAGACAAGTAAGCGGCGCTCGTCCAACATTCGGCTGGGTGCTTGAGTTAGACAAGGATCGTTCATGAGAATTCTGCATTTCATCTCTACTGTCGCTGCAGCCTCCGGCGGACCAGCAGAAGGCCTCCAACAATATTGCAGTATCTATAAGGCGGGAGGCCATGAGGTTGAGGTGGCCTCGCTCGACGCGCCTGAAGTCGCGAAAAAGAGCGCAATTCCTGCACCGGTCATCGGGCTTGGCCCGGGCTCGGGAGTGTATGGATATTCGCCCCTCGCTGTTCCTTGGCTGAAAGCCAATCTTTCACGCTTCGACCTGGTCATCATCAACGGCGTCTGGCAATACAACGCAGTGGCTGCCTACTGCGGCCTCAAGGGAACCGGTATACCTTACGCCGTCTTTACCCACGGCATGCTCGATCCTTACTTCAAGAGAAGCTTCCCGCTTAAGCACATTAAAAAGACGTTTTACTGGCACGCAATTCTGAAAAAAATACTTTGTAACGCCAATGCGGTTCTGTTTACCAGCGAGGAAGAGAAGCTGCTGGCCAGAGAGTCATTTCCCGGCTACCACGTGCGTGAGACGGTAGTGCCGTATGGGAGTTTTGGACCAAAATGCGACTTGGCTGGTGCAGCCGATGAGTTTATCGGCCGATGGCCAGAATTGAGCGGGAAGCGCCTGGCGCTCTCTCTGGGGCGCATCCATCCCAAAAAGGGCACCGATATGCTCATTGAGGCGTTTGCCGCCACATTGGCAAAGGATCCGCAGTGGCATCTGGTTCTCGCCGGTCCAGACCAGATAGGCTGGCAGAAGGAACTCGAAACTATCGCTGCGAATCTCGGCATCGCCCATCGAATTACCTGGACGGGAATGCTCCGGGACACGCTCAAGTGGGGCGCCTTTGCGGCTTCGGAAGTGTTTGTCTTGCCCTCTCACCAGGAAAACTTCGGCATTGTCGTCGCAGAGGCCCAGTCTTGCGGACTCCCAGTTATTCTTTCAAGCCGAATCAATATCTGGCGAGAGGTTGCAAGTTACTGGGCCGGACTCATCAACGAAGATTCCCTCGACGGAACCATCGCCTCGCTGCAGCGCTGGTCGGAACTTACCGGGGAAGAGATTGCCGACGTGAGCAAGCGAAGCAGGAAATGCTTTAACGAACTGTTCGATTTCGACTCGACCTCCAGGAAGGTGTTGGGCATTGTTGAACAGTTGGCGCAAAGCCGGCCTGGAGGCATTCAAGGCGAACCTTCCGCGTTATCTGAAAGCAGCCTCACCTGACCGCCGGTTTGCCACGTTTGCAGCCGGGCAGAGCCTCCCTTCGCACTTCGGGTCTGAGAATCTTGAGTGCAAATGGAAGAGCGAGGCCAATCATTTATCGTGGGACAGACAACAAGCCGTGCGCACGGTCTGCGAGATACCGCGGACCAAGCTTGTTCTCACGCCAATCCGATTTGTACTCAGGGGATCATGATTAAACGAATTGCGAAGATGCTTGCGGCGCTGGGAACGGGTATAGGCCTGAACCTTGTCGTGCAGCTTCTGTTGCCGCCAGCGTTCCTTCATTACTACGGGATCAAGAGATATGGTGAGTGGCTGGTGCTTTCGGCCACGGTCAGCTATTTGAGTACGTTGAATTTCGGCGTCACCACCTACGCAAGCAATCAACTGACGATGCTGCGGAAGCGCGGCGAGATGGATGAGTACCAGCGCCTGCAAGGTAGTACGCTGGCCATGCTTCTCTTCATGATCGGCATCGGACTGATCATCATTTCCAGCTTCTTCTTCCTACCCTTGATCCCCCTCTTGCACCTGTCCACGGTCAGCCGCACCGAAGCGGTTTTGACGGCCTTTTTCCTCGGCCTTCTGGTCATGTCGAACATTCTTGCTGCCTATTACAGCAATTTGTTCATGGTGATCGAGAAGGCGCACAGAGGCCTCACATGGTCCATGGCGCGGTGGAGCTGCTTCACGCTCATTTGTGTTCCCCTGGCCATGCTCCGGGTTCCCTTTTCCGTCATTGCCATCGGCCAATTCTCCGCATCCCTGCTTGTCACCGCGCTCACCGTCTTCGACCTCAAGTGCGAAATGGGCCCGCTGCCGCTCGGACTCAAAGGAGCCAATTGGAGGACGGCTAAAGCGTCGCTCGCGCCCAGCGGCATGTTCGCCATGATCTTCACCCAGCAGTTCCTCATCTTTCAAGCTCCAGTCATCATGCTCAACTGGATTCTTGGACCGGAGGTCGTGGTGCTCTTCACCATCTGCCGCACGATTCTTTCCACGGCACGCCAGATGCTGCAGACCATCACCAACGCTATCGCACCGGAAATCACTCTCTCCTTCGCGGACCGCGATATGAAGAAGCTGCTGAGCATCTTCCACTATTCGGAGACCGTCGTCTTTTCCGTGATTCCGATCGTGAACCTGGGCGCATTTCTAGCTTCTCCCATCCTGCTCGCCATCTGGCTGCACAAGCCCCTGCTCTTTGATCCATACGTGTACGGGCTCATGGCGCTGATCTCGGGAGCGATGAGCATGAGAGATCACAAACAGTTCTTCCAGTTCTCGACCAATACCCACAAGAGACTCTCGATCATCGTCTTCTTCGGCAATATCCTGATGATTGCCGTCAGCATTCCGTTCACAGTCAAGTTCGGCCTTTATGGCTTCATGTTTACCTGGCTGACCTCGGAAGTACTGCAAATGGGACTTATCTATCACGAGAACAAAAGGCTCTTCCACAACGACCCGTCCATTACCTTCATCCCGGTCGTGAAGCTTGGCCTGGTGATGGCGGTGTCGCTACCCATCTGCATGGGCATGGTCCACTTTGCCCAGCGCATATCTCTGACCATGGTCGGGGTTGCGGCGGTGCTTGGAATACTGATACTCGTTGCTGAGTCCTACTTTGTTTTCGGATTCAAGGACGTATGGACCCTGCTCCTGAATAGACTGCGACACAACGAAACAGCTCATGCGCAGGGAGTTTGAATCCGCTTTCGGACTCTGTTCCTGCGCCCCTGGGGTCGGGGCAGGGCAATCGCATGAATGCCCTGCTCTCTTCAACTCGTTTCTCTCCACCGCCAAAGCAGGGACTAACCGCGGTCTTCCCGTAGGGAAGATGTGAAAATAGCCCTCGGTGGAGCGCAGCGCAACCCTGGGATGGCGTCCCGATCGTGGTTTTTCGCGCCCCGTAGGGCCGCGCCGAGTCATTTCTTCGGCACTGAACATCTTCGTGCGATTGCCCTGGGGGTCGGGGCTCGGCCGCGGCAGGTAGGGGGCCTTCAGGGAAGGTAAGAGCGATCCCGCTAAAGCGACATCGTCGCAGGAGCCAGTACCCCCGGCCTCCCGGCCCACGCCCACTCTACATTGATGGGAAAGATGCTCGAACTTTGTTTTTGCTCTGGAAGCGGCGATTGCGCATAATTACCCTCCCTTCGCGCACAATGAAAACATAGAGCTGAATCCCGGCCCCCGGTCGAGATTCAGAAAGCCTGAACGGCCGGGAACAAGTCTGACACTTTAGACCGGGCACATACCTGACAGTTTTTTCTTATCAGGAAGGTTTTGTCGTTGTTCTTGTTCTTCCGTTTCGTACCGTCTGCTTCTTGGCAGGCGGTAGGTTTTCCCCGTTCTGGCGTCGAACAGGGCCAGGGGCACATGGGCAAAGTAGACGGTATAGCGATCCTGGTCAACCGGAAGCAGTCCTACCGGTTCGCCCCACAGCACTTCACTGAGGAATACATCCTGCTTTTTCCAGCGGAAATGACCGTGGCTCTTGATGGTGCGGACCAGCATGGTGTCGGGGTAGTCGACCTCCGGCAGCCGCTCCGGATACGGCCGCGGCGAAGGTTCGTACATCGAAGCTGGAGTCTGCATGCCCAGGGCCTCGTGCGGCCGCACCTGGTTATAGTCATGACGAAACCGGTCCAGTTCCCGCTGTTGAGCGCGCCGGTCCTCGGCCAGCCGCAAGTCCAGCTTCAGGGTGCGATGCATGCGTTCATGGCGGCCGTTCTGTTCCGGATGCCCGGCCTCGATGCGTTCCGGAACGATACCCAGCTTGATCCACCACACCGCCAGCCGCGACAGCCCGCCCAGCGCAGCAGAAGCAAACGGCGCGCCGTTGTCGGTGCGGATGGCCTGCGGCAATCCATACTCGCGAAAAGCGGCCTCGAAGATGGCCCTCACCCGCTCGGTATCGGTCTTTTCCACCGCCTGCGAGCGCAGCAGATAGCGGCTGCAGGCATCGCTAATCGTCAGCGGATCGATGCGCGTCCCGTCCCCGCTCCTGAACCAGCCCTTGAAATCGGCGCACCACACCCGGTTCGACTCCACAGCATGCTGGAGAGGCTCTGTATAGGGCTCGGTCCGACGTCGCTTCCTGCGCGCCACCACCAGACCTGCGCGCTTCACGATCTCGCCCACCGTGCTGGTCGCCGGCCACACGCGCCCCGCCTGATCGCGCTCCAGAATCCGCTTCAGCTTGCGCGGACCCCACGTCATGTGCGCCTGGCGCAAACGCAGTACCGCTTCTTCCACTTCCATAGCCGTCTGGTTGGGGGGGCGCAGAGGTGCCCGGTTTAGGGGGGTACGGAC
>Ga0224530_1001681_pt1 | contig 11204 bp, 9 predicted proteins | sample CBST75metaG_FD_179873 | JGI IMG/M metagenome (GOLD analysis project Ga0224530, IMG submission 179873) | Peat soil microbial communities from Stordalen Mire, Sweden - C.B.S.T75 | ecosystem: Environmental > Terrestrial > Soil > Wetlands > Peat | place: Sweden: Norrbotten County, Stordalen Mire...
ATCGGTCTCATGTCAGTCCGCCGTTCCTTGAGTCAGGCGATGAAGAATTAGTCGCCGTGATGCTTCACGATCAGACGAGAACCACGCTGGCCAGTGCAGTATGTCCAGACCCATTGCACAAGCACACTGATACGAAGACTTGACTGAGCGAGAAACTGCAGATGAATCGCAGCCCAGACCAGCCAAGCGACAAACCCGCTCATATGAACCTTGCCGCTCTGCAACACGGCGAAACCTTTCCCAACTACGGCAAGATTCCCTTTGTCGAAGTAACGGAATGGCCTCGGCGAGGCCTTTCCCGTAACCCGTCGTTCGATTAACTTGCCGGCGTAGTGTCCCTGTTGCATCGCTACCTGCGCTACGCCGGGCAACGGCTTGCCGTCTTGTTCCAGAGATGCGGTGTCGCCGACAACAAAGATTTCGGGGTGATCTTGTACGGACAGGTCGTGCCGGATCTTGACGCGTCCCGCGCGATCCATCTCTGCGTTCAACCATTTGCCTGCCGGTGATGGGGCAACACCAGCGGTCCAGATGACCGTTTTGCTGGCGATGCGCTCACCTGCGACCATTACCCCCTCGCCGTCGATTGAATCGACACCCTTTCCGAGCATCACTTCGACACCCAGCTTCTTTAGCCGCTCCAGGGCGGCATCCGAGAGCTCCGGTGCAAACGTGCCGAGAGGGCGGGGGCCCATATCGACGAGAATGACTCGCGCAGATCCGGGATCAATTCGCCGAAAGTCCCTTTTCAATGTGCTTTGAATCATGACCGCGATAGCGCTGGCCATTTCAACTCCGGTGGGCCCGGCACCTACCAGGACGAACGTCAACAAGTCCTTATGACGCGCAGGGTCTTGTTCGGCCTCGGCCATTTCGAACGCCGTCAAGATCTTGTTTCTGATCGCCACAGCGTCCGCCAGATTCTTCAATCCAGGGGCAAATTCTTCGTACTCATTGTGGCCGAAGTAACTGTGGGTCTGCCCCGTTGCCAGAATGAGGAAGTCATACGAGATCGGAACCGCAGCACGATCCTGAGTATCGACGATCACTTGTCTGGAGGCGACATCGATTCCAGTGACAGTACCGAGAACAACGGTGGTATTGCAGTTGTTTCTCAAAATGCCGCGAATGGGGGAGGCAATTTGGCCCGGTGCAAGCACCGAAGTCGCAACCTGATAGAGAAGCGGCTGGAAGAGATGGTGGTTGACTCGATCAATCAAGATGACTCGTACCGGTGCGCTTTTCACGGCTCGCGCCGCAGCCAGACCTCCAAAGCCTCCACCAACAATAACGACTACGTCTTCTTCGTGAGGCATAACTGTTTCACCAGCCTTTGAGCATGGATCATCGGCTCATGCTTGAACCACCATTCCAGATTTGGGGCTCCGACGATAGGTGTCGAGCTGTCATCTAACAGTGAGGATGATCCTTCAAGGTTTAGAACCGTCGACGGTGAGTGCCGTCGCAACCGTTAGATCACTGATGCTCACATTCCGGTCCTACGATGAGGATGCGATACTCGTGATGCTGTGTCGGAATCGCGCTCAATCCTCAAGAGGAATTGAAGACGCGCGTAACATGCAAGGCGGGACGAAAGGCTGGGAGCGATGAATCCGTGAGTTATTATCTGATCCACACAACCTACCCGATCCTGTTTGTCGCTGTGCTCGCGCGCCAGCTTTGCCTTCCGATTCCCGCCATTCTATTTCTTCTTTCCGGAGGAGCACTGGCGGGATCAGGGAAGCTCAGTTATACCGGGATCACGCTGGCGGCCGTCTTGGGATGCGTGCTGGCTGACCTGGTGTGGTTCGAAGCAGGACGGCTCCGTGGCAAGCGGGTATTAAGGTTGCTCTGTGCTTTGGCTCCTGACCCCAGCTACTGCATTCGCAATTCCAAAGCAACCTTCGCGAAAAAGGGGGTCCGCGCTTTGCTGATTGCCAAATTCATACCAGGGCTGGATGGCATCTGCCCCCCGCTGGCCGGAATGACGGGGGCTTCGCGAGTTGATTTCATCCTCTATGATGCCGTGGGCTCCGGGCTCTGGGCCGGTGCGTATATCACATGCGGATTTCTCTTTGCGAAAGAACTAGACAAAGTGGTCCGATACACCTCAGCCTTTGCGAATGTGCTGATCCTGGTGTTGGGCGCTCCATTGCTTGCCTTGTTCGCATGGAAACTGATTCAACTCGTGCGAATGACCAGGATACTTCTTCCTTCGCAGATCACGCCGGAACAGTTGAAAGCGCGCCTCGATTCAGGCGAACGGATTGGAGTTGTCGATCTGCTTCGCTTTGAGGACGACCCACAGGGAGTGGCGGTTATCCCTGGGGCTGTTCGGCTCGATCCGCTACAGATTCGACGCAAGAGACGAATCTATATGCCAGGGAACCTGGAACTGGTGCTCTATTGCGGTTCAAAGAATAACTTTGTCAGCGCCCGAGTAGCTGCCTCAATGCGAAAGCACGGAATCCAGCGCATCCGTGTTTTGACGGGAGGGCTGGCCGCATGGAAGGCAATGCAGTTTCCCTTAAGCACTGAATCTCTCGATCCCGAGGCAGAAATGGCGCGGTTGAGAATTGAGATGTTTCCACCATGGCGTAGCGCAAAGCCTCATTTTCCGCGGTGAAAGGCGGCTCGATTGATGTCTGGCCAGAATTCCTTCACCGCGAATGTGGCACTATCAAGAACGACGCTGGTAAGCCAACGCTGCCCGGTCTTTGTCCAGGTGCAATACTGGTTCGGATAGTAGGCCGATGATATTCCAGCCGCGGCCCCCGCTCCAACAATCTCCGCACTATTGAAGGTTGTGTTCCCATTGTCGTTCCGCGTGATTACTGCGCGGGAAAAAGCATAGCCGGCCCGCTTCAGAAACCCTCCATGTCCCAATGTATAGTAGCGACTGTCTTCATGAAGCACTGAAGGAAGCAAGGATTCCACCCAGAGGTTTTCGTCCGCCTGATCGGCGATGGTGTGCCAGTAATATCTACCGTATCCAGCGGCGCCCTGATGAAATGCTGGATATGCTTTGGTTCCTTGTGAGATGGCGGCCTGCATGCCGGCAAAGATGAAAGAGGAATAGTCGAAGCTATCCTCAAGGCCAGTCTTGATTTTCTCTTTCGACGACTGACGGGGCAGCGTAGTGTCTGCGTTGACGGAGCGGAAGTTCGGCACGATTCCCAGTATTCGTTTCGTCTGTTGCGGTGCGGACTCTGAGTGTAAAGTATCCGTATCAGATCGGCTGCCCAGGCCGACAGCCGCGCCAACCGTACTGGATCTCGTTCCTGGATCTTCCGGCAACACCGTAGCCTCAGGGGAAGATCGCGTAACTGCGGCAGAGGCGGAAACCGCGGGGACCTGCGCTCGCGCCAAAGTGACAGCAAGAAAGATCGCAGAACATATCAGTGTTCTTTTCATATGTGCAGCGGCGCTCCTTAGGTCGCCGTGTGTTCTCGGCAATGTCTGCCGAGAACCGGATGCTTACAAAAGCTCAATTCCGCAGGGTTGCAGACAACTCTCCGCGTTGCAGAATCACTCGCAACTCCTTGCGGCAAGCCAGGCTGAAGACATCGAGCGGCTCTCCCTTGGCCGAGAGAGCGGCGGAGACTATCTGATCGACAGTCAGATTCGGCTCCCCATAGTGGGTGACAATGCGCTTGACAAACGCTTCCGCTGCACGCACGACCGGTTCGGTTGCCATTAGCCTTATGCGGCTCACCAATGCGTATAGAGAGACGAGTTCATCCATATCTTCGAGGTCGTGCGTTACCGATTTGGCGTATATCCGGGAAGCCTCGTTGATGAAGTCGGAGTAAAGCGTCTCTCGTTGAGAAATCTGCCGATTCAGCAGGTCGCGTTGGGTGACGCTTCGCTGGAGAATGAAGTTGCTCAACACCGGCGCAAGCGCGCCAACTGAGGAGCCTCCGAGAGCAGCTAGGGCACTGATGATTGCTGGGTTCATAGAGGAGTCGTCGCACCTCACGGTTATTGTGGGATCTGGCCGATCGTGCGTTTGAGCTCCGCCTGCGCCATCGATAGGCCTAGGGTAGCTTCAAGAAATGTCGCTTTCGCCGAAGCAGCTTTCGCGTGGGTCTCTTCGCGAGCAGAAGCAAGAACGGTGCTTTGTTCAAACTGACGATCTGCCAATCGGGCGGCTTCTTCTCTCGCGCCAAGAGTTTCTTCCGCTACACCGACCATGCTCTTGAACTGTTCCACCTTGTCGTAGGCCGTCTCAACTTGTACGGTCAATTCGTCTTTGATCCTGGCAAGACTGAGTTCCGCCTCCGAGAGTAGCGTCCGTGAGTCCTTGATCTCTGCGTTACGTCGACCACCATCGAACACGTCATAGCTGAGCGAGAAGCCAAACGTGCCGAAATTGTGGACGAGAAGCGGAACACCGCTCTGATAGCTGTAGCGCGCGAGCCCGGTGACATCGGGAATGTATGCATCCTTTGCCGCTGCCAGGCCTGCTTTTGCTTTGATCACCGCCTGCTGTGCTGACCGGATCTCAGGGCTCCGATCCAGGGCGATGCGGAGACACTCTTCGCGGCTGGGTATGGCAATGGGCACTGCTGAAATGCCTTCATCGAGTTGAGGCTGTGAACTCAGCGGTAGTCCGAGCAGGTCGTCGAGGACCAGAGCGAGGTCGTGGATCTGCAGTTTCTGCGTAAGGGTGGCCTGCCTAGCCTCAAGCAATCCCGCACGACTCTCAAGAGCTGCAACTTCGAGCGCGCGTCCTTGGGTTACCGCGTCCGCACTTTCCTTTACCTTCAACTCGCTGGCGGTTACTTCCGCCGTTGCAGCTTTCAGTCTGAGTTGCCCAACAAGCAGGCCGTAGTAGAGTTGCCGGACCTTGAGAGCAATTTCATTCTCCGCCTGGTTGACCTGAATCTTCGCCGTGTTGATATCGGCTGTGGCCGCGCGGTTCGATTCATGAATCTTGAACATTTGTGTCAATGGTTGCGCCAAGCCGGTGCCACTGGTGTATGCGGCCTCCGATCCCTGGCCGATAAAGAGACTCTTTGCCGGGATTGGCCCTGTGGCCGTGGGAACGCCAAAAGCACCGGCTGGAATCTCGACGCCTGCGAGTTCGGTGATATGCAAGAAGCTCGACTCATTCTTGACGCGAGGGAAGTAGGCAGAGCGGGCAATCTCCTTCTTGTGCTCACTGTCAGTAACAGCCAGGTGCGCAAGTTGAAGGCTGCGATTCTGCTTGAGGGCCAGATCGATAGCTTGTGCGAGAGTGAGCGGAACCGAAGCGGCAGGCTGATTGCCGCCTTGAGCACGCGCGACACCCTGTCCCAGGAATCCTGCGGCGCACAAGAACATTGGCAACAGAACCCTGCATGAGGCGCCTTGTGTTATCTGAAACTGCATCTTCGATTCCTTCAAAGTGTTCCCCGATTGTCAGGCTGTGCTGGCCGGAGCCGACACGACTTGCTGGTATTGAGTGGGAACGCGCTGCATGCACGAGACAACAACAAGGCAGCACACGACTGACCACGCAATCAGCAGGAAGCTGTCAGTGATTGCGAGAGTGAAGGCCTGTTGTTTGACCTCGAGGCCGAGAATCTCCGCGGCTCGTTCCGTTGCGGCCGTTAAACCGGGGGCGCGGCTCGCCATGCCTGCGCTCAGTGCGAAAAGCCTTTGATTGGTGGACGGCAGGCCAAGTTGGACGCCAAGTCCTAATGCGTTCGAGTGGAATTGTTCGCGGACGGAAATGAAATGTTGCAGGAACGCGACTCCGGCTTCGCCACCAAGCAGTCGAAGCGTCTGGAAGTAGCCCGCAAACGTCAGTACGTCGATGGGTCGAGCGAGAGCGCCGGTGTTGACGACCTCAAGGATGATGGCTCCCACCATCCCGTTGAAGGCCAAAGCAAGACCGATCGCCATGACCGCCTGGGAGGGCCGGAAGTCCGTGCCCGACCACGCGGAAGATAGAGTCGCATTCATGAGGCAGGCAACCGCGACCAAAGCAAAACCGGCTGTAACAATAAGCCTGGCGTCAACATACCTCAGCAGGTACACCGCCAACAAGCCGCATACGGCTTGGGCCAGTGCGACTTCGAGCAGCACCGGGCCAGTTTGTAGTGGAAGATAGCCTTTGATCGAGGCAAGGTAGCTTGGAATCGCTACGACTGTAGCCAGCATTGCAAAGCGAAAAGAGATCAGCACCGCTCCGAGTAACAGAGTGTTCCGTCGCGCAAGAAACTTGAAATTTATGAGAGGATTCGGCATCCTGAGCCGCTGTACCGCTGTGCCCAGAAGAAGAAAGACACCGGATACCATCAGTCCCACGATCGTGCCAGAGTTCAACCAATCTAGGCGCTGGCCTTGGTCAAGCGCGATGTACAAGAGCGCAAAACCGAGGCTGGCATAGAGAAATCCTATCCAATTGGGCTTCGGCTGCCCTTCCTTCGGTTGTGGAAGCGGCTGCCACGGCATTCCGAAGTAAATCAGGACCATCATCACCGGAGTGAGTGCAGCGCCATTCCAGAAGATCCAGCGCCAGGAAAGATGATCTGTGAACCAGGCTTCGAGTGAGGTGACGAAGGTGGTCGTCACAAGAATATCCATGGCGTACATCGCAATTCCCAACAGAACATATCGCATGGGGAGACTGCGCAGCACGAAAGACAGTGTCAGAGGATAGAACGTTCCGGCTGTCAGCCCCGCGATCACGAGCAGAACGAGCAGGAAGGGCAGGTTGAATGCAAATGGAAGCAATACGCTGATCAAGGTGAACAGCCCTGCGCAGGCCAGGAGCACGCGCCGAGCGCCGAGAAGTCCTCCGAGATAGACAGAGAAGGGACCGATGAACATCATGCTCGCGTTGAACGCCGTACCGATCCACGAGGCCTCATCTGCGCCGAGATGCAGAGCGCCTCTTATATCCATTAATCCCACGCTGATCAGACGCCCCGTGCAGGTTGCGATCGAGGCGCCAAGCAGCACCCCGAACACACCTAACAAGGGATGAATAGTCATCACCGCAGGAGTGGGGGATGTTGGCGAAGATTCAGGTTTGGTCTGCCCAGCCGGAGTGTTCAAGATGATGGACCCTCCACCTTTGCGGCTTTACCGGAGCTATGGATCGTGACCACCACGGAATACCCGGGGCGTAATTTGCCTTGAAGTGGATGGCCTGGATCGAGCGCGATCTTGACTGGGAGTCTCTGAACCACTTTTGTGTAGTTCCCGGTGGCGTTGTCGGGAGGCAGCAAGGCAAATTGCGAGCCGCTTGCCGGGGCAATCTCAACCACCTTTCCGTGAAGCACCACTCCGGGGAAGGCATCGATCTTGATGTCGGCGACGTCGCCCTGCCGGATATTCGTTAGCTGCGTCTCCTTCAAGTTTGCCTGGATCCATACATCGCCCTTGACCAAGTCGACGACCTGCATACCTGGAGCGACCAACTGTCCTTCCTGCACGTGACGCTCACCCACCGCGCCTGCCGTGGGAGCAACGATCTGCGTGTAACCAAGATTGACCTGTGCGACGATGATCGCCGCCTGCTTGGCCTGAATATCCGCGCGGTACAGATTGTCCCTGGTATCGAGGGCCGCTCGTTGACGTTTCTCGCTTTCGAGCAGACTGCGGCTGCTTGCCAGAGCCGCCTGCGCACGCTCCAGTTCTGCCTGGTGGCTGGTGAGCATACCGGTAAAGCGGTCAGCATCTGCGATTGCCAACTCCACCTGCTGATGTGTGGCGGCCTTTGAAGCTAGCAGAGCTTCCTGACGCTTTCGTTCCAACCCCGTCCTCTCGACATCGGATTGAAAGGCTGCAATTCCAGCCTTTGCGGCATTGACGGCAGCAGTCGCCTGTGCGATAACAGTCTCGGCGTTCTGAATCTTTGCGTCTTGAATTCGCTTTGCGGACTGGTTATCTTCAAGCGCCGCCTGTGCACCGGCCAGGGCTGCGCGTGCTTCGGCGAGGACGGCTTGATAGTCCTCGTCGTCAAGTTGTACGAGGAGTTGGCCGGGCTTCACAGATGCGAAATCTTCGACCTCAACCTTGCGAACGGTTCCGGAGACGCGCGTGCTGAGTGGCGTCATATCCGCGCGCACATACGCGTCGTCTGTGCGCTGCTCTGCGCCTCCACCCTCCCACGAAGTCCAGCATCCCTTGATCGTGAAGAGGAGAATGGCCGCAACTCCCAAGGTTATAACTGGAACAATGATCGCTCGCTTCGACATCTCTTCAGTAGCTCCTGACATAAGGGTGGCTTGCGCGGAGGTTTCGATTGGCAGCTATGCGCTCTAATGAACGCCCAACACGCTGCAAGGCGCCTCCTGCGCAAGTTCGTACACAGTGCTCCAAAGACGGGCCAAATGAAGGCTCCGTTGATGAAGTCCCATGACAAGGAGGTCGATCTTTTGCCCACGCAGAAAGTTCACGATTGCTTCGACTTCGCGACCTTCTACGATGTGACTTTGGACCTCGACACCGTAGGGATGGGCGGAGCTGCGGGCCTTCTCCTCCAGAACCTCTCCCGATCATTCGCCAGCACTCGCGAACGTGAGGGTCCCGCAGCTCCGGCGAAGGCCGTATACGCCGGCAGTTCAGCCGCAACGGTAATCGTGCTGAGTTCCGCCCCCAGGTTTTTTGCAAGCTGAATGGCGCAATGGAACGCGCGTTCGGCTTCTGGAGACTCGTTGTACGCTACAGCAATCTTCCTGAACATAAGGTCCTGTCTGTTTCACAGAGGTAAATTCACGCTGTCCGTTCTTGCAGCACGTACTCGCAAGCTTGTCAGATTGCGGGGGAAAATACAGCGCAGGTGACTGTTAGCTAACGGTGATGACAGACAACATGGCAGGAACTCTGCGTCATTGTTCCTCTTCAACATTGTTCCCTGCACCATCTGGATCGCGCTGTTGCTCGAAGCTCTTTGCGGCACGCAGCACGGCCTCTTTCAGCTTTTCGAGGGTAAAAGGCTCGACAATCACGTCATAGCCCCCCGCTTCCAAGACTCCCGACCACAACTGAAAGCTTGCGGTGTGGGCATATACAAGAATTGCGGGTTTCTGGTCTAAAAGGGCGAGATCTCCCCAGATCGTCCACCAGTCCATATCCGGAAGAGATGCCGGAAGCAAGGCCACTTGATAGACCTCCCCATTGCGGACATAATGTCCCAATTCATCGGCATGGCTGATGAAGATCGGAGACAGATCGAGGGAGTTCAACTGACGCCGAATCTTACCCTCGATATCCGAGGTCAAGATCGCGAGTATCCGAACCTTGTCATGATTCTCTGCCACGTTGCCTCTCAGACTTCGTTCACGTGAGAATGACAGAAGATTGTGGGAACCGAAGCGTAAGCAACTGTTAGCTAACCGTGAGGACGGCGGACCGCCGATTGAAGCGGATAAGATAGCGCTAGCAACATTTGCCGTCGTTGCATCATTTGCCGTCACGTTGTCAATATTTGGGTCCCGCAATCGATTTCCATAAGTCAGGAACTCTACTTGCCGCAATAATGGATTTATCTCAGTCTGGAGCCGATTAAAAAGTGAACAATGCGAAGGGCAACGCGATTTCGGAGGATTTGGTTCGCGCGGAGCTTGCGCGCGTACTGGAGAGCCCGATCTTTGTACAATCGGATCGGCTCAGCCGCTTTCTTCGCTTTGCAGTAGAGCACGCGATCAGCGGTTCGGACGAGGGACTCAAAGAATACGTGATTGGTACGGAGGTGTACGACCGGAAACCTCCGTACCATCCCAGCCAGGACTCGATCGTTCGCACGGAGGCCCGCCGCTTGCGGACCAAGCTGAAGGAGTATTACGAGTCGGAAGGCAAGGACAATCCAATCTTCATCTATTTTCGACCAGGAAGTTACATCCCCGTCCTCAGATCGAAGGTTTCGGCTTCCGGCCAGGAGATTGCGGCAGCAAGCTCGGCAGAAGATGTATTCATCGAAGGCGCGGGAATCACGGTAGCAGTCATTCCATTTCTCGATGCATCCGGACAGCCGCTCTCGGCCAAATACGCCCAAGGTATTACAGATGAACTTGTGCATGAAATCATGCAATGCGAAGGTTGCCGAGTAGTCGCGACCAGCTCGATCGCGCAATTGGCTCCGCAGGTTTCGGATATTCCGGCACTGGCGCAAAAGCTCGGAGTTCAGATCGTCTTCGAGGGATCGGTGCGGGTAGAAGGAAGCCGGGTTCGTGTCACTTCAAGAATGGTGAATGCGGACGGATTTCAACTCTGGTCGCAGCGATTCGATGCCGAGGCCGATCCGTCGAGCATCTTTACCGTGCAGGAGCAGTTTGCTTCGGCTCTCGTCAACCGTGTGCGTCCTCAGCAATCCATCGTCCGGACCTCAGAGGCATCGGCGGGTCCCGTAATGTTGGCAGTGTATCCCACATTACTAAAGGCGGAAGCGCTTCTCGAAGAGGGAGTTGAGCCCGACGTGCAGACCGCACTGGTGAAATTTCGTGAAGTCGCAGAGGCCGCACCTGGTTTTGCACGGCCACATTGCGGAATCGCGCAGAGTTATTGCTGGCTGGCTCTTCACGGAACATCGCACTCGACCGATCTTGTTTCACTTGCCAGGAAGGCCTCGGAACGGGCAGTTGAACTCGATCCGGAAATGAGCCAGGCGCTTGCGGCGCTTGGAAGTGTTCGGGCGCTTGAATGGGACTGGGATGGCGCAGGGACCGCCTTCAAGCGTGCCGTGGAATTGGGTTTCCATGCAAGCAGCGCCCGCCAGCATGCCGTGTTCCTGACCACCCTGGGGCGCTTCGATGAAGCATGGCCGCATCTCCAAAGGGCGCAGCAGATCGATCCATTCTCGTATTTGCAAAAAGTCGCATGTGCAAAGTTTCTTTATTTGAGCCGACGCTATAAAGAAGCTATCGAACTGTTCTCGGAACCCTTGAGGTTTGGACCGCTGCCGCTCGAGGTCCAACTGTATCTCGCATTGATCCATCTTCAGCTGGAACAGTTTGACGATGCGAGGAGACTCGCGCAACTCGTCCTTCGCAATGCAGGTGCTCAATTGCCGTTACGCGGATGGGTCGCCGAGATCCTTGGCCGATGTGGTGAATATGCAGCGGCAAGGTCGGATGAGTTCAAGCTTCTCGCGTCTGCTGCTAGCCTCAGCCGATACAGGCAGGCGTTGCTTTCTATCGCCCTGAGCGATTTTGACGCTGCGCTTTCCTCACTGTGTGCAGCCTATGCGGACAAGGAAGCCGAGCTCCCAT
>Ga0224530_1001690_pt1 | contig 11181 bp, 10 predicted proteins | sample CBST75metaG_FD_179873 | JGI IMG/M metagenome (GOLD analysis project Ga0224530, IMG submission 179873) | Peat soil microbial communities from Stordalen Mire, Sweden - C.B.S.T75 | ecosystem: Environmental > Terrestrial > Soil > Wetlands > Peat | place: Sweden: Norrbotten County, Stordalen Mire...
CCTTCGCGGTCCACAAAGCCAGTTATTGCCTGTAACTTGGCTCCAACTGGTGGAATTCCTCCAAGCAGCGGTTCTGCGAGTGTAAGACCCGTGGAATTCACCTGAGACACCAACGCGACATTGAATGTCACGCGCCGGATATAGTCCACGTCGGTCAGTGCCTGCCGCACGTAGGCTCCCGCAACTGGCGCGCCCACAAAGCCCGTCTGTCCGGTGTAATCCGCGTCCAGCGCAACGATCGTGCCTGCGGTGAACTTTGCGGCGTCCGCTGTCGCCAGCAGGATAGATGTTGCCGACGAGCCGTTTTGCGGAGTTACAGCAGTCGTCGCCTGCGCTCCATTCGCAGCCGGAACTGCCCCGCCGGCCGGAGCCAGCAGGTTCATGTGCTGTGAGCCCGTGGCCAGCGCCATGGTCAGCTTGGTCCAACTCAAAAACTGGAAGCTAACTTGCGCCTCGAGCGTCTGCCGAACCTGTTCCAGCGTTCCGGCCGGAATGCCGGATAACACCGCCGAGGTCTTGCTTCCCGGCTTGCGCGTAAACTCCTGAATCCAACCCAGGCTGATCCACGGAGCCGGCGGAGCGTCCAGGCTAAACCCACCCTGTTCTGCCGGGTCGAAGAGCACCGGCGTCTGTGCTGCCCGGTTGACCGGAGCAAAATATGCTCGAACCCGCCGCGCGACCGGCGCGGGCGCCGAAAACCAATTGGCCGCCATTTACTCCCCCTGCTCCTGATAGCTGTAAACCGTTACCTTTGCCGACCGGCTCAACCGGTCGCGCTGGACCGCAATCGGCCCCAGCCCCGGTTCGTCCCAAAACACCTGTGTCATCATCGCCGCCGGCGGAGTTGCCGTGTAATTCAGCTTGGGCGTGAAGAATGGAGATAACATCGCCACTAACTCATCATCCATCTGGCTCAGCGCCCGGCCGCGATCAAGCCCACCAAAACTCTGCGTTCCGCAGGTCTGATATAGGATCTCGCACTCCTCGGCCGTCATCGTAGACCCGAGATCCATATCGACGCCCAACCCTTGCCAGCGCAGGATGAACACGTCGCCGGGAAGCTGGCTGAAAGGCGCTTCCGCTTCCTCCACCAGGATCCCTGGACGCACTGCACCGCGCAGCAGGGTTGTCCGCTCCGGATTGATTGTTGCCAGCCGCGAGCGCAGCGCCATATAGAACGAATCTTTCGCATTTTGCATGGAGTTGAGATCCTCATGAACGAACTGGTTTGGGCATCTTGGATTCCCGCCCATCTGTGAGCTGAAGGCTATAAGCTAATAACTGTTTACACTGCCTGCTGGCGCGCTTCTCGCAGCAGCAACCGGTAGAGATACACCTGGCCAAAGGCTTCGTTTGAAGCGATCGACTGGATCAGGTAATCCTGCCCCGCCAAAGTAACTGTCAAGGTCATGGCGAAGAGAGATTGGGCAGAAGGCAGATCCAGCGCGCTTACTTGCTGTTCCACGCCGGTTGCTGACACCAATAACTCCCACTTTGATTCTCCGTTCTCCTGCCATGTCGGCCGTAGCCTGCGCATCACCACCGGGCTTATTGTCACCTCGGCAAAAGCCGTTGAAACAAGTCCCAGTTCGGACATGTTTGTATCCGTGTTCATACCTGTCACCCGCAGAAGGGCCGTGGTTCCCGCCACGCTTCGCAGCAAGGCATCGGCCAGCATCTGCGGCGCTCCTACCGGGTTTCGCGGCGCCGTATCGCTCATCGCTCACCCCAGCCTGTTCGCAATGTAGGGATGCAGCCACGCCTGCACTGTTTCGTCTACCAGCGAACTTGAGAAGTATTGCATCTGCATTGTGTCGATCTTGGTTTTGCTGGCATTCAGCGCAGGCGTCGATTGCGCGTTCCGCACAATCTGCGCACACGCCGTCTTCACGTCGTAGCCGATCGTTGCCAAACCTGCCGTATAGGTCACCGCTACTTCGTTGTAGGGCAACCCTAGAACATTCCAAGGCAGCGACAATTCGCCCGTGTTCGGGTCAAAGTCTACCAAGTTCGGATCGATCGCGGTCCATTGGCCGGGCAGCGAAAACGCCCTTGCAACCTCAAACAAAGGCTCATTCATAATCTCACCGCGTCTTGGCCTTGCGTACCGGCCCTCGATGCTAACTATCGGGGTTGTGGCCGTCCCCAGCGGCGCCAGCGGCAGATAACTCAGCAACACCGTCTGCGATCCGCTGGTCAGCCGCAAGCGCTCCGTGTACTGGATCACGTTCAGGTCTGGCCGCCTGCAGAAGCTGTTGATCAAAGCCGTGGCTGCCGTTATCCAATCCGCCGTCGTTCCAGTCGGCAATCCATAGTTCGGGTAATCCGCTGGCTGTAGATATGCCATACCCCACCCTTCCCTCTGTTCGTTTCCGCCCACTCACTTGATATCATGCCAGCGAATGGGGCTCCGCTCTTTTGAGCCCCATCCGCTGACAAGCTAACTAGCCAACCTGTTTCCTACCGGTCAACCAGCACCTGGTAATGCGCGTAGTTGGCGCCCTTTACCACAGGGGCGCCGAACTTCACCGCAACGTACTGGTAAGTGAGCGAATTTGGCAGCCCAAGCTGGAAGATGCGGGGTGTCGGATCGCCGAGCCAGTGATACTCGATCAGATCCTCGGTGACGATGTAGGCCGGCAGCACCGCCGAACCCGAGCCCGGAGTGCCTGTATAACTCAGGCTCCAGTCGGGGATCAGGGGCAGATCGCCCGCCTGCGTCGAAAGCATCTTCACCCTGAAGCCGCCCGTGATCTGATCGGTGTTCAACACCACGTTGAACTCGGTCTTCATCTCCCGGTCGATCAGGTCCAGCAGAACGGGGTTGGCGTAGATCGCCGTGGGCCGCACATGGTAGCCGTTGTTGGCCACCATCTGCGCAACCGCGGACTTGATCCCGTCCACAATCGAAGCCGTTGTGCCGATAGTCGTGGTGAGTCCTCCGGCCACGATCTGCGGAATGACTCCCATGTATTGCGTGGTCGTCGGTGTGCTCAGGCTGGTGTCGTTGCCGTTCCACAGAGCCACATCGTGTGCCACCATCACGCCGCTCACCGTATCCACCAGGTCTTTGGCCTGCAGATAGGCAAACTGCTGCTGCTGGTTGCCCAGTTCGATGTCGAAGAGGTTGTAGTTGATCTGCGAAACGATCGCCTTGAGCGGAACGCTCCGCTCAACCCGCGTCGGACTCACCACCGGCGCCACAATGCTGCGCGGATTTACAAAGCCGGCCGTGCCAGGATTCGGAATCGCCGTCTCTTCGAAGAACCGCGACGGATGACCGGTCGCGGGAACCTGCTTGATGCGCTGCCCGAATGGGCTCGAACGCCGGCAGATGTCGAAAATCTCGGTCTGGTACAGAGGAACTTCGATTGCGCCCGGCCCGATAAAGTCCGCTGCTGCGTGAATGTCTGCAAAGGTTGCGTTCATAGGCTTATTCGCCCCCTCCATGGGGCCAGTCGTGGTTCAGTTGACAGTGGACAGTTGAAAGCGAACTGCCAACTGTAAACTGTTCGCTGTTAGCTGCTTTTCAGGCGATTGCGCCGGCCCGCAGCAGTTGGCTCTTCACCGCGATGCGCTGTTCCAGGCTCAGCCCGGCCAGCGCCGCGTCCAGGGTTCGCACGTCCACCGGGCCCTCATTGATTCCGTGCTTGGCAAGCATCTCGGAGGTGGTCGCGGGCACGGTCCTGCGCAGCGGGTTCAATACGCTTGACGCGGCCGCCGCTTTCAGTTCGGTCAACTCCCGTTCGGCTTCTGCCAGCTTCGCCTCCAGTTCCGTCTCGCGCCGGCTCTGTTCGACGGTTGCCGAAATCCTCTCCACTTCGCCGGCGCTTTGCCGCTCTTCCAGCCAACTCAGCGTTTTCTCCAGCAGGGTGGTTGCCGCTTCCATCCGCTCCGCAATCTCCTTCTCTTCCTTTTCCATACCGTTCCTTTCCTGTTTTTCGTGAATATCGTGTGCGTCGTAACTCGATAGCCCGATAGCAAAACATGCTCCGCTATCCGGAGCCTGTTTGCTAACTCAGCTAACTGCGCTAACTAGCCATGCGAAAACTCGTCGCCCGGTAGGCTGCCTTTTCCCTCAGCAGGATCGCAGCTCCGGTGAAGGTCACGCGGGTCAGCTTCCACACCTCGGCCCGCATATCTTCAACCCGCGCATCGGCCAGTTCATAGCTCATCCCCATGGCCTCTGGCGAATGCGCTTGGATCGCTCCGGTCACTTCGGGAAAATCCCGCGCGTAGAGATATCCGCGCACTACCAGCCGCTGCCCGACCAGGTCTGCCTCGGTCAGCAGCCCGATCTTGCGCCGCGCGTCATGACCGTCCCACCCTGGCCGGTAGTCCACCGCCATGCCCAGCAGCGAAGGCAGCGCCTTCTCCGCCGCCTCGCGCGTCAACATCACCCGGTGCCCGCGCGCCCCGGCAGGCGCCTTGTCGCTGGCCGCATTCACCACTGTCAACACCCCCTCGAACGGCACCCGGTTGGGGTGTCCGTCCACGTGGGGAATCTTTACCGCCATCGCTTCCAATCGCATGCGCTCTCCGCCCATCTGGTTTCACTTGTCTGCCTGCTCCGTTGCTGCCTCACCCGCCAGTTGCGCCGTGCCATCCTGCCCCAGCGGACCCAACCCCCGCATCGCCCGTACCTCGTTCACCGTCAATACACCGGCATTGAGCAGTTGCACCTGCACCGCCAGTTCCGTCTCCTCGTCCTTCGCACTCAGGTCGTTGAAGACAAACTCGAACTCCCTCCATCCAATGCACTTGCCGAATAGATCCCTTGTCAGGTGTCCGGCCAGCAGCATCGCCAGCGGCGAAATCGCCCCGCGGAAGGCCTCGTCTGTCATCTCCGAGGCGGTCGATTGGTTCACATCCGCCTCCAGCCCCAGCATCAGCGGCGGCAGCCCAAAAGCGTTGGCCACCATGCGGATCAGAAACTCCTGCCAGGCCAGCCGCAGGTCCGCATCCGTTCCCTGGGCAAACCGCAGCACTTCCGGCTTCTGCTCAGTCGAAATCAGCGGCACCCGCCCCGTCCCCTCGATCTCGTCCTGCCACCAGCGGATAAGCCGGTCGTGCTGCGACGGCGAGGCCTCGTTCAGCCACAGCGCATACTGAGCCACCGAGTTGGCCGCCAGCTTGCCTGCGAACCGGTGCGCGCTCAGGAACTGGTTCACCGTCTCGAAGGCCACTTCCAGCGGTCCCAACCCGAAGGGCGTAAAGCTGCGCGGGTTCATCCGTATGTACATCAGTTGGTCGTCACGCAACTCCACCGCGCTCGACTCCAATTGCCCCGGCAGCGCCTGCGCATACCGCGGTGTCTCCGCCTGCCCGTCCCACCTGGCGTTGATCCGGATCGAAGCTCCATCCACCGGCCACAGCATCGCCGGCCGCTCATCGTCTCCGGTCGGCTCCATCTCGATCGCCCCGAATCCTCCGGTCAGCGCGTCCTCTATCGCCTGTTCAATCAGCGTTCTAAAGCTGTCCACCGCGTTCGGCTCTTCCAGCGTCCTTCGCAGCGCCCGCAGCTTTTTCGCCGCAAAGGCCACGTCCCCCGGCCTCACCCCGCGCCGCACCCGCACCTGCCAGTCCATCGCCGCAATGCGGTCCTTGATGACGTTGATCGCCCGGCGCACCACCGGCGTCTCCGCAAACCGCCGCAGATTTACCGGCGTCGGCTTGGGCAAGAGACTCCCCGGAAACTGGACTGGACTCAAGACGGCAGGCAGCGCCAGCGTCTTGCGCTCTGCCTCCGCATCGGCTGCGCCCGCTGTCAAATCAGCCTTTCGGCCGCTCCCGGTCGCTTGCCGCCAGATCTCCCGCAACTGCTCTCCTACCTTCACGCGCACCTTCCTTTTCCCGTACAAAAACAAAAGGCACAGCCCCGGAAAGGGCCATGCCTCGAAAACCAGTTATCGGTGGTAAGTTATCGGTGGTCAGTCGCTAACTGACAACCTCTAACTTCCGTCCGTCTCTCAACAGAATCAATCCTACCGCAAAGACAGTAAATTATCTGCAAATCTTGCTGAAAACTTATTCATTGCCGCAAACTGACAGTCATTCACTGTTCACTGTCCACTGTTCACTGTCCACTGCCGTTCACACCCGCAGCTCCCGCCGCGCCGTCTCCGCCACCCGGCCCAGATCCGATGTCGTGAGCACCCGAATCTGGTGCTCTTCCATCGTCTCCACGCCAAAGCGGTACATCTCCAGCCGTTCCGGCTCTTCGCCCGTAGCGCCCAGCCTGGCCGCCGGCTCAATCACCGCGGTCAGTTCCAGTTGCGCCTTCTCCACCCGTTCCACCCCGGCGCGCAATCCAGCCACTGAGAAAGCCAGCACCTTGGCCATCTCCACACCCGGTTCCAGGCTCACCGCATGAAACATGCGGATAACTCCATTCGGCCGGTATCCCACGTCAATCCGCAGCGGATCCCCCGGTCGCGTATACTGCGATGCCGCAATCCTCTTTCTCAGCAGCTCCCACACTCCGGCCCGTTCAAACTCCGTCCGCATCCGCGCCTGGATCGCCGCCCGTCCACTCAGCCGCGGCACGCGCTCCCTTAAGGGCGGTTCCACATAAAGCCGCATCAGCTCTTCCATCCCCGCCGGAAGGCTCTCCGCCAGATAGGCTTTGGACTCGGTCATCTGCACGCTCAGCGAGAGCGCTTCACTGAGCAGGCGCATCAGGTTTCCATCCGGTTCGGCCTGGAAGCGTCTTCGCAGCTCGCTTTCCATTCCCTCCAGAAGCGCGGTATCCGCATCCGGATCGAGGCAGCGCACTCGGCGCCAGTCGCGGGTAAACCGCACCTCGGCCGCCTCCCGGCTGCCCTGCTCGCGCAAGATCACCCCGATATGCACATACTCGTTCCGCACCGCATCCGGCACATACCGGAGTAGCCGAAACTCGCATGCCCGCCGCTCACTTCCACTACTCATGCCTGGCGTTCGCCCCTTCTAATTCACTCTTCCCGTAATGCTAGTCCCCCACTGAGCATCCTTCCAACCATCTTTTCCACCTTCATCCCCCATCCCTACCCATTTTGGAAACGGCTTCCGGTCCGACTTCCCGAACCCTTCTATCAGCTCCCGGATCCGGCTCCGCCGCTCGAGCAGCTTCTCCACCAGAGCTTCCATCTCGCTCAAGTCTCCGCCGTACCACTCCGGAGGAACTTCGTTGGCCGCCGACCAAACCGTCTCCGCCGGCATCGTCTCCAACCGAGTTAGCCACGGTTCAAACGACTCCCATCCGGAGATCTCCTGGTACACATCGTTGCGATAGTAGACCCCGCGCAGCGGCAGATTCTCAAACTTCCATTCCCCGGCGTGAAAACAATACCCATAGTCGATAAACACCGCCCGGTATCGCCGCTCCCGCTGCTTGCGCGCGAACACCGCTTGGCGCCCATTGGCGTTCCCGGTCCACTTGTCCAGCGCCAGGATCCCGGCAAACTCGCCCAGGTTCCTCACCTCGGCCATTTGTTCCTCTGGCAGAAAGTCCACCACCTGGCCCGGCATCAGTCCACCCACAAACCGCGACCCGAACTGCAACCCCGCCTGGCATCTGACCCTTGTCCGTCCCAGGTCGATCTCCAGTTCCGGCGTGTTCTCCACCAGCCAGTTCGAGACCTCCACCAATTCCGCTTCAGGCGCCGTCAACCCGGCCGCTGCCGCCAGCCGTGAGGCCAAAAGCTCGTTGGCCAGAACCCTCAGGTGCTGCGGGTTGTTCTGGAACTTCACCACGTACACGTGGCCGTCCGCGCCCAGCATCAACTGGCCTTGCGCGCCGCCCCGCATCCGCCGGATATGCTGCACCGCCAGAACCGCCAAGCCCGTTCCCCCGCCTTTTTCTTGTGCTCAATCAAATTCTAAGCGCTGACAGTGACAGTGGACAGTGAACAGCAGTCAGTGAACAGTTTCTCCTCGGTGGCGCGAGCGGATTGCTCTTCTGAATGATTGCTGGACATCCCGAAAATGGCGCGAATCATTCATCTGATCACTGTTCACTAACCACTGTTCACTGTCCACTAGATTTCCCCAGCCAGCTCTGCCCGCGCCGCCAGTCCGATTGCCATCGCCATCACCCGGTCGTCCTGCGTTCCGGCTCGCGCACCGGTCCTGCCATCCGGCAGCCTGACAAAACTCCTGCACTCGCCCAGCAATCGACGGCTCTGGAACCGTTCCGGCTCTTCCACAAGACCCGCCCCCAGCCGTCCCAACACGGCGGGCCGGCTTATGGAAGTCGTCAACCATCCCGGCTGTCCCCCCTGCCGGTAAATCCGCCGGTATCCGCAGACTGTCTCCGCCAGCGCCAGCACCCCGCTGCCGTGGTTGTTCCTTTCCACCACCAGCCAGGCCTGGTTATACTCCTGCGCCAACTCCGTCACCATGCGCGCCAACTCCAACCCGCCCACATGCCCGGCAAATTCCGCGCACTGTAGCCCCGTCTCCATCTCCAGCACCTGGGCCGCCGAGTAGTCCCCTTCGCTGCCGCCGCCCGCCGGATCCACCGCCACCATGTACTCCTTGCCTTTTAGTGGCGGCAGCCAAATCTCCAGCTCCCCATTCCGCCGTTGCTCTACCGCAGGAACCGTCCCCGCCAGCCGTTCCTCGATCGCCGCCAGCTCAAATACTGAGTTTCCGCTGGCCAAAAAGCAGCTCTCCTCATCCTCGGCATATTCCTGCCGCGCCAGCCCGCGAAAATCCGCCCGAATCTGCCGCCGATAGCCGATCTGTTCCAAGTCCAGCCGATGCCGGCCTATCAGCGTCCGCTCTTCCTCGCTCAGGCTGGCCTCATCCACCGCTCCGGTTCGGTAGCGCCGCTCCATCCACCAGGGAAAGAAGTGCCGCACCATCCCAGTCTCCCCAGCCTTTTGCCACTCATCGTGGAAGCACCCGCCCACCCCGTCTGGCGTCGATTCCAGAATCAATTCCGCTCCCGGCGCCATCGACGCCCGCAGCCCTGCAAGCGTCTCCGCCGGGTCTCCAGGCCACCGGGCCAGTTCCGAACAGTGCAGGTTCTGCACCGTCAATCCTCGTCCCGCGTTGCGATCCCCCGCGCTCACCACCCGGTACTGCGAATCCATCTCCGGAAACACAATCTGCCGCACATTGGCCCGCGACGTCTTCAGCGGTCCTTCCCGCATCTCCTCAGGCAGCCAATCCACAAACCGGTGTACGATCCGGAATATCTCTTCGGCCGCCTCCTGCGTGTGTGCTACCTCCAGGGTCAGCGTTCCCGGCTGGGTAATGGTCTTCAGAAAAAATCGCGCCGCTGCCCAGGTCGTCAGCCCCATCTGCCGCGCCTTCAGCACGATGTTCCGTTCTCCCCGCCGCCGCTCAAACGCCCGCTGCGCCGCATTGGCCCTCAGCGGCGCCGTCCGCCCTTCGCGCGTTCTCACCAGCAGCAATTGCTCCGCTAGCGCTATCCCCACAGTTTGACCCTGAAAGCGCGCCGGCCGTTGATCCAGAATCCTCCCAAACTGCTCCAACTCCTCTCTGTCCAGCCCCTCCGGGCACAAATTCCACTCCGAACACCCGCCCGCCCACTCTCTTCCGGTTCCAGCCACCGCTTTCCCCTTATCCTGTACCGTCGGCACAAAGAGACGCTGCGAAATACCTGATCTGCTCTGCTCTGGCGGCCTGTGCCGGGCGATAATCCACCCGCCAGAGTCCGCGCCTTGCAGCCTTGGCTGCTCCAATTGAGCGCCAAACCGGAACAACGCTACCTGATCTTCTCCACCACCCAGTCCACGTTGACCACGGCGCCGTTTGTGGTGCCGTTGTAAGTGTTGATCGTCTGCCCCGCGCCTAAGTCAATGACCTCGGTGAATTGATACTTGGTTCCAAGCGTCGTGGCCGATTGGTTATTCACCGGACAAAGATTCCCACTGTAGCTCACATCGTCCGTCCATGAAAAACACAGTCCCACCATCGCGCCTGTTGTTCCAGCCGTCGCAACTCTGGCTGCGGCACTCACGCGATAGGTTCCAGGCGCACAGGAAGAACAGATCGCCAGATTCGTCGATGCACCGCTAACTGTCTGCACCAGGCTGTTGACAATCTTCGGGCTTGTTATTTGCGGCCCGCAATCGGACAGTCCCGTTCCGCTTGTTCCGCTCCAACATGCTAGATCGCCATTTATAGAAGATGATGGACCTGTGACCGCTCCACCGGAAGCCGTACAAAGCCCAGGTGTCCACTTACCCGTTGAAGAGTTCCAGACTGCGCAATATCCATTGGTAGCTCCCGTATTCGTCCAGTCGGCCAAATTGCCCGTCTTGATAGGATTGCCCCCAACCTGATAACCATTGGCGGCGTTATAAGCGCCATCTGTCTGCACCACCCCGGCCGCGCCACGATACAAGTTCGTGTCACTTCCCCAATAAAGTTTGTGAGCCGGATTCACCGCAAGCATTCCGCCCCCAGCGGGCATTCCCGGAGGAACCACGCCATGCAAGAGTTGCTGCCGCCAGCGCATGATCTCTTTCAATGCAACATTCGCGGACGCGGGAACATAGATTGCAAAGGGCATCCAGTAATCCATCGTCTTAGTCGAGTCGCAACTCAAACCCAATCGAATCGTTCCCGCCGTGCCGTCCGCACTCGCTATCGTTGCAACTCCCACGATAGGATGCCACCAATCACCTACAATACCGGAATCAGCGGGGCTTGTTTGTCCACTTGTTGATTGTCCAGGGGCAGAAAATGCAAAATGGCTAGTTCCCTCGTTATCTAACATAAAAGCCGTACCGGTAGCTCCGGCTATCGCAGCGGCCCGGGCACTTGGGGTCATAACCCATCCGCCATACAGAATATGGTCGCCCACTGCTGGCGTTACGCCGTAGACGAGTGGAGCGATGATACCAGAGCTAGAACTGGTTGTTAACCCTCCTGCCGTTGTGCTGCCATCTGGCGCAAGCACTCCAGTTGCAACTGTGCAACTCCCCGACCAACTCGACGGGTTCGTAGTGGTATTGAGCGTGGCGTAAGGAATTACAGCCGGTCCCATGCTCGCTTGCTGCCCGCGCAGTTCGGCCTCCAATATTTTACCATCCTCAAACTTTCCAACCGGACCCGCGTTAGGGTTCGCGCATAAATAACTTGAACAATATATCAATGCAGCATATGCTTTCCTTATGGGAACAGCGTTGGCCGTAGTGCGGAATAAATACCGGGCGTTGCGTGACA
>Ga0224530_1001691_pt1 | contig 11170 bp, 7 predicted proteins | sample CBST75metaG_FD_179873 | JGI IMG/M metagenome (GOLD analysis project Ga0224530, IMG submission 179873) | Peat soil microbial communities from Stordalen Mire, Sweden - C.B.S.T75 | ecosystem: Environmental > Terrestrial > Soil > Wetlands > Peat | place: Sweden: Norrbotten County, Stordalen Mire...
AGTCGTAGTACGGCGGAATCACGCCCTCCGCGTACTGCGCAGTATCCACACGCACGCCGTTGCCTCCGGGAACATTGAAGGCTGTAATCTTGCCGGCCGATGGCGTGAACTTGACCGGGTGCTCGGCATTGATGCGGCACTCAATGGCGTGACCGCGCACTTCCAGCTTCGCAGGCAGAATCGCATCCAGCCGCTCGCCGGAGGCAATGCGCAACTGCGCTTTCACAATGTCCACGCCGGTGATGGCTTCCGTAATTGTGTGCTCCACCTGGACGCGTGTGTTCATCTCGATGAAGTGCAGTTGGCGGTTCTCGTCCATGACGAACTCGACCGTGCCTGCATTCTGATACCCGATGTCCGAAAGGCACCGGCACAGCGTCCGCCCGATTTCCTCGCGCATCTTGGGCGTGACCTGTAGCGATGGCGCCTCTTCGATGAGCTTCTGATGGCGACGCTGAATAGAGCACTCGCGCTCAAACAGCGAGGCAACGTTTCCGTGCTCATCGGCCAGTAGTTGGAACTCGATGTGGCGCGGATTCACAATGAATTTTTCCATATACAGCTCACCGTTGCCAAAAGCATTGGCTGCTTCGGTATAGGCCGCATGGAAAAGATTCGGCAGTTCGTCGGCATTGCGGACAATCCTCATCCCGCGCCCTCCGCCGCCCGCCTTCGCCTTGAGAATGACCGGGAAGCCCACCTTCTTCGCCCAAACCTGCGCTTCCTCGACGGTGGGAATAATGCCGTCCGAACCGGGCAGAATCGGCACCTTGGCCTTCTTCATCGTCTGGCGGGCTTTTTCCTTTTCGCCCATCAGGCGTGTAACCTCGGGAGGCGGGCCGATGAACTTGATGTTGGATGCGCGGCAAACCTCTGCGAAGTTTGCATTCTCGCTGAGCAGGCCATAGCCGGGGTGGATAGCCTCCACATCGGCGATTTCAGCGGCGGCAATAACCGCGGGCACGTTCAAATAGCTCTCAGTCGCACGCGGAGGACCAATGCAGATGGCCTCGTCGGCATAGCGGACATGCAGAGAGTCGCGATCGGCCTCGCTGTAGACGGCGACCGTGCGTATGCCGAGTTCCCGGCAAGCGTTCAAAACACGCAGCGCGATTTCGCCACGATTGGCAACCAGCACCTTACGAAACATTCATAACCCTTCGATCGAAATTAGCACTGCAAAAAATTCTTCACTTTTACGGGAGTGTGGGTGCCCCATCCTTCGCGTTTTTTGCGAAGGGTGGGAAGCAAGAACCTTCGGACTGATTCCACATCGCAGCATTTGCGAACTTGCTATAGCGGAGCTGGCAAAGCTGTCGGAGACGTCCTTGCTAACTCCGCCAGCGCCGTCAACCAGCGTAAATTCCGCTTCCTTCCCTACCCCTGCCGGATGGCAAACAGAGGCTGCCCAAACTCGATCGGCTGGCCGTCGACAACCAGGCACTTCACCACTTCGCCGGCAACGTCGCATTCAATCTCGTTCATCAGCTTCATCGCTTCGATGATGCAGATGACCTGCCCCTTCTCCACGTGATCACCAAGAGAGACGAAGGCCGAGGAGCCGGGCGAGGGTGAGCCGTAATACGTGCCAACGATGGGTGATTTGAGCATGTGCAAACCGGCGTCCGGATCCACTGCCGGAGCAGCAGCAGGCGCCGCGGTCTGCACAACCGCCGCCTGTGCCACGGATGGAGGTACCGAGCTGAGCAGACGGGCCAGTTCGCCCACTCCTGCCGCCGTGCCTTCCGGCTGGCTGAATTTGAGACGGATCTTCACGTCGCCCCGGTCCAGATCGAACTCGGCAACCTGATAGCTCTTCAGGAATTCAATCAGTTGTTTCAGCTCTTCTATGTCTTGTTGTTTCATTCGTTCCCTTGCTCTCTCACATGCGGTGGCACGGTCTTGGTTCAAAGTTCAATCAGGGCCTTGGGTGCGGGAGTCAGCACCTGCCCTCCGGTTGGAGTTACCACAACCATATCTTCAATGCGTATCCCGTACTGACCCGCCAGATAAATTCCTGGCTCAATGGTCACAACCATGCCAGATTGCAGCTTGGTTGCCTGTCCAGTGCCGACACGTGGCGACTCGTGAATTTCCAGGCCGACCCCATGGCCGGTGGAGTGTGTAAAAGCCTCTGCCAAACCTTCCCTGCGCAACACGCCTCGGGCGGCCTCGTCCACCTCTCCGCAGGTCACGCCAGCGGCCACCGCTGCCACCCCTGCCTCTTGGGCTTCCAGAACCGTCTGATACGTGTCCCACTCTTTCCGCTTTGGCTTTCCCAGGTAGACGGTACGCGTCATATCCGAGCAATAACCTTTGAGGATAACACCGAAGTCGAGAGTCAGAAATCCCCTCTGCGGCAGCCGTGTCGTGGTGGCCAGCGCATGGGGCATGGCCGACCGCACGCCCGAGGCTACAATGGTCTCGAACGACATGCCTTCAGCGCCTCCAAGCCGCGCCTCGTGCTCCAGTTCCGCGGCCACATCAATCTCCCGCAGGCCGGAGCGGATAAAGCCCAGAATGTGCTCAAACAGCTTGCAGCCCAGCAGCGCCGCCTCAATCATCAGGGCCAGTTCGTCTTTGTCCTTCACCATCCGCAGCGGCTCGACAAACGGCGCCGGCAATGCGGCCAGAAAGTTGCGGCGCAGACGGGCAGGCAATGCATCCTTCCAGCGAGCCAGTTCCGCCACCGTGGTAACGGCAGGGTCGAATCCGGCAAAATCCACTCCCGGTTGTGCGGCCAGCCATTCCACAGCCATCACGGTCGGAGAACCTGAAACGATCTGGACCTGCGCAGCCTGAACCTCTTCGGCGGCTTGTATCGTGAAACGGCTGTCCGTAAACAGGCGCGCCGTCCGGCGAGTCACAGCCAATGCTGCGTTCGAGCCGGTAAAGCCGCAGAGATAGCGGAGATCGGGAGAATTGGTGACGACGAGTCCGGAGAGCCCGGCTCGTGTGAGTTTGCGGCGCAAAGCGCCTATGCGGTGAAAGTAATCCACTCGCTAAGGATAAATCACCGGAGCAGTTGTCAGTAGTCAGCTATCAGTAGTCAGTTTTCTGCGGAAAACGCCCTTTACGCTCCCGCACAAAAATGGAAGCACATTACCGAGGAACTCCTGGCTAACAGGCACGAACGACGGCTTCAAAGTTGACACGGCCAGCCAGCGGAAACTGACAACTGCCCTTTTCACATCGCTGGCCGCACCGGCTTCTTCTTGCCGGGCTCGAACTCCGCTTCAGCAGCATGTATGTCGGACTGGTGGTCCATCCACTCGTCCAGCCGCGAGCGTTTGAAGCGCCACCGGTTGCCCAGTTTGAAGGCGGGCACAAAGCCCTCGGATGCGTATTTATAGAGCGTATCGGGAGAAATGCCCAGATAATCGGAGGCCTGGCGAATGTCCATGACCTCGCGTACCTCGGGAACCAGCAGGTTGGTGCGAGCCGCGGCGTTACGCATAAATGCCTCCACTGGGCAAAATTATTTTTGGGTAAACTACCGGTGCCTCTGCCGGTCATCTTGTATATAGCGCGGTTTCACCTGCAAATTCAAGGATTTTCCGGTAATTGCCGGGAGTTTGTCCGCTTTCCGCTTCCCTTTTTGGTGCTCCGTGAAGGCAAGCTCGAGGGCAAACCCAGCCGGTTGGGGCCGAATTTATATCGAACCCAAGAGCTTGGGCTGTTGGGACAGATGGTGCGGATCAAAAAGAATTCTGCCCTCCGGCCTGCCCACCGAGCAGCAGATTGCCGAATATTTCGCGGCACAGCAGCCCCTTACATCGCCTTGCGCCACCAAACCGACTTCTCGGAACTCTGGTACCGTGTCTTTTCGCCGCGGGACAGATAAAAATCCAGCACCTCGTCCTTGTGGAAGGTCGAGCAATCCGGCCAGCTATCGTCCTTCACCAAGTGCGTCTCCGTCTGGTGGTTATCCACCAACGTGATCTCGTCGGGCGAGCACCCCACCACCTGCTGGGCCTTCAGCGAGAAGGCCGTCCCGGGCGGCGGCTCGGGAGGCATCTGATTGGCGATCTTCGTCAACAGAAGGATGAACGCAAATACCGCCGCGATGATGGCGATTTTCTTCATGCGGAATAGCGTCCTGGGAGAACAACGCCTTGTACGCACTGGATTTACCAGTCGTAGTGCCCGGCAACGTGCCTCTCCGCAATCAATGTATAGCGAAGCTGCTCATAACACAAGCGCTAAGGCCTTTGATCGCTTGTCGCAGTGTCAATTTGGGTGTTCCACCCTCGGCGTTGTTGTTTTGCGCCGGGGTGGAATGGCACGAACCTCAACCACGAGACAAGAAATCTCGCGCTCAGGAACCTAGTTCTGGTCGTCGCGCCGGTGCAGCGTGGGCTTGTCGTCGGAACTCGTTGTGCTGGTGCCGGTCTGACTGCTCGGCTTGCTGCTGGTTGAGTCGTCTGTCGAAGTGCCAGCCTTGCGCAGCGAAGGCTTCGTTACGCCCTTGGTATCGGTCAACCGGCGCTTATTTTCGATGCGCGCCAACCGCGCCTTCACGTCATCGAACTCCGAGGTGGTCACCGTGTACTCATCTTTCGCCGGAAGAATTCGCGCAATCTCTTCCTGCGAGTGCTGAATGCGGTCGGGCGTCTGCGGATGGTCGGCAAAAACCTTGGCTACGGTGCCGGGCTTGCGCTTTTCCAGCGCCTGAACCTTCTCAAAGAAGCTGATGAAGGCCTGCGGGTCGTACCCCGCGCGGTACATGTATTGCACGCCCAGGTAATCGGCCTGCGACTCGAACTCGCGGGAAAACTTCATGAAGGCAACAGGAATCGCCAGCGACGAACCTTCGTAAATGCCGTAGCCGGTCCAGCCGCCGACAAAAATCATCACCGGCACCATGCCGATCTGGGCATAGTTCAAGCGCGTCATTTCGCGGGCCGCGTGGTGCGCGCAGACGTGCGCTGTTTCATGGGCCATCACTCCGGCCAGCTCCGCCTCTTCGTCCGCATTCAGAATCAGCCCGGAGTTCACATAGAAAAAGCCGCCCGGCAGCGCCATGGCGTTGATCTCGTCCGAATCGATGACCTTGATCGTGAACGGCACCTTGCAGTCGGAGTTCTTCACGATATTCTGCCCAATACGATTGACGTATTCCGTCACCACCGGATCGGTAATGAACTTGGTGCTCTTCTCGATCTCATCGGCATACGTTCTGCCCATCTTGATTTCGCTGTCGGTCGAGTACCAGTTTCCCATGCCGCGCCCGCCAATGTCGCGATTGCCCACCGCGTTCACGTCGTCCGTACTGCCCGCCTTCACTTTGATCTTCTGGCTGCCGGGTTCAACCACCTTCTCCGGGTCCACCGTTTTGGCTGCTATATCTCCGGCCACCGGAGTCGTGCCCGGCGCGGGCTGCTTGGTGCTCGTTGTCGATGGAGTCTTGCCCCCATCCGTCTTTGTCCCGGTCGTGGAAGTCGTCGCAGTTGGAGTGTCGCCGGCCACAGGAGTCGTGCCGGGCGCAGGCTGAGCCGTGGGTGTGCTGGCCGGAGTCGTGCTTGACCCCGTCGTCGTCTGTGCCCAGAGTCCGGTAGCCAAAACCAGCGCCAACGCTGTCAGCATCCCTGCCCGCATTTTGGAATTTATCCTCATGACCTCACCTCCACCGCGACCAAACGGCTCACAGTTTCAGACGCTTCCCTGCATTGTTTAGACGTTACTCTCTTCCCCTTTGGCAGCATCCGTACGGAAAAATTTTCCCTGGGGGGCTAATCGTCTTTAGAATACCTTCCCGCCCCTTCCGCCGCTGCGCCCCCGCACATCTCTCTTGGAGCTTGAATCTATTTGAATTATTGAATTAGATGAATCTGGGTATTTACTTGACGCCACCGACCCCAAGATGTAGCGTTTTGGGGTAATGAGCGATGAGGATTATCCGCGAACCCTGTTGGAGTTGAATAGGCGTTTCGGCAGCGAAGAGGCGTGCATTGAGTATCTTGCCACTCTGCGCTGGCCCGACGGTTGGCGGTGTCCGCGTTGTGCAGGGACCGAGGGATGGCGACTTGGGCGAGATCGTTGGCGATGCGGTGCCTGTCGGTACGAGATGTCGGTTATGGCAGGCACGGTGTTTCAGGACAGTCATCTTCCTTTGACGATCTGGTTTCAGGCGATGTGGCAGATGACCAGCCAGAAGAACGGTATCAGCGCCCTTGGTCTGCAACGGGTTCTTGGTTTGGGCAGTTACAAAACTGCATGGGCGTTGCTGCACAAATTGCGTAGAGCTATGGTTCGTCCAGGGCAAGATCGCCTCGACGGTGTTGTCGAGGTGGATGAACCGTGAGCGCTACGCGAAGCCCATCTTGTTCTTGGCTGTTATTTGCATCATTCTTGAGTCATGGGACAGTACAAGGAAGAAGATCTGGTGCGTTGGCGTGGTTTTGTATCGGATCAGGAGGCGAGCGGCAAGAGCGTTGCCGCATTCTAAGGACTGCCACTCCGGAAAAGTAGATTTCGAGCATGGCAGCCCAGTGCGTGGGAAGGAAGTGGTGAAGAGGAAAGAGAAGCCCTGTCACACTTACCGCAAGAGCGCATTTCAGGAAGATGACAGACCATTTGTCGAGCAGTTCTCCAGCAAACATGCCGAATAGCACCACGGTTCCAGCGCCAATTCCAATCAGGTCAAATAAGATATGAACGAGTTTGAGGATTCCAAGGATCACGACTTTCCTCTTCCTGACCCTCTAATGACCAGCCACGTAGCCAAGGTTCGCCGATGAACCTTGGCCACAAATGTGTCTACTCGTTCACAGGCCGTTCTTCCCGCCTATCGCTGCCAAAGGATCAGCGGTTCCTCCAATGGCACTGCCAGCGTATCGAGGGCCGCCACGATACGGGCCGTATAGTCACTTACTGGCCTGGTATCCGGGACTTTCGCCTGGAAAACGAATCCTCCTTTTACACCAACCAATTCCTCTGTTTGGCTCATCTCCGAAATATAGTGCGCGCCATCAGGGTTATCTGCGAATATCTCTACACGAACATGCTTCGGAGAAATTGCACCCAAGTAGACGTGGGCACGAATGAGAAACTGGTATTCATCCTCACTGGTCTCGAATTCGCGAAAATGGATCTCAGACCAATGCGCTCGCAGTTCTGTCTGCCACTCGTGTATCTGGACTGCGAGTTCGCCATGATTCTTCGTTCGCTTTTCGTATGCTTCTGCGGCGGGAAGATAAAAGTGTTCCGTGTACTCGCGCACGCTGCGGTTCGCAGAATATTGCCCTGTGAGCCGAGCCATGCTTTCGCGCATCATGGCAACCCAGTCTGAAGGAATCCCGGAAGACTCGCGCCGATAGAAAAGAGGAACAACCTCGTTTTCCAGAACAGAGTACAACTGATCTGCTTCCTCGGCATCCTGCGCTGCTTCATCGGCGTAGCTTTGATGGTCTCCGACCTTCCAGCCGAGAGATGGGTCATACGCTTCCGCCCACCAACCATCGAGCGATGAGAGGTTGAGTCCGCCGTTCACAAGAACCTTCATTCCGCTCGTTCCGCAGGCCTCCCAAGGGCGACGCGGAGTATTGACCCAAACATCCACACCCTGGACCAGTTGTTCGGCTAGACTCATGTCGTAATCGCTCAAGAAAACCACACGGCCTTGAACCTCCTGCCGCCGGGAAAACTGGACCCATTCCTGGATCATTCTCTGGCCCTCACGATCTTCCGGATGAGCCTTTCCGGCAACAACCAGTTGGACCGGATGACTGGCGTTGGTGAGGATACGGGTCAGGCGTTCCGGGTTGCGAAGGAGCAGGTTGGGGCGTTTGTAGGCTGCAAAGCGACGGGCAAAGCCCAGGGTCAATACGTTCGGGTCGAAGATGTTTGCCCCTCTACAGCCCGATGCCGACCAAGTTCCGATGGAACGCTCCTGCCTCTTGTTCCGGATTCTTACTGCATCGATTAAATGCTCGCGATTGGCGCACCGCATCTTCCAGAGGTCTTCATCCGAAGTGGCGCGGATCTGCGTCTCGATATCGTCGAGGTCCTGTCTCCATCGGTCGGAGCCGCAGGCTTTATGCCACAAAGCATCGGCCTCACTCGAATCCCAGCTTGGAACATGCACCCCATTGGTGACACACACGATAGGAACTTCCGCAACCGGCCAGCGCGGGAACAGGTTGCTGAACATTTTTTTGCTCACCTGAGCGTGTAACTGGCTCACTCCGTTTACGGCACCGCAGCCGTGAATGCCAAGGTAAGCCATGTTGAACGGTTCATTTTGATCATCGGGGTTTGCCCTCCCCATCGCCAACAGATCGCAAACGTTTACATGCGGAAGCTGTGTGGCGTATTCGCTAAAGTAGTGCTCAATTAGGTACGCCGGGAACCGGTCGATCCCGGCGTCTACCGGGGTGTGCGTAGTGAAGACATTTCCGCCACGCGTCGCCAACAGAGCCACATGAAACGGCTGTTCTGTTTCCTCCATGAAAACACGTGCCCGTTCCCATACGGCAAATCCCGCATGGCCCTCGTTCAGGTGACAGACATCAGGATAAATGCCGAGTTGTTGCAGCATGCGGTAGCCGATGATGCCCAGGATAATTTCCTGCTGAAGACGCAATTCCGTTCCGCCGCCATACAACTCGCTCGTAATGCCTCGATAGGCCGGAGGGTTCGCCGGATCGTTGCTGTCGAGTAGGAGAAGTCTTACCCTTCCCACCCTAGCCTCCCAGGTGCGTAGCCACATTGCACACCCAGGCAATTGAACCCGGATACGAAGCCACTCGCCTGTGCTATCTCGGAGTGGCAGAATTGGCAACTGTGAAGGATCGTTGTACGGGTAGACAGCTCGCTGTGAACCGTCCGCCTCGATGACCTGCCGGAAATACCCTTGCTGATAGAGAAGCCCAACTCCAACGACAGGAACGCCAAGGTCGCTGGCCGACTTCAGTTGATCTCCAGCGACATTGCCCAATCCGCCGGAGTAGATCGGCAAAGCCTCACTCAAGCCAAATTCCATGCTGAAGTACGCAACGGTTTTCAGCTTTGAGGTAGGATGTGCCCTTTGAAACCACGTTGCCGAATCGCCTCCTGCTACGGCATCACTCTCTCTTACTTGATTGACCCGAAGACGATTCACTTCCTCCCGAAAGCTTTTCTCACTGAGAAGTTTCTTGAGTTTGGCGGGAGAGGCTGTCTGGAAAACAACCCACGGGTTATGCGTAATCTCCCACAGTTCCGGATCGATTCTCCCCCACAATTTGTCGGAAGCGTGGCTCCAGGACCAACGCATATCGAGTGCCAGTTCAGCAAGGTCTTCCGTACCGGAAATGCTCCCTATTGCCGCTTTTAGCTTTGTTGGTTGTACCATGTGTCTTCCTTCCTCTCCATGTTGTTGACCAGCGCGCGGAACATATGGAAAATATTTCGCGCGCTGGCCACACTGTTTGGCGCTTCTCAGCGCAGTTCCGACGCCATTGGCCGCGATTGCCGAGGAACGATCCGATACGTTCCGTAGTCGATCGTCATTACTGCCGTACCGCCAATGCGGACCTTCGTTTCGCTGCGATTGTGTTGCGGTAGCCAGAAACCACCTACATCCGCGTTCACGTGATGGATAACTGTCCTTGATATCCAGAACGACGGATTCTTGCCCGGTTGCACTTCCATTTTGGCTACCGCAAATTCAATTCCATCCACCCAAATCCTTCCTCGGTATAGGAACTTGCTGGGTGTAATCGGTTCGACATCAAGGATGTAGGCAGGGCGACCATTCAGGGTTTCTCTGCCCGCCAGGTGAAATCTGTAGTTGGCCCTTGTCAATGCCGTTGCGTCTTTGTGCAGCGACGCTTCCTTCTCGCTATCTACAGCCCGCCGGAGAACTTTTTCGCAAAGCGTATGAGAGCCGCTCTCCGACACAATTCGAAAACTCTTTCCGTAGGAGGCATCGTAGTTGATCTCCACGTCCATCTTTGCTGCCAACGTTTTTGAGAACCCCCGATACTCGATCGCATAATGCCGCAGGGCCTGATAGCTTCTCAGTATCTCCTTCTGCGATTGGTCGTGCTTCTGTATACGCTCTACAATCTGCTCTTCGCTCAAGAGCGCAGGCCAAGTAATGTTCGGAGTCTGCGCCGATCCTTGGCAGGCAAAGGTGACCAAGGCCACGACCGCAAGTGAGTATCCAATTCGATATATAAACGTAGATCGATTCATGCGATTGACCACCCTTGCTCAGGCACATCTGCGGGATAGCTAAGCGTAGGTCAAGTGTGTACTCTGTGTTCCGTGTCCAGCGAGCTCAAAGGAACTTCCTGCAACTGATCGCGGTAGTGCCTGAGAAAGTAGTCCATCGTCTCAATGCGAATGCGGATGGAGGCCAGAGGACGGTTCTCGTCCAGGTCGCGGAAGGAGAAGTGAGGCTTGCCGGACTGCTCGATGATCTGCTCAATGACTCGGTTGATGAAGGCATCGTGGCCGCACTTGAAATTGGATAGTTCCACAGAAATAAGATTCGGATGACGCGCCACAAACTTCGCCGCCCAAAGTTTGTGATTGGAGCTTGCGGAAAACGTGTGCTTCCATACATCGGAAACATCCAGTGGGGAACGGATCAAGCCGGCGTCGACCTCGGCCCCGAACAAGCGATCCAGCAGATCGGGGTCGAGCGGCAACAGGCTTTGCGAAAAGATGGGGTAGCCAAGCCGCTGCAACTCTTCAAGAATTCCTTGATTCAGGCCGGGATCGTGATGATAGGGGCGGCCCAGCATGACCAGCCCAATCCCGCCGCTCCGTTCCAGTTCGTTGAGCGTCAATCGTGCCTGCTGACGGAAACGGGCTTCAAAGGCTTCCCAACTGCTATATGCGATGTCAACCGCGCGTGAGTTCTCCTGCCAATCGAGATCGAGAAGGCCTTTCCAGCAAGAGAACATCTGGTACTTGAACAAATCCCTATCCGCCATGTCGAGTACTGGATTCATGTATGTGACGCCCGCTTCCCGAAACCAATCTACCGTGCGGGAGAAAGCAGCTTTGACCGCTTCCGGTGTCGCTGCTCCGGAAGGGCAGGCACACGATCCGGTGCAATATTCCAACGGCGTTGTCAGCACATCGAACATGGGGAAGAAGATGGCATCAAGCGGTTCCTTCTTCGCCCTCTGGAGCAGTTCGTAGACGTGGGCAACCGACACTTTGGAAGGGAAACATG
>Ga0224530_1001696_pt1 | contig 11165 bp, 9 predicted proteins | sample CBST75metaG_FD_179873 | JGI IMG/M metagenome (GOLD analysis project Ga0224530, IMG submission 179873) | Peat soil microbial communities from Stordalen Mire, Sweden - C.B.S.T75 | ecosystem: Environmental > Terrestrial > Soil > Wetlands > Peat | place: Sweden: Norrbotten County, Stordalen Mire...
GGAAGCCTTTGCGCAGGCTCACCGCGATGGCCAGCGCGTCTCCCAGCGCCAGCATGGCGGTGGTCGATGCGGTGGGCGCCAGATTCAGCCCGCAAGCCTCGCGCTCCACGCCGCAATCGAGAGCCACATCGCTCGCCTTTGCCAGCGTTGAATTCAGATTGCAGCAGAAGCTCACCAGCGCATCGCCCTTGCGCTTGAGCGTGGCCAACAGGCGCAGAATCTCCTCGGTTTCGCCGCTGGCCGACAAAGCTACCACCACGTCGCCTGTCATCAGCACGCCCAGGTCGCCATGCACCGCCTCGGCCGGATGCAGAAACAAGGCTGGCGAGCCGGTGGAACTGAGCGTGGCGGCGATCTTCTGAGCAATGATGCCGCTCTTGCCCATGCCCGTGACCACCACGCGACCGCGCTCCTCGCCGCAGTGCAGAATCAACTCGACGGCGCGGTCAAACTCGGCGGCCATTGGCCCTTCCAGTCGCGTGGCCAGGGCTTCCAGAGCCGCCGCCTCGGTGCGGACCAAAGCAGCTGGCTCGGGGGCTGGCGGGTTTGCGCGGCCTGCTTCACGGCCTTTGGGGCTGGGGTGATTCTTTTCTTCGCTCATCGGTTTCTGATGGTATCAGTTTTAGCCGCCCGCGGCGCGGCCAACTGCATTCGGTTCACCTCCTCGTACAATAAAGCTGAGAGGCCAATCACCGTGAAGCGCAACACGCTCGTTTTTACCGCCGTTCTCTTCATTCTGGCCGTCTTTGCCTGGGCCGGCTGGGCCAACTGGGAGTATCGCAGGCAGGCTGCCGAGCGTTTGCAGGCCTCGGCAGGGCAACGCGAACAGGTCCCGGACGCGAGCGGTGCCCCGCAATATGTGCCTGCACTGCTGGGCAAGCCCGCGCCTCAGTTCACGCTTGAGGACCTCAACGGCAAGAAGGTTTCGCTGGCCAGCTACACGGGCAGGGCGCTGGTGATCAACTTCTGGGCCACTTGGTGCGCGCCGTGCAAGATCGAGACTCCCTGGCTCATCGAGCTGCGCAACCGGTACTCGGCGCAGGGGTTGGAGGTTCTGGGCATCTCCGCGGACGACATCGACCGTGGCGACCCGCAGAAGTTGAGCGAAGAAAAGCGGGAGATCGCGCGCTTTGTCCAGAAGATGCAGATGCCTTACCCGGTGCTGATCGACGCCGACTCAATCAGCAAGCCTTATGGCGGCCTGGATGCTCTGCCCACCTCCTTTTTTGTGGACCGCAACGGAACCATTGTGGCCGCGCAAATGGGACTGACCACGAAGGACGATATCGAACGCAGCATCAAAAAGGCGCTGGGAAATTAGCAAGCCGGCCGGTCAGCAAGTCAGCCGGAGAACAAATCGGATTGAGGATTGAGATATATGTTTGAAACGAGGAATGGAATTCGTATTGCTCTTGCGGCGGCTCTGACTTTGGCTGCCGCGCTGGCGCAGGGGCAGAGGCCGCTGGTCGATGGAGCGGGGCGTCAAGCCGCAAAGCCCGCTGCGGTCGCATATCTCTACCCCGAGCAGGTCACCGTCCCCGCCGGCAAACCGAGCGTTGTGGCGCTGCACTTCCGCATTCCGCCGGGACTGCATATCAACTCCCATACGCCCAGGGAAAGTGAACTCATCCCCACCACCCTCTCGATTCCCGCGGACTCCGGTGTGCGCCTTGACGGAGCGGTCTACCCGCCCGGAACGGAGTTTGCGCTGCCTCTCGACCCGAAAACGAAGCTCAGCGTCTACAGCGGCGAGTTCGTCATTCAGGCGCGCATTGTGGCCACGGCTGGCGGCCATCTGGTCGAAGCCCGGCTTCGTTATCAGGCCTGTGACAATAACGCCTGTATGCCGCCGAAGACCATCACCGCGGCCATCGATGTCATCGGGAAGTGAGAGCCGTTCTCTCATGGCTGTATCTTTTGTCAACCGCACAGGCTGCGGCCTGTCCTGTTATGGTGTTGCGCGAGGAGTTTTTTTAATGCGGATTGGAATGAAAATCGTCTCTTTCCTGGTTCTGGTGGTGTTCGTTATGGGGCTATCCACTATTGTTTATGCCGACTCCCTGACAGTGAAGACCGGACAAGGCAAGGTACACGGCAAGACCATCAACGACGGCAAGGTAAAGGCATTTCTTGGCCTGCCCTACGCGGCCGCGCCAGTCGGCGATCTGCGTTGGAAAGAGACCCAGCCGCCCGTGAAGTGGAAGGGAACACGCGATGCCGCCAGCTTCGGCGCGCACTGCATCCAGGGCTCGGTTTTCGAGGATATGGTCTTTCGGGACGGAGGAGCTAGTGAGGATTGCCTGTTCCTGAATGTCTACGCGCCCGCCAAAGCCAAAACCAGTAGCAAGCTGCCGGTGATGTTCTGGATTCACGGCGGAGGCTACGCGGGCGGCGCCAGTTCAGAGCCCCGCCACAACGGCGACTTCCTACCCACCAAAGGCGTCGTTCTGGTCACTATCAATTACCGGCTCGGCGTCTTCGGTTTTCTGGCCACGGCGGACTTGGCCAAAGAAGCCAACGGCGCTGCCGGCAACTACGGCCTCTTCGACATGGTGGCTGCCCTGCGATGGGTTCAGGCCAACATCGGGAACTTTGGCGGCGATCCGGAGAATGTGACCATCTTCGGCGAGAGCGCAGGCTCTTTTGCGGTCAGCACGCTCGTGGCGTCGCCCCTGGCCCAGGGCCTGTTTGCGAAAGCGATCGGCGAGAGCGGAGCGGCCTTCGCCGATACGCCGTCCACCGGCTCCCTGGAGGCGGTGGAGAAGCAGGATGGCAAGTGGGTGGCTTTGCTCGGTGTCAAGTCTCTGGAGGAACTGCGTGCCTTGCCCACTGCGAAGATTCTGGAAGCCACCAAAGAGAAGCTTATCAACGGCTACCCGCCCTACGTGGACGGCAAACTGCTGACCGAGCCTGTGGAAGCAACCTACGCGGCGGGTAGGCAGGCGCACGTGCCGCTGCTGGCAGGCTGGAACCGCGATGAGGGTAGCTTCGCGGCCAAGGACATGACGGCGGAGAAATGGAAGGCCATAGCGGCGGAGAACTTCAAGGAGCGCGCCCCGGATTTTCTCGCGCTCTATCCCGGCGGCACCAATGAACAAGCCACGCGGTCGGCCATCGACTACAGCGGTGACAGCTTTATTACCTTCAACGCCTGGAAGTGGATCGAGGCGCACAGCAGGACGAGTGAGTCGCCGGTCTATCGCTACCGCTTCGATCTGGCGGCGCTGCCCAGCAAATACCACCCCGGCGAATTTGCCTTTCACTCCGACGACATCGAGTATGTCTTCGGCACGTTGGACACCCGCCCCGGCGAAACCGTCCGCCCTGAAGACCGCAAGTTGAGCGAGCAGATGATGAGCTACTGGACCAACTTCGCCAAGACCGGCGACCCCAACGGACCGGGCCTGCCTGCGTGGCCCAGGTACGACAAGGACAGCTTGCTCATCCACCTCGACAGCACGATCACCACCGGCCCTGACATCCTGCGCCCACGCTATGAGTTTCTGCTGAAGTGAAACCCCACCGTTTCTTTCTTGATCTTCATTGCATTACGCCGGAAGAAGAATGGCCGCCTATAGGCGGCCATTCTTGCGTGGAACGAAGATAGAGCATTTTGGCTTTTTGCTATAAACTTCCGTGCCCCATCAATTCCGCGTTTTTCTACGGAATGTGTGGGATACCGAAAAATTCCGGTCTACACTATTTCTTTCTTCCGAAAAAGCTCTAAATCCGGGGAAGCAAGAAGCTCTTGTCTGGCTTGAAGGTCTTCGTCGCCGGCAAATTACGGGTTGACTCCCGCAGCTGCGGCAAACCCTGCAGCTTGTTCCGGCGAAGTTGTGCTTGCCGCCGGCGGAGTTGCGAAGGAGGAGTTTTTAGCGTTGATGGCGCTGGAGTAATCGGGGCCGAGGCCGAGTTTCTTGAGTGCCCGGGAGTCGGGCATCAATTTTGTCTGCCAGCCCTGGTCGGCCTGGTACTTCTGCATGGCGTTCTTGGTGGCATCGTCCCAGCTACCGCTGGCTTCGCCGGTCAGATAATGTTCGCGGATAAGAGCCTGCTGGATCTCGGTGACGCGGTTTGGGTCGATGGCCTGCTGGCCGTGTGAGCGCACGACTTTAGCCTTCGCTTTGCGGCCGCCTTTCGTCGCAACACGGGAGCCATGTGTCGTAGTCGTGGCGTCATCACTTTGCGCCGAGGCGTGGGATCTGTGCCTCGCCGCGTGACCGTTGTGTGTTGTGGCTGAGGAACTGTGCGTCGCGGAATGACCGCGGGCGGAGTGATGCCGAACGCTGGCGCTGGAAACCGGTGCTGCGGCCAGAGCCGCGAATAATACAAATGCCAAGCTTGCTCGAAAAGAAAGCACGCTGATTTCACCTCTCTAAAACAGACTTGGCCGGACAATCGGTCACAGATTAGTGGACCGCCCCGTATTCCGACAAGGGGAAAATTGGCCCGGTATTAAATATCTACCGGGCGCAGGAAAAGGCGCCTGAAGCCAAAATCCGCTTTCGGCGCCTCTCCAGTTGTTATTGAAGTGTTCCGCCCACCAGGCTGACGCCATCGCTGGGATGGCGCGGGTCCATGATTTCAAAGACCAGATCATCGCCGTTTTTAAGCTTGCTCACCACGGCATTGAACTGTTCCTTCGTGCCGGTGGGCTGCTTGTTGACGCGGATGATGACCAAGCCGGGTTGCAGGCCCTGCAGATCGGCGAACGAGCCGGCGCGCACGGACTGGATCATCACGCCGGAGGCGTGCAGCTTTTCCGCGACGGCCGGCGAAATCGCCCGGACCATGATGCCTAGTTTGGTCTCTCCAGCGTCGCCTTTTTCGTCCTGGTTTGCTTCAGCCTGCTGATCGCCCAATTCGGCAAAAACCTTGTCGCGGTCGCCGATGGTAACCGTGGCGTCAGCCTGTTTGCCGTCCCTCAGGTAACCCAGGCGTGCGCTTGAGCCCGGTCTGCGGCTTGAGATCTCATCCACCAGGTCGTCACCGTCTTTGATCGAGCGTCCATCGATGGTTAAAACGATGTCGCCGGGCTTGAGACCGGCCTTTTCCGCTGGTCCGCCAGGCTGGATCGACCGCACCACCACTCCATGACTGAAGCCGTACACGCGATTGACCGCACCCGAAAGTCCTTGATTGAAGATGATTCCAACGGAGCCGCGCGTCACTTTGTGGCTGGCGCTGATGAGGTCGTTGTAGACCTTGACAACGGTGTTGGAGGGCATGGCGAAGCCCAGGCCCTGGTAGCCGCCGGACTGGGTAAAGATGGCCGTGTTCACTCCGATCACGTCGCCGTTCATGTTCAGCAGCGGGCCGCCGGAGTTGCCGGGATTGATGGCCGCGTCCGTCTGAATGAAATGCTGGAATTGGCCGCTGGCGCCCGGCTCGATGGTCCGGTTCTTGGCGGAGATGATGCCCGCGGTGACGGTCTGCGCCAGCGCGAAGGGGCTGCCGATGGCTTCCACCCAGTCGCCCACGGCGGCTGTGTCGGAGTTGCCCAATTTCACGGTAGGCAGCGGCGTGCTGGTCTCGATCTTGATGACCGCCAGATCCGTGGCCTTGTCGGAGCCGATGACGCGCGCCGGGCGGCCCAGATCCTGATTGTCTGGATCGGTCGAGAGCTTGACGTAAATCTTGTCCGCCTTCTCGACCACGTGATAGTTGGTGATGATGTAGCCCTTGGGATCGACGATAAAGCCCGAGCCGAGCGAGTCGCGAACCTGGCCGTCGTCCCCGCCCTCTTGGTCGGGCATCTGTCCGCCGAAGAAGCGGTTTAAGAAGTCCTGGAACTGGCCTTGTCCCTGCGTCTGCCCTTGCTGCTGATCCTCATCCTGGTTGTCGCCTTGCTGCTGAGGAAGGCGCTGAACGTGGCCGTTAAAATTGCGGTTCCCTTTGTTGGTAGCCTGTTTCGGCAATGTCTGGGTGTTGATGTTCACCACCGCCGGCGCAACCTTTTGGGCAATCTTCACAAATTCGTTGGGAGGCACGGTGGAATTGACCACTTTGAGTGGCGCGGCGTCGGCGCTGTCACTCTGCTTTTCCTGGCCGCGGACGCCATGAGCGGCAAATGAACCGGCCACAATCGCGGCCGAGAGGGTGGCAAGCAAGACAAAAGCTGAAGCGAGATGGCGCGTACGCAGCCGTTCAAAGAGCGATTTCATAGGTTCGTTGACCTCATCGGTTGACCAGCCTCGCGGCTGGGTTATTCAGATCATTCAAGTTGCGCAGGTGGTTCAATACACCAACCTTCAGTATAGCCAATCGCGGGCAAACCCGTCTGACTGGCGGTTCCAGCACGCCTGAAACCCTTCAGCTCCGGTGCGACCGGCTGTGGACCCCGGTTTGCGGATGCCCCTGGCAGGGTGAGAAGAAACCCCTTCCATCTCTATAGACGCGGCATGGCCAAAAGGGTCGTAAAAGGGGGCATGGCCTCGCTTATGAGAAACTAAAGAAGCAGGATATCTCCGGGGCTGTCGCTTGCGTGCGCCCCAAAACCTTGATTTAGTCCCCAGTCTCACTCGGCCCTCGCAGCCGTTACCCTGCTGCGGCCCGTATATAGGAACAAGAGAAGAATGATCAGTGTCAGCAATGTGACCATGCGCTACGGCTCGAAGGTGCTCTTCGAGGATGTGAGCGTTGCTTTTATTCCCGGCCGTCGCTACGGCCTCACCGGGCCCAATGGATCAGGCAAGACCACCTTCATGAAGATCCTTACCGGCGATCTTGAAGCGCAGAAGGGCGACGTCGTGCGCCCGCGCAAGCTGGGCGTGTTGCGCCAGGACCAGTTCGCCTTCGACGCCTATCGCGTCATCGACACGGTCATTATGGGCAACAAGCCGCTCTGGGCCGCCATGGAAGAGCGCGACCGCATCTACGAAAAGCCTGAGCTGACCAACGCCGACGGCATGAGGCTGGGCGAGCTGGAAGGCATCATCGGCGACGAGGACGGCTACTCCGCTGAGAGCGATGCCGCCGTGCTGCTGCAAGGCCTGGACATTCATGAGGATGTGCAGGAACGCACGATGGGCGAGTTACAGGGCGGGCAAAAGATGCGCGTTCTCCTGGCGCAGGCTCTCTTTGGCAAGCCCCAGGCTCTGCTGCTTGACGAGCCTACCAACTATCTCGATCTGGATTCGGTTCACTGGCTCCAGGACTTCCTGAACAGCTACGATGGCACGCTGATCGTCATCTCCCACGACCGGCACTTCCTGAACAGCGTGACCACCCACACCGCCGACATCGATTACCAGACCATCATCACCTATACCGGCGGCTACGACGAGATGGTGATGGCCAAGACGCAGATTCGCTCCACATTGGAGTCGCAAAGCGCCCAGCGCGAAAAGAAGATTGCGCAACTCAATGACTTCATTGCCCGCTTTGCCGCCGGAACCCGCTCCAGCCAGGTCACCAGCCGCCGCAAGGAAGTTGAGCGCCTGCAAACCAACGACCTGGCCCGCTCCAACATTGCGCGCCCTTATATCCGCTTTGACCAGGAGCGGCCCAGCGGCAAGCACGCGCTGGAGTTCAAGCACATCATCAAAACCTACGGCGATCAGAGGGTGATTGACGGCTTTGGCGCCAGCGTCCTGCGCGGCGAAAGAATCTGCCTCATGGGCCGCAACGGAGCCGGCAAGACGACTCTGCTCAAGAGTCTGTTGAATAACTACGAGGGCCTGGCTGACAAGGAGTTCACGCTCGATGCGGGCACGACTTCCTGGGGCCATGCGGCGCAGGTCGGCTACTTTCCGCAGGACGTGGGCGCCACCATCAAGCCCGGCCTCACCGTGGCCGAGTGGCTGCATCGCTGGAAGTTCGACGCCCACATTGAAGACATTCGCGGCATTCTCGGCCAGATGCTCTTCAGCGGCGAAGAAGGCGACAAGCGGACCGAGGCTCTCAGCGGTGGCGAGCAGGCCCGTCTGGCCTTCTGCAAGCTCATCCTCACCAAGCCCAACATCTTGATCTTCGACGAGCCCACCAATCACCTGGACCTCGAAGCCATCAACGCCCTCAACATCGCCCTCCAGCGCTACGAAGGCACGGTCTTGTTAGTCACTCACGACCACGATCTAATCGACGAAGTCGCCACGCGCCTCTGGGTCTTCAGGGAAGACGGCATCGAAGACTTCCAAGGCCCCTACGAGGAGTGGAAGGGCAAGCACAACTAAAGGAACTGCTGATTATGTCTATGTTTTGAAAGGGCACGGCTTCAGCCGTGCCGCCACGCAATTCCCCAAAATGATTTGTCATTCTGAGCAACCGGACGCTGAGCAAAGCGAAGCGGAAGGGAGTCGAAGAACTTGCATTTGCATGTGCCAATTCTTCGCCCTCTTTGTGAAGGGGGACGCTGGCTTGGCGACACGCTACCCGGCCGTCCACCTTCGCTTTGCAGAAAATAACCTATCCTTGGCGCACATTGAGAGATGGAAGAATAGCGCGCGAAATTTCTCATTGTACGGAGAAGCATGCACAATATCCCCGAAGCCAACACTGCTGCCAGCCCCACCATCTCTACTGACTCCGCCAATTCAGGTAGTGTCCTAATTTGCCTTCTAGGCTGATTCTAATTGTTGTCTACTCCACCGAACTTCGCGCACTTTTCGCCTTCAATTGGATTCCCGCCGCTGTTTGCGAGGCTACAGAATTTCGTCCAATGTTCGATGCCAAAAATATCGAAGTACCATATTTCTCCCCAAATTGCCAAGTACAACTTCCCACCTTGAAAGCTTTTTGCTTCCTCCAAGGTAAAAGGCGGATTATCGATTCTTCCGTTTGCAATGAATTTGCTTCTGATGGCAATCGTATCCGCCGGATCGCCAGGGTAGACAATAGAGGATTCATATTGGGTACCGGGTATTTTTTTGATGAAGTAGCTCCGTGGTGGCGAGGCTTGTCCCTCGGCCGTAATTGCTGCTATGTCATTGGGAATTGGCGGATCTTTACCCATTGGAACGATCTCTACTATGATCATGCCCTTGACTCGCAAGGCGGCTGTTTTCCCTATATTTATGAATCGAATTGGAACACGAAGAGGCTGTCCGATAGCACTCGCGAAAGATCGATCTGGGCTGGGTCCCCCAGATTGAAATTTGATCCACGGCCTCTGATCCAGTCTCGTTTGTCTTTCAACCTCAGCAACACTATCTTGAGAGGCTTTGGCCTGCTTTTGGACTTCAGGGTACTGCTTCACGATTTCACCCAACTGGCCTCTCATCACTTTCAATTGGCCGCCATAGATACAAACAGCAAAGATACCTACTATGACCAAGGTGACATTGGTCGCGATTTGCAGCCACTCGCGTATACGTCTTTCGGCTGGTTCTTTGTCTTTCACGGCGCGATGGGAATTGGCTTTGCGCAGTACGCGTTGATTATGCGACTCGAAGACTGGAACTGGAGGCTTAGAGTCAGTGTTGGGATCCCTGTCCTCGTGATCGGGATTCTCTGTGTCATTCATGCTTGCCACCTTTGGAAAATATTTTAATCTACCCCGTAATACACTTGACAGTCAATACTTAATGGGCTTCTAACTTTCGGAAACTTCTAGCCATTTGTATCAGTTGAAAGGAAGTCAACCGCAGTTCCGGTACCGGAAAAGGTGTTTGAGGACATGCGCGCATACGGCGCAGGAGTGATTCACATAGGCCCAGAGGGGAAGTACCTCGATACAGAAGGAGCCGAACACACAAAGATCAACGATAATGTCTTAATGGAGATTGACGCTGCAATTGCTTTGTACGGGGAAAAGGTGATTCTTTTGGTTGAATGCGGTCTGACGCTGCCCTCCAATTTACAGGGTCTTTAAAGATGTGAATTTGAAGGGAATAATCTCGACAACGAAGCCACAATGAAACTGCTCAAGGCCTTCAGTCAGTTTCGGTGAAGGTATAACCTCAGCAATTCTCTCAAACGGTAAGGAGACTTCATGAAGTCATTCGAAGTGTGAACTGATGCATCGAATTCATCGCTCACGACCAAACCGATCCACATTCTTGACGCCGATAAATTCACCTACAGCGGCGGCGTTTACTTTTTCAACACAGCGGCAAATGACGTGCTTCATGCAATAGTCGCAACGCCTGGAATGTTGATCCGCACGTCGAAGAGTAAGTAAGGCCGCCGGGTGTTGGGTGCGTGTAGAAGGTCAAGAGGTTGTTCCATCATCGGAGCGGCTGATGGGCGGCATGTAGTTGAGGCTACCATGGGGTCGTTGGTAGTTGTAGAAGTCTGTCCAAGGCTTGAGGCAAGCGTCTCTTTCGTCGGAGTCAATCCAGTGTTTAGCGTAGGCCCATTCTCTGAGAGTGGTCTGGATAAAGCGTTCCGCCTTGCCGTTGGTTCTGGGCGTGTAGGGCCGGGTGCGGTGGTGTCGAATGCCGAGCCCATCACAGGCTTGGCGGAACTGGCGTGAGCGGTAGCTGGAGCCGTTGTCGGTCAGCAGCGCGCGCACGCCGATGCCGTGGTGGGCGAAGAACTGGACGGCCGCTTGGAGGAAGCCGATGGTGGTTTCGGCCTTCTGATCGGGCAGCATTTGCGTAAAGGCCATCCGCGAGTGGTCGTCGACGGCCACATGCAGGGCCAGGAAGCCGGGATGCTTTTGCTTGCCGCGCAGCCGACCGTCGCCGCGCAGGCTGACTTCGGAAAAGCAGGTCATGCCCTTGATGTCCAGATGGACCAGGTCGCCGGGGCGCGGGTGCTCGTAGCGCACCACTGGCGGCGGTGGATTCAGATCGCGCCAGCGGCTCAGGTGGGCGCAGCGCAGGATGCGGCTGACCGAGGCCGAACTGGTCCCCGTGCGGAGGGCGATCTGGTAGCCCGGCATATGCCCGCGGCGCAGCGTAATCACCTGATCCCGAAGCTGTTCCGGTAGCCGCCGGGGGCTGCGATGCGGCCGCGAACTGCAATCCATGAGCCCACCGGCACCGATGGCCAGATAGCGGCGGACCCACTTGCCGGCAGTCTTCTGGCTTACGCGGAAGGCGGCTGCAGCCGCCTTCCGCGTAAGCCCCTCTGCCACCACCAACTTTACCAATAACTCTCGACCACGCCAGCTCAATCGTGCATTCTTATGAATGTCCATTCGATCCCTCCGAAGGTTCTAGTTGCTCGTCACAACCAGCTTCTCCGGTCTGAATCGAATGGACAACCTCTTGAAAGATCAC
>Ga0224530_1001697_pt1 | contig 11165 bp, 9 predicted proteins | sample CBST75metaG_FD_179873 | JGI IMG/M metagenome (GOLD analysis project Ga0224530, IMG submission 179873) | Peat soil microbial communities from Stordalen Mire, Sweden - C.B.S.T75 | ecosystem: Environmental > Terrestrial > Soil > Wetlands > Peat | place: Sweden: Norrbotten County, Stordalen Mire...
TTATCATTCCCGCCTTGTACGTGCTGGTCGAACGGTTGGCCACTCGCTGGAGAGGCGCGGCGCACCGCTCCGTCCCGACTTCGTCCGCGAACCCATCCGATGAGAATTCCTGATGCGCCGGCACAAAAGAAAATGGCTGGACCAGTCGGAGTGAGGCCCCTGCCACTGAGATGACCGGCGCAACTCCGGAGAGCAGGAAGAGCCTTGCTCCTCGGATTTGCGCCCAAGAGTTCCTCCGATCACAGCTGCTGCTGCTCGCGAATCGGCTGATATCGAGTTTCTTACGCGAGAAGTCCAGCGAGGCTGCGGTCAGGCCTGCGTGCTCTGTTAGGACACAGGGGATTGTTCTCCAGCACCGCGATTCCGGCAATCTCAAAGCCGGAGATACGCCCAATCACGGGCGCTGCCTTGTGCGCATCGGAGAAACACCCCGGGCTGTAACCTCAACTGCCACGATATGGGACGGATACCCTTCGATCAAGCGATTTCGCTTTTTCAAGCGCCGGAGGCATAGGTCTCAGTAAAAGCAACAAAGCCCGCGACAAAGCACGGCGATACGGGTTTGCATGAGCAGGAAGATCGCGCCCCCGTCCGAGGTTTGCCCATGCACAGGATCCCGACCGCACCTGCTCTCGTTGCCGTGCTTTTATCGGCGTCGGTTCTGCTCGCCCAATCCAACCCACAGCAATCTGCGTCAGCGCCCAAGACGCTGGGATCTCATGGGGCGGGGCGGCCACCCACCAAAATCAGCGTTCACCTCGTACCGCTGACGGCGCAGGAACAAGCGCAGCAAATGTTAAACCGATTTACCTTCGGCGCCCGTCCCGGTGACGTCGAACAGGTCATGGCGATGGGACCCGAGAAGTGGTTCGAGCAGCAACTGAATCCCCAATCGATCAAGGACACAGCCCTCGATAAGCGCCTGGTGGATTATCCGGTGCTAGCGATGCCGCCGGATCAGGTCGTACAGCTTTTCCCGGCGCAGTTTGTCACTCAGCAGGTCGCGCAAGGCAAAATCCCCTATCCGAAGGCTCCTGATCTTGCGGCCGCTTATCAGGTTGCCGTCTACCGTTACAACAAGAATCTCGAAGAGAAACGCGTCGATGCCGACGGTAAAGACACTCCTTCCGAGGCCGAGGCTGCGGAGAGCAAAAGAAAGGATCAGTCCACTGCGGCTCGGGTTGCCGGAGAACTCTTCGCCCTTGATCACGGTAAACGCATGGCAGCCTTGCTTGCGATGCCGGTCGAGGACCGGGCCGCTTTTACCAGCTATCTTGCGGGCGATCAGAAGAAAGTCCTGCTCACCGAGTTTACGCCCCGCGAGCGCGACCTCTTCTATGACATGGCCGGCGGTGGACCGCTGAGTCCGGGGTCGAGCTATCGCGTGCCGCAGGAATTGAGCGAAGCGAAAGTTTTGCGCATGATTCTTGGGCAGAGGCAGCTCCAGGAGGTCATGACAGACTTCTGGTTCAATCACTTCAATGTCTTTGCGCCGAAGGATTCCGATCAGTGGTACATCGCGGCCTACGAGCGCGACGCCATTCGCGCTCATGCTCTGGGCAAGTTCAGCGACCTGTTGCTGGCCACGGCGCAGAGCCCAGCCATGATGGTTTATCTCGACAATTTCGACAGCATCGGGCCGAACTCCGAGGCGAATGGTGGAAAGCGGAAAGATGGCAAGCGCAATGGCCGCGGGCTCAATGAGAACTACGCCCGCGAGGTCATGGAATTGCACACGGTGGGAGTCAATGGAGGCTACTCGCAGGCGGATGTAACTCATCTCGCGGCCGTCCTGACCGGCTGGAGCGTCGATAACCCGAACCTCGGAGGAAAGTTCGTCTTCGATCCGAAGAAGCATGAACCGGGATCGAAACAGTGGTTCGGAGAAACGCTTGCCGATGATGGCACCTCCGCCGGCGATTTTCAGCAGGGAGTCAGCGCATTGAAGCATCTGGCGGCACTCCCGCAGACAGCTCACTTCATCAGTTGGGAACTTGCGCAGCGATTTGTTGCCGACGATCCTCCTCCTGCGCTCGTCAACGCCATGACAAAGACCTATATGGAGACAGACGGAGACATCAAGGCAATTCTGTTGACCATGGTTCGCTCCGGCGAGTTCAACTCGAAACAGTATTTTCGCAACAAGGTCAAGACGCCGGAAGAATTTCTTGCGTCTGTCTTTCGTGCGACGGCAACCGATCCTGCCGATCCGGCCGCGCTGGTGCTGGCGGAGCGGCAGATGGGAATGCCCTTTTATGGGAAGCTGGAGCCGACAGGCTACTACATCACCGCGGAGCAGTGGATGAACACAACCGCGCTGATCGATCGGCTTAACTTCTCCCTGCAATTGGTAAGGAGTGGCGCTCAAACGCAACGGTTTGATGTGACTCGATTGCTGGCCTACGGCCTGATCGCATCACCTTCCATCCATATCCCTGGGACCTCGCCTAAGACTGGCGCGATCCATTCGGCCCGGTTCGAGGCCACATCGAGTACGCTGAACGATCCAGCGCCAGAGAGCCCGGCAGGCATGAACCTCGCACTAAACATTCTTGAGGACACGCTGATCGGCGGGCCGGTTTCCGCGAAGACGAATCTCCTGATTCAGCATCATCTTCAGGGACAGGGAGACACGTCTCCTGAGGAAACCCTTAATACGCTGACAGCGCTTGTGCTCGGCTCGCCGGAGTTTCAACTGCACTGAAACCATAGAGGCAAGCTATTCGGAAGCAACCAACAAGGAGGATCTTCAATGCTGACGACCAGGCGCGGATTCATGAAAGGCGGAGTATTGGCTCTGGTCGGAACCTCGGCCATTCCGAGCTTCCTGACTCGTGCCGTTATGGCCGAGGCCTCTACTGCCGCGGCCAACAATCGAAAGCTGGTCGTCATTTTTCAGCGCGGCGCCGCCGATGGCCTGAACATAGTTGTTCCTTACAAAGAACAGAACTACTACGCCATGCGGCCAACGCTGGCTATCAAGCCGAATCAGGTACTCGATCTCGATGGATTCTTCGGATTGCATCCGTCCTTGGCGGCGTTTCAACCGCTCTACAGGCAAGGTCATCTCGCCGTTGTCCATGCCACCGGATTGCCCGATTCGACCCGGTCGCATTTCGATGCGCAGGATTTTATGGAAAGCGGTACTCCCGGCCTGAAGGCCACACCTGACGGCTGGCTCAACCGGGTGCTCCAGGTGGAGGAGAACGGAAGCCGTTCCCCGTTTCGTGCCGTCGCCCTCGGCGGTCAGGTGCCGCGGACACTTGAGGGGTGTGTTCCGGCAATCGCTGTCGGCAATCTCCAGGACTTCGCGGTGGGCGGTCGCGGATCGTCCCCCTCGCCAATCAGCGATACCTTGGAACAGATGTACGCCGATAGCCTGGACGCCGTGCTTCACGGCACGGGGCAAGAGACCTTTGAAGCCGTCAGAATGCTGAAAGCTACGAATCCTGAAAAGTACAAGCCGGAGCACGGCGCCCAATACCCAGCCACCGCATTCGGGAACAGCATGAAACAAATTGCTCAACTGCTTAAAGCCAATCTTGGCGTCGAAGCGGCGTTTGCGGATATCGGCGACTGGGACACCCACCAAAATCAGGGCAACATCAATGGCCGGTTGGCGAATCGCCTGAGGGAGTTCTCAGACTCGATCGCGGCTTTCTGGCAGGACATGGGCGACGGTGCCGAACAGATCACACTCGTCACGATGTCCGAGTTTGGCAGAACAGCACGCCAGAATGGCACGGGTGGGACCGATCACGGGCACGGCAGTGTCATGTTCGTCCTTGGCGGCCATGTTAAGGGAGGCCGCGTCTACGGCAAATGGCCGGGCCTTGCGAACGAGCAGTTGAACGAAGGCCGCGACCTCGTCATCACTACCGATTACCGGCGCGTTGTTGGCGAAGCTGCCTACAAGACCCTGGGGGCAAAGAATCTCAATCGCGTGTTCCCAAATGCGCAGGTCAATCCGGGTGATTTTCTTAACCTTGTCTGAGGAAGTATGTCTTCATCTCACATCCTGTCGACCGGCCATAGCGGATTCTTGATGGGGTGCCCATACCCTCGATGAGGAGAAAGCAAGAATACCGATGGGAGCATCACAGAATAGCCGAACGGTCTGGATCGTCGACGATGAAGAGGTCATTGTCCGTACCCTGGCAACGATTCTGGAGTTTCACGGATTTCGGACAGAGGTGTTCTTGAATCCTCTGGATGCTCTCGAGCGGGCAAAGTATGTTGCCCCTGATCTGCTCATCACCGATGTAGCGATGCCACAAATGTCTGGCGTCGATCTGGCGGTGGCGATTACCGAGAGCCAGCCGCTCTGTAAGGTGCTTCTCTTTTCAGGCCAGGCCAGTACTGTCGATCTTTTTTCGAATGCTCGGAGAAGAAACCGGAATTTCACCCTGCTGGCAAAGCCTGTTCATCCCACCGATCTCCTGGCGGCTGTCGCGACTGAGTTCCGCCAAGAGCCGTGATCGGGCTTTCTGTTTCTGCGAGAAACCTGTCTGGCGTAAACCGCCACACCTCAAGAGACAATGGATCACGGTAGACGAAGACATTCCAACAACTTTGGTTGACACCACCCTTGAAGGTTCGGAACCGATCAAGATTACCGGGCATAGCATGGTATTGGTAATAACCTAGACCAGCCCTTCGTGGCTAGGCGCCGACCGTGTCCATGCAATCGTGCCTTCAGTCCTCCTCCGGAACTGCCCAAAACTCCCATATGGGAATGTGGCCCCAGGCAATAGAACAATCGCTCTTACGACTCGGGATGGTGTTGTGGTGGCGGCTCCTTGGCGCGTGCAGCCGGAGCCGGATGTGGCGCTGGCTTTGACTTTGCGGCTGCTGGGGCACTCTGCTTCGGTGCAGCGGGCTTCGCCGCAGTTGCCGGAGCAGCCGCTTTCGGCGCGGCTTTCAGTAAGCACACCATTCCAGTAGCAGCCGCGCGAACTTCGCCCGGGCCGAGGATGCGAGACCGATCGTCCGCAAACGCTCGCAGGCCCGGTTATAGTCTCAGCTCATCTCTCCCACCACACTCTTGCACGTTGCGGGATGGCGTAGGCAAAAAAGAGGATTCCGAGGGTATAGACGACACCCCCCGCGCTCGCCGATGCCATTCCACGCCATGTGATAGCTCGTGCTAGCGGTCCGATTGCGACTAGGCCTCTGACCGTGTGAATCTGTATCAGCTCCGTGCCCCATCCATTCGTTTTTTTCTGGCGAATGGGATGGCCCGCGTCCACACAATGCCAAACAGGATCCATCCCGGAGGCCCCCGCATCGAGACCAGGGTAAAACGGAGTATCGGCCCCCACAATCAGCAAGTAGATGGCCGAGTGCTCGAGAACCCGAAGCACAAGGTGCGCTCGAGTGCGCACCATTGAGTGATAGAGGGTGAGCACAAGTAGATCAGAACCGTGTCGTGGCATAAACGGCGCACCCAACAATGAGCCGGGCGTGCCCTGCACCGAGGCGATGATCAGGTAGGCGGCGCCGCAGACGGCGAGGGAAGCTCCAATGCCGTGCGTTATTGAGTTCGCAAGAATATCGCCCAGTCTCAGGACTGTCATTACAGAATGATCATATGGCTTCTAGCAACCGAACGTGGCTCCGCACAGGGAATTGAGTGCCTGGCCTCACCTCTCTTTGTCCGGTACTTGGAGCACCTGCAATGAGGAGAAACGCCATGCCCATCCCGCAGACGCCAAGCCATTGATGTTTTGCACATGCCGGTGAAGGATAAGCAGACAAGGAGCATCAATTCCAAGCGGAGGTACAGAGATGTCGTTCGTTTTTCCGCTAGGCCGGAGCGATTTAGAACGGAACGCCACACTGGCCGCATGCTCCTCTTACTCAATTGATTTCTACTTTTGAACGCCCATGGAGGTTTCAATGAGTGAAGTGCTTCACGTCGTAACGGATGGTTCAGCGATCGGCAACCCGGGACCTGGAGGATGGGCGGCTGTGCTGGCCCAGGGAAAGAAGAGATGGGAGATCTCAGGTGCGAAACACTGGACAACAGCCTCTGAAATGGAGCTCGTTGCCGCGGTCGAGGCGCTTCGAGGAATTCCGACCGGAACGAGAGTCGAACTTCGCTCGGACTGCCGGTATCTGATCGATGGAATGCGCTTCCATGTTCTTCGATGGAAAAGGCAAGAATGGAGGAACCGGCGTGGGGCGAAACTGCAGCACCAGGAATTATGGTCGGAATTGCTCCACCTGAACGAGCAGTTCCATGTCAGGTGGAAATGGATTCCCGGCCACAACCATCACCCGCGCCAAACCCGCGCCGATTCTCTCGCCTATCGAGAGGCCCGCACTCTCTGGTACGAGTTGAAAGTTGCTGCGTGATAGCTGCTGTGCGGGTGCGCCAGCTACCCTGCTTTGCTCTGAATCCGGAGAATGCGCTGCCCTGGCTGCCTCCAGGACAGGCCAGGATGGCGGTCATGCATGTCGTGTATCGATTGACGCCCTTGGCGGAAGGCCGACGTTCGAGCCGCTGTTCAAGGATCGGACCGATTCTCCCGGCGCTGCTCGGCAGGCATTGCTGAACCCTTGAACCGGCAAAACGCCACGCCAAACTGTGCGGCGTCTTGTCGCAGTTGTGACCGCCAGGCAGATGCCCGTGATCGGTGAAAATCGCAGTGAGATGTCCCGCGTATGCAGACGGCGATCTTGGAAAGATCAGGCAGGTCCGGGCCGGTAAGCCAAGGCGCAGCGTGTAAGATCGTGGGTCCATTGCGCTGGCTCCGACGAGAGAACGTATTCGAACGCCAGGCGTTCCAACGCTAGTGAGACACGCAGTCCATAATGACGGAGACTCGATTGTGGCTGTGCCAAGCACACCCCGCTTCGCCGGTCACTGGAAAACTACGGGGCGCAGGCCAAACATCCATGATGGAGGCGTAGACGCCTCATGTCGCACTATGCTTATGTGTCTTGTTATCCGGTCGATGTTTTCTCGCTCCAACCCTGATCCGATCAAATTCATTAAGCTCTCAAGAAGAGCAGGGAGGCAAAAATGAGCACGAAATCCCAAAAACCCAAGCCGGAGAAGAAGCTGGCCCTCTCACCGCCCGTTTCACTGCCTGCGACTTCGGAGCAGGCGCGAAACGAGGTCCGGCCGCCAGCCTACGGAACGAACTTCGAGGAAGCTGCCGGCAAGGTGGTGGCATACATCAACTGCTACAACCGGCCGGATGATTACCAGACGCTCGAAATTGGCTTTGCCGACGGCACGCTTTACTGTTTTGATCTGCTTCCGCGGATCCAGGTCAGGGCCCAGTATCAGAAGCAGATACGCGGCAACACCGAAGTAATCAAGGATTATGGAGTCGTGCGCGAGGAACCGGATGAGGACGAAGAGTGACCATCGCGGCACCTCCTCCACGCAGAAAGTGATCTGTCCATCTGAAAGCGGGATCCTGCCAACTGCCTGGGAGTCTGCGGGCAGGTTCAACCCTGGCCCATAAAGGGGCCCACTCGACAATCGGCCGGCCCGCGTCAGCTCCGCGCAAGCTTGCCCGCCTGAGCGCGGCGCTAAGACATGTTGTCCAAGAGGACTGAAGGTTTTACCGAGAGCGCGTGGGCCAACTTCACGATATTGACAATAGCTGCGTTTCTTTCACCACGCTCAATGCCGCCGACATAGTTCCGATGTAGCGCGGCCCGCTCTGCGAGTTCCTCCTGCGACCAATTCTTTTCTTCCCGCAATTGTCGGATTCGTTTCCCCAGGAGGACTTTGGGATCTTTGCTGTGCATTGATTCATCATCGGAACGATGCACACTATGCGTCTACACATGATGAGTGTGATTCTTGACCACCTCTTCCCAAAGAAATTCCGGCTAGACGCCTGAGCTAGCCTGGACGCATGCCTCCTATTGGCTGCGAGTGCCCTCATGGAGCATTCGCGGGTTCCCTGATTTCCCAATCGCCCAGATGACGACACGTCGCAATACTGGCGCCGGACCAAACAGAGGGCGAATCTCCCATAAGAATCAATGAATTCTGGGTGAATAGGCGATTTGGGCGATTGCTCATATTTTGCAAATATTCGCATATTATGAGTGTGACTTTGAAAGGGAGCGTGAATATACTAGCAAGTAAACGGCGTTGGCCATTTTTCGCGTTTCCCCCTGCATTTCTCGTAATACCGCTGGACTTGGGGTGTCATGAATTCGATTCTTCTCGTCGACGACGAGCTTATGCTCAGCACTGCGCTGAAAGAAACGCTCCAGCATTTTGGTTACCACGTGGAGCTCGCATTTACCGTGGAGTCTGCACAGGAACTCGCAGAAAAGACAGAGTTTGATGCGATTCTTGTGGACCTGAACCTGAAGTCCGAGAGCAGCGAACGCGCCTCGGAAGCCTATGGAACCGGACTGGTGCGCCAGCTTCGGGCAGCGCACGTCAATGTCCCCATTCTGATGTTCACGGTGCTCGAGAACGAATTCAATGAGATGGCTTGTCTCGATGCCGGAGCGGATGAGTACATTCTGAAGACCATCTCCGTTCCCCGTCTGCTCGCGCGCCTGCAGGCGAACATTCGCCGGCACGACCGGGACCTGGGCAAGAAACCCTCGACCGCACGGTGGATTGGGGTAGGTCAGTTCAAGCTGGACCGGGAGCAACGCATCTTTGCCGCCGGCGGCAAGGCAATCGAGCTGACTCATCGCGAGACCAAGATCATCGAGATACTGGCCCAGAATCCTGCGCGGATCGTTCCGGCTACGGAGCTGCTCGATACGGTATGGGGGAACGATCTGCGGAAATCTCCGTCCGCTCTCGAAGGCGTTCTACACCGGCTTCGCGAAAAGCTGAGAGGTGAGCAGGTTCAGGATCTGATCGAGAACGTCAGGGGCAAGGGTTACAGGCTCATGGGCCCGAGAGTCGCTCTTTCCTCGTAGGCCTGCCGTTAATCCGGTCACCTCGAATCGATCGGCGCCCACGCAAGCGGTGGGGCCGCTATACTCAGCGGCTCTTGCCAGGCCGGTCTGCGCCGATCATCGTGCTGTATCCCCCGGAAAATGCTCCGAAGCCGCCCCATCCGGCCAGGCTAGCTCGCCTGCCGCCCGATTCACGCTCGTCTGCTGGACTTCCCATACAAAATTCTGCACATCTTGACGCCGCCAGGCCCGGCTAGAAGATCCATAGGCCTCGCCTATCAAAAGACTCGCTGCAAGTCTTTCAGACCAAATGCGTCGCTGCAGGTTGCGCGACGCATTTTTCTTTTGCTCCCTCCTCTGATCGCACATGTCAGGGCTCGCGGCACAACTGACCCCGAAAGTCGTGGGGGTAGGCAAAGGAGGAATCCTTGGGTTCCCATCAGATTCAGAAGGCCGACAAGAACCGCAATACTGAGAACATTTTTCTCGATCAGTATGCGTGGCTGTTCGATTGGGCTCTCCGGATGAGCCGCGGCTCCCGGGAAGAGGCTGAAGATCTGGTTCAGGATCTCTACGTCCGGTTCGCACAGTCACCCACAACTGTAGACACTACCGACGTAGACCGTCTCCGCGGATACCTCTATAAGGCTCTCCGCAACCTCTCCATTTCAAAGGCCAGGAGCAGTGGGCGCGATGTCCTTTCAACCCTGCATGCGGTCGACTTCGATTCGATCGAATCTGCGTTATCTGGTGTGGACCGCAGCCGGCTGTTGCATGTTCGGAGCGATCTGGCCGGCATCTGCCAATACGCTTGCATCCGGCGCAAGACATCCCGGGCAGGCAGCGTTCTGATCCTGCGCTTCTTCCTTGGCTACTATCCAAGCGAAATCGTACGGCTCCTCAAGACCACGCGAGGCGCCGTCGCCAAGCTCACAGAGAATGCTCGGCTCGAGGCAAAAGCCTTTTTGACTCGTCCCGGATCGCTTCGTTTCCTGGGGCAGGATTCTAGCCCGGTCACCCCCTCGGCGCAGTATCTACCCGACGACCCAACGGCGCTCTTCGCGGAACTGCATCGGCGCATCTTTGCCGAAACCGAAGGGACTTGTGCGGAGCCGGGCGACCTTGAAAAGAGATACGCCGATCATCCCGCCCAGAAACTGACAACACAAGAGCTTGCACACCTGGTGAGTTGCAGCGCTTGTCTCGAAAGGGCAAATCTCTTGCTTCGTCTTCCTTCCCTTACAGAGCGATTTCCAGACGACCTCAATCGTCCTCGTGATGGCAATCCTCCTTCCTCCGCTTCCGGCGCCCAAGGCGGGATACTTCCGAGGTTGCGAAAAAAACTGCGCGACACCTATGAGCATCGTCCCAGGAAGTTGCAACTGGCCGTCAACGGCGAGATTCGCGGCGCACAACAGGTCACTTCGGCACACAGCGACTTCCAGATCAAACTGAAGGCACTCTCGCGGCCGAAATTCGTCGAGATCATAAGCGAACAGGGGCTGCGGCTCCTGTATCTCGATCTCGAGGAGGAAGGGGTTACCGACCTTACGGCCCAACGCGCCGAAACAGTGCTGAGCGACGAGCGCTCGCTTGCCATTGAAGTGAGCCTCAGCGGCGGCACACCCGTGGTGCATGTCTCCTACTACGACCCTGTGCTTGAGGAGCCAGACGAAGCATGGGATTCCGATCAGGAACTGCAACCACCTGCACAGGCAGTTCCGCCAGCTACTCCGGTGCGGACGCGCTTCGGCGAGCGGCTGCGAAAGCGGCTCACCCACTGGCTGTCGGCAAAGGACTGGCGATGGCCCGCTAGTGTAGCCGCTGCCTGCGCGGTGGCTGCTATCGCTCTGGTCAGCTTTGCAATCCTGAATCAGTCAAAAAAGCCCTCTCCAGGCTTGCCAGCCGCAGCCACGTTGCTGGCCCAGTCGGAACGCGTGGCGGAACTCGTGATACCGCCTCATGGAGCCGCGCGCCAGACGTTTTCACTCGAAGTGCGTTCCGACCAGGGCAAGCTGCTCGAAGCACGGAAGGTCGAGACACTCCGAAGCAGGATGCCTCGCCGAAGCGTAATCCGGCTCCTCGACAGCAAGAGAAAACTTCTGGCTGGGCGCTGGTCCGATAGCGGAGGCGAGGTGATTACCTACTCTGAACGTAGCGGCCTACAACATTCACCGGCGGACACGTCGCCCCAACTAGCCTTCGACAGCGCATGGGCGCACGTTCCCGAGGCTGCGGATTTTGACCGGATCAGCGGGGAAACAGGAAGACTG
>Ga0224530_1001710_pt1 | contig 11092 bp, 5 predicted proteins | sample CBST75metaG_FD_179873 | JGI IMG/M metagenome (GOLD analysis project Ga0224530, IMG submission 179873) | Peat soil microbial communities from Stordalen Mire, Sweden - C.B.S.T75 | ecosystem: Environmental > Terrestrial > Soil > Wetlands > Peat | place: Sweden: Norrbotten County, Stordalen Mire...
CTTCCAGAGAAGGTTTGTGCTCGTGAGAGACAAACGCAGGGCTATGAAGAGCCGTGTGAATCGAGAGATTCAAGCACGGTTCCGTGAGAGCCTCGGGGTGAAATTCCCCGGGGCGACTCGACAACCCTGCGGTGGGGCAGACAGAGAACAGGAACTTACGAACCAGGGCCTCGGGAACAGGAAACAGGATATCGCTCGGTTGAAGGGCGTGCCCACCCACCCTTCGACAGAAAAACGTCGAAGGATGGGGCACCCATTGGTGAATGTTGAGAGCGTGATACGGACTCCGCATTACACCATTTTATGAATGGTGCGCTACTTCGCCTCCCACGGACGGTTGGATAGAACTTCCATCTGAAGCGCGGCTTCTTTTTGCTCGTCCGATTCGCAAATGACCAACATGCTCAACGCACGACCATCCTTGACGGAAATGTCGAGCACACCGTCGTGCAGCTCGGGCGTGAAAGACTCACCCTGCCGCCAATGCGCTCCGGCAATTTCTCCCACCAGCACAACGGGACGCTGCCAACGCTTCGCTTCAGGAATTTGGATGCTTCCCTGCCCCATCGGCAGCAGCACCATGCGCTTCGCGGTGGAGAGAGGCTCGCCATCCGCAGCAATGGCAATCAGGTGCAGATCGCTCTTGAGCAGCAGCTTGTCACCGACCATCACGTCGCCGGACGACTCCACAATCTGCACGCCCTTGCCGGGCAAGCTCACGACAACGCCCGACAGCTTGGTCCCGAGCGAGAGCTTTACATCCACGCCATCCGCCATGGGCAGTGTAACGCTGAGCGCGCGTTCCTTGCCATAGTGAACAAGGACATCGATGGTACGCTCGTCCTGCGACGGAACGCGGAAGCGATGCACGGGCGCATCGGTCGGCAGCACCTTTGCGCCGTCAAGATGGAGCCGCGCAGCCAGCGCCTGATAAAAAGCGTGGGCGTAGGGCTGATAGCGCGGATCTCCGTGCAGTTCGATAGGATCGGCGCTGTAGATAACCTTACCCTTGCCGCGCTGGAACTCCGTGACAAGCGGGTTGCCATCGACTGTGTCAAGCAGCGACGCGGCGCCGACAAGGCGGAGAACCACTCCAGGCGCAGCCAGATACTCCGGCCATGCCTTGTCCTTCGGCTGCGTCTTCAGAGAGCTGCGCTGGCCGGCAATGCCCGGATAGCGCTCCGAGACAAACTCCACGCCGCATAGATCCTTGAGCCTTTGTGTGCGGGTCCGTTTGCGCTGCGCGTCGTAGCTGATGTCGCCGGAGAGATAGAGTTGCCCGCCTTCATCCACGAACCTGGTAAGCCGCTCCACGATGGCGTCGCTGGGGCAATAGGAAAGCGGATAAAAGATGGTTTTGACTTCTGCCGGGATGGACTCCAGGTACTCGTCACTCAAAGCGCCATAACAGATACGCTCATCGAGCAGCAGGCGTATGCCGTTCATGATGCCATCCAGCACCGGACGCCCCTGGCCACCTTTCCGGTTATCTCCGGCAATCAGGACCAGAACGTCGCTCTGTTCAAACTTCGGGCTCAATTGACGGAAGAGAAATCCCGTGTTGCGATAGACAGCCCGAACGTCGCGTGCGACCAACTCATTGGGATAATTGATGCCCCACTCGAAGGGAAGGTCGGAGGGGTATTTCCAGCACCAGTTTTGTATCTTGGATGCGCCGAGTGCAAAGCCATAGTGAGCGATGGCGAGGAAGAAGGCTTGCTCGTACTGTTCGCTGCGCGCGGCGATATATTCCTCGGGACAGGCCTGCCACGCGGGATGAGTCTTGACTCCGAATTCGCCAATGTTCAAGCCCTTTCCGCGCACACGCTGGTCCAGAAGCTTGCACGTCTGCGGGAACAGGTAATAGTCCACCTCCGGTATGTTGAAGTAACCGAAGTTAGCCAGTTCCAGTTTGCCCAAAGCTGAAAGCACATCGATGCCAGAGGTCGGCGTTGAATAAAACTCCGCCGTAACCGGGTGCTGACGGTCCTCTTCGCGGATGGAATCGTGCAGAGTATTCAGCCACCTGCGCACGATCTGGGTGCGGAATTCGTAGTCATCCAGAGTGCGCACGTCGCCCCATTGCTCGCTTCCGGAGCGAACAGTGAGCTTGCCGATGGGCGCTTCAGGCGGCGTGACAGTCCATACCTTGCGCAAAGCTTCGTCCGTTCCATACTTCTTACGGAGATACTCGTTATATAACTTCTGTAAGTCAGGCAAGTTAGGATCGTGTAACTCGAGATCGCCGTTGAGGTAATACATGATGCCAGCCGCATCCTTATAACGACGGGCAAAGGCCTTTACATAAGCCGCCTGATCCGCCAGATCCTTGTCGCTGACGGCGGTGTTGGAAAAGATCAACATGCCGGGGAAGAAAACGCCGCCTGCACGCTGCACATTCAAAAGCATGGCGTCGATCCACCGCCACCAGGTTTCCGTCGGGCGCTGTTGCGGGCCGCGCAACCCCATCAGATTTTCGTAAACATCAATGCATGAGTCCCGGCAGCCCTGCGCGTCGTCGAACCAGGTAAGCGGATTCTCGTCCTGACTGAGGAAGGTGTGCAGATAGTCGTCAGTTCCCTGCAAGAACAGGCTCTTGTCGTTTACCTGGAAGTAGTTCTGTTTGAATTCAAAGGGCAGGCCTTGGCTCAGGGTTTTCTGCTGCCACGCCACAAACCCGCTTTCGATCCGGTCAATCTCCGCGCCCGCGGCCATGAACCGGGCTTCGACGCGATAGCGATCCGACGCAAACGAAGCAGCCGTCCACTCACATTCGACGGGAACAGTTTCACCGGGAGCAAGTTCGAGCTGGCGCGATGCGTGAAACAATTCCTTGTCATCATCAACGCTCGTGATGCGCCACAGCACGTCCACCTTGGCGCGCTGCCTGCCGAAGTTGCTTGCCAGAACCCGCGCACGCACCGGCTCGCCACCGCGATAACACGCGAGTTCCGTTTCGCATCCATGCAGGAAGCACTTCCGCGTCAGCGCACGGCCAACGGTCTTCAGTGCCTGCTCGCCGAGCGGCTTTCCGGCGGCAAACAAATCTTCCGTATCCACGCCGAAAAACGCCCAACTACCACGGGCGTACATACCGCGCATGTGGTAAACGAGCGCGCCCGCAGCGCCGCGCTTGCGCCCCAGCGCATCCTGCGCTTCGAGCAGCGGAATCCAGCACGAGTGATTCATGCCCACGACGCAGGTTGCCGCATAGCCGCCGAAGGCACCCTTGATTTCGCCGGCGTCTCCGAGAATGGACTGGCCTTTGGCCGTGCGAATGGACGCGACGCGCTTGAGGCGGAAGTCAGCGTCGAACATGCCCAGTTGGCGCGGATCGACCTGTAGTTCGTCCAACGGAAATCCGAGCGCCGTGTTCAGGCGCACCTGCGGAGAGCGGCTTTCCAGGCGGAACTCCGCTCCCGTCACGACGCCGGTCGCATTCTTGAGTCCAAGGCTAATGCGCAGCTTGCGACAGGTGGGAATCAGCGCGGTCAGTGTCTCGACGTGATGCCAGTCTTCAGAACCGTGAATATGCGCAAGGATGATATTGGTTCCGTAAATATAGTCTCCGTGCTCGTCCACCTGCTGAATGCCGATAGTAGCATCGCCATCGGGCGCGGGCGTTACATCGGAGGCAGAAATCCATCCACTGAAATGGAACTGCTTTCCGTCGCCCTCGGCGGGAAAGTCGTAAGTCCAGTTCCCTTCCTGGCCGCGAAGCCCCGCGGGAATTTCAACTTTGGCCGCGCTCCGGTTGCCCAAACCCGGCAATGCCGCAGTAGATTTGCTGGTGTAGCCCGCCCCTATCGACTTCCAGCCGGAACCCGCAATTTCAGGCAGCAGGTTCGGCCCGCTCTCCCGGGAAACGGCCTTGTCGTACAGTTCCCACTGCCCAGACTGCTTGACGACGGGCGATTGGAAAGCATAGCCGCCTGTGCTGAGCAGGTCGCCGCCATCGGCCAGAAAGGCTTGGACAGCTTCCCAGGCGGGAAGCGGAAAACTTTCTCCATAAGGCAGGACCAAAAGGTCAAAGTGTGCGCGATTCAAGCGCGCCGCATCCGCCAGTTCCTCGGCCGTAAGAAATTCAACGGCGTAAAACTCCGCAAGAACGCGCGCAAGCTGCTCTGGATCGGAAGCTGCGCCACGGACGGGGATTCGATCCTTGAAGATGGCCGCGGCGGGCTTGGTGCGTGCCCCCTTCTTGAGTGTTGCTTCATGCGTCCAGGCCATCGCCTGCCACACATCGACAACGTCTTCAATACCGGCTGGCTTGTCGCCTTCCACAAAAGTCAGATCGGAAAACCACGCGGTTCCCTTGGCGCGGTAGATACCGACAACGACCTCAAACCATGTGGTGGTAGGAAGACAAGTGAAGGTCTGCGAAAAATGCCGCCACTCCGCCGAGCCGGAGAAGTTGCCGTAAAGCGGCTGAGGAACCTGCTTGCCGTCGACGGTGTAATCAGTGGGCCTGCCCTGGAACTCGTACTGCGTAGCGGTAAAGTAAGCGCCCGCCTTCTCTTCCTCGTTGACGACGGCCTCGGTCTTGACCCAGCCGCTGAGGGTATAGCTTTTGCCTGCCTCGGGAGCCAGGACAAAGAAACGCGCGTAGTCTCCCGAATCGGATTTCACCTGCACAACCGGGCGTCCGGCGTGGCGAACGGCTTTCACAACGCTGGCGCCCTTGGTGAACTGCCAGCCCCATGCGCCGGCTTCAAATCCGCCATCGTTGAGGAGTGTAATGTTTTTGCCGGCCAGAGCGGCGGAACGCTTGACGGCGTCCGGAATGCCGGAGGCAAAAGCGAACCCGCTGGAAAGCGCGACACCCATGGCGCCCATGCCTTGCAGAAATTCGCGCCGCGATGGACGGCCAATGATTGAATGAACATCCGATGAAATCGACATAGTTTTCACCAGCTCCTTGGTTAGAACAACGCTCACAGCATCAGTCCACTGTCGTTGCAGGAATTCGTAACACCGCACGATAGCGATCTCCGCGATACGAAGAACGGGCTGTCTCGATGGGTTCGCCGTCGACGCCCCTGAGCGTACGCTGAATGATGAGCAAACTCGATCGCGGAGAAATGTCGAGCAACTGAGCCTCCAGCCGGCCCGCGGCCCGCGCCTCCAGAATCTCGTCCGCCACACCAAGACGAACGCCGTAACGCTCGCGCAGTGTTAGATAGAGAGACTGGAGCGCGAAATCCAGATTTTGAATTCCGGGGAACCTGACTTGAGACAGGCAAACTTCCTCAAAAGCAACCGGCAGTCCATTAGCAAGGCGAAGACGGCTCAACCTGAAAATGGGCGTATCCGCCTTGACGCCAAGCTGGCTCGCTATCTCGTCGGTGGCGGCGATGGTCTCCGCTTTCAGAACCCGTGAACTGGGTTTCATGCCCAGCGCCTGCATCTCCGCCGTAAACCCCGACAGATGCGTGATGTCTTTTTCCACCTTGGGCTGGGCCACAAAGGTTCCCCGGCCCCTGTGCCGAGTGGCCATTCCCTGGCTTTTCAGCAACTGCAGTGCCTGCCTGGCGGTCATGCGGCTCACGCTGTAAACGCGGCTCAACTCCTCTTCGCTGGGAAGAAAATCGCCCGCGCTGAGCCGGCCGGAACGAATCATCCCCAACAACTGCGCCTGAATCTGCGCATACATCGGAGTGAAACTGCTCTTGTCCAGCGCTTCAAACGGCAGGGGCAAACCTGCCGACGCGGCCACGGTGACTGAAGTGTTTTGATCTTTCATAATTGGTTTCGACCTGTCTCCAACGAAGAAATAGATACGCCGACCATCTTAAAGGCTTGCGCGGCTAAGCACCACGATGGCCACCAGCAGGATGGCAATGCCGTAATACATCCAGACTTGTGCGCGCCGCGGCGCCTGCTTCCACTCGCCCAGGCCGATGCCAATGGCGTTGGCAAGCAGAAGGCCGGCAACCAGGCTGAGCGGCCAGCCGATGGACTTGCCCAGCGCCCCCAACTGCGGCGCGGCAGCCCCGTACACAAAGATACTTCCACCCCACAGCAGCGCCATTACCGTGGACAGCACATAGAGGCGCGAACTGCCGGCGACCCAGAATTTTCCGAAGTTGTTGTTTTTCAAAAAGAGATACAGGCAGAATCCAAGATTGGACAGCGCCCCCGCACCCAGCATGACGAACCAGATCAGGTTGTTGCTGGAGAATGCGCTCAGTCCCGCGGACTGCCCGTAGTCGGCTATCGGCTGCGCCAGTGCAAAACCGATGTTGAACACGCCAGACAGCACACCGGCCCCAATGGCAAGCAGCAGAGCGACGCCGAGCGGGCGTTCTTTCCCCACCAGGTCGCCGCGCTCGCTTTTACCCCCGGAATTCTTCTCGCGTATCAATCCGGCATTCCCGCAGAAGGCGATGCCCACAATGGCAACGGCAACACCCAATATGATCTTCAGGCCCGTGGGCTGAAGAAGCTGCTGTGGTGACAGCAGCATAATGGGCAACAGCGAGCCCAGCGCCGAACTGATGGCCAGCACCAGCGTATTGGCCAGGGAGATTCCGATGGCGCTCACGCTCTGCCCAAACATCAGCGATCCAAAGCCCCAGGCAAAGCCGGTCAACGCGGCAATGATCAACGCCTGCGCGGGCAAGTGGGCAATGAGCGCCCAGCTTTGCGGCGCCACGATGCTGATGATCACAGCCGGCATCACAAGGCAGGAAATGAAGATGAAGAGGCTCCAGACATGTTCCCAATCCCAGCGCCCCAGGAAGCGCATGGGAAGGGTAAAGGAGCCATTCATCAGGCCGGACAGTATCGCCAGCAGAACTCCCGCGGCAAGAATGCTAATCATTGATTCCTCCGTCCCGCTTCAGGAACGCCCGCTCCGGATATTCCGGCGACACCGTTCTCAAAACCCAGGACATTCATGATGTGCGCTACTAAAATCTCTAGTAGACTATACATTAGTACATGTGCGACTGGCAGATATTCACATTCAAATTATTAAGGATAGAAAGCACGAGGCTATACGAAGAATGTCGACGATTCAGGAACAGATGAAGGGCAAGCTGGTGGTTTCCTGTCAGGCAGATCCGGGTAACGCCCTGGAAAACACGGATGCGATCCGGCGGATGGCCCGGGCGGTTGTCGATGCTGGAGCCAAGGCTCTGCGCCTCAACAGTACGGAACACATTACGGCCATCCGGCAAGACACCGATGTGCCCATCATCGGAATTCAGAAACGCCACCAGAACGGAATGCTACGCATTACGCCCGATTTTGCTTCAGCCGAGGCCCTTGCGAAGGCGGGAACCAGCATTATCGCCCTCGATTGCACCACCCGCACCTGGAGCTTCGGCGAACCGTGGCGGCAATTGGTTGAGCGTATCCATGGGGAACTTCACCTCCCCGTCATGGCCGATTGCGCCACGCTGGAAGAAGCCGTTACCGCCGCTGAAGCGGGAGTGGATTTTGTCGGCACCACCCTGAACGGCTACACCGAGGACACGCTCGGCAACAACACCTTCAACTGGCCCCTGCTGCATAAACTGGCACGCCGCGTTCATATTCCCATCATTGCCGAAGGGCACATTTCCACGCCTGCCGAAGCCCGGCGCGCGCTTGACGAAGGCGCATGGTGCGTCGTGGTCGGCTCGGCCATCACGCGCCCCGGCGTCATTACGGAAAGGTTTCTGCACGCCGTCGAAGCGCCTGCCGACAACAGATATGCGCTCGGAGTCGATATCGGCGGAACGTCCATCAAGGCGGGCATCGTCAGCCGGCAGGGCAAGGTCAGCCTGACCACGCAGGTTCCCACCCAGGCCACGCTGGGCCGGGATGCAATTGCCGCCGGCCTCAGCAAGGCCGTCGAGCAGGTGCTTGCCCTGGCCAAGGCCAAGGGAATCGAACCGTGCGGACTGGGCATTGCCAGCGCCGGAGCGATGAACTCCAAGGACGGATCGGTTTTTGCCGCCACCGACAATCTGCCCGGCTGGGCCGGATTCAACCTCCGCGAGTTTGTCGAGAAGCGATTCCACCTGCCGACTTTTGTCGTCAACGACGCGCACGGCGCGGTCCTGGCCGAATTGCACTACGGGCTCGGCCGCAACCTGACAGACTTTGTCGCCATCACCATCGGCACCGGGATCGGAGGCGGCATTGTTTCAGGCGGCAAGCTGCTGGAGGGCCAGCACGGCTTCGCCGGCACCATCGGCCATCACGTCATTCGCATCGACGGCCGCCCCTGCAACTGCGGCCGCAAGGGATGCCTGGAAGCCTACGTTTCCACAGTCGCACTTTTGCGGGAGTATCACGAGCGCTCCGGCAAAGCTCCCGATCCGTCGATCGCCGATAACGCGATGGCACGGCAGATCAGCGAGCTTGCACTTGCCGGTGACGCTGCCGCACAGGGCGCGTATCAGGCGCTGGCCGGCTATCTTGCCGAAGGCTTGGCGAACATCTTCAACCTCCTCGATCCGCAGGCGGTGTTCCTCTCCGGCGGGCTTGTCGAAGGGCATCAGGAGTTCGTTGACGAAGTGCAAGAGCGCGTGAAGCAGCTTCTGCACTTCGGGCAAAAACGCGCGCCCCGCATCCAACTGGCCGCGCAGGGCCACTATGCCGGCGTTCAGGGAGCCGGAGCGCTGGTGTTCAGCAACCAGGGCCGGTAATCGCCATCATCTGCATGGCGCAAAATTGCAATGCCCTGACCGTATGATCGCGTATCTTGAGATTCGAGGTTTCCCACCCTTTCGCCAGAAAAAGGCGAAAGGATGGGGCACGGAAGGTGATATGCAAACACGCGGTCAGAAACCTGGCGCGGTTCCGGGATACAGCAACTCTGGAACCGCGCTACTGCGCCTTGCGGAAGCTGATGTTTTCTCCGTTCAGTTGGTACTCGGCTGAGCAGGCATCGCCGCCGCAGATCATCGCTTCTCCGGCATAAAGCTGACGGCGCGTGATAAGCCCCATCGTCCCGCAACGCGGGCACGCCATCACCGCCACATACGGATTCTGCTCCAGACCCAGCATGGCCTGATTTTCCAGCATGAAAACCGTTCCGGGGTCCATTCTGTCGGGGATCCATTCTTCCAGAAACTGCAAGTCGGTTGACATCGTGCCCTCCCTTGGGTTGATGCAACCGAGCCGCGCCAGTTCTTATCCGCCCGGCTCCGTTGTAGAACAACAGCAGGCTGCGAATGGCATTACAAAGGTTTAAGATGCCTCCGATCGCAACAGTGTTGCCGCAACGGCCAACAAAGTCAACCAGAATCGAAACAAATATACAGGGAGGGGCTCTTCGGTCCGGAATAAACCAGTTCCGCGTTACCGGGGCGCCGCTGTCGGTTCCTTGCCATGAGAACGGGCGTACTCGTCGATCTCCCGGTAGATTTCCTCATTGCGCCGGATCGACTCGACATACTCCCGCGTCTGGGTAAACGGAATGGTCTCCACAAACTCGTCGATGCCGCTGTACGTGCCAACGCTTTGCCAGTCCGCGACACGGCTATTGCCCGCGTTGTAGGCCGCCAGAGCGTACTCCTGCACGCCGCCGAAGTGGTCCAGGAGTTGGCGAAGATTTCTCGTTCCCAGCCGGATGTTGGTCTCAGGATCGAGTAGCTGAAAGGTCTGAAAATGCCGGTCGCCCTCTTCCCGCGCCAGTTCCTTGCCGACCGGAGGCAGCAACTGCATCAACCCGTATGCGTTGGCGTACGAGACGGCCGAGGGATTGAACTCCGACTCCTGGCGAATCAGCGAAACCACCAGATACGGATCGAGATTGTTCTTCGCCGACTCTGCCTTGATGGTCTCCCACCACGGCTCGGGAAACAGAATCCGCCAGTAGGCCAGCGGAATGAACTTGATCGGCGCGGAAGCCGCGGACGGCAGAGCACGCTTCAGCGCGCGCATGGCGCGGAAGGTTTCTCCATAGGAAGCGTAGATCTGCGCCTCGGCCAGTGCGCTCCACGAAGATGAATCGGGATCGGCGGAGATTTCCTTCGCAATGTAGTCGCTCAAACCGGCGTTGGCCAGCAGCCGCGCCTTGGCCAGATGCGGACTGCCGACGGGAAAATCTTCCACCAGACGGGGCGCAGGCAATGCCTGGAAGCGGTCCAGCCGCGGATCCTCCGCCGGTTGTGCATTGCCCAGCGCAGCGAGCCTTTGACGCGCCATCTGCGCATAGAAGAAGTGCGGATAAGCACGAACGATGGCGCGGTAGTTGGCCGCGGCCTGTGCCGGATTTTGATCCCGCGTCTCATGGAGCCGCCCACGCCAATAGAGCGCCGCCACAGCTTCCATGGAGGTGGGATAGAGCCGTATCTGCTCGTCGAACATGCGCGCGGCATCGTCCAGAAGCCCCTGCCGGTAGCTGAGCCAACCGGCCCGCCAGTGCGCGGCCGACGCGTTTTTGCTGCCCGGGAAGTGCGCGGCCAGATAGCCGTAATAGCTCACCGCCGTGGGATAGATGTGCTTCAGCATGTACATATTGCCGCTGGAGAACAGAGCCTCAGCCAGCCAGGGACTGGCGGGAAATCTCGTCTGCATCTCGGCAACGATGTGCTGCTGATCTTCCAGGCTGTCCCGGTTACGCGCCAATTCCATCAGGAGATAAAGCCGACGCGCGCCATTTTCATCGCTCGTATCGGGCAGCGCCTCGGCCTGGGCCGCGGTCAACTGCTTCAACTTCAGCTTGCAGGCAGCCTCAGCCACGGCAAAGCTGTTGCGCGTACCAGCATCCAGCCCCGGCACGCTGGCCAGGGCGTGATATTGCTCGGCGGCATCCCGGTAGTGCCCGCCGTTGTAGTAGGCATCGCCCAGGCTGCGCAGTTCGGGCTCCGTCAGCTCAGCGCCCATCTCCGTCAGCCGCGCCCGCGCAATCTGCGCTTCCTGGCTCAGCGGATGGCTCAGCAGCAGTTGCTTGAAGATGCGCACCGCTTCCTGCTCGCGGCCCAACGCCCGCGCCACCTGCCCCTGTGCAAGGCGGAAGCCGGAACGATCCTCGGCAGCAAGCCCCTGGGCCTGCTCCAGCACACGCTGCGCACCGGCGGCATCGTTCATGGCCAGCAAGACACTGGCTTCAAGTTCCGGCGCCTGCGCGTCGAAGATGCTGTCGGGATAGCGA
>Ga0224530_1001714_pt1 | contig 11078 bp, 11 predicted proteins | sample CBST75metaG_FD_179873 | JGI IMG/M metagenome (GOLD analysis project Ga0224530, IMG submission 179873) | Peat soil microbial communities from Stordalen Mire, Sweden - C.B.S.T75 | ecosystem: Environmental > Terrestrial > Soil > Wetlands > Peat | place: Sweden: Norrbotten County, Stordalen Mire...
TCATGGCTTGCGCTCCTCTGCCGCTTCTCGGCTTGTTGTGAGCGACACAAAAACATCTTCCAGACTGGGGCGAATCTCTTCCATGCGAGTTACAGAGATGTTATGGTCGGTCAGATAACTCTTGAGTTGCGGAAGTACGACGGCTGCATCCTTCACCACGAGATGCAGCGCGTTACCGAAGACCGCTGCATCCATGACGTCCGGCGCCGATTGCAGCGCTTCCACCGCCGCGCCCAGCGGATCGCACTCGACCAGGAGAATCTTGCCCTTCATCGAATCGCGCTTCAGCTCGGAGGGCGTTCCCAGCGCCACAATCTTTCCGCGAAAGATCAGCGCAAGACGGTTACAGTATTCGGCTTCTTCCATGTAATGCGTAGTTACAAAAACAGTAACTCCCGTCTCGGCCATCTGTTGAATCGAATCCCAAAACTGTCGCCGCGTGATGGGATCAACACCGGAGGTGGGCTCATCGAGAAAGATGACAGGCGGCCGGTGCAGCACAGCGCAACCCAGCGCTAGCCGCTGCTTCCACCCCCCGGGCAGCGTACCCGTGATCAGATTCTCCCGACCTTTGAGATTGGCCATGGAGAGCGCCCATTCAATCCGTTCTTTGAGTTGATTTGAGGGAACACTATAGAGTCCGGCAAACAATCTTATGTTCTCAATTACTTTCAGGTCGTTGTAGAGGGAAAACTTTTGCGACATATAACCAATGTTCTGTCGCACTAACTCAGGCTCGCGGCTTACATCGAATCCCGCGACCGAAGCGTGTCCCGAAGTGGGTTTGAGCAAGCCGCACAACATGCGGATCGTCGTTGACTTACCCGCGCCGTTCGGTCCCAGAAAGCCGAAGACCTCACCTTTGCGGACTTCGAGATTGATGCAGTCCACTGCGACAAAGTCCCCGAACCTCTTCACGAGGCTTTCGACAACGACCGAATTGCTGATCTCAGGCATGAGAAGCAGCTCCTGCGCCAACCGCATCGACAAACAAATCTTCAATGGACGGCTCAACCTGCTGAATAGCATCGAAGGCAACATTGGCGCGCTTGAGCCTGGCCTCAAACTCTGAAGTGCGGCGAGCCGCATCGTCCACCACCACATGAATTCCGTCGCCGGTGAGCATAAGACTCGAGATTCCCTTCGCGCCGTCAAGCTCACTGCGCAACAAGCGCGGTTCTGGCGCGGTAATCGACAACACGCCTTTTCCAAACCCCGCCTTGAGATTCTCCGGCGTATCACAGAACAGCACCTTGCCTTGATGAAGCAGAAGAACCCGATGGCATCGCTCGGCCTCGTCGAGATAAGCCGTCGAGGTGAGAATCGCCACGCCTTCCGCAGCCAGTTCGTAGAGAATCCGCCAGAAGTCGCGCCGCGAAACGGGATCGACACCGGTGGTCGGCTCATCAAGGAGGATCACTTTGGGCTTGTGAATGAGCGCGCACACCAGACCGAGTTTCTGCTTCATGCCGCCCGAAAGCTTGCCGGCCAGACGCGCGCGAAATTCACTCATGCCCGCGGCCTGCAATAGTTGCGTGGACCGCTCGGCGCGTTCGGCCCTTTTCACGCCAAACAGATCGGCATAGAAACGAATGTTTTCATCCACTGTGAGGTCTTCGTAAAGCCCGAAGCGCTGCGGCATATAACTGAGACCGTGCTTGGCGCCCTCCGGATCGCGCGTCACATCAAATCCCGCGACCCGAGCCTTGCCCGCATCCATCGGCATGATCCCCGCCAACATGCGCAGCGTGGTTGTCTTCCCTGCACCGTCGGGACCGACCAAGCCGAAGATCTCTCCCGCATGCACGTCGAAGCTCAGGCCATCGACCGCGCGCACGCCGGGAAAGCTCTTCGTCAATCCCTCGGCCAGAATCGCGGATTGGAGATCGTCCGTCATTGTTTGGCCGACGCCGCCGCGGACGGGCTCGCATTCTGCTTGCCAGAGGCCAGATCAACGTGAGCGTCGGCTGGCATACCCGGCTTCAATTCATGATTAGGATTGTCGATGTCGATCTTGATGCGGTAGACAAGCGTAACCCGCTCCTTGTAAGTTTGCACACTCTTGGGCGTAAACTCTGCATCCGGTGAGATGAACGAAATGCTCCCGTGGTATTGCTTGCCGGGATAGGTGTCCGTGGTGACAATTGCATCCTGACCCCAGTGAATGCGGCCCAAATCAGTCTCTGCGATGTAGGTGCGCAGCCAGATGTGGTCAAGGTCAGAGAGCGTAATCACCGGAGAGCCTGGCGACATTACCTCGCCCAACTCCACCTGGCGCACCGTCACCACGCCCGCGAAAGGAGCTCGTAAAACTGTATAGCTCAGATTCACTCGCGACAAACCCAGATCAGCGCCGGCTTGATTAAGATTGGCGCGCGCGATGGCTATGTCTTCCTTCCGGCTGCCCTCGACAGCTTCGTTGTATCGCTGTTGCGCAGCGTTGAAGAGCGCCTCGGCCCGTTTCAGCGCGGTCCCAGCCAGGTCGCGATCCTGTGCCGAAACCTCGTCTTTGGCAAAAAGCTTCTCGGCGCGCTCATTATCAATCTTCTTCTCGTTCAGATCAGCCTCGGCATCAAGCATGGTTTGCTGCGCCGCCTTCACTTCCTGATGCCGCGTCCCGGCCAGCGTGAGCGCAAGACTCGAATCGCGCACGCGCACAGCGGCCTCATCTATGCTCACCCGCTGTTTGTAGTCGGCGTCGTCAAGGCGAGCGAGCAGCGCGCCCTGCACCACTTGCTGACCCTCTTCAACGGGCAGCTCTACAATGCGCCCCGGCACCTTGAAGCCCACCAGGCTCTCATGCGCCTCAATGTTGCCGGAGAGCGTGAGTTGATTGACGGGCGCCGGCTTCCTGAACAGGCGCGGATAGTAGTAAACTCCTGCCGCAACAACCGCGGCCAGAAGAATCACAATTGGAATAACTCGCTTCATAACTTCAACCCTCGCATGTGCGGCTAACGATTTCAGTCCCGCCGTCAAGGCCGTTTATGGATTTCCCATGAACTCAAGAATGTTCTTCTCTGTATCGCCCATGGAGCGCGCCAGCGCAAACTTTGCGTCCACATGACTGGAGACGGCAAGAATGTAGTTCTCCTCGGCACGGGCTAACTCATCTTGAGCCGTAATCACCTCGACATTGTTGGCCGTTCCCTGTTGAAAACGATCCTGCGCCATTTCCAGCTCGCGCTGCGCCAACTCCTCGCCCTCTCTGGCCACGGCCACTTGCTCGTTCGCAGAGTCCAGATTCAGCAACGACGCGCGTAGGTCTTCTTCAATGCCGCGGCGCAGATCGGCAATCTGATCGTCGATGCGCTTCACGCGGCTGGCCAGCTCTTGTGCTTCGCCGCCGCGATCGCGGTCGAAAAGCGTGAAATCAATCTGGCCTTGAATCAGGCCTGTGGTTTGAACGCTGCCGATGCTGCGTCCGATTTCGCCGATGTTACCGTTGATGCTCAGCTTCGGATAAGAGCGCGCGTGATTGGCGCGCTGCTGCTCGACCAGGCCCTGACGCTGGCTTGCCAAGGAAAGATAGTCGGCGCGGCTGAGCAGAGCCGCCGGCGCAAGGGTTTCAATCTCAGGCTGATTCAAGGGCCGATAATTCAGCGACTCGGCGAGTTCCAATAGCGTCCCCGGACTCATGCCCAGATTGCGCGCCAACTCCAGCAGCGCCTGCTTGGTCTGGTTCTGTGCCACTAACAGCGCCTGCCGGTCGTTGGCCAGTTGCACCTGCGCGCGCAGCACGTCCACACCCGTTGCGGTTCCAGCGTCATGCTTGTCTTTGGCCAGCTTATACAGCGCGTTCGAATCAGTCACGCGCGATTGAGCAGCATCGGCGCGCGCCTCAGCCGATTGCGCGTTCAGATAAAGTGCCGCAACAGCGCGCACAATCAGATCACGCGCATCACGTTCATCCATCTTCCCTGCATCAAGTGCGCGCTCACTCGCCTTGAGCTCGCGATAACTTCCGAGATCGATCACATTCTGCTGCGCATATACGCGAAAATCGTAGTTGGAAAACGGCCCAACCACTTCCGGCATTCCAGGCAACGAAATCCCAAAAGCACGCAAATCACGGTTCTGCACATTGGCATAGGTCTGTGCGCTCACACGCGGAAGCAACGCGGCCGACAGGCGGCGCATACGCGTGCCTTCCGCTTCTTCAACCCTTGTGCCGGCGGCCAGCACGCTCAGATTGGCCTGAAGCGCTTTGTGGATTGCGTCCTGGAGCGTGAGCCGGTAGGACGCCGGTTGCTGCGCCACTGCCGTCATGCCCGCAGCCAGGCCAGCTATCCATATATAACCTGCAATGCAAAATCGCTGTTTCATGGTTTCTGCCCTTGACCGGAGACGCAGATCCCTCTCCAGAAGTGTTGAAAGCTGTCTTCAATCCAAACATCGAGCGCGGGCTTCTCATGCAGCGACCAAAACAGCACGGTTCCCATGAACGTCTGCAGCACCTGAATCGCCACCTGTTCCTTTTTCAAGCCAGGGTCAATCTCTCTGCGCTTCTGCCCAGCGGCCACAACCTCCGCGATCATCCTGCGGCCTTCTTGCATATTGTGTTTGACAATCTTGCGAACTGCCTCGCTCGCAAGAAATGAGGAGATCATCGCCCGAGCAAGATCGGGGCTGCGTCCCGGCTCTTCAGCGGCGCGATGGAACAGGTGGTGCAGCACAGAGTACGTTGTCTGTTCGGGGTCTTCGGCCAGCGCCAGGGCTTCTCGCACTTTGCCAAGCTGAATCTCGGCCATTACGCCCAGCACGTGATCTTTGCTCTCAAAATAGTTGAAAAAGGTTCCTTTGCCAACATCCGCGGCCTCCGTAATCTCTTCCACTCTAACGTTGGCGAATCCCCGCTCGGCAAAGAGTTGGAGCGCGCTCCGGAACAGCCGAAGGCGCGTCTCGGCAGCACGGCGCTGGCGGCGTCCCATGCCTTGCAGGTGAGGCAGATTCTCCAAGCCGAGCGCCGCAGGGAACGCTGGAGGCTGAATTGAAGTGCCGGTTTTCATCTCTTTCCTCCGTCATCGCTAAGCCCCGAGCAGACCGGTATCTGAACGTAGGGCATATATGACTATTGGTCATTTATAGAACCAAGAACATATCCTGTCAAGAGAAATGATTTTCGGAGCTTTTCATCCCCGCGTTGCGCCCCGAAGTGGCCCTGTCTGCGTCGTATGCCGCCAGACTCTCAGCATCAAGCAAGTTTTGCTCGATCCGTTCCCCTGACTGCCGTTGCGCTGGGTCGGCTCACGTCTTCGCGCAACAAACATTCGGCCATAGCAGACGCATTTCGTGCGGCCAGTGCCAATCTGCATTGCAAGCGAAGCGTATTGCCGATAAAATGAATCTGTGCCGCTTGCGTCCTGTCACTGCGCTATCTGGGTCCTGTTTCAGGGTTCCAGGTACGCGGTTCATCGGGAATGGAAGGAGCAATCAGCGCCCGTCGCCTCAAGGCCGCACGCAAGAGCCGCGCGCATTTGAGGTCTTGACGGCAAGAGGCAGCAAAAACGCGGAGAGGTGGCAGAGCCCGGTTGAATGCACCTGACTCGAAATCAGACATAGTCGCAAGGCTATCGGGAGTTCGAATCTCCCCCTCTCCGCCATATAAACAGTATTGAATCAGCGTAATACCGGAACATTAAGCAAGACGGGCTACCCGCAGCGGGTGGCCCATTCTTGCGTTGGTGGCTGTACCGGTGGCTGTTGCTCTCTACTGATGGCTGGTGGCTGTTTTGGTGGTGGTGGTTGGCGGCTGTTTTCCGGCGATCATTTCCACGGCGCTCTGGAGATGTCCCGGCGCCAAATGCGCATAGCGGGCAGTCATGTCTATTGTCTTGTGTCCCATGAGTTCCTGCGCGACCTTGAGTGACACGCCTGCCTGTATCAGCCTGCTGCAGAAGGTGTGGCGCAGGCAGTGCCATGTAAAGTCCTCCACTTCCGCCTCATCTATGGCGTCGTCAAACCAGTGCCGAAGCGCGTCCGGTCCGAACGGTTTACCGGCTCCCGTGATGAACACCTTGGGCGACCTTCCCGAAATCAACTTCTGTCGCTCGAAAGCGGCAACGGCAGTCGAGTTGAGCGGAATCATCCGCATTTCGCCATTCTTCGTCTTGAGCAGGTTAAGACGCCGTTCCTTCAGATCTACCTGGTTCCAATCCAAGCTAAACTGTTCCGACTTTCGCATCCCCGTGTGCAACGCAATCTCGATTTCATTGAGATATTGCTCAGGTTGCGTCATGGTCTTAATCACATTCCGTAACCGGTTCTCCTCGTCATCTGACAGGAACCTGATTCTGGCATTGTTCTCCTTCTTGGCCCCTATCAACCGCGCCGGGTTCCGCTCCGTCCAACCCATTCGGATGGCCTCGCGGTAGATCATCGATAGAGTCGCCCGATAGCGGTTGAACGTGGCCGGGCTTCGGCCTCGGCTGTCCAGGAACTTCGCGAGTTCCTGCTGGGTCAGCGAGGATGCCGGCCGATCACCGAACTCCGTCACGAGAATAGCTATCTTTGTTGGATCATCGTTCCCGCTAGCCTTGTGTTTGCCCGAATACGCCAAGGCGTTCTCGGCGAATTCCTTGAAGGTCAGTTCTCGCTCGCGAATGGGTCGCTCAATCTTCTTCCCCGCGATCGCAGCTGCCTTACGCTGGGTGTAGGCGGCAATCGCGTCACTCTTCCTGCCAATCTTCTCCCGCCTGCGTTTCCGTTCTGCGTCGTAGTAAATAATCCACCAGACCCCGCTCCCTGGCACTCGCTCCCAGACACCTCTCGTTTTCTCATCTCTCGCCATTTGCCTTTGCCTTTCTGACTTAAATCAGACATAGGTATTGTATTGCAATCAAACCACATCATGCAGTGGCTGTTTTTTACAGCCACCGCCACCGTATCACAATGGCGCGCGACAAAAGATCGGTCCCGTCCGCAACATGCACAAAGACGCTTTCTTACTTGTCACACAGACCTGTGACAGCCATCACAACAATCTCAGACCGCAGGTGTATGATTCATTAGCCGGAGGCAATATCCGGTAAATCGGCTGCCCGGAAGTCGCCAGGGCAAATAGGCTGAGCCCTCACCAACCGCCGAGGGACTAGATAAGAGAATCGCCAAAAGGCAATGGCCGGAAGCGATTCCGCCGGGAATCCAAGACCCGGCCACAAACACATACAAGACTAGAGCCGAAAGGCCGCCCTCGCGCTGGGGCCTGACCAGCGATCCCAATATCAGGAAATTGCGATGAGTAGGAATCAAGGTACATCCACGCCTGCTGTGACCGGCGTCGAAAAGATGCTTTATGACCGTAAAAGCGCCGCGTATGCGCTTTCAGTTTCGGTCCGGACTGTGGACTACGCGCTTGCGAAGCGCGAGTTCGAGACTCGCAAGATCGGGCGCAAAACGCTGATCACGGCGGCCAGCCTTAAGCGGTATGCCGCGAGCAACCACTTCGGCCCGGTTTACGCCGAACAGGAACGGAGAGCAGCATGAACGCCCTCCTCGAAGTACTGGACGGCGCTGATGAGATGGGTGGCAGGAACACTGCCACCCTCGATCTGGAGGAGTGGATGGACCCCTCCGAAGAGGAACTCCAAACACTCGAAGCGTTGCTCGACCATGCAGCGGAACAGGATCGGGTCGAGACTGAAATTCCCTGGAGTGAGTCCAACGACAACGAACGTCATGCGCACGGCGCAGCGCTGAGTATCGAGCAAGAGCCATGCGGCAAGGACACGGAACTGGTCGTGATTGGCATTGAGGCGAACCAAGGTGGTTTTGCGAACTTTTGGGACATCGGGCCAGAACCCCCTCCGCGGGCGGAGACCGCAGACACCCGATCCGGCGAGCCGGGTGAGCATGGAGAGGCGTTCAGCAAGACCCAGGCCAAAATGGAAAGATTTTCCAATTTGACCGATACGCTGAGAAAGATTGAAGCGAGGCACATCGACGCCGGACCGTTGGGCAAAGAGGCCATCGCTCAGTCACGGCTTGCGGTCGTGCAAGCCATCAACGAGTTTAGTCTCACTCGCTTCAACCTTGGCAAAGCCTTGGCTGCATATCGAGTGCATTTCAAAGCTAATCGCGGCTGGATGGCAGCGGCTGCATCAATTGCCGCAGCTATCGGCTGCGACGAACGAACCGTCAGAAACATCATCACCGACTATGAACGCGTAGCCAGTCTTCCGGAGACCGTAATCCATGCGGCACAAACGAAGGGCTTTGACCTGTCTCAGCGCAAGTACCGCCCAATAGTAGCCGCTATCGAATCCACAATAGGAGAGGACGGTGACGGCCGGGATGTGATTGATGCGGACGACGCAGACCGGATTGTATCGAATATCCTCGTCATGCCGGCGCCGGACAAGCGGGAACAGGTTCACGACGACCCATTCGTTCCATTGACCCGCGAGGAGAAGCAACGATTCTCGGTCCGAATGAAGATCAGAACCGCACTGACCAACATCGAGCCAGATCAAAGGTTGTCGGTACTCATAGCGGCACTTGAAGAGGAGATGTTTGCTGTCTGGGGCCAGAGATATCCGGTCACGGTAACGGTAACGCCCCGAGCGTCAGGATTGACTCTCGACGGGCGTAGGCGACGGGAGGAAGTGGCTTGATTGACACCAAGATCTCCTGGGAACACGCGACGTGGAATCCCTGGACAGGCTGCAAACGTATGAAATGGCGGGCGGGGCAGAGCATCGAACTCCGGGGATTGAGAATCTCTGTGGAAATCGCGTGGAATTCGCGCAACCAAATGCGCCGAAACCCGCATGAAACACGGCTACTGATCAGTGTGGCTTTGTCGCGACATACTAATTAGGTACAGAGTTTCCCTCACCGAAGAGTGGCAGACTCCTCTTCTCCGCTGGCGGTAAACGTAGGCCGGGCGGGGTTTCTGTACGGCGGGACCACATTTGATTCCCAAAGCAGCCGCGCATCATATAGCCGCCTGCTGGCAGCGGGTCAGCACAACGAAACAATACCAGCGCCAGGGTTTCAGCGCGACGTTGTAGTTGTAGTTTTCTAAAAGAATCTACGCGGATCGGCCCTTTGGGGCCGACCCGCTACCGGAAAGGCAAGTGCGGTCCAGCCGAGGTGGGGCTGATTGGATCGTTCTACTCTTGCCAGGAAGTTGAGTATGAACAGAAACTTCAACATCAACGGACTCCATTCAGCAGGGACTGACGCGGGCTTGGAGCCCGCTCGCGCCCAGGCATTCGTGCCTTTGGTAAACGGCGGTGGTCTTATAGAGTCCGTTACAGAGGAACAATCTATGCAGAACGGGGCAGAGGTAGAGAGCGCCGGCCGTACCGGCAAGGGCGGCCGCCCGCGTAAAAGCTACGACTTTCTCATCGGGACCGTCCACCACTTCCTGGTGATCGACCGCATCTTCCGCCGTGCCCAGAACGAGCCCTATGCGGCTACGACATGCACTCGGTGCGGCACACACACCGAGTGCCGTTTGCGCGATATCCTGAGTGGCCACACGAAGAGCTGCAAGTGCTTGCGGCCGGAGCAGTACCTCGCCAACGTAGGTGCCCAGGCCGACCAGCTCCCTGAGCAGAAAGTGGCCCAGATCTGGTCGATGCACTTCAGTGGCGCCGGCCGGCGGGCCATCGCCATTGAGCACAAGCTGGCCGTGATTGTGGTGGACTTCGCTCTCCGGCGCTACCAGCGCATTCTGGACGGGATCATTAACACCGGCCGCGCGTTGCTTATGGCGACGCGGGCAGTTACTCCGCAGGTGCGTGATTACCTCAGGAAGGCAGAGTACAGGTTCCAGAATGTGCTCCGGCGCGCCTCGGAAAGAGCAGTTGAGTCCGACAAGACTTGCAGGGCCTGGGAACGGATGATGCGGCGATACATGCGGGATCATGCGCAGGAGTGGCACACGCCGATTGGCCCTGACGATGAAGTGGAGTTCCTCAACGAGTAATCATGAGTTAGCGGAGACACAATGAAGACAGTCAACCTCACCATCGCAGGCACGTGCACCGGCGATTCCGGCCGCGGCGGCTGGGCCTTCGTCCTTCGGATGGGCGAGCACTCAATAGAACGCACTGACGGGTCTCCGCTGACGACTAAAGCCCAGATGGAACTGAACGCTGTCACAGAGGGCCTCAAGGCCCTCCGGGAGCGCTGTCAAGTCTATCTCTTCAGCGACAATCGGCGTCTGCTCGATGGCATCGACCACTGGCGCGAGGTGTGGCGGCGCACTCTGTTCACCCGAGTGAGCGAGCACTTGCCTTACACTCTCCCCGATGGCGACCTGTGGGAGAAGCTCGATGCGCTCGCTGATATGCATCAGATCTCGGGCCGGTGCATCGTCGGACAAGTTGGTTATCCGGATAAGGCGCGATGCGAAGAATTGGCTGAATCGCAAGCCAAGCTCAATGCAGGTGTTCCGTGCAAGCGCAGCCTTGCCAGCAAGGCTGCATAGTTAACGCTGGACATTCCTGCCGGATCGTCACATGTAATCGAGAACGTTCTGCCGACTGTGAGAAGCATACCCGGCGGTGGCTACTTGGTGGTTCTGAAATAACATATGGCAGAGGGAGAATCATGGTTATGAAGAGCCGCGACGACCGCTCGGAACTGCGGAAGATCCTCGACGATTCCATCAAATTCGATTGGGATGTTGAAATCGAACCAACCCAGCCGGTTCCTGCTCGTAAAGTTGTGGTTGGATGGCGCGAGAGGTTGCGCACTTCAAAGGCACCGTACCGCTCCCGTCTCTGAGCGCACAAGTCATCAATAATTGCTGTGGCTTACTTTCGGCCATACTGATAGCGCAGATATGCAGGAGTCAATAGCAAACGAGCGATCTGATCTCCCTAAATAGACCGCGGAACCGGCTCGAATGCGCCCCCAGTCCAATCTCTTCAATTCAGTATCTAGCCATTCACGATTCCGGAAGACACATTCTTTGTAGTAAGCGAAGGCCCCCGTGTGGGGCCTTTTTTCTGTGCGCCGTGCATGAATGGCAGCTTGGGGGTGCAAGTCCCCTACACATCCTGATGGAGGAGAAGTGTTAGCGAAGCGCAAGGGCGTCGTCGCGAGGCGGGGTCCAGAGGAAGCGT
>Ga0224530_1001717_pt1 | contig 11057 bp, 3 predicted proteins | sample CBST75metaG_FD_179873 | JGI IMG/M metagenome (GOLD analysis project Ga0224530, IMG submission 179873) | Peat soil microbial communities from Stordalen Mire, Sweden - C.B.S.T75 | ecosystem: Environmental > Terrestrial > Soil > Wetlands > Peat | place: Sweden: Norrbotten County, Stordalen Mire...
TATAGGGAAGCGCTCCCGCTTCTTTCAGGATCTATATACCATCACCGCATATGTCCTCTTCCCCTCCTGGCATAGCCTCATCAACACAATCGCTTCGGGCAAAGCTCCGCCCATTTAGAACTGCTGCCACGACTCATGCAACGACAGTCATTCTCGGCTCTTCTGACGTGAACCGTCCGCAGCAGATGGCGATGGATTCCAGCAACAACCTCTATATTGCGGACCAGGGCAATGGCCGCATCGTAAAGTATTCGACAACATCGTCAACAGTTATAGCAACGTACTTGGTTTCTGGGCCGTTTGCGGTAGCTCTGGACGCATCGGGCAATATCTGGGTAGGCTCGGGTGGAACTATTTCAAAAATTGCTGCCAATGCGACAGACGGGACATCGGCGACGAATCAAAACTTCACGGGCCTTACGAATGTCTGGGGAATTGCCTTCGACAGCAGCAACGACCTATGGGTATCTGACAATAACAAAAATGAGGTGTATGAGTACACTGGAACTTTGTATTCGACCAAAACCACAGTTCTCAGCGGCCTTTCTGGTCCCGGTCAAATCTTCTTCGATTCGTCGGCCAACCTCTATCTTGCTGAAGCCGGCATCAACTCAGTTTACAAGTTTCCACCTTCTGGAGGCTACCAAACAAGCACGGCCATCGCGTTGAGCAATAGTGTTCCGGGAGCCGAGGCCGTGGCGGAAGATGCCAGCGGAAACCTCTTTCTGACTGCCTTTCATAACGGCGATGCTGGCGCAGGTCTGGTGACTGAAATCAGTACGGCAACCGCCAGCTTTGCCAATCAAAATGTTGGTACCACTTCGTCGTCCATTTCCTTCAACTTTGACGTGCTTGCCGGAACTACGGTCGGCTCGTTCAAAGTGCTTGACCAAGGCATCCAGGGCCTCGAGTTCAATTACACAAGTTTGGGAACCACTTGCACCACGGGGACCTACGGAACTGCGACGGCTTGCTCCGTTCAGGCCACCTTCACGCCGGAGTATCCCGGCGTGCGGTTGGGCGCCGTGGAGGTGTTGGATGGCAGCGGCAATGTGCTGGCAACCGCCTACGTCAAAGGCATCGGATTGGCTCCGTTGGCGGCCTTCTCGCCGGGCACGGTGAGTGTGCCGACCATCACGGGTCTGAGCCCGGCCATGAGCGGACCGCGCCGGCCGGCGTTTGATGCGCAAGGCAATCTGTACGTGGTGGAGTTGGCCAACAATCGGCTGGACAAGATTGCACCCAACGGCGCAGCAACGGTAGTTCTCAGCTCTTCGACCCAAATTGCAGGCGCCGCGCTGAGTGAGCCGAATGCGGTTGCGCTGGATGGGGCGGGCAACCTTTATATTGCGGATGGCCTCAACTATCGCGTTGTGGAATTGAGCGCCGCGGGAGTTGCCAGCGTACTCGGCAATAACGGCCTCTCCGTTTCGCCCATCGGCATTGCAGTGGATGGCGGCGGCAATGTGTACGTTGCTGACAATAGGAACAGCCGCATTGTTGAGTATCCCTACGGCGGCTCTGCCAAACAAGTTTCCTTTTCCGGTGTGACGCTGAGCGGTCCGGTCGGCCTGGCCGTGGATGGTTCCAACAACATATTTGTGGCAGATAACGGCAACAATCGGGTGGTGAAGATCGCAAACGGCGTGGCCAGCGTGGTCAGCACGGGTTCTCTCACCCTGAACAATCCGCGCGCCATCGCTGTCGACAGCCCTGGCAATATCTATGTCTGCGATGTAGGCAACAATCGCATCGTTGAAATTCCTTCCGGAGGCGGCAATGCGGTGGCTCTTAGCACAGGAACCGCGGTCACGCTGAGTTCGCCCATCGGCGCGGCGGTCAGCGGCGCGGGCGATCTGTACATCATGGATTCCAGCAACAACCGCATCGTGGCGAGCAGCCAGGAGACTGCGCCTTCGCTCACCTTCGATACCACGGCGCAAGGTTATCAGAGCGCGGATAGTCCGCAAACAGTCACCTTGCTGAATCTGGGCAATGCGCCTCTGCTCATCGCCGTACCGGCGTCCGGATCGAATCCCATTATTCCTTCCGGCTTTGCAAGCGACGCGAGCACCACCTGCCCGGTGGTTTCCAGTTCCGGATCGGCAGCTTCCCTGGCGGCCAACAGTTCCTGCGCGCTGGGCATCGACTTCATTCCCTCGGTTGCGGGCAGCAACAGCGGCAGCGCGGTGCTGACCGACAACAGCCTCAACGCGGCCTCGGCGCAACAGTCGATCGCGCTGAGGGGCGCGGGAACCGCACCTGACGCCACCACGACGGCGCTCACGGTCTCGGCGGGCACCGTCCTTTCGGGCGGCACCGTGACGCTCACCGCAACCGTGACGGATAGCGCCCATGGCAGCGATACACCAACGGGCACAGTGACCTTTACCGACACAATGTCCAACACGCTGGGAAATTGCACTCTAAGCGCGGGCGCTTGCACAGCCTTTGCTGAAACGCTGCATGGAGCCGGGACGGACACCATCACAGCCTCTTATGGGGGCGCAAGGGGATTTTCCGCTAGCAGTGGCATGGGCGTGGTGGCGATCACTCTCAACTCGGCGGTGGGAACTACCGCGTCCTATCCGGTGCCAGTGACCATCGCAACCGCGGGCACAGTGGCCAGCATCAAGGTTGTGACCCAGGGCGCAACGGGGCTGGACTTTGCCGATGCGGGCAGCGATACCTGCGTCCTGCAGGCATATACCGTCAGCCAGACCTGCACGGTCAACGTGACCTTTGCCGCGAAGTATCCGGGGCCGCGCTATGGAGCGGTGCTGCTCGAAGATGCGTCCGGCAACCTGCTGGCAACGAGCTATCTCTATGGCGTGGGTCTGGCGCCGGAGGCGAACTTCTCGCCCGGTGTCGAGAGCACCGTTGTCAGCAGCGGAGATTCCTTGGGCAACCCGCAGGGCCTGGCGCTGGATGGAAACGGCAACCTCTACACAGCCGACATCGACAGCTATGCCGTCCTTATGACCACGCCAGGCGGCATAACAACGAAAGTGCTGGATATGTCCAGCGCCAGCTTCGGAAGCAGCGGATATGGCACACCGGAGGCCGTCGCCGTGGATGGCGCCGGCGCCCTCTACGTTGCAGACTCGAATAACAATCGGATTCTGAAGGAGTCGCCCAAGGGAAGCGGCTATGCGCAGACCGTGGTGGCGAGCGGATTGCACTCCCCCGGCGGAGTTGCGGCGGACCAGCACGGTAACGTCTACATTGCCAATTCCGTCGACAACCAGATCCTGAAAGAGACGCTTCAGGCCGACGGCAGTTATGTGCAGAGCGCAATTGTAGACTCGAATGTTTCGGTCCTTGGCCGGGCGCTGAGCACGCCCTTCAGTGTAGCCGTGGATGGCGGCGGTAACGTCTACATCGCGGATACGGTCAACAGCCGGATCATCAAGGAGAGCTATTCCGGTGGCAGTTATACGCCCAGCCTGGTTGCCGACAATCTCGATAGGCCAATTCAGGTGGTGGTGGATGGAAATGGCAACGTCTATTTTTCCAACTACGGTTGGAACAACATCTCGAAGGGCGGCGTCTTTAAGTCCATTCTGGCGGGGGGGAGCTATGGCGCGGCCACGCCCATTGCGGCGCTTCCGAATTCCGCGCACATCTTCGGCCTCGCCGTCGATGGCGGCGGCAGGGTTTACTTCTCCGATGTAACCCATCACAACGTGTTCGAGGAGGATTTTCAAACTCCGGCAACGGCTGCCTTCGGAGCCACGGTTGAATACGTATTGGATGGTCTGCACAGCCCGCTGCGTCTGCAATTGTACAATTTTGGCAACGAAACGCTGACCTTCGCCACTCCCAGCTCCGGCACCAATGGAGGTATCGCGGGCGGCGCAGGCAGCTTTACATTCGATTCCGGAACATCTTGCCCGGAGATTACCAGCAGCGGTTCGGCCACGGGTGGAACCGTCTCCAGCCTGGCGGCTAATTCGTCCTGCAATTATGAAATCGACTTTACTCCGCAGGCCATCGGCGCCATCAACGGAACACTGACGCTCACCGACAACAATCTCAATGTTGCTTCGACGGTGCAGACTGCTGCCCTGGCCGGCGCGGGAATCAGTCCGAATCTCACCCTGACGCCAGCCGCCGGAGCTCTTGCCAACGGCACAGTAGGCGCCAACTACAGCCAGGCATTTACGGCCAGCGCCGGAACGTCGCCGTATGGTTACACCGTCAGTTCCGGCAGCCTGCCCCCTGGGCTGACGCTGAACGCGGCAGGCGTCCTCGCCGGGACACCCACGGCGATTGGCAACTACAGCTTTACTGTCCATGCGATGGATCAAAACGCGGCAACGGGCAGTCAGACTTATTCGCTGACGATCGGTCAGGCAACGCCGACGGTTTCAGCGTCCGCCTGGCCCACGGCAAGCGCCATCACTTACGGACAGACGCTGGCTTCGTCTACGCTGAGCGGCGGAAGCGGCTCGGTAGCGGGCAGCTTTGGCTTCACCGCGCCGACCACCACGCCTCCAACCGGAACGAATCCGCAGTCGGTGACCTTCACGCCGAGCGACACGACCAACTACAGCATTGTTGTCGGTTCGACCAGCGTCACCGTCAACAAGGCGACGGCGACAGTTGCGCTTGGCAACCTGGCGCAGACTTACACTGGATCGCCACTCTCGGCCACGGCCACAACCACCCCTAGCGTTCTGATTGTGATCTTGACTTACAACGGCAACTCGACCGCGCCCACCGCGGCTGGAAGTTATGCAGTCGTTGCGACGATTGGCGACTCGAACTACTCAGGCACAGCCACCGGCACACTGATCATCGGTCAGGCCACACAGGCCATCACATTTGTGCAGCCTGCAACGCCGGTAACCTATGGAGTATCTCCCATTCTGCTGTCTGCCACGGGCGGTTCCTCGGATAGCCCCATAGCCTTCAGCATAGTTTCCGGCCCTGGATCAATTACGGGCCACACGCTGACCATCACCGGCGTGGGCACGGTGGTTGTTGCCGCAAATCAGGCTGGCGACGCCAACCACGCGCCAGCGGCGCAGGTGACGCGAAGCGTCGTCGTGGTCGCGGTCAACCTCAACTTCAGCGGTACAGGATTGGCGTTCGGTAGCCAGCCCTTGGGCTCCACGAGTTCAGCACAAACACTGATTATCACCAATCCAAGTGTGTCGCCTGTGACGGTCACCGGCATTATGGCAAGCGGCGATTTCAGCGCCACGAGTAACTGCCCAACCATCGCCGCGTTGGGCACCTGCAGCATCAACGTGACCTTCACGCCCACCGCGGCCGGTGCGCGCACGGGCACTTTGACCGTGGCCGATACACAGTCAAACAGCCTGCAGACGGTGTCGCTGACAGGCACCGGCACCGCGCCCGGCATTCAGGTCTCGCCAGCCTTGCTCAACTTTGGCAGCCAGGTGGTTACCACCACCAGCAGCGCCCAGACGATCACCATTCTGAACACCGGGACCGCCAGCCTGAACCTTTCCAACATCGTCACGACCGGCGATTTTGCCACAATCAGCAACTGCGCCACCATTCCGGCGGGCAGCTATTGCAGCCTTACCGTAACGTTCACGCCCACAGCGACGGGCGCGCGGGTGGGCACAGTCACATTCACCGACAACGCCGGCAGCGGCGATCAGAGCCAAAGCGTCAACCTATCTGGCATGGGCACAGTGGCCGGCGCCACGCTGACACCCAGCGCATTGACCTTCCCTGGCACGGTGGTTGGCGCCACCAGCTTCGTGTTGACGAGCACGCTCACCAACACGGGAACGGCTCCGTTGACCGGCATTTCCGTTTCGGCCGTGGGAGACTTCACGCAAACCAATGCGTGTCCAGCCGCTCTGGCTCCAGGAGCAGCTTGCGCGTTGAGCATCCAGTACGCTCCGACGGTGGCAGGATCGGAATCAGGCACCGTCACGGTCACCGACAGCCTGGGTACGCAGTCCGCCTCTCTGTCCGGTACCGGCCTTGCGCCGGGCGCCTCACTAAGTACGGCGCAGCTTGTGTTTGGCGGCCAGTTGGTAAACACCACTTCGCACGCGCAAACCGTGGTCTTCACCAACACGGGATCTGCTCCTGTCAACGTGGCTTCCGTTGTGCCGACCAGCAATTTCACCGACACCACCAACTGTTCCGGCTCGATCTCCGCAGGAGCCAGTTGCAGCATCAACATCATTTTCACGCCCACAACCGCGGGATCTCAGAGCGGTACGGTCACCGTCACCGACAGCGTGGGAACGCAAGTCTTCGCCGCGCAGGGTCAGGGCGTCAGCCCGGGGCTTGCGGTTACACCTTCCTTCGAGATCTTCGGTGCGCAAGTCGTTGGAACCCTCAGTCAGGCGCAGACGCTGACAGCAAGAAATACGGGCTCGGTACCACTCACCCTCAACCCGATCACGACATCGAGCAACTTCTCCGAATCCGACCAGTGTCCTGCCGTCCTGCAGCCAGGCGCCTCGTGCGCGATCAGCTTGAGCTTCTCGCCCGCAGCCACCGGCGTCATTTCCGGATCTCTGGTCGTCAGCGATGCCTCCGGGCTGGTTTCGACGCTGGTCACGAGCAGCGGACAAGGTACGCTGCCGGGCATTTCCGCGACACCCTCGACACTTTCCTTCGGCAGTTTGCCAGTGGAAACCACGAGCGATGCACAAACTGTGACCGTGTCGAATACCGGGACGGCGCCTTTACAGATAGGAGCGGTGAGCGGGACCGGCGACTTTGCAGAAACCGACACCTGCGCCTCAAAGACCATCGCAGTGGGGAGTTATTGCGTCATCAACATCACGATGACACCCAGCACCGTCGGGACCCGCACCGGAGCCATCCAGATCAACGACAATGCCGATGGTGCGCACCTGATTGCGCTCAGCGGCATGGGACAGGAAATGGGCGTCGGTATCTACCCGACCAGCCTGGCATTTGGCAGCCAGCCCTTCGTCTCCGCTGCACAAGCCTTGCTCACGGCAGGAACAGCACTGAGCGTTGCGATCACCAACACCGGCAATTTGCCCTTGCAACTTGGCGGACTCAGCACCCAGGGAGATTTCACTGAAACCAACAGCTGCGACACCACTGTCGCCGTGGGTGGAAGCTGCACGCTCACTGTCAACTTTGTGCCCACTGCGCTCGGCCATCGCACCGGAACGCTCACGATTACCGACAACGCCGGCGGAGGTACGCAGATGGTGTCTCTGCAAGGCGACGGCAGCCCAGTCGGATTGACCCTTTTGCCACCAATGCTCAGCTACGGCGTGCAGACCGTGGGCGTTAGCTCCCAACCGCAAGCAACCACGTTGACCAATAACACTGGCCAGTCCGTTGCAAACCTGCAGATAGTGGCTAGCGGAGAATACAGCGAAACCGACACCTGCGGCAACGCGCTGGCCAATGCCGCAAGCTGCACCTTGAACATAAAAACCACGCCGGTGACCACGGGCGCGATCACAGGCACCATCACGGTCTTCGGTACCCTCGGAGCCGGAGGCACCACGGAAGTCACAGCCGCCTTTTCCAAGGCCCACAGGGAGGCTACGGACAACTCCGGCAACTCCAGCTTGGGTGTTGTAGCTGTCACGGCCAGTGCGATTCCGCCGGGCATCAGCTTGTCGATTCCCGTTTTGAGTTTTTCCGTTACCTCGGTAGGCACGCCCAGCAGCGGTCAGACTCTCACGCTGCAGAACACCGGCACGACGCTTTCGCTGACCCATCTGCAGATTAGCGAGACCAACGCTCCAGAGTTTCCCTTCACCACCACCTGCCCGGCCACTCTGCCTGCGCAGTCCACCTGTACGATCACGGTCAACTTCACTCCGGCGAGCTATGGGTTGCGCGCCGGCACCATGAATATCACCGCCGATGGAGGCATAGCGGCCGCTCTTCCTGAGAGCGGAACTGCGATTGCATCTGTCAGCCAACTGGCCTTCGGCGCACCGCCGACTGTGGCCATTGCGCTGGGCGGCAATGCGGGCTCGCCGATCACGGTGCTGGAGAGAAACAGCAACGGAAACACCGCCGCTACGTCAACCGACGCGATTACGCTCACTGTCGCCGGTCCGGCCGGCTACTCCAGAACCTACACGGCAGCCGCCGTTGCAGGTGTGGCCACTTTCAACCTGAGCAGCAATGCCTTAACCACAGCGGGCGGCTATACCTACACAGCGGCCGTCCCGTCCAACGCGTCCATCAAGCCGGCAGTGGCTGTTGAAACGGTAAGCCAGGCGGCATCCGCGGTCAGCGTGACCGCCGGCAACAATCCATCGCTTCTGCAGAACTCTGTTACCTTTACGGCAACGGTCACTTCGACGGCAGGCACGCCAACCGGGACAGTGAACTTCCTGGACGGCACCACGCCGCTTGGTTCGAGTCTTCTGTCCGGGGGCGTGGCAACATTCGCTACGTCCTCCCTGGCTGCCGGTTCGCATAGCATTACTGCCACCTACATCGGAGATGCGAACTTCGTGGCTGCATCGAGTGGAACGCTCACCCAGGCTGTTATCGACTTCGCCGTCAGCGCTGCTTCCGCCGGCGGAGGCAGTGGCACATCCCAAACAGTCTTGCCCGGCGGCTCTGCGACCTACTCGCTGGGCATCCTGCCAAGCGCTGGCACAGGTTTGCCGGCGCCCGTTTCTTTCACCGTGAGCGGGATGCCGGAAGGAGCGACGGCAGTCGTTACACCCTCTTCCTGGACTCAGCTCAATGGCACTTCGTGGTCATTTCCGGCCAACACTCCGCTCAGTGCCATTGCGATGACTGTTCAATTACCGCAGGCCAAGGCGAGTCTGAATCCAAAAGACCTGCCCGGCCGCAAGTTGCCGTTCGCGCTGTGGGGGGTTCTTCTTCTGCCCTTTGCGGTCAAGATGCGCCGAACCGGAAAGCGGCTCAGCCGCCAGTTGTCACTGCTGTTGCTGCTGATTGCAGTCATCAGCGCAATAAGCGGCCTCAGCGGCTGCGGCTCTGCCAGCGGCTTCTTCGGCCAGCAACAGAAGACCTACACTGTGACAGTCACCGCAACTGCGGGTTCTCTGTCGCACTCCACCACTGTCACTCTCACAGTCGAGTAACAAGGAGAACTAGATGCGTATTTCCATTCGCGGAAGGGTGCTCCTTGTGGGCGCATGTATATTGGCCTCATCAACCGCTTGGGCACAACAGATCCAGAGCGGCGTAAAACAGACGCCAGTTTCCATTGACCTGGCTTTTACCTATGCTCCAGAGCTGGCCAAGCTCGCGCATGGATCGTGCTGTTTCTTGCTGCAGGGCGGTGGCGTGGATGCGGGCGTAACTTGGCGGAAAGGCTTTGGCCTCGCCGCCAGCCTTTCCAGTAGTCATGCCTCGGAAGTCACTTCGGACGTGGACGTAAACAAGATCTCTTACCTCGCCGGCCCACGCTACACCTATACCGCATGGGCAAAAACTGCTGGCCCTTCCACCAAGCCTCGCTATCAGATCTTCGGCCAGGGGCTTATCGGCGGCGTGCACGGCTTTGACGGCGTCTATCCCGCCAGTTCGTCCACCACGTCGAGCGCCAACGCTTTCGCACTCGAGGTGGGTGGCGGCCTGAACTACTACCTCGCAGAGAACCTGGGACTACGCCTGTTCGAGGTCAGCTATCTTCGCACCGCGCTGCCCAATGACGCCGCCAACGTTCAGAACGACCTGCGTCTAGCTTTTGGCTTTACGTATCACTACTCCCGGTGACCGTGGCCTGCTCAGCAACTTCGGCTGCCTTTTTCTCCAGGCAATGATGTCTCATTGCCTGTCGATGACGATGAACAGTTTATCGAAAACTGGAGAACTGCGTGTAAGCTCGTTTCATGAGTTTGCAGCAAGTTGCGGGGGCATTGGAGCGGATTCGCGGTTCCGGTATCTGGTGGATTCGTTATACCGACGCCTGGCAGCCTGTGGTGAAAGTCCTGATACTTGGGGGCAAAATCAGTGAAGTATCCACAGGACTCATTCGTAGAATTGAGTTATGGCGATGGGTACACGCAAAGGCCGTGAGCGGCAAGCGGATTTGTGGGTGGCGTATGCGGATATGGCTGTGGGGCCAGGTCATCCGTTCTATGTTCGTCTCAACGAAGTGCGTGACGGGGAGGGGCATTCGTGGAGAAGCTGTGCGCACGGTTCTATGCCGAGAAGATGGGGCGTCAGCCCAGGCCGCCCCAGCTTGTCGGCATAGAAGCGGGCGCATTGTTCCTCCACGAAGGCGTCAAAGCCCTCGCCGTCCAGCACCTCGTTGAGACGAACATAGAACGGATGGCCCGGACCAGTAGCCATATCAGCGTACGCCACCCACAAATCTTCTTGCCGCTCCCGACCCTTCCGCGTGCCCATCGCCATATCCCAATTTTATCGAAGATCGCTGTGGAAACTATGGCATCCTGCAGGTTCGAGAATCGATACTTTCACCACGGGCTGCTAGGGGAAACAACATTGGGAGAAATGCGGACGGCGTAGCGATGTGATCGCTCTGCTAGTGTCGCGTTGCAGTTAAATAGCGGATTTTCGATTGAAGGATGGCTTTACTGCAGTCGAATTGCGGACAATGACGTCCTCGCTGCGCATAAATCCCGGACAAACCGTCATCTCCCGAAACCGATCCTAGGGCCACGTTTTCGGTTTCGAATGAGAGAGGTAGAGGCAGCAGGGCGTCCGACACGGACTCCCATTATTGCCACTCTTGCACTTAAAGCGCGGACAAACTTCAGGCTCAACTTTGTCCGCGGTTTAAGCGCAAATTTCCGCGATTTGAGTGCAGTGGCTTTGCAGTTGAATTGCAGAAAAGTGTTGAAATATATAGCCACGAAATCCGCGATTTTAGTGCCACGCGACAGCATGATGAGCGGCAAGGCGCGTTTCCGCGTCGTGCTGACCACCGGCGCGTAACGTAAGTTAATTTGAGCGAGAGAAATGAAAGGGGCGGGCCGGAAGACCCCTCTGTGCCAACATCAGTGAGACAAGTAGCCCCTCAACAATTACTGTAGGGCGGGGAAAGAAATCTCACCTTGATAAGCATGAGCAAGACCAGCACTTCTTCCGCTGCGTTGGCAGCTTCGGAG
>Ga0224530_1001719_pt1 | contig 11055 bp, 6 predicted proteins | sample CBST75metaG_FD_179873 | JGI IMG/M metagenome (GOLD analysis project Ga0224530, IMG submission 179873) | Peat soil microbial communities from Stordalen Mire, Sweden - C.B.S.T75 | ecosystem: Environmental > Terrestrial > Soil > Wetlands > Peat | place: Sweden: Norrbotten County, Stordalen Mire...
CAGGTTTATAGCCGTGAGACATTTGCACATCGTCGCGCACAAAGGGCAACTCGACCGCCCAATCGTGCGGCAGGTTGAGCTTTCTCCATTTCGAATCGTCGAATCCGGCTGTGGCAAAGGCGAACTCGCCGGTTTTGGCAAAATCTCCCTGCCCCATCCCAAAGCCCAGGTCATGCGCGGGATCGGTGCCGTGGCCAAATTGAAATTTCCAGCCAAAATCGAAGAGCAGTTGCTCGCGGGGCGCAACTGCAGCCATAGCCTCGGCCGATGCAACCCCTGGATAACTTGTCAGAAGAGCAGCCGTGCGCCCCCAGGCAGAGCGGGCCACCAGTGACGATGCGGAAAGCGCCGCTCCGGAAATGAGCAGATTGCGACGTGAAATGCGAGCCATAGCGATCCTCTTGCACATGAAGTCTTGCCGAAGAGCGTGTCACAACGCACGACGACAACAAGCCCGAACTATAAATCAGCCAGCTTCGGAAAGTAAACGATTTCAGTCACCTTTGAATGAATCGTGCAGCGCCGCTTGCCAGTCGCTTGCCCCCAACCAGTCCCCGCGGCCTGATTGTGTTAAATTCAAGAAGATAGACCACCCTGCGGAGAGATGGCCGAGTGGCTTAAGGCGCACGCTTGGAAAGCGTGTGTACTTTAACGAGTACCCTGGGTTCGAATCCCAGTCTCTCCGCCATTAGCAATTCTTATCCACCTATAGAATCAGTAGTTTACCTAGACAAACCAAGCAGAGTGAATAAGATATTCAAAATTCGCATCCTGCCGTTTCTGCTCGTTTCGTCCGCCCTATAACGCTCATATATTCCATAGTTGCCGTATCATGGCGATTTTGTCGTACCACGGAATTTTGGGATCACAAATACCAAGAGCCCCACCCGTCTCCGAGCGGGGTTCTTTATGCTCTCCGCGTTGTGTGTCCCTACTAAAGCTTCCGGTGCGACCGATACTTCGACAGCCGCTCTATTTCCGCATCGAAAAGGCTGCGGTGATCCGCAATGCCTACGACACGACTCCCGTGGCTCGATGACCACTTACAAGCGAACGAAGGAGATATCAGCCATTCGTTGCAGGCATGCGCGTTCATACTGATTGTATGCAAATTCGCAAAGCTGCCCTCGTCTCTCTCGTCATTTTTCTGGCCCGCAACACATTGGGCTCGCAGCAGCCGCCCTCCATCGCGAACGATCCCGCACCGGATGCAAAGGTTTCCGCGCAGAATGTGAAGATTGTTTTGTCTTCGCATGACAGCAGGTTGACGGGCCTCTTCCTTCTGGCTTCCGGAGCCCAGCGGCACGGAATGGTGATCCTGCTGCACGGCTTTCCTGGATACGAGCAGAACATGGACCTGGCACAGGCATTGCGCCGCGACGGATGGAATGTGCTGGCCATGCATTATCGCGGCACCTGGGGCGCGGAGGGGACCTTCAGCTTCACGCATTGCATGGAGGACGCCGGCGCCATGGTCGCGTATGTGACGGATCCGGCTAACGCAACCAGATTCCACGTCGATACGCGGCGCATTGTCGTTGTCGGGCACAGCATGGGCGGATTCATGGCTGCAGCCACGATGGCGCACCATGCGGAGATCGTAGCAGGCGTCGTAATGACCGAAGGCAGCCCGGTACACGACGGGGTCAGTTTTTATGGTGCGCTCTCCGACCCGGTTGACTACGTTCCTCTTGCCGGCACATCGCCGGCCGCGCTCAAGCAGGAGGCAAAGGCCAACGCGGCAGCCTGGGCATTCCCGGCGCTCGCCGCGACGATTGCTCCGCGTCCGGTCCTGGTGCTCTCCACCAACGATGGCCTGCGCGCCTCAAACGAAACTCTTGCTGCCGCGCTGACTCATGCAGGTTCGCCGGTGAGTTACATCCACATGGACACCGACCACGTTTTCAGTGACCACCGCATTGCGCTGGAGAGTACGGTGATCGAATGGCTAGACAAGACCGTCCGAAGATAATTAGAGGGCGGCAAACAACTGTTTATCAGGTGGCTGCACTGGTAAAGAGATGCAGTTGGAATTGGGATGCTTCAATGGGGAGGTTCGGCCAAATCCAGCCATAGATCCATGTCCCGAGCAGCGCCCTCAGATCCCACACTCATCACGACAACGCCATTTCCGACGATTCTTGGAACAATGCATCCTATAATCTGGCAATGACGAACTGGAAGACGAAGCTGATTCATCCCGGTGTTCGAGCCCCGCAAGGATTTCGGTCGTTGGCAGATCCGACCTGGCGGGGCTCTACCGTTCTTTTCCCCAACGCATCTTCCGCCAACGACAACTGGGACCAATATGAAGCCGGCTATACGTATGGTCTTTACGGGACACCGACGACGCTCGAATTGGCTAGCCGAATCTGCGAATTGGAGAATGGGCACCATACGATCATTACCCCTGGAGGCCAGAGCGCGATCGCATTGGTCAACATCGGATTGTGCGCTTCAACATCGGACTGGAAGACCGTGAGGACCTGCTTGAGGATCTGGAGCAGGCGTTGCGGTCCGCGATACATCGCACTTAACCGTTCATCCCTATTGCGAGCCAATCAATGCGTATAAAGATTGCCACTGTTGGAGAAACGGCCCTGCGGACCGAAGCACGTCCGCTTACTGCCGAGGAGATTCACAGCACGACAATCCGTGAGTTGATCGAGCATATGCGTGAGACCCTGTCCGACGCGCTCGGCGTCGGTCTTGCGGCGCCGCAAATTGGCCTGCCGCTCCAGTTAGCCATCATTGAGGACAAGGCCGAATATCACAGCGGCCTTTCAGAAGCAGAGCTTGCCAAACGCGAGCGACGCCCAGTTCCCTTTCATGTCGTGATCAATCCGAAAATTCAGCACTTGTCTCCGCCAACTCTGGCCTTCTTCGAAGGGTGCCTGAGCCTGCCGGGATTCACCGCCATCGTCCCGCGAGCCCACCGGGTATTGGTCGAATGTCTGAACCATGACGGAAACCCGGTGCGCATCGAAGCTGAGGGATGGTACGCGCGTATTCTGCAGCACGAGATCGATCACCTGAACGGGACGCTCTATATTGATCGGATGTGGAGCCGGAGCTTCTCGTCCCTTGACCATTACAATCGCCACTGGAAGACGAAGCCGATCGAGGAACTGAGGTTGGAGTTCACTGGACCCGATAAGAACAAGGCGCCGGGAGAATGACCTGCGGCAACATCACGATGCTCAGGCGCTCGCTGCATCCTCCGCAACCGGACAACAAAGAGCGGCAGCGAAGGCATGCTCAAGATCGGCGATGATGTCTTCAGCAGCCTCGAGTCCGACCGAGAGACGGATCAGGCCGTCCGAAATGCCGAGCCTGCGGCGAAGTTCAGGGTCGAGGTCCGCGTGAGTGGTGGACGATGGATGAGTGATGAGCGTTTCAAGGCCTCCCAGGCTTTCAGCGCGCGAGCACAGCCGCACACTATTCAGTGCCCGGATTGCCGCCTCCGCTCCGGCTTTCAGTTCGAATGCGATCATTGCTCCGGGAGCGCCCTGCTGTTTTTGGGCAAGACCCTTTTGCGGAAACGAGTCGAGTCCGGGATAGTAGACATGCTCGACCGCCGGGTGATTCTCGAGCCATCGTGCGACAGCCGCTGCGCCATCGCAATGAAGTTTGAGACGCGCCGGCAGTGTCTTGATGCCTTGAAGGGTCAGCCAAGCTTCGAACGGAGCCTGCGTCGTACCGATCGTCTTCCGGATTAAGCGGAAGCGTTCCAAAAGCCGTTCATCGCGAGTGGCCAGCGATCCGCCTACTGTTGCGTTGTGGCCATCGATATATTTGGTTGTCGAAAGCACGGATATATCGGCGCCCAACTCCAGAGGCTTCTGGAGGATCGGCGTGAGAAAGGTATTGTCGACTGCAAGCAGAATCGAATATCTCTTTGCGATCTGAGACACCGCCTCGATGTCTGTCAGTTTCAGTGTGGGATTTCCAGGAGTCTCGATGAAAACGATGCGAGTCGATGGAGTAATTGCAGCTTCGACATTGGCCGGATCGGAACTGTCGACGAACGTCGCGGTAATACCCAGGTCTTCCAAGACCTCTCGGAACAGGCGCATGGTTCCGCCGTATACGACGTCAGAGATCACAGCATGATCGCCGGATTTTAGCACCGACAAGAAAAGAGTAGTGACCGCGGCCATGCCGGTGCGGAAACAAACCGCCGGAGGAGTTCCCTCAAGCGCGCCAATCACCTTTTCGAGTGCATCCACGGTTGGATTGGACACGCGGGAATAACTGAATCCGTTGTCGACTCCTACGGCATCGTGAACAAAAGTGCTGGTTTGAAACAGTGGAAACAGGATCGAGCTAGCGTGCGAATCCAGCGATCGTCCGCCGTGAATTGCGATAGTGGAACTGTTCAGATTTTGTGAACTCAAGATGATCTCCATTGCAGTTGGCAAAAAAGCGTCCATAAACAACTACGCCGCCGGGAGTGACCCCAGGCGGCTGCCAGCTCGGAGATGCCTATAAACTCAGACTCTCGAAGCTGGCCTGCGACCGCCTGGGGTACGCATGGCCATAAGCATTCGAGGAGTAAGAATTATCGTCATTTGGAATATTCAGCCTTGGTAGAACAAATTCAGTGTAACATTGCAAGCCAAACCCGACCGCTGTCGATACCCGCTTACACAGATTGGTTCGTCGCAGCGCCCCGTCCGACCGGCAATCCGTATGCGGTACGTTCAGTTATTGAACGCCTGCAGAACGTCTGAAACAAGATCGTCAATGTGTTCCAGCCCCACACTGAGACGGATCAGACCGTCTGTGATTCCGCGTGGCTCACGAATCTCGCGGGGAATGCTTGCATGCGTCATGGTGGCTGGGTGGCAGCATAATGACTCTACACCACCAAGGCTCTCCGCCAGCGAGAACACACACAGTCCGGTGCAGAATCGCCTGGCAGCATCGAGGCCTCCTTCCAACTCCAGGCTGAGCATTCCTCCGAAATCCTTCATCTGGCGCTTGGCGAGATCATGGCCCGGATGAGAGGGCAAGCCGGGGTAGAGCACTCTCCGAACTCCGGGAACATCTTGGAGGATGCGTGCCAGATGACGGGCATTTTCACAATGCCTCTCGACGCGCAGGGCAAGAGTCTTGATACCTCGCTGCACCAGGTAGCAATCGAAAGGGCCGGGAACCGCGCCCCGCGCATTCTGCAGGAAGCGGATGCGCTCAAGCTGATCAGCGGTTCGTGCGATGACGGCGCCCCCGATCACATCGGAATGACCTCCGAGGTATTTCGTTGTGCTATGCACCACATAGTCGGCACCGAATTCAATGGGCCGCTGGAGGCTCGGCGTCGCAAACGTGTTGTCGACGACCGTTAGCAGTCCACAACCGGAAGCCACTGTGCTGAGGCCTCGTATGTCCACAATATCAAGCAGAGGATTGGTCGGACTTTCCAGCCAGAGCAGGCGTGGCTTTTTGAGAGCATGAATGGCCCCCTCAAACGCGTCGGGTTCGCCCGATTCCGCAAATGCCACTTCGATGCCTTGAGGGCGGAACACCTTGTCCAAAAGACGGAAAGTGCCGCCATAAAGATCATGCGATGCTACTACACCGTCACCCGGTTGCAGCGTGTCCAGAATGGCCGAACAGGCTGCTAGACCGGAGGAAAAAGCGGCACATGCCTCTCCACCTTCCAATGACGCAAGGCAGGCTTCAAGGTTTGCGCGCGTGGGATTGTTACTGCGCGCGTAATCATAGCCGCGCGTCTCGCCCGGTGCGATCTGGGTGTAGGTCGAGCTCAGATAAAGCGGCGGAATGGTAGCCCCGGTCGACAAATCCGGATCCTGCCCAATATGAATTGCTCGCGTCTCAAATCTCATGATCTACCTCGGTGACTCAGATCTTGCTTTGCCCGTCTGTTCGTAAAACTGCATCAAATCTGCCCTGGTGATCAATCCGGCGAGCCGTCCTTCTTTGAGCACGACCACCGCCTGATTGCCGGCCAGCAGAAGACGATAGATTTCCTGAAGCAGGACGGTGACCTCCACCTCGGACATGGGCCGCGCCATCACCTGGCGCACGGTTGCGCTCCTCGAATCGAGACCGCTGTGCAGCGCATGGACGATCGTAATTTCCTGGACGGCACCGATGATCTTTCCGTTCTCGATAACCGGCATCTGCGAGATTCCTAGCTTGCGAAATGTGTCCGCTGCCTGTTGCAACGAATTATCCGGCAAAAGGCTAACCAGCTTTCCTTCGCGTCCAAGAGCCAGCAAGAGATCTCCCGCCGTGGTCTGTTCCGGCGCCACTTCCAGGTACCCGTTGTGCGCCATCCACGCATCGTCGTACATCTTGCTCAAATAGTTCCGGCCTGTGTCGGGGCAAAGTACGACGATCAGGTCTTCGGGTTTGCAGCGCTGGGCATAGCGGAATGCAGCCGCCAGAGAAGTCCCGCTCGATCCTCCCAGCAGGATGCCTTCCTGACGGGCCACGCGGCGGGCGGTGATGAACGAATCTGCATCGCTCACGCGAATCCACTCGTCCACCACATGCGCATTCAGGGTATTGGGAACAAAGTCTTCTCCAATCCCCTCCACCTTCCAGGGGCCTGGCGTTCCGCCGCTCAGAATCGAACCTTCAATGTCGGCGCCAATCACGCGCACAGCGGGATTACGTTCTTTCAGATACCGGCCCACGCCGCTGATTGTTCCGCCCGTTCCGGCGGCGGCGACAAACGCGGTGATCCGTCCCTGGGTCTGTTCCCAAATTTCAGGGCCGGTCTGCTCATAGTGCGCCTGCGGGTTTTCGAGATTCGTGAATTGGCCGGCTCTCCATGCGCCCTTGATCTCGCGGGCTAGCCGGTCAGCTACTCCGTTGTAACTCTCCGGTGAATCTGGCGGTACGTTCGTTGGAGTGATAATGACCTCTGCGCCGTACGCTCTCAGTAAGCGCACTTTGTCCTCGCTCATCTTGTCGGGGAGGACAAAGATGCAGCGGTAACCGCGAACGGCTCCGACCAGCGCCAGACCGAGCCCGGTGTTCCCGGCGGTTGCTTCGATGATGGTGCCACCCGGCTTCAGAGCACCCCTCATTTCGGCAGCAAGGATCATGCCCACTGCGACCCGGTCCTTGATGCTCCCGCCAGGGTTGAAAGATTCCACTTTGGCGCAGATGGTTGGCGCCAGGTGTTCCACCGAACGATGGAGACGGACCAGGGGTGTGTGGCCGATGGTCTCAAGGATGTTGTCCTGAATTTCGTTGCGCTGCACGATTGCTTCTTCGCACATAGTGTTCCTCAACTTTTGTTTTGCGCCATCAGCGTTCTTGACCGTGCGCCAGTCTTCCGCATCATCCCCTTCGGATGATGCGGGTGCGGCTGCATAGAGAAGCCGCTTCAGCCAAGGATGAACGACGTCGAAGGGACGATCAAACTTCCCGGGACGGACTCAACCCACTCTGCGAAAAAATGGATTGTTTATTTAGTTGTGGAGGGGACACTCTTCTGCCCAGAAGCGTAGATCCGGTGCCGTGGACAGATGAGGCGGAAGCTGCATGATTCAAACCTATGCCGTTACCCAATCTGCGTCAAGAGAGTGACTGAGCTGCCGATAACTAGCCTTCAGAAGCCGTTGTGTTGGCCGTCACATGGGCCTCCGATCACAATTGTTGTATATTAAATCCATGCATTTTCTCGACCGCATCCCGATGGTGTGTTGTGCAGAGCGCATGTGTTGTGCGCTGCAGAACGGGTTGCGGGCTCGCGGATAGATCCGATGTGACTCAAGATCGGGGAATCGCAGGATTCCAAAAAGGCCCACAATCCTCAAGGTTGTGGGCCTTTTTGTATTTGCGCGCGCCTGGCGTGAAAAACGCGGCCATCGTGAGTATCTAAGTATCGCAAATGAAAACTGGAAGACAGATCGCAAAGGTGTCCACTCTCCGCCCCATCGGCGGGCGAATTGAGCACGTCGGGTTCCGCGTAAGAGCGGGACGCCCAGGCTCCGCCGCTCCTCGTGACTCTGCTCGCCGTCTGCATTCGTGTTGTCGCATCTCCTATTGATCTTCCATCCCTGATTGGGGTCGCGCGCTCACGCGGCGCTCCCCTGTCCAATTCCAATTTCATCTCTGCTTCACGATTCACAACTTACAGGAGGATTGCATCATGACGCACTCTACGACTATCCGACGAACGGGGAGCACAGCGGCATCGCTTCTCACTCTGTTGATGTTGTTGCCTAGCTTCGCCATGGCCCAGGTATTCCGCGGCGGCATCAGCGGCGCCGTAACCGATCAATCGGGAGCAGTTGTGGCCAACGCACAAGTGACGGCGGTGGAAGTCGCCACCAATGTCTCTTACAAGGCGATAACTTCCAGCGCGGGCGAGTTCGCATTCGCCAATCTGCCGTTGGGGAGCTATTCGGTCACGGTAACGGCTGAGAAGTTTCAGCCAACCAGGGTCGATAACATCCCTGTGACGGCCGGTATAACGTACACCTTCCCCGTGAAGCTAAGTGTTGCCTCCGCGACGGAAGTCGTTGAGGTAACAGCCGATGCACTGACGGTCGATCAGGTTACCGATACCCAGGCGACAGTGTTGTCAGAGGAAGTGGTGAGGAACCTGCCCAGCAATGGGCGCGATTATACGCAGTTTATCGGACAGGTGACCGGCTTTGGCGGCTTGACTACCGGCGGCGGCGGATTCCTTTTCAGCATCAATGGCACCCGCTCGAACGACGTTAACTATGAGATCGAGGGAACCGACGACAACGACCTGTGGTGGAACATCCCGGCAGTGAATCAGACGGGCGTCAACGGCATTGCCGGCGTAGTGCTGCCAGTGGATGCCATTGAGAATTACTCCTTTGTGTCCTCCGGCTCCACGGAACTAGGGCGCAATCCGGGCGGCACGGCGAACCTGACGATCCGTAGTGGAAGCAACCGGTTGCACGGATCGGCTTACTACTTCAACCATAACGAGGCATTACAGGCGCGCAATCCATTTGCCGACGTCACGCCGGAGACACGCAACCAGCACCTCGGTTTTTCGTTGGGCGGAGCCATTAAGCAGGACAAGTCGTTCTTCTTCATTTCAGGTGAAAAACAATGGTTTCTTCTGGGAGAAGCCGCCCTGACGGGGTTGGAGCCTTCGACCGCATACCAGAATGAGGCCCTTGCAATCTTGAGCACATATAACGTGGCACCCAATACGGTTTCACAAAAACTGCTCTCCACCTTGTGGCCGGCGGATGCGCTGACCGGTCCAGCCACTCCATCCGGCAACTATCAATCGTCCGGCAACGTGGTTGGATACAGCTATAACAGCATCATCAAGCTGGATGAGGACCTCTCGAGCAAGGATCATTTGTCCATCAACTGGTTTGCGGGCGAAGGCACACAGACGGCACCGGCCAGCTCTTCGCTCCCCTGGTACTTTGAAACCGCGCCGATCCACGTGCAGAATTACTCGGTGGTTTACAACCATGTGTTCTCACCCTCTGTCACCAATCAGTTGTCAGCGGGCGTCAGCTATTTCCACCAAGTCTTTTCGGACGCCAATTCCACCTTTGATCCAAATGCGCTGGGTCTGGATACCGGCTCCACCGTGCCGGGTGCGCCCTACATCAAAATCGGTCCTACGTCGGGATCTAGCGGCGGGCTGTTCGCCAGCGGCGGCAGCGGCTTTGATCCGATCGGCGTGACCAATCCATCGGGACGCACGGACGGCACCGGTCATCTTGACGACGACCTGAACTGGACGGTCGGGGCACACCAGTTACACTTTGGCGGCGAGTACCGCCGCGAGCAGGTTTACGACTTCTACCGCAGCAATTCGCGCGGCAGTCTCTACTTTGATGGTTCGCAGGGCCCGTGGAGCACGGATGCGAGCATCACCGACGCCAATGTTGCCTACCTCGCCGATTTCCTCGCCGGCCTGCCCAACCCAACCTACTCGAACATCACCTGGGGAGACTCCACCCGAACGATCAAAATCGACACGTTCGCCCTCTACGCGCAGGATTCCTGGAAGGTGCGTCGCAACCTGAGCGTGAACTACGGCATTCGCTACGACTATGAGGGAGTGCCTTACACAGGCAAACAAGACCTTTCGATCTTCGATCCCTCGCTGCCGGCCGGCCTGGCGGTAGTGGGCAAGGACGTCGATAGGATTTACAACAACTTTTTGGGCGCCATCAGTCCCCGCGTGGGGTTCGCCTACCGGCTCGACCCGTCTGGCCAGACGGTTCTTCGCGGCGGCTACGGCCTCTACTACGATTCAATCTCCCTGCGCGAACTGCTATATAACACATGGCTGACCAATGGCGGCGTCTTTGGCCCGCAGTATAATCCTGCTGGCTCGAACCAGGTGGCTACCGCCTCGGCAATCGGTGGAACAATCACGAACGGCTCGCCGGTTTTTAACAGCTATGAGGATGCGCTGGCCGGACAGGGCACGGTTGCGCTCTCCACTCTTGATCGCAACTTCCGCCCCTCGTACACGCAGAGCTACAACCTGAATCTGCAGCACAGTTTCGCGCAAAACATTCTGTTTGAGCTCGGCTATGTGGGAACCAAGGGGACACACCTGACTGGCATCTATGACATCAACCAGGGCGAAACCTCGGCGCAGCGGGCCATAGACGGCAAGACTCTGCAGGAGTCGCGGCCCTATTACTACGGCAACTTTAAAAACTTCGGCGTTATCAACGACCTGCGCAGCAACCTCACTTCGGACTACAACTCGCTACAAGCCACGTTGAATCTGGTCAACTTCCACGGGCTAACTTCGCAGGTCGGCTACACCTGGGCCCATGCCCTGGACTATGAGACCGGCCTGTTACCCTATCTGCCGCAGGATTCCACCAACGAGCGCGCCGAGTATGGCAACTCCGACTATGATGTGCGGAACGCCTTCTCGGGCTTTCTGGGCTATGCCCTGCCTTATTGGGGCGAGCATAAGCGGCTGACCAAGGGCTGGGAGTTCAACTCAGGCTTCAATTTCCACGGGGGCGTGCCTTTCACGGTGGCCTCCAGCGGCAATCCGAGCGGCAACGGCGAGGGCAACGACCGCGCCCAGTTGCAGGTTGC
>Ga0224530_1001723_pt1 | contig 11021 bp, 9 predicted proteins | sample CBST75metaG_FD_179873 | JGI IMG/M metagenome (GOLD analysis project Ga0224530, IMG submission 179873) | Peat soil microbial communities from Stordalen Mire, Sweden - C.B.S.T75 | ecosystem: Environmental > Terrestrial > Soil > Wetlands > Peat | place: Sweden: Norrbotten County, Stordalen Mire...
AAGCGCGGTACAAAGTGAATGCAACTGCAGGTGAACTCATTGTTGCCGATCCCTCCGCTAATGCTCCCGCGGGAATCCAGAGGTACGTCAATATCGCCGCAATCTTTGCGGCAATCGGCGGCTTAACGAAGAGTGTTGCCCTTGGACCGGATTTAGAAGTAACAAACCATCCCACCTATGCAGGCATAACCTACATTACTGTGCTGCTCGGGATGAGAAGGCGCGTCATGTTTTAGGGACTATGAATAGTCCTTGGATAACATAGCCTTCAAAAGAAAGAGGGCATGTTCGGACAGAAGGAGATTTTATGACCACCACGCAAAAGTGCGAAACCCCGGGGTGCAACTGTCAGGCCGCTAGCGGCAAAAAGCATTGCAGCACAGCATGTGCAGACGCAAAGAAGAGTCCAGAGAAAACATGCCAATGCAAGCATCAGGAGTGCATCGGGGATGTTGGTCTGAAGATGTAGATTGGCTTGAATCGTGACTCGACTTTGAGTCTCGAATCACCGTGCGATGTGCAACCCGCTTCAGAATAGTGAAAGGCAAGACGCGCCATGGCAACTTCTGCAACATTGGTAACAGCAATCCCTCTGCCTGCATTGGATGAGCAATGCGTCAACACGCTTCGCTTTCTGGCGGTAGACATGGTGCAGAAGGCCAACTCCGGCCATCCGGGACTGCCCATGGGGTCGGCTGCCATGGCGTATGCTCTCTGGGATAGGTCTCTCAAATTCAATCCGCGCGATCCTCACTGGACGGACCGCGACCGTTTCATTTTGTCGGCCGGCCACGGATGCGCATTGCTTTATGCTCTGCTTCACGTCACGGGGTTCGATCTCCCTCTCGAAGAGCTGAAGATGTTTCGCCAGTGGGGCAGCCGCACGCCGGGTCATCCGGAGTATGGCAAGACTCCGGGCGTCGAGGCTACCACGGGACCTTTGGGCCAGGGACTTGCCAACGGCGTGGGCATGGCCATTGCGGAGGTTGCGCTTGGGGCGCGTTTCAATCGGCCGGGACATCAGATCGTTGATCACAACACTTACGTCCTGGTCAGCGATGGCGATCTTGAGGAAGGTATCTCCTCGGAGGCTGGATCGATTGCGGGCCACCAGCATCTTGGAAAACTGATCGTTCTTTACGCAGACAACCACATTACGATTGAAGGCAGCACTGAGCTGACGTTCACCGAAGATCGTATGGCCCGGTTTGCCGCTTTCGGCTGGCACGTGCAGAGAGTGGAGCAGAGCAACGACGTTGACGCCGTGGCGCTCGCCCTGAAGAACGCCCAGAAGCAAAAAGACCGCCCGTCATTGATTGCCGTACGCACACACATCGGCTTTGGCAGCCCACACAAACAGGACACCGCCGCCGCCCATGGCGAAGCTCTTGGCGTGGACGAGGTGCGTCTTACCAAGGAGGGGATGAACTGGCCAGTATCGCCGTCCTTTTATATCCCCGACGAGGCGCTCGCGCACTTTCGAGGAGCGGTTGCTCGCGGAAGCGCTACGCAAGTGGAATGGGAGTCGCGCTTCAAAGCCTTTGCTCAAGAATACCCTGACCTTGCATCTGAGTTTCAGAGAGTCATCGACAGACGCCTGCCTGCAGATTGGGACTCCTGCCTACCTGCGTTCGTCTCTGCGGATGGACCGATGGCGACCCGCGTCGCTTCAGGAAAAGTGATCGAGATCCTCGGCCCTTGTCTGCCGGAGATGATGGGAGGATCGGCAGACCTTAGTCCAAGCACCCATACAAACATAGACGGAACGGGCAACTTCGAGCCGGAGGACTGGGCTGGACGCAATATGCATTTCGGCATTCGTGAGAACGCGATGGGAGCCATCCTGAACGGAATGGCGCTGCACAGCGGGCTGATTCCATACGGGGGCACCTTCTTGGTCTTCAGTGACTATATGCGCCCTCCGATGCGTCTGGCTGCCATGAATGCGCTGCCGGTGATCTATATCTTTACGCACGACAGCATCGGCATGGGCGAGGACGGCCCAACCCATCAGCCCATCGAGCAACTGGTAGGCTTGCGCTCCATCCCTGGTATGGTTGTCCTTCGGCCGGCAGATGCCAATGAGACAGTGGCCGCCTGGCGCGTGGCGATTGGCAGAAAGCAAGGTCCTGTTGCATTGGTGCTCACTCGACAAGGCCTTCCTGTGCTTGACCTGAAAAGCTATCCAGCCATTATGACTGGAGTTCCCCTTGGCGGTTATATCCTTGCCGATGCTCCGGCAACTGAACGTCCTGACATCATTCTCATTGCTACGGGATCGGAAGTGCACCTGGCGCTGGAAGGCCGCGAACAACTCGCGACCGGTGGCGTGCATGCAAGAGTGGTGAGCATGCCGAGCACAAACCTGTTCACTTCCCAATCGGACGATTATCGGGAGAAGATTTTGCCCGCAGGGGTGCCGCTCCTGGTCATTGAGGCGGGCTCTCCAGTGGGATGGCAGTCCTTTGTGGGCCCCCGGATCGCTGTGATTGCGGTCGACGCTTTCGGCTCATCGGCTCCCGGACCGGTGGTCATGGAGCACTACGGATTCACGGTGGAGAACATTTGCAGGCAAGCTCATCATGTTCTCGACCAGCTCAAGGAGAAAGCATCATGCGTGTAGGAGTCGCTTCAGACCATGGAGGGTTCGCTCTGAAAGAGCAGATCGCCAATCTGCTCCGCGCTGCTGCCCATGAAGTCGTAGACTTTGGTGCGTACCAACCGAGCCCCGGAGACGATTACCCGGATTATGTGATTCCACTTGCCAGGGCCGTAGCCGAGGGCACAGTGGATCGCGGAGTCGTGCTCTGCGGCAGCGGCGTAGGCGCATCCATCTGCGCCAATAAAGTAGCTGGCGTACGCGCTGGGCTCATCCATGATGTCTTCTCCGCTCACCAGGGCGTTGAGGACGACGACATGAATGTCTTTTCGCTCGGCGGGCAGGTGATCGGGCCGGCACTGGCCTGGGAGTTGGTTGAGACATTTCTCAAGGCTCGCTTCAGCGGCGCGGAACGCCACCAACGCAGGGTGGAGAAAGTGCGAGCGTTGGAGATTCATCCGATTGCGCATCACAACATATTGAAGGAGAAGTGATATGAATCGAACGACGCAGAGACTGCACGAGGTTGGCCAGAGCTTATGGCTCGATAACATCACACATCGCCTGCTCTCAAGTGGTACGCTCCTGAGCTATATTCGAGAGCTTTCTATCACTGGACTCACTTCGAACCCAACCATCTTCGATCACGCCATCAAGAATAGCAACGATTACGATGATGTCATTCGCCGGAAGTTGGATGAAGGCAAGTCAGGCGAGGAGCTGTTCTTCGAGTTGGCCATCGAGGATCTGAGGCAGGCGGCCGATCTCTTCCGTCCCGTCTACGACCGAACCGACGGTGTGGATGGCTGGGTCTCTCTGGAGGTTTCGCCCCTGTTGGCTCGCAACACGGCTGGCACCCTTGCCGCTGCCAGGGCTCTCCACAACCTCGCGGCACGGCCCAATCTCTTCATCAAGATTCCCGGTACCAAAGAGGGCCTTCCTGCCATTGAGGAAGCGATCTTTCGAGGCGTGCCCGTCAATGTAACTCTTCTGTTCTCGGGCGAGCAATATGTCGCGGCAGCTGAAGCTTACATCCGCGGCATCGAGCGTCGCATAGCCGCCGGGCTCAATCCAAATGTCGGTTCCGTGGCGTCACTCTTCGTCAGCCGTTGGGACGTAGCTGTAGCACAGAAGGTTCCGGAGGCCTTGTGTAACCAGTTGGGAATAGCCATCGCCAAAAAGGCTTACGAGATGTATCGCACCCTGCTGGATTCCCCACGGTGGCAGCGCATCCAGAACGCTGGAGCCCGCCCTCAGCGCCTTCTGTGGGCCAGCACAGGAACCAAGGACCCCAAAGCATCGAACATCCTGTACGTCCAGGCTCTCGCCTTACCCTCCACCATTAACACGATGCCTGAGGCAACTCTGAATGCGCTTGCCGCTCATCAGGATTTCGGCGGGGCTCTACCCGAGAATAACGACAAAATCTTCACTGAATTTGCAATAGCTGGTATTGATCCGGACGCAGTCGCCGCCCAGTTGCTCGAAGAGGGCGTCGCTTCGTTCGCCAAATCATGGACCGATCTATTGGACTGCATCGCATCGAAGAGCGAGGCGCTTAAAGCTGCAGCGGCCTAAGTCCGGAACCATCCGTGTTCTGCTCCATGTTCGCAACTGCTTAGAGCCGCGGCTTTCACAATGAAAGCGCCTCCGAATCTAACACGCCCGAGAACGGCCATACAAACTTGAGTCAAGTCAACCACGAAAAAGGAGATCCAATTGAGTTCAAAAAACTCTGTAGCAGCAATCTATGAAACTCACGAGCAAGCGGAGCAGGCCGTCAAGAAACTACAGGAGGCGGGCGTCGATATGAAGAGCCTGTCGATTGTGGGTCGAGATACACACACGGATGAACACGTGGTTGGCTATTACACCGCCGGCGACCGCATGATGCATTGGGGTGAGGTAGGAGCGTTCTGGGGTGGTTTCTGGGGCCTGCTGTTCGGATCGGGGTTGTTTCTCGTGCCGGGACTCGGACCGATTCTTGCAGCCGGTCCTATCGTAGGTTGGATTGTAGCTGGCCTCGAAGGCGCAGTTGTCCTTGGAGGCGTGAGCGCAATTGGTGCGGGTCTGGTTAGCATCGGCATCCCCAAGGACAGCGTACTGAAATACGATGTCGCCTTGAAAACAGACAAGTATGTGCTTGTCGTCCACGGAACACTTGAAGAGGTGGAGAAGGCCAAGGACATCATTGCCGGAACGGAACAAAGCCATTACGCGGTTTATGGCCAGTCTGTACTGGTCTAAGAAGTGTCTAGACTGCGCCACGACTGTGGCGGGCTCCAAATGGATTGTGCGGAACCCGATTTTTCGCGGCGCGGCATGTGCAGGCTGCCGTTAACGACTCAATGGAAGAGTAAATACAAAGGAGATGTGATGTTAGTCAAAGCAAATGCGCTGAAAGGTTACTCACTCAAGAGTCTCGATGGAGACATAGGGTCGGCAAGCGAGTTCTTCTTCGATGACCAGTATTGGGCAATTCGTTACCTTGTCGCAAATACAGCCAGCTGGCTTAGCGGCAGGCAGGTATTGATCTCGCCTTACTCACTGGACGGTGTCAATACTGCTGAAGAGAAGGTGTTCGTTCTATTAAACAAGAAGCAGATTGAGGAGAGTCCCTCCATCGACACGGATGAACCCGTGTCCCGTCAATTCGAGAGATCCTACAACGGGTATTACGGCTATCCGGATTATTGGGGCGGTCCATACATGTGGGGAGGCTATTCGTGCCTTTCGCGAGATCGAACAAAATGGGGCTCGACAGCCACCGAACAGACCGGAGGGGATCGTCACCTTCGCAGCACCCGCGAGATAACGGGTTATCATCTCCTTGCGCTTGACGGCGAGATCGGCCATGTCGTTGACTTCGTCATCGATGACGAGACCTGGGCAATTCGTTACCTTGTTGTGGCGACAAAGAATTGGTGGCCTGGGAAAAAGGTACTGATTTCACCAAAGTGGATCGAGAACGTAAGTTGGGAAGAACGGGAAGTCGCAATCGGCTTATCTCGCGAGACCATCAAGGCTGCACCGGAATATACCGACGAGTCTCTGCTCACACGGGATTACGAAACAGGCCTGTATGGGCACTACAATCGTCTAGGCTACTGGGTCGAGGAACTCACGACCGTCTGAATGCAACTCAACAAGTTGCTACAGTAGCTTTGTGTTGAATGTGTGCTCCTGAGAAGAATAAGCCACATACTCCTGCTCTTGTGGGGATCTGTGGCTTAGCTTCCTCTGCCCTTGCCATCCCCAGTCCAGATTGGAGACTAATTCGGGGGGGCTATTCCCAAGGCTTCACTAACTGCCGAGCGTTCGCTTGGTCGCGATCTTGGGGATTTTGTGCAACGGCCTGAGGAAGAGAGGCCTACGCACTGGCGGCAACCACCAAAACTGGCATGACGATAGGTGTCAAGAGTTGCGTAATCGCGAAGATTCTTGAATTCTTCATGGCCGGTCGCAAGAATATCTCGAACAATCAAAGCGAGGATGGACACATGGAATTGGGCATGATCGGACTGGGCCGCATGGGAACCAACATGGTACGGCGCCTCTTGCGGGCTGGCCACCATTGCGTCGTCTACGACCTCAATCGAGATGCTGTCGAGGCACTCGTCAAAGAAGGCGCGGTTGGATCGACTTCGCTTGAAGACTTCGCCAGGATGCTTAAAGTGCCTCGTGCCATTTGGCTGATGGTGCCAGCCGCCGTAGTCGATCAGACGCTGAAGAGCCTCATCCCTCTCCTCGAAGGAGAGGATGCCGTGATCGACGGAGGCAACTCTTACTACCACGATGACATTCGTCGCTCTGCCGAACTGAAGCCGAAGGGCATCCACTATGTGGACGCCGGGACGAGCGGTGGGGTTTGGGGTTCGGAGCGGGGCTACTGCCTGATGATCGGCGGGGAGGATGCCGTCGTCCGGCGCATTGACCCTATCTTTTCCGCTCTGGCCCCACAAATGGATTCGGCGCCGCGCACGCCTGGACGAGAGAAGATAGGCGGCACAGCCGAGCACGGCTACTTGCACTGCGGCCCAAGTGGCGCAGGCCACTTTGTCAAGATGGTCCACAACGGCATTGAGTATGGCATCATGGCAGCTTATGCGGAGGGGCTGAATATCCTGCGCCACGCCAATGTTGGCAAGCAGCAGCGCGCTGCGGATGCCGAGACAACGCCGTTGCGCAACCCCGAGCACTACCTTTACGACTTGAACATTGCGGATATTGCCGAAGTCTGGCGACGTGGAAGCGTCATCTCTTCGTGGCTGCTGGACTTGGCTGCACTTTCGCTCCTTGATAGCCCAGACTTGGCGAAGTTCGCTGGCCGCGTGTCGGATTCGGGGGAAGGGCGCTGGACAATCGCCGCTGCCATCGACGAATCGGTTCCGGCTCCCGTCCTCAGTGCGGCGCTGTACGAACGCTTCAGTTCGCGCGGCGAAGACGACTTCGCCGAAAAGGTGTTGTCGGCCCTTCGTTATCAGTTCGGCGGTCATGACGAAAAGGTCGCTGCCGACAAGGCAGGCGCGTAATGGCCAAATCTCAGTCAGATGCGCTGGTGATCTTCGGTGTAACGGGCGATCTGGCCCACAAGATGATCTTTCCGGCACTTTATGCAATGGTAAAGCGAGGGACTCTAAAAGTTCCGGTGATCGGCGTTGCCTTTCCAAAGTGGGGGATGGTGCGCTTGCGCAATCGGGTGACGGACAGTATTAAGCGTGCCGGTGGAGTCGATAACAAACAAGCGCTCAAACGTCTTCTGTCTCTGCTCAAGTATGTGAGTGGAGACTATAAAGCCCCTGGCACATTCATAGCCCTCAAAGAGGCGCTCGGTAAAGCACGGCGACCTGCGCATTATCTTGCTATTCCGCCATCGCTCTTCGAGACGGTCATCAAGGGTCTCGGCGCGGCGAATCTAGCCGAACATGCACGCGTCATTGTGGAAAAGCCATTCGGGCGCGACCTGTCCTCTGCACGAGAGCTCAACCAAGTTGCCCATACCGTCTTCCCGGAAGACTCAATCTTCCGCATCGATCACTTTCTCGGCAAGGAAGCGATCATGAATATCCTCTACTTCCGCTTTGCCAACTCGTTTCTGGAGCCGATCTGGAACCGCAATTATGTGGCTAGCGTCCAGATCACTCTTTCGGAGAATTTCGGCGTGGGGAAGCGTGGCGCGTTTTACGAAACCGCCGGCTGCCTGCGGGATGTGATCCAGAACCATCTCTTTCAGGTCGTCGCACTTCTTGCCATGGAGCCACCCGCGGGCAGGGACTTTGGAGCCGTGCACAACGAGAAGGCAAAGGTCTTCAAGGCCATGCGGCCTCTGAAGCCAGACGACGTGGTTCGCGGCCAATATGCTGGGTACCGGGATGAACCAGACGTAGCAAAGCGATCCGACGTTGAGACCTTCTGCGCGATTCGGCTATTCATCGACTCATGGCGTTGGGATGGAGTGCCATGGTATCTGCGCTCCGGAAAATACCTGCCAGACACTGCGACCGAGATCCTGGTGGAACTGAAGCCGCCGCCGCAGAGGCTTTTTGCCGACGCTTTCCCGGTGACCGGCCGGACCAACTACCTGCGATTTCGGGTTTCTCCCAACTCAGCCGTCGCCCTTGCCGCTCGCGTAAAACTTGCTGGCCAGGATTTCGTTGGAGAACAGCGAGAGCTTTACCTGTCAGAAGAGCGGCCAGGTGAGGAAACGCCGTATGAGCGATTATTGGGTGATGCCATGGTCGGCGATGGCGCGCTCTTCACACGGGAAGACGCGGTGGAAGCTGCTTGGGCGGTTGTCGACCCGGTCCTCAAAACCCACCACAGGGTTCGCCCTTACAAGCGACATACCTGGGGGCCGAAAGAAGCCGATGCGATCATCGCTGCGCACGGCGGCTGGCATAACCCCAGCGGCATAGTCTTATAAGGATAATGATCTGGATACGACGCACTTTTGTCCTGTCCAATAAATTAGGGAAAGGCGGAAAAGAGAGTAAGTGGGTTCACCTATAGAAAATAGTGCTTCACGGTGATCTTGACGCTTGCATGGTTGAGCAGGATCGAGACGATATGCCATCCAGCAGGTCCTAATCGTTGGAAAGCGTGACCTCAAGTTCGTGAATTATCTTCTGATATTTTTCAGGCTGCTTGGATCGCAATAACTCAAGATTCATCAGCTTCCAGCGAATGGCCGGAAGGTTGCTAATTTCTGGTGTCCCGAGGAGCGCCCAGTCAGGTTTCAGTTCGTGGAACGAGAGTAGGAACTGCTTGGAGCGTTCGTCCAGATGCGAACGAATTTCCGAAACGAGTTTCTCTCGCGCTGAAATCAGAGCATCAAGGGAAGTCTCGTCGGTCGTCATGCCAACAAATTCTTGCTCGAATGCCTGCCGTATATCCTTCAATCGCGGTTGCAAGACTTCGTGTGCCGGCCGATTGTGGCTGAGGATGTATACGAGAAAAGTTTGGAAGAGGACATCGTTGATTCCTTCATTTTCCAGCAGGAGTTGAACGTCAAACAGGTCCCGCGGATGTTGACGGTCGAGGGCAGCGACCATTTTTCCGGCGTACAGATCGGCGAACGAGACCACCTGTATTTCGGCAAAGCCAAATCGTTCTTCAGCGGCTGGACGCACGACCCTCAGTTCAACCGGATGGACCGTTCCTCGAAGTACCGGAGTGACCTCAATTTTGATCTGTGCTGACCGGTGGCGAACTACGATCCGGGTTCCGTCAGAAGTTGCATTTTCGGTGACGACACTACCTGGGATCGCTTTGCGGATGCTTTGAGCGATACGTCCGAGTGCCGATCGTATTTCCAAGAGTGAGACCTCTCGATCTGCAATCGGCAGGTAAACCAGATCAATGTCTACCGAGAGGCGCGGCAGATCTCGAATGAAAAGATTGATGGCCGTGCCACCCTTCAGGGCAAAGCAGGTCTCGGCGGCCACGTAGGGAAGCGCACGCACCAGGAGCGCCGCCTGTGCTTCAAAGACTTCAGAGGGCATCGCTGTCGCCTCCAGCCGCGAACAATTCTGTTGGGAGTGTGATCTGGTAGCGCGAGTCGAAGCGCCCAGCGGGAACCAGTTGACGCTTTCCAAGGCCGAGATCGATGGAAGATTGGTCCAGATGCTTCAACCACGAGTGACCGTGCCGCTCCGCATACCAGAGGAAGAGACGTTTCACTTTCACGCTCCTGCATTCTTGCAGGAGTTTCCCCAGCAACTGGGGACGAAGGTTGGCCATGCCTTCCATGACCACATCAACCAGATGAAAACTCTCGTGATGGGGAAGCTCATCCATCATTTCCAGGATCGCTCGTTCGGGAACGGACATCGTCAATGACCATTCCCAGGGACTATTAGCTTCGGCTTCTTTCGTCTGGGCAGACGTTTCACCTGAACGTAGATCGAATCGCCGCATCTCAACTCCAGTTCCACCGGTCACAAAAAGATGATCTGAACGAAGTTCAAATCGGGCCGTCGATGGAAGTTTGGACAGCCAGGTTGGCGCGCCCTGCCCATACAAGTAAACGGTGGAAGTATTGCCTGCCTCAAGATAGTGGGCATAACCAGAGAGTTCCACGGCCGTCCGGCCACCCACATGAAGTGCCTTGTGCATCACCCTCTGAAGCGAAAGGACAACAACATCCCAACGGAGCGGGTCGTTGGCAACTTGCTTGGGGCGTCGATAGACCCTGGGGCCTATTCGTTCGAGCCAACCTCGATCCGCGTAGTCTCTTATCGACGAACGCGAGAGGCCTTGTGCCTGAAGCCAGGCACTGTCTGCCAAGAATCCCTCTGGCAGGGCAAGGAGTAGTCGGTTTAGACGCGAATGCCTTTGTGCATCCATAACGCACATAATCGTCCATATTAAAACCAAAGTCAAGTTTAGATAGATACAATATCGTGCGTCTTTAATGCACAAATACATTAAACATTAAACCTATTTTTTGTGCAGAATCTGTAAGAATTCGTACGCACTGAATTCCAAGAACAGTGAAAAAGGTTGGGCTGATCCCCCACGGGTCAACCCACACGCACCGCTTGCCTGGTTGAAAAAGTTTGTGGCATTTTTGTGGCAAATAGCGCCGATTATGCCGGTTTTACCGACTCAGCCGACTTATAAGCCCTTTACCGTCAACAAAACGCCAAATAGAAGCCACCTTCACACGGTGGAAGTCGCAGGTTCGAATCCTGCAGCGCCCACCATAAATCCATTACAATTCAATATTTTTATATGCCAATCTTGCGATGATAGAAAAGCTGCCTGCTCTTGAGTATCGCTGGATCCCCCTGTATCGTTCTTCCCGCGCCAGCATAATCAAGGCCGTTCCTCGTCGATTTTTCCGGCCCCATTCCCTCGGCCTTTCATTCTCAGCGCAAAAGAATGGGAGAAACGGCGTCCTCCGCGGCTCGCTCAATCAGGG
>Ga0224530_1001729_pt1 | contig 11004 bp, 10 predicted proteins | sample CBST75metaG_FD_179873 | JGI IMG/M metagenome (GOLD analysis project Ga0224530, IMG submission 179873) | Peat soil microbial communities from Stordalen Mire, Sweden - C.B.S.T75 | ecosystem: Environmental > Terrestrial > Soil > Wetlands > Peat | place: Sweden: Norrbotten County, Stordalen Mire...
ATGTAGTCAGCGTCACATTTCCCGCGAACGACCCTCCCGTGGCCGCCGTCACGCGCACCTGGGCCGAGCCGCCCTGCACCATCACCACCTGGCTGGCCGCAGCGCTCAAGCCGAGCGTCGGCGGCAGGGCTGCGCCGTTCCCCCATTCATTTACCAGCACCGCCCCATCCACCGAACCCAGGCCGGTCGCCAGGTTGTACTCTGCTCCACCGGCCGAAAATCCCTGCACCCCTGGTACGCTGTTGTTCCCCGCCGGGGTCGAGTGGAATGGACTGGCCGGCGCGCTCAGCAGGCTGTAAAGCTCTGGATTGGCGTTGCCCTGCCCTGTTCCCCTCTTCTCCACCACCAACGCCATCACCCCGGCCAGAGAGGGCGCGGCCGCGGAGGTTCCCGACACGATCCAGTAGCTTGCGTTCTCGTAGATGATCGTTCCGTCGTGCGCCGCTGCCGTCATGGCCACGTCCGGAACCGCCCTCATGCCGTTGGCAGCGCCGGTTCCGTCCACTCCCTGCTGCCAGACCGGCTGCGCGTACACCTGGCTCGCGCCGCCGCCCGACGCCCACAGGCCCACGCCGCCATTGGCTCCGCTCTCGTTCCAGACCTCCTCTGGAATGTAGCCGAGCGCCGACCCCTGGCTGGGGCTGTTGGTTGCCGACCAGTACTGGCCCGCATTCCCGCCTTCGTCGAACTCGGTTCCTCCCACGCAGGTCGAGTAAGGCGAGCTGCACAGCCCGTTCACCGCCGGTTCGGTCGACGTCTCAATCCACCCCGAGTTGCACCCCGCCGCGCCTGCGTCGCCGGAGGCTACCAGCACGCTCATGCCCTGGCTGGCCGCCTGCTCCCACAGGCTCTGGTAAAACGCCAACTCCGTCGCTCCCATCTCCGCTTCGCAACTGCCATAGCTCACGCTTACCACCGGCGCCAGCGCGTGGTTCACCACGTAGGCCGACGCCAAGTCCACGCCGTCGCTGGTCGCCGTGGAAGCCGCCGTCACCAGCTTCACCGCGGCCTCTGGTGCGACCGCTCCGGCCCACTCCACGTCCAGCGTCGACTCGTCCTGATCGCCGGAAACAAGGCCCGGATCGGCCCCATCCAGAATGATTGCGGGATTGTTGGCAGCCAGTCCCGAAGCCGTGCGAAAAGCCGCCACATCACTCAGGTTGATGTTGCTGCGCCCCGCAATGGCAATCGAAACCCCCGCGCCCGTGGTTCCTGCTCCATAGACCGGATTCAGGTCGTAAATGGTGGCGTAGTCGGCTGGAAACAGGTAGTGGTTGCCGCCCATATCCCACTGCGGCCGAGGCCCCAGCGCCCGCTCGGTCCGCCCCGCCCGCGCGCGCCGAAAATCGTGCAGCGAGACAACCCCTTCCACCGCCCCGGCCAACGCCGCCGGAATCTGCGGATCTTGAGAGTTCGCCAGATGCAGCGCGCCGCCTATTTTGTAGCGCCGCATCCCGGCGTGAAAAGCCTCTTCCACTTGCCCGGCCGTCCCTGAGAAAACCACCATCCGCTGGCCGGCCGGAATCTCGTTCACCGCGAACCCGTGCCCTTCCAGCCAGGCCCGGACGCGCGCCTGGTCCGCCACGCTTGCCCCGAACCGCGCCCCAAATTCCGCCGGCGTCAGCCATTGGTGGAACGCGGCCGAGCGCGGATTCTGCTGCGCCTCCACCAGCGCATCCAGTTCCTTCTGCTGCGCGCTTGAGGCCTTCAGCAGCAGCACCATCCGCTCCAGCCGCGTCTCCTCCGCTGCCGCGCCCAACAGAAATTCCGGCCGCGCCAGCGGATGCACATTGCCAGCGAGGGTCACCGTCCGCGCTTCGTCGATCCGTGCCGGGATTTGGGTCTGCGCAGGGGCGCACCGGGGCGCTGCCGTGAGCGCGAGGGCTCCGGCGAGGAACCAATGTATTCGAATCAAGTTGGGATCTCCTGCCGCTCGGGAAGGGAGTGTTTCTATCGGGGTAGATCGGTCTCCCAAAACCTTAGCGGCGTCTCATCTATTTCCACTTTAGGGTCGAAATTCTCCAGGCTTTAGCGAATAATCTCGATTCTTTAGCGCAGCCAATCACCAAGGTACTTGGCCCTGTAGCGCAACAAGACAGTCCGGCGATTTTGCACAATAAATGGGGCAATCGAGCATTCTGGAAATGTGAAAGGTGTCGCGGGAGAGATAACGCAGAGTAACTTCCGATTTGGCGACAATCCGGGCATAACTCGGATTATCAAGTTGCGGTTGATTTTTTTCTTGAGAGATATGCCTAATTGAGGTCTATAAGGACCTCAAATTGTCGACGTACTCCTCGATGGATTGAACGCTCAACGTCCACGGAATCTGCCAGAAGCGAAGGCGATAAAGGGCAGTCCACCCGTTGGAGTGAGCGATCTTCTCTTCAGGTTCCCTATACTTGAAGGGATTCTCGTCTGTCTGGACCGCAATGAAAGTGCTGTAAACACCTTTTCCTTTTCCTGAACCTAGGGTGCTGTCAAAGATGACCACCCTGATTCCGGCCTTCTCCCCTTCGATGAAATTCCAAGCTCGGGTAATGGTGTTCCATGGAGCTCCTCTCACTTGGAGCGAAGTTGGTAACGGACGGTGGCCTTTCCGGAGATACAGGAGAAGGGGTTCGCCTTCTCTAAACTGGAAGCCCAGTCTGAGAGCAAGAGCCCTCATGGTCACGGAGCGAAATCGGTACAAAAGCTTGATCCCGATAAAACACAGTGCGAGGATCAATAAGGCGATTACAAAGCCATTCAAACGCATGGATTGCATTATAGGATGGAATCCAATGGAGTTCGGGCATGTTCCGGGTGGTTAACCGCCTATTCGGAAGTTTGGAAAAGAGCAGCCGCAGATCCCTCACTGCGTTCGGGATGACAACGCTTTTTTGGGCGCTCGGAGCGGATGACTGCCTACCCGGAGGTTACAAGAAACAACCGCAGGCCCTTCGCTGTGCTCAGATGACAGAGCTGAGGAAAGAAGTGCGAGGGGGTTGTATCACCGCCAACCCGGCCGCATTCGGACTCCCACTCCACTCAATTCCGCGCTTTATTTCTGGCGCGGACCGGCCGAAGGCAGTTGGCCCCACCGCAGGTGGCTAATTGGCTTTCGATGTGATCTTGGCAAACATGCGCTCGAAGACCTTCTCGATGTATCCATTTCCGTTAAACGCATCGCTTGGCAGCACCCCGATAAACCGGATGGTCCCGTTGCTGTCGAGCACAACGCCAAGAGGATAGTCGACCACGCCGAAGGTTTTCGCGGTCTGGCCGGGGACTTCGAGCGTGGGCGTGCCCGCCAGTTGCTTCTCGTTCTCTGCGTGCAGCACTTTGCCGGCGTCTTGCGCGTCGGCAGGCGAATCTTCAGAGTAGAGCATCCCGTAGGCGTGGATTGGCGTATGGCTGTTGACGATGGCGAACTTCGTCATGGTCTTCATCAGTTCGCGGCACTCGATGCACCAGTCGGAAAAGAGCACGAGCACGGTAGCTGCGCCAAAGTTGGGATCGATCTGGGGCTTGGCGCTGGCCGATTGCAGCGTTCGTGTCGGTTGCACATCCGGCAAATGCGTACCCAGCAACTGGTATTGGGTTCGCACTTGATTGATCTCCTGCTGGTCTTCGGCGGGGATTGCGGTCAGTTTGTGAAGCGCCGCGTCGAGGTCGGCTGAGGCTGCCGCCGCGGCATCGGAGTTGTCCGCAAAACGATTGAGAAACGCCAGCTCCATTGCGGACGCGTACAGCGCGCCGGTCGAGATGGTGGTATCGCCGTGTGTAGCCTTCAACGGGCCGGGCTGGCTCAACGCCTGTACGATGGCGGTGTGCTCCTCGTTGGCAAGCGCCAGCGCCTCCGGGTTGCCAGCGTGCTCGAGCGTGTCTTTCATGTACCGGACGGTGTAAGCCACTTCGGCGTCGTACGGCTGGCGCCCCAGCATCTCGCGCGTGGTGGCCAGCGCCAGGTCCAGCGCGTTGATGTGCGCCAGCGCGCTCACGCTGATGGCATAGGCCTGCGTGCGATGCGGATCTTCCTTGCTGGCAATATACTTGAGCGCCGCTTCGTTGGCGGGACTCCAGTCCTGGCCAAAGGCGCAGAGGTGCGCGAGGTCGTAGAGGTCCTCGCCCTGATAGTCGTCGGACTTGACCGCATCGCAGGCCTCATGAGCTCTGTGCATGCCCACTGCCAGAGCACTTAGCTCCGCCTCAGACCAGTTGTCGAGCGAAGCGCGCACCGCTTCCAACGGATGCATCGCGTCTTTATAGATGGCGCCGGGAGCTTCGCGCGCGGGTGCGGAAGTTTGCGGGGATGCGGCCGTCTGGGCGGTTGGTTGCGTTTCGGCGGGAGTCGGAACAGGAAGCGTCTGGCCGGGCAGCGCCAGGGGCATACCCGCCGCGGCAACCAGCGCGCCGGCAAAGAGGATTGGTGCGTAGAGGGCGGGTGTCGTCATGGGAACCTCCCGGGCTGATCTTCCTTCCATAGTGTAATGAGTGCTGCAGACCATTACATGGTGCGAGCTGTCGCGTCTACAGGATGGATGGTAAGCAGCGTGAAATCATGCGAGTGGTTCCGCGACAAGCCGGGAATGACGTCGTGGACGAAGCATATGGTGTTGGGGATGGGTACGCGCAGAATTCAGTCTTTGATGCTCCTGTTTGCTCTCGTTCTTCCGATGTTGCTTCACGCTGAGGACCGAACAGAGTCCGGTGCTGGAGCGATCAGCTTTGGTGAACTGCCCTCGCAAACAACATCCACCGACGCCGATTCGTATCACCTTCGATTTACGGTCAACGAAATCGAGCTGACGTTCCGGGCATTCGATGCGGACGGTGCGCCCCTGCTTCATTTGACTTCGGACGATGTGCGTCTGTGGGACGATGGGAAGCGCCAGAACCGCCTAGTGATGCTGGAGCCCTACCAGAATCTTCCGATTCGGGCGGGGTTCGTGATGGATACGAGCACCTCGATGTCGGAGCATATCGGCGAGGATCGCGCCATGATTGAACTTTATGCGACCCGCCTGCTTCGCAAGGGAGTGGATCGCGGCTTCCTGATGGAATTCGATACGTTGTCCCTGATGCTCCAGGACTGGACGGCCAATCCATCCGACCTCTTTGCGAGAGCGAAAAGCAAGGCTCGAAGGCCGCCGGGCCATCTACCCCTTACATCGATCTACGATTCCCTGTACACAGCCTGCCGCGATCAGTGGTCCGGGGATCGCGGATCCATGACGGGAAATTTCATCCTGCTGTTCAGCGATGGGGTGGACGACGACAGTCACGCATTTCCAAGCGAGGTTGTGGATATGTGCCAGCGAAGGCGCGTGGCGATCTATGCCATCACGTTCGATCGAAAGTCTGCATTCTCCAGCGGGCAGAGGAATCTGGAAGAACTAACCAGCGAGACGGGCGGACGTGTCTTTTTTGCTCCCAAAGGGGGCCAGCTTCTGGGAGATCTCCAGACCATTGAAGCAGAACAGAGGAATCAATATCGACTGGTGTACAAGCCGACCGATTTCAAGGCGGATGGCAAATTCCATCACGTCAAGCTGCGGTGCTCCATTAAAGGAGCAAAGACAGTTTCCAGGCTAGGTTATTACGCATTTGCGAGGCCGTAGCAGGGCTTGCGTTTGTGTTTGGAGACTGGCTTCTGCGAGTTCGCGGTGACACCGACGTAGAACGGGCGGCTGCGGTTCGGCAGGACGGAAGTGAAAACAGGTGGCTTTGCAGGGGTGGAAATCCTAGTGTGGTGTCCCAGAAGTTCTTACCAGAAATCAGGGGTACAAAAGCAGATTCTTCGCTTACCACCCCCGAACTGAAAAACGTTCGGGGCCCCGTTCACTCAGAATGACAGCGGTAATTTTGTCAGGAATTTTTGGAACAGGCGCGTTGCGCAACGCAGGTGCCTGGCAGTACCGCAGGTGAAGGAAGGGAGGGGAAAGAGTCAGAGCAATTCCAGTCTTGGTGTAACGTACAGCGTGGACCGGGAGGTCCACGCTACAGCCGACCGGGAGGTCGGCGTTACTCGTCTATGCGGGCTAGCAGATCCGCGGCAACTGCTCGCCAATCTGGGTCGGAATCACGCGATTCGCGCCCATGGCGGTGCGCGCCACCAACATGCGGGGGTGCGCACCGGTCACACGGCCGATGCGCGCGGCCTCGCGGCCCAGCGCATGACCATGGAGAACCTCAAGAACCCGCTCTGCGGCTTCCGGTGCGACAAAGAACACTGCTTTGCCCTCGTTAGCCACGTAGACCGGGTCAAGCCCCAGCAGTTCGCAGGCCGCCTGCACCTCCGGCCGCACCGGCAGGCTGGGCTCGTCGATCTCAACGCCCACGCCCGAGGACTGGGCAATTTCGTTCAGTGTGGAGGCCAGGCCGCCGCGGGTGGGGTCGCGCATGGCGTGAACCGCGCCGCCAACCTCCTCAAGAACCTCGGCAATCAGCCCGTTCAGAGCCGCGCAGTCGGAGCGGATCTGGCTTTCGAACTCCAGCCCCTCGCGCACGCTCATGATGGCCATGCCGTGGTCGCCGATGGTGCCCGAAACCAGAATCGCGTCGCCCGCCTGCGCCCGGTGCGGGCCCACTTGAATTCCCGGCCGCAGGACGCCGATGCCGGCGGTATTGATGTAGCAGCCGTCGCCGTGGCCGCGCTCCACCACCTTGGTATCGCCGGTAACGATCTGGACGCCGGCGGTGGCCGCAGCCTTGGCCATGTCGCCGACAATCGCCGCCAACTGCGCCAGCGGAAATCCCTCTTCCAGGATGAAGCTAGCGCTCAGAAACTTGGGCTCGGCACCGGAAACGGAGAGGTCGTTCACCGTTCCGTTCACGGCCAGTTCTCCGATCGATCCGCCGGGAAAGAACAAGGGCTGCACGACAAAGGAATCTGTACTCATGGCCACCCGGCCGGCAGGCAGATCGAGCACCGCCGCGTCGCCCAGGTTTTCGAGAGCCGGGTTGCGGAAGGCCGGGAGAAACAGATGCTCTACCAGCTCGTTGCCCAGTTTTCCGCCGCCGCCATGGCCCATTACGATGGTGGAGTAGTCGGCCAGGGGAAGCGGACAGGACCAGTTTGAAAAATCCGGTGCATCTTTCTGAACTGCCGGCGAACCGGTCTTCACTTTCTCAGCCACGCGAGGCTCCCGTCATCCCGCTTCCTGCGCCGGCCAGTTCCTCGGCCGACAGAAAGCGTCCGTAATTGAAGTAAGCCGCGCAGGCTCCTTCGCTTGAAACCATGGTCGCTCCCAGCGGATGCCGGGGCGTACATTGCTTGCCAAAGGCAGGGCACTCGGCGGGCTTGATGGCTCCCCGCAGCACGTCACCTGATCGGCAGAGCGGCGATTCCTGGGTGTGAATGCCGGAGATGTGGAAACGCTCTTCGGCGTCGAAGTCGCGATACTCCGCGTTCAGGCGCCAGCCGCTCAAGGGAATTACGCCAATTCCACGCCACGCCCGGTCCGTCACCTCAAAGACCTCGCCCAGCAACTTTTGCGCGGGGAGGTTTCCTTCACGCGTAACGATGCGCTCGTAGGCGTTCTCGACCTCGTGCCGCCCGGCTTCCAGTTGCATCACCGTGCGGCGAATGCCGTCCAGCAAATCCAGCGGCTCAAAGCCGGTCACCACCATGGGAATCTTGTACTTCTGAGCCAGCGGCGGGTACTCCCAGTAGCCCATCACGCTGCACACATGGCCCGCCAGCAGGAAACCCTGCACCAGGTTGCCCGGAGCAGAGAGGATCGCTTCAATAGCCGGTGGCACCAACACATGGGAGACGAGCATCGAAAAGTTCTTCAAACCGCGCCGCTTGGCCACATGAACGCTCATGGCGTTGGCCGGGGCCGTGGTCTCAAAGCCCACGCCGAAGAAGACCACCTGTTTGTCGGGGTTCTTGAGGGCCAGATCCACCGCATCCAGGGGCGAGTAGACCACCCGCACGTCGCCGCCCGCGCCCTTCACCTGGAACAGATCACCCTCGGTCCCCGGCACACGCAGCATATCGCCGAAAGAGCAGAAGATCACCCCCGGCTGCGCGGCAATGGCCAGCGCTTTGTCGATCAGTTCCAGCGGCGTGACGCAGACGGGGCAGCCCGGGCCATGAATCATTTCGATTCCCGCCGGCAGCATCTGGTCGATGCCGTTTTTGATGATGGAGTGGGTTTGCCCGCCGCAAACCTCCATGATCTTCCACGGCCGCGTGGTGATCTGGTGAATCTCCCGCGCCATGCGCTGGGCAATTTCCCCATTGCGAAACTCGGTCAGGTACTTCATTTAATTGGAGCAGCTCCCATCGGGACAAGCCGACTGGGGTTGGGCGGCGGCGCGCGCAAAGGCTTCTTCTTCCGTGCCCAGTTCCTCGTCCAGCACACCCATCTCGCGGAAGTCGGCGAGGGTCTTCTGGGCTGTCTCCTCGTCGATTTTGGAGAGCGCAAACCCCACGTGGACAATGGTATAGTCGCCCACTACAAGCTCCGGCACGTAGTCCAGGCAGACGCGCTTGACTACCCCGCCGAAGTTGACACGCCCCACCCGGAGACCGCCCTCGGTGGTGATTTCTTCCACTTTTCCTGGAATCGCTAGACACATGGCAACTACTTTATACCGGCTTGGGGGCCGAGTATAGCGTGATTTGGATCACCTCTTTATCCTGCGCGGCGTCCTGTTTGCCCCGGTTAAAGAGCCGAACAAACGCCGCCATGAGCCCAGGGTCAGGTGTCCCGGATATCGATCACGAGACCTGGGACACCTGACCATCTGACCATCGCAAGCGGCAACAGCAACACTCTCGTTCAGCGGATTTAGTGCCTCTTCGACCTTGCGTGCCGGGCAGCGGGTTTCGGTTGCTTGGCAGCAGATTTCCCGTGCCGCGCAGCGGGAGGCGCAGCAGTCGGAACGTCTGAAACCGCGACGTCCGAGACCGCCTTCCACGGTCCATCCGGTTTCTTGCGATAAACCGTAACGTAGCTGCCATGATCGTTAATTAGCTTCTTCGTTCGGGGATCGGTCAGGGTCATTTTGTAGGAGCCTTGTGTGTACGCGAGGTCGCCAGAGTTTGCTACCTCAACGGTGGAAGCCTGAAAAGTCAGCGACACGGCGGGATCGGCCACCATCTGCTTCAGCGAGCTGAGAATAGCGTCTCTGCCTAAAATCGGCGGCATTCCGGAAACAATCAGCACTCCGTCGCCAGCATAATGGGCTGCAATCTTGTCCGGATCTTTTGACTGCCAGTCCTGATTCCATTGCGCTTCGTTATTTTTGATTGCTTTCACGTCAGCATCGTGGGTATCCGCGGGTTGATTGCAGGCAGTTGCCATCAAGGCAATCACAAGAACGCTCAGCAAGGCAGCGAATCGTCTCATTTTGTCTCTCCTCACCCGGAGGAAATCCGAGAAATCTCGAAGATCGCGGTGTCATCTTTTAATGCGAGAGCAGTTTAGCACCGCTACGCTCGCAGTGCGATAGCCTTCAATCCGCAGGCTGGCATGTGGTGTGGTAATCACGGGACTTCCTCAGGAAGCGAATGCTACTCAATCAGGAGTCAAAGAATCAATACATATTATTGACAAATAAGACGGGCGTCGATTGCCAGCTCACTCAGACTGGCTTCTTCCGCTCGTTTTCGGCAACCCGCGCCTTCACCATCTTCTTCACCAGCGTGACTGGGAGCGGCTTGTCCAGAGGAAACTGAAGTGTTCCTTTCGAAGTGCGGTACCCCTTGAGGTCGTCTGCGAGGGCGTCGAGCAGTGAGGCATTCATGGGGAAAAAGCTGCAATGGTTCTTGAACGCCGCGTACCCAACCAGCGCTCCTTTATACCGGAACGCAGGCATCCCGTAGCTGAGGGCCTCCGTTGCCTCTGCCGGCACGACTGATCGAATTGTTGCGCGGACCTTTTCCAACGTGCTGCGCGCAGGTTCAGGCACACGGGCAAGATAGGCTTCTACGTCCTTAGCCAAAGCGAAGCTTTTTAGTGCTTGTACGTCGGCCTTCGCCTCGTTCGCAGGAGACATATCTCACCCCCCTTGGTGTTCAGCGGTTCTTCGACGCCCGCTCCTCGGCCAGATAGGCCAGCCACTCGTCCATGCCCGCGCCGGTTTTGGCCGAGGTCTCGAAGATGCGGATTCCCGGCCGGATTTCGTTGATATTCTTGAGCGCCTCTACCCGGTCGAAGTCGCAGGGCTCGGCAATGTCGATTTTGGTGATGACGGCGGCGTCGGCGGAATTGAACATGGTGGGGTACTTCAGGGGCTTGTCCTCACCCTCGGTGACCGACAGCAAAGCCACGCGAATCTTCTCGCCGAGGTCGTAGCTCGACGGGCAGACCAGGTTGCCGACATTCTCAATGAACAGATAATCGAGATCGGCCAGCTCCCATCCTTCCAGGTGATGGGAGATCATCTCCGCGTCCAGGTGGCAGATTCCATGGGTGTTGATCTGGCGAACCGGAGCGCCGCTGGAGGCCAGCCGCCGCGCGTCGTTGTCGGTCTCCAGGTCGCCTACCAGCGCGGCAACCCGTGCGCCCTGAGCCTTCAACTCCTTGAGGGTCCGCTCCAGAAACGCGGTCTTGCCAGCTCCAGGGCTCGAAACCAGGTTCAGCACCAGCACGCCAGCCGTAGTGTACCGATCCCGCAGTCCTGCCGCCAATTCATCGTTCTTCTTCAGAATTCCACGCCGCAGTTCCACAATCCGGGTTGTCATGCCTTCACCTCTGCCTCATCCTCAATCTCGATCGAATCAATGTCCAGTTCCCTGCCCTGACGGAGGTCCATGGAGGGCTCGCCGCAGAGCGGACAGCGGAAACTTTGCACGCCATCCAGGTTCACGTCGCGGTCGCAGGGCTTGCAGTGCAATACAACCGGCAAGACCTCGACCACCAGCCGCGAACCTTCGAGCGCCGTTCCCTCGGTTCCGATGCCATAACAGAAATCCAGCGACTCCTGGACGACCGAGGCCAGCGCGCCCACTCTGAGGCGTACTTCCTTGACCCGCGCGCCAGGATAAGGGGCCAGAGACTCGGTGAC
>Ga0224530_1001730_pt1 | contig 10997 bp, 8 predicted proteins | sample CBST75metaG_FD_179873 | JGI IMG/M metagenome (GOLD analysis project Ga0224530, IMG submission 179873) | Peat soil microbial communities from Stordalen Mire, Sweden - C.B.S.T75 | ecosystem: Environmental > Terrestrial > Soil > Wetlands > Peat | place: Sweden: Norrbotten County, Stordalen Mire...
CGATCCTGGAGCGCGCTTTGGCGCCTTCGACTTCTCCTATCGGCTGCCCTTCGTCCGCAATTGGCTCACGCTCTATGCCGACTCGGAAGTGCATGACGATGTTTCCCCCATCGATGCTCCGCGGCGCGCCTCCTGGCGGCCCGGTCTGTATCTCTCCCATGTGCCCGGCATTCCGAAACTGGACCTGCGCGCTGAAGCTGCCTCCACCGATCCGCCCATCACGAGCAGCCAAGGTGGCCGTTTTATGTACTGGGAGGGCATCGAACGTCAGGGCTACACCAATCAGGGACAGCTCTTCGGCGACTGGATTGGGCGCGAGGACAAGGGCGGCCAGGGCTGGATTACCTATCACCTGAGCGGCAATGAATGGCTCCAGGTGGGTGTGCGCAATCAGAAAGCCGCCAAGGATTTTATCCCCGGCGGCACCACCTTGAACGACATCAACTTCCAGGCGGTCAAGCGCATTGGCAAGGACTTCGAGATCAACGGCAACTTTGTCTATGAACACTGGAAGGCTCCAATCTACCTTCCCGGGCAGCAGACCATGACCACCACCACCGTCCAGCTCACCTGGTTTCCGCAGAAAAAGATCAGCTTTTGAGCCTGCGCGCGATAGCCATGAGTTCGTCGCCGCGTTCTGCTACTGCTATGACGCGCGTATTACAACCGATACGATTATCCTGACTGGATATACGCCACCCACTGCGTGTCGACAGCGTCGCTGGGGGAACTGAACTGACAGGGTTTCCCTATGTAGGTGATGAAAGAGACGAAAGTGAATGATAGCCCCGACTTTGAGTCGGGGCTTTTTGTTTGCTCTCGTGAATTTTGTGTGCCCTGGTTCGCAGACTGTCGGGAAGTGGCCCCCCGGCGCGAATCCGGGCATCCCTTTGGCAAAACGCTATGTTCAACCCAGAATTTAGGCATGATTACTGATCACAAGACGCCTTTACTCTTTGCCCAGCTTCCCATTGAAGCTAAGGTGCTGTTTTACATCCAATCAATGTCGCGTATGAATACCACTGTAACCAGCCTCACACGTCGGCAGAGATCTATCGCGATCTGGAGAATATCTGGAACGCTGCGCAACTCACTCTGGAGGATCTGCAGGACTGGCGGCGCATGTCCGAGCTTCTGGAAACGCAGCTCGGCACGTGCGTCTCGCAAGAGCGGCGCTTCATCAGGCCGATGACAACGGTTTGCAAAAGGCGGCGGAAATAGAAGCCGCCGCAATTCCTTCCAAGCCGGGTGCCGCAGACTCATTGCGCCCGGTTTTTTATCTGGCCCCTCCGCCTTCCCCGTATACTTGGAACGATGTCTATGCCAAGTGACAAACGTCGCCGCGCCGATCTTGATCTGTTCGTCCTCGCGTTGATCGAGGGCGGGCTTGTGACACCCTACGAATTACAAAAGGCCGCTGGCTTGTCGCCCGGAGCGACAATCTCGTCACTGCGGAGGCTCGTGGAAGGGAGCTTGGCGCTTCATGGGAAGCCTGGTCCGCGTGGCCGCACGGACTACGGAATCACTGCGGAAGGCCGGCGATACCTGAAGACTGGCTGGCGAGACCTGATTGAGGAGGGCCCGAGCGGCGATCTCGATGCCGACCTCCGGGTTGCGTTATTGGCTCTCTGGGTAGGCGGTGACCGCTGGCTTGCTGCTAATTTTCTCCGCCAATCAGCAGGTCAGATGCTCAGGTCCGTCGGTTCGGTTGAAGAATCGGACGAGATGGCCTCGCTTCCACCCATAGCTCTCTGGTACCGGAGGCTGCGTTCGACTTCAGCGGATGTCCTTATAAAGGGAGAATCCGCAGCGGCGATTGCAATGGCCAAAGCGTTGCCCCGGAGTCTGTCCAGCAAATAGAAGCGGGGCAGGACGAAGCCCAAGCCATAAAACCGCACGCAAAGTGTTCCAAAAGGCCTGCGCGAGGTATTTGTCGATCCGATGATTCTACCGGGCGGATCTGCAAAAATGCACCATCCTGCAGCCAGAGGCGCACGCCGAACAGTCGTAATGGCTCTTCAGCGCGGCCAGTCCACCGAATCCATGGCGAGCCAAGGCCTACGCCGCATCCTTCAATGCTGGCTTTGGCACAAGAGCCTGCCTGTCATACTGACCAAGCTTGCGGATGTGGGCGCCTATTGTGCTCACCACCAGTTCGATGATGTATTGCACTTCAGCATCCGGCTGATGCTGAGGTGCCGACCGATAACGGTCACCAAGCCTGGAGAACCCTCTTTAGCTTTCTTTAGTTCAGCCGCTTCGAAATAGAACTCAGTTATCCTAGATACTGGCTTCTGCTGTTCCTGCAAGAACTCCATTCACCCGGTCAATGTCAGCTAGGGTGCGTCCGAGTCAGAAGCGCACCGACGTTGTCTTTCCGAATCCCGTGAAAGACTTCGTCACCGGCGAGTGGTTCCACCCATGCCTCAAGGACGCTGGGATCACCGGATACGTCTGGCACAGCAACCGCCATACGTTCTGCTCCTGGCTGGCAACGAACGGCGCGTCGATGAAAGAAATTCAAGTGGCGGCCGGTCACAAGACTATCCAAACGGCTGCGAAATACGCCCACCTCAGCCCGACCCACAACCAGGGTGTCGTCGATCGCATCTCGTCCAGGCAACGGATCAAAATTGTCGCCTAGAAACTGCCACCAAAACTGCCACTAGGCAGAAAATGCCACTCCAGATCGGAGTGGCATTTTTGTTGTAACTTATTGATTTTATTTGGTGCCCAGAGGGGGATTTGAACCCCCACGGCCTTGCGGCCTGCGGATTTTAAGTCTGTTTTTTGACATATTGCAGGGTGTTGCACTTTTTCGCTGGAACCAGCATATCTCGTTTAGATACAGCAAATACGCAATGGCTTGAAATTGCACGATGCTGCATCGAAGTGAACAGAATCCCGGTACGAACAGGCACCAAAACAGGCACCAGATTGCGCAGCGGATTCCGCACGAGTGTCAGTCCGCATCCTAACCCAAGCGGTTGAAATGGCCCGTGTTTTCGGAGAAGCTTATGTCGGACGGTAACTGAGGGCTTGCCGGTTCAATCGACCAGAATGGGGAAAGAACGTAAGCGCGTGGTCTTCCCCTCTTGACCACTTGCAGGCATGTGCAATTTGGGATAAGGACTGATTTGCGAAGTGTCCACTTATTTTTAGGTGGACACTTCGGGAAGTTCCTGGAAGTACCTATCCGGTGTCAGGCGGCTTTGGCGACGGGCTGAAGAGCGTCGGCGAGATTCCACGGGAGCAGTTCATCTATCCGGTTGACCGGATGCTCGGCGATCTGAGCCAGGACCGTGCGCAGATACAGTTCCGGGTCGAGGCCGTTGAGCTTGGCTGTGCCGACCAACGAATAGATGGCAGCGGCGCGTTCGCCGCCGGCGTTCGAGCCACAAAAAAGATAATTCTTGCGGCCCAGAGCTACGGCGCGTAGCGCCCGCTCGGCTGCCGAGTTATCAATCTCCAGCAGTCCATCGTCAACGTAGCGTGTGAGCGCGCGCCAGTGCGAGAGCGAGTAGCGAATCGCGCCCGCAGTCTCGCTTTTCGCGGAGAGTGGCCGCAGAGATTTTTCCATCCAACTTCGCAGATCGTCAAGCAATGGCTTTGCGCGGGCTTGGCGAATCTCACGGCGTAACTCGGCCGGTTTGCCACGGACCTCTTCTTCAATGCCGTACAGAGCGCTGATGCGGCTAATGGCCTCGGTGGTGATCGGCGAGGCGTGGACCACATGAATGTCGTGAAACTTGCGCCGGGCATGAGCCCAACACGCCACTTCATAAATAACGCCGCCTTCATAGAGATGATGAAAGCCGGAGTAGGCATCGGCTTGCAGCGCGCCCTTGAAGTTCTTCAGATGTTGCCTGGGATGCTCGCCCTTGCGATCCGGCGAATAGGCGAACCAAACGGCTGGCGCGGTGTTTTTACCGGCAGACCGTTCATCGCGCACATAAGTCCAGAGGCGGCCTGTCCGGGTCTTTCCGTTGCCTGGAGCGAGCACCGGAACCGGCGTGTCATCGGCATGAATCTTCGTCGCCGACAAGACATGCCTGCGCAGCGCATCGACCAGCGGCGCAAGTAACTCACTGGCGGCTCCCACCCAACCGGCCAGCGTGGAGCGATCCAGATCGATGTCCTCGCGCGCGTAAATCTCCGATTGGCGAAACAATGGGCAGTGATCGGCATACTTCGCCACCAGCACATGGGCTAGCAGCCCAGGCCCTGCAAGTCCGCGCTCGATGGTGCGCGATGGCGCGGGAGCTTCGACAACGCGCTCGCACTTCTTGCAGGCAAACTTCGGCCGTACATGGCGAATCACCTTGAAGTTGGCCGGAATGTACTCCAGGATCTCGGCCACATCCTCGCCGAAGTTGCGCAACTGACCGCCGCAATCGGGGCAGCAGTCTTGATCTGGATGGTGCGTTACAACCTCGCGAGGAAGATGCGCAGGAAGCGGTTTACGCGATGGACGGGAGTTGGACTTGGGAGTTACTGCGGGTGCCTCTGCGATCTCTTCAGCGGCCGCCTGCTCCGTCTCCGTTTCTTCCAGTTTCAACTCAAACTGCTCAACCTGGATAACGGCCTTTTCGCTCTTGGCGCCGAAGATCATGCGGCGAAGCTTCTCGACGACCAGCTTCAGATGTTCAACCTGTTGGGTATGGGAAGCGAGGCTCTCGCGCTGCTCAACAACTAACGACTTCAATGCTTCAATATCGAGTTGATCGAGGTCGGGAAGTGCGGCGGCAACCATGATCAAAGTATGCCAAGAAGTTATGAATAAGTCATCAATAAAATGCGCATGAATACAGGAGAATCACGCTTGTCACTTATACTGCGATCTGCGGCGTCCAGGTTCTCTCCGGCCTGCGCCAATCAATGCCTTCCATCAGCATCGACAACTGCGCGCGCGTCAGTGCGACGGTTCCTTCCTTGGCTTGCGGCCAGATGAAGCGGCCGCGTTCCAATCGCTTCGCAAACAGACACAGGCCGTCTTCATCGGCCCACAAAATCTTGATCGTGTCACCTCTGCGCCCGCGAAAGACAAAGACGTGTCCGGAAAATGGCTGCTGCTTGAGTATCATCTGCACTTGCGCACTCAGCCCCGGAAAACCGCGCCGCATGTCGGTCACGCCCGCCGCAATCCAGATGCGTGTGCCTGTGCGCAGTTCGATCACTTGCGCAAACTCTCCAGTGCCGGGTTCCCTTGCAAGCGGTCGTTGCTTGCAAGGGTGGTGAGAATCGCTTGCAGCGCCGCACGGTCTGCGCCGTGCTCCACAGTGATCGCGACACGGCCCGGAAACTCGACGTGAATCGCACCCGACGAATCCGATCGTTCCTCGCTGACAATCTGCTGCCGCTCAACCAAACCCGTTGAGCCCGCCGCTGAAACAATCACCGGCAACAGCGATGATGTCTGCTCTCCGGCCTCCACCAACTCCCCAACGCGATAGGCCCGACGCCACTGAAACACCTGATGTGAGTTCACGCCCTCGGCCAGCGCCACTCGTGCCACGCTCTGTCCTGGCTGAAACGTCAACTCCACAATCCGCCGCTTCTCTGCGACAGAACGTCGCACTCGCACCTTGCTCGTTTCCATGCCCCCATCGTTTCAATACGATGAGCTTATGTCGAGGGTGGGGACACAAGACGCTTACGAAAGAACGAAGGAACGACTCGCTGAGCGCATCGGGCTGTTGGCGGCAACCGAGGATTTTGCGCAACGGGATCGGCAAACGCCGGGCGACTTGCAAGGACCGATTCGCCAGCAGGAACAGGAATCGCTCCCGCAAGAATTGGCTGGGGTAGATTGAGGACTCTGGCTGGCGACGAACTCGTCAGTCGAATGATGTATCTAGGGCGAACCTCACTTCCGGCATAGGGTCCGACGGTGCTTCATTCAACCATGTTTCCACATCCTGGGGTTTCACACTTCTGGCCTTTAGAGAGTGCGCTAAGCGCACGGCCATAGCTCTGACGAGAGTCAAGGTGGTGACATTGAATGCCTCTTCACGCTGAGCGGCATCGTAGGCTGTTTCTAAGTGGATCAGTTCGATGGCTCCGGCCAAGCGCTCCATCTCGCTGATGTTAAGAATTTCAGCGACGGTTAGGTGCCTCGCGAGGTCTAAAGCGTGAAGCAGTCCGGGTTCTCTGCGAGTCTCTATGACCGAAAGAGTGATTTCAATGAGCCTTCGCGGGATACTTAAGAAGTCGCCGCGCTGGGTGCCACGTAGCCAACGATAAAGGGCGTTGAAGCCTGACCAAGCGACATTGCTATCTCTGCTTAACATTGCCCTGATGGTGCCGTTAACTGCGCGCTCCTCCTCCGACGGCAGAAGTCGTAAAACCTCTGGATATGCCTGACAGATCGATAGGGAATCCGATTCACGGCTAAATATGCGATCTGCCATTTCAGGGGTAAGTTCGCCAGGACTAAGCGCAGAAAGGATCGCATCGGCGATTACGCCTCCCATGGCCTGGAGGCATCGCTTGTTCTCTTCGGCTATCTGGCCCAGATCGAACGGTGGTACCGGCTTGGGGCGCCAGTTGAGGAACCTGTCGAGCTTTTCTAGTGCTTCGTGGGAATCGTACAATTGATAACGAGTTCCGCCCTTTGGGAGTTCGGTCGCGCCTGCGATAGCAATCAAATAGTCCGCAGAGGATGGTTCGTGATCCCGCTTTTTGAAGAGATCGCGTGCTTCTTGCGCGTTTGGTGAAGGCAGGATGAGAAACATATGTGAATAGAGGCCAGTGTCGGACGGGAAGTCTTCTGCCGATGCACGCCGGGACCAAAGAGCTTCACCGAATCGAATTCCCTCGTCCGCTGTCAGAACTCCGCCCACCTGGAGCCTTGCAAGCAACACCGATGCGCGGCCTCTAGTTTCGGGTAGGCCAGTTTTAACAAGCTCAATTAGCGCCGCAATTCGATCCACAAAGCGCCTGTTCGATTCGGGTCTCTTCAAAAGTGAAGCCTCAATCCAACGCGAAGGGTCTGGCCAGTCTTGCTGCAATTGAGGAAGATGCGGCATTTCGTCGGGAAGCGGGAACTCTACCACATCTACAAGAAGTTCTGCTTTTTTGGACGGCGGGATCGCGGACAGGCTCCATTTGATGAGATGGCCTAGGGGCTCGAAAAGCTCATGCCAGCGCCATCGATCATCTCTTGCATAAGCAAGGCCCATGTGGAACCACTTTAGCGCCTCCGCAGGCTCCGCTCTGACTAACAAGCGCGAGAGCACTTCGGTGTACATTGCCGTTCGATTGCTCCAAAACTGATCTGACCAACCTGTTCTTCGCGTGATCTGTATAAGTGCGTAATCGAGCGCTTTTGAGAGAATCTCTCTCAGGAATAGGACGCGTTCTGGATATAGATTGGCAATTTGAATTCGACCAAAGCCTCTATCCAATGCCTCTTTTCCGCCTGCCTGGATGATGCGAATAAGGCGCAGATAGTCCGCGTCATTCTGGTAATCGGTCAGTGGCTCTGCTCGCTCCATCCGTTTGCTTAAGACGACGACATGCTGCGTTCTTGGTACTATGCCCACTGAATCGGACAGGCGATCCATCTCATAGTTGATGAGCCCTGGTGACGTGCCGAACCTGACAGTGGTCCCGTGGTCGCGATAGACCCCCGCTTCAAAGCGCGGTTCAATCGTTCGCCTCGCTTCGGTCTGTGAGGCGAGACTCTTCTCGATCTCAACATCCAGAGCAGTGATGGTTTCCCAAGGGTCACAACTTCTCTCATGCAGGATGGCGCTGAGTATCGCTATTTCGTCACTTTCTATCTCACTCGATGCACTGAAATCTCTTAACTGCCCTGCGCTGAAATTTGTCCAGGCCAACTGTGATAGTGTCCAAATGGAATTCCGATCCCTAGCGAATAATTCACGCGATTCGGTGCGTGCTCTATCGATGCACAGGCGTGCAGCACGAAAATCGCCTAAATCACAATACAGAGCAGCCTGCCTTAGTCCCCACAGGGGACCAGAGCCCCGAAGGATCGCCACCAACTTACTTAGCTCATCAAAGTCAAGAGCATCTCGCGCCCACAGGCACTTTTCGTAAACCAAAGATGGCGCAACCTCTGGGTTGCGCGCCGTTCCTCTTTCGAGTTCTCCAGCCCACTTCTGAAATGCGGTCTGATCGCGGTCCTCCCTCGCATTCCGGAGGAGGAGCACCAAAACAAAATCTCGCTGGCTCAACTCGTCCCAGGACTCCTCGTCTTCAACACTTGCCTCGATAGACTTTATCCAGGTACCTATCGGCAAGAGAGCAGTGTTTAACCTCCAGGCAGCCTCAAAGACAAACTGGGTTCGGTCTTTCGCAGACATAGCCGCAAGTGCATTGGGATTCAGAAGCACGTGAAAAGTGTCTTGCTTCAACTCTTCCCGCTTTCGCGGCGGGCAGACCACCCATCCTGGGTAGTTAAGTCTGATGGATGCCCATGCCTTGGCTTGTTCTTTCGATTCTACGGCGATCTGCTCTGCCGTGGAATTAGGATTCCGGCCCCCGGGCAGCGTTGTTGGGTGTGGGTTCCACTCCCAAGCTGCCTTCGGAGTGGCAGCACGGAGGTATTCGAGGAACATCTCCGTTGCCGTCTGATGTCGTCTGGCACTTTCCAAATGCGAAACGAGCGGACTCAGGTCGATAGGAGAGATATTTCGCAGTTCAAGCAGCCGCCTCTGCGCCGTACCCAAATGTAGCGCGCCTACTAAGTAAATACGCCGCGCGGAATCGCCCAGCTGATCCCGAATCCAGCCGGTCCATTTGAGAAAATTTGGGTCATCGCCAGAGAACCCCAGAAGGCAGAGTTCATTTTCAAGAAGCACTTGCTGGACAAGATTGACGAATGGGGCAAACCTCTGTGGGTAAGTCCGATAGTCTTCCTCCGAAAAGATGAACGGCCGGTTCGATGGAAGACTGCCATGAAGTTTGACAACACGTGGGGCCCTTGTTGTCGGAATGTCTTCGAGGCATCGTACTGTCTCGTAGTCGCGACTAAGCGTCGCTGAGGCAGCCCTTTCAAGGAGGGTGTCCCAATTGGTTGTTAGGATGTCAACCCACGGTAGCTCCACGAGCTTGTCGTGTAAGGGGCCAGGCAGCCACTGATCATCCGGGACGAGCTCGCGAATCAGCCCCTCAAGCGCGGATTGGCCCAGAACTGCCTTGAATTCTTCCGCGAGGCGCAACGGATCTCGGAAGCGATCCCCGGCCGACCCAATCCGGGTCTCCATTGCATCTGCCATATTAGGCCACAAAGGAGGTTTTGCGGCTCCCTCGTGGACTCGCTGAGCATTGAGGCTGAATCCGGCGCCTACGAAAACCGCCGCCCCCCTGGTTCTGCCTTGCTTCCACAAAGCTCGCGCCAACTGGCATAGTGCAGGAAAGTCGGGAAGGTCTTCTATCTTCATCTCTTCATTTTGCTCTTCTTGATGAGTTCTTGACTAATGCAGGGAAGGGGCATGGCAAGAAGATGGACAGCCGGGGTTTTCGAGCATAAAGACGGCGAATTCGCCTTAGGCCCAGCAAACGCCCATGTCGACTGGGGCTGGGGTGACGCCAAATCGCCGGTTCACTCATTGAGGGCCGCAGCTATTCTCAGAACGCCGGCAATCGTGATAACTGTAAGGGCAGTCATTCCTGCCAAGGGCCACCGGCGGGCCATGACCTCTTCCAAGGCCCCTCGGTCGTCAACCCGGCCAGGAGCGGCATGAGGAACCGCTCGATGTCGCCCACGACGCACTTTAGAGGGATAGCCTCGATGTAGAGCCGGTTCTTGGCATTGAAAGCGGCCCACTGGCGTTGCTTCGATTCATCTTCAGAGAACTCCGCAGTGAACGCGTGCGGCGACGGTGCGATGGTCGGAATCGCCGTCTTCCGCCGTTCAAATGTCCGCACGATCGCCTCGGCGAGAAGCTGTCCATCGAATGGGAAAAGCTCAGACAGGGCGCGCAGATCGTGGAAGTCTTTCATGCGGCTGTTCGCCATGCCGAGCTTCACCATTGCTTCAAACTTCTCAGCGACCACGGTCTCCTTGGGATATGCGAGCAGCAACGGTGCCGGCCCATTGAGGATCGTTGGAAACGAAGTCTCGACCGGCGGGGGCGTGACGGTGTCCCCGAACCCAATATCGATTTGCATGGGAATCCGCGCCCGCTCCAAATAGCTCAGGAAGGTGATACGGACCCCTTCATAGTCTGCATCTTCTTTGATGCGCTGTACCTTGACGCTGGCCGGATCAAACTGGAGGCCGTCTTCATCGACAGGAAGGGTGCAGATCTCCTTGAAGATGGATTCAAAACGGCTCGGGTCGTTGTCGCCGTTGGAGAGAAAATCGGCGTCCCGAGTCGGACGGTGGGCTTGCTCAGTCCAGAGTTCAAAAAGCAGTGCGCCCTTGAGAACGAAAATCTTCTGGTATTCCGACTGGCTGATGCGGAAGAGAAGCCGCTCCAGAGCATATTTCGTCAGAAGCAGCCCGAAATCCTCATTCCGCTGCCGCGCAAGGTTCGCCAGGCGTTGCCGGACAGAAGCCGCGAGATTGGTGACATTCTTGGTCAAGTCAGGGACTCCATATAGGGACGCATCACGTTGGCGACCCGGCAAATCTTCGCCGCTTCCCATAGTTCGTCCATCGACGCCTTTTTCTCGCGGAAGCACTCCCGAAGAGCTTGAATAGCGAGTTCCATTTCAACTTTCGACCGGAACTTGAAACAATCGGCGACGGTTTTTGCCGGGCTGAAGACTTTGATCTTGGCTCCCTCGATCGTATACTCCACTGCGCCGAAGGTGAGGGACGGGCCGGAGAAGCGCACCACACGAATCGGAGGATACTCAAAGCTGGGCGTCCAGGCTCCCTGCTTGAGGGCAATCCAAACTTCAAATGGATTCTCGGTCGTGAGTTCATGGAAGCGCAGCGCGGACGAGAGGCAGACGACGGCCTGTGGCACTTTGCGGCAGACCTCCACCAGCGTCCGATTCTCCGTGGGCGGGTTCTCGCT
>Ga0224530_1001732_pt1 | contig 10988 bp, 7 predicted proteins | sample CBST75metaG_FD_179873 | JGI IMG/M metagenome (GOLD analysis project Ga0224530, IMG submission 179873) | Peat soil microbial communities from Stordalen Mire, Sweden - C.B.S.T75 | ecosystem: Environmental > Terrestrial > Soil > Wetlands > Peat | place: Sweden: Norrbotten County, Stordalen Mire...
TCATAGCCTTGCCGCCGAAGCTCCGCAGCCAGTTTGCGCGTGCTCTTCGAGGTCCAGCGCAAGAACGATTCAGGGTCGCCCCGCACTACCGGCTCCACCAGTTGCTCCAAGACCTTGGGCAGTTCGGGATGATGAAAGATGAGCGGCTTACGCCCCCCGCCCGCTCTGCGGCTTCGTCCCGCCGCCAGGGGCTTTGCTTTGCGCTGCTGCAATTCGCGGATGCCGGCGTGGATCGTAGTTCGCGACAGACCGATAACTTGGGCCACCAGCGATACCCCGCCGCGAGGCAGAGAGCTTGCCTCAGCGGCGGCCCACACCCGACGTCCTCATTCGTCCAGAAGGTCACGGAGCACTCGGTACTTTTTCCGCAAAACCGTCAGCACTTTTCCCATGGGAAAAAAGTACGCCCTTCTTTTCATTAGTTCAAGTTAATTATGCGCGAACTCTAACGTCAATGCCGTACTGGAAGAAATTTCCAGATAGCAGGGTCTTCTTCTCCAAGTACCCAAGAACAAAATCCTTGAAGGTTATTCTGCTGCACTAACGCATATCGGTCCTTGAATGTACGCAGATCGGTATAGAAAATCCACTCGCGCATCTGGTCGCGGTAGAAGTAAAAGTAAGCCGTATGGTCCTCGTCATCCCATTGGATTTTGCTCTGATAAGTATCAGCAATTTGCAGCGCATTGGGAGCACCAATGTAATTGGCTGTTGGATTGGGTTTCTCTTCTCCAGACGCATGATCCACAATGGGCGCTCCGGTCTGCCAGTGATAGCCGTAGAGAGGGATGCCCAAGGAGAGCTTTTCCTTGGGAACGTTTTGGAGCGCATAGTTAAGATTATCGACGGTCCATTGCCAACCAGCAACGGGTCCTGGCACAGTCCAGCGGGTATGCTGATCGTAGGTCATCAGACAGACAAGATCGACGTATTTGGCAATGGCAGCGATGTCATAGCCACCGCGCCAGTCTGTGTAGATCCACTTGGCAAATGCGCCCTCTCCCGGATAGCCCGGCGCATTAGGAACAGTGGCAATGCTCAACTGAAGGCCAGCCCTGTGCATGGTTTCGGCCGAGGTCTTCACCAGCGCCGTCAAAACATCACGATCCGTCCACTCAATATTTTCAAAGTCGAACTGAAAACCAATGTAGCCATGGAGCTTTGACTCACGGATCATCGCTGCATTCATCTCAGCTTGTGCGGTGGAGTTAGTAGCCAAGGAGTGGAATTTCTTTTTGTCGAAGAGCGCGAGGATTGGCATAACGGGTAGTTTTTCATTGTGAGTTCGTTGGATAACCGCAGGATTAGGAGCGCCGGTCACCAATCCGTTTTCATCGACCGCATACCAAGCGGGGACCAGCAAATCAATCTGCGAGGAATGTGCAAAAAACGAGCGGATGGAGTCTGGACTGCTGCTCAGATAAAACAGGGCAACCGGTTTGGATTGGGCGGAGACCAAAGTTGCGGCGAACACGACCAAGGGAAGTAACATCAATCGCTTCATAGTATCTCCTGAAAAGAATGTGTGACCAATGGGAGAGAAAAAAGATCCCCGCCGTATTATACGGCGGGGATAAGTATGCAAAGGCTTTGAAGCTTAGAAAGTATACTTGGCGGCCAGTTGAAACTGACGTGGCACTGAACGCACGCTTGTAATCTGACCGAAATTGGGATCAGCGTAAATTCCTCGCCCGTCTCTGCCACTACCGGAAACGAGGCTCCTTGATTCCTGCCACTTAGGTACAACTGTAGTACTAGAAGCTATACCTAGCTGCAAATTGAATCTTCCGTGGGACCGAACGTACGCCGGTGATCTGACCAAAGGTCGAATCAGCATAGTACGTATCTGGATTGTCGTAGCTACTGATGTTGAAAGCGTTGAAGAAATCCGAACGGAAGGTTAGTTTGTGCTCCTTCCAGATCGAGAAATCCTTATAGGCGGAAAAGTCGTACTGTTGAAAGCTCGGAGCGCGCTCTGTGCCAACGTGTGCGTTTCCGAAGGTGCCATACGCCGTGTTGCCATACGCGCAGGAACCATTATCGATGCCATGGCCGGTGCACGACGTTTCAGAAGCGTCGGTACCGAACCAGTGATCGATGGAACGATTGGTAACGTGCAGCTTGCGGTACTGGTTAGGACGAGCGGCATGAGCACCGGTCGCAGAGTTGTCGTCGCCCGAGATGGTGAGAGGGAAGCCGCTATAGACCACACCGGTGGCGGCAAGTTTCCAACCGCCCGCAACTTCGTCGAGCGCACGATTCCAGTTGCCACCAAACTGACGACCATGTCCGAAGGGCAGATCGTAGACGCCGGTGCCGTTGATCGCATGGCGCACATCTTGCCCCGCTGGACCATATTCAGCGGCGTTGTTATACGCGTTCTGAGCGTAGGGGCTGGGACCGCTGATGTCTGGAATACCGAAGAATCCGACGCTGTTGGTCAACGAGTGGCTCCAGGTGTAGTTGACCGTGTATTCCAACCCCCGGTAAAGGTGCTGGCGCAGACTGGCTTGCAAGGCGTTATAGCTTAAAAAGCCTTCCGAAGCAGTTTCGACTACGCTGCCATTTTGTCCCACCAGAGAGTAGAAAGGTGCAGGATCAGCCGCAATGCAAGCTGCGGAGGTCGTAGCGGTATCCACCACCCCATTGACGACGCAAGGCGTGGTTAATTGGTTGGCGGCGACAGCCTGAACCAAGTGCTGGCCCGACTCACCTATATAGGCGACGGTCAGGTTCGTGGTATTGGTTAGCGCATACTCGGTAGCTAGGCTCCATTCGGAGATAACTGAGGGTTTGACGTTGTGCCATGCCCGGTAGGTGCTGCCAGCCAAAGAGGGCGAGGAACCCTCTGTAAAACCATTTCCTACGGTGAAGAAGGTACCCGACGACGTGATGGTTGGAGCAATGCTTGTTCCATTCGTTTCGTTCCACGAGGGCGGGTTATAAGTCAGGCGCAGATTGGCACCAGTGCCTTCCAGATAGGCAGTCATGCCGAAGCCGCCGCGGACCACAAGTTTGTTTGTCGGCTGCCAATTAAAGCCTACGCGGGGCATGAAATTGGTGTAGGTCGGGTCATAGAGCGCACGGCTGTTGCCGTCCTGCCCGGCATAGATGATAGTTTTGGTGGCGAAATCGATGTTGGCTTCTTTGTTGTTGACTTCGTAGATTGACTGGTCGTATTCATAACGAGCGCCCAAGTTGAGAGTCAGATTAGGAAACAGTTTCCAATCATCTTGAAAGAAGTAACCCGAGCGCCATTGCCGCTGGCCGTTGCCGCCAGCCACAACGCCCTGTGCATTCAAACCACCTTGACCAATGGAACCAGCGGCATTCAACTCAAAATCCGCCAGCGCATATCCTGGCGTGGCAGTGCTAACATTTTCCGTGTAGGTTGGATAATACTGGAAATATCCATTGGCGCCATTGCCGCCTGGGTAATAGTTATTCTGCTGATAACGCATAAACTCTACACCCATCTTCATCTGCTGATGACCTTTGAGCCAAGTTAAATCATCACCATAGAGAAAAGTGTTATCGGTGAGCAACTGGCCGGCGGCGCGGTTCCCCAAATTGGTGGGATTGGTATAGCAGGATTGGCTTCCAGGGCACGAGTTGAATTCGATCGATGCAAAGCCAGCAAAAGGTTGCACGGCGTTAATGCCAAGCAGGGAATTGCCTTTAAGGCCAAAAGCACCAGTGCTATCAAAAGGAGAACCTTGAATCCAACGAATGCGGGTAAAGCCTGCCCGGAATTCATTGACCAGCGACGGATTGAATGTGTGCACTTCATTCAGGGCAATGCCTTTGTCGGGGTAAGAGTTCGTACCCTGAAAAGCAATTTTGAGTACTGGCGTTGTCGAATCCGAACCTTCACCCTGCAGATAACGCGCGGAAAACGTATCCTTCTGAGTTGGTTTCCAGTCGATCTTGATGTCGCCCTGATCGTTGCGGTTATCTGAATGCATGTTGCCGACATAGTTATTTTCGATCAGGCCATCGGTGGCCGTATGGTTTGGCAGAGGATAGATTTCTGGATGAGCAAACAAATACTGGGCTACCGGATTGACGACGCTGATCTGATTATTCGTATAGGTCGTCGGGGTTGTCGTCGCGGAATTGTTTACGTTATTCCAGAGTTGCGTATTACCATTCGCCGCGTTGGTAAGCAGTTCAGTGAAGTTGCCCGAGCGCATATCGGCCGTTGCTACGTTGGCCGTACTCGGACCGGCTTGAGGCAAACGGAAGCCTTCATAGTCGGCAAAGAAGAAGAGTTTGTTTTTGATGATCGGACCACCGATGGTGCCGCCGAACATGGGTTGCGTATAGTGCGTAATGGAGACGCCGGAATGTTTGTTGCTCCAGGAATTGGCGTCCAGCTTGTAGTTTTCCAAATACCAGAAAGCGCTCCCATGCCACTGGTTCGTGCCCGACTTCGTTACAGCTACCACGTCGCCGCCGTTGACGTTGCCGTACTCTGCCGGCGCATTTGCTGAAATGACTTTGAGTTCTTCCAAAGCATCCGGACTGGGGTTATAGCCAATCAGGTTGTTGATGGTCTCGTTGATTTCCATGCCGTCCAAAGTGTAGTTGTTGCTTTGCAGGCGGTTCCCATTGACTGAAGCTGAACCGTTGGCACCGACCTCGCGTTCGGTGCCATTTTGGCCACTGAAACCCGAAGGTTGGGTGCTGACAGCACCCGGCATGAAAACCGTCAAGCTAGAAAAATTACGTCCGTTCAAAGGAACGTTTTGAATCGCGTTGCTGGTGAGCGTTTCTCCGATTACGTTATCTTCGGTATTCAACAAAGGGATGTATGCGGCTTGTACCTCGATATTCACCGTGGCGGATCTGACTTTGAGAACTGCGTTGATCTTCGCGTCCTGGCCGATCTCCAGACTGAATGGACCGTACTCTTTCTCGCCAAAGCCGCTGGCGGAAATCACAACTTTGTATTGTCCAATCGGCAGGAAACGAACATCGTAGTTCCCCGTAGAGTTGCTGGTGGTGGTGAAGACAAATCCATTGGCGACGTTGGTTACTGTGATGGACGCGTTGGGTACGACCGCTCCGGTCAGGTCCGTTACTGTACCGCCGATATTGCCGGTAATTGTTTGTGCGTGTGCTGTGTGCTGGTTGAAACAAAGCATCAGAAGCACTGAAAGTACTGATAATACAGCGCTCCTTGTCACTTGGCTTATCAAAGAATGTTGCAGTTCATGCATATTCTCTCCTTTTTTGCGAGGGTAGAAGTGGCAATGACGCGTGGCAAGTTCCCGTAGTGTTTCATGCGGGTTCCAGACAGGTTGCCCATTGCAACCGATTGATTCTAATTAGCATAACGTCTATGTTACCAAAATGTTACATGGCTGTATTGGCCCTGATACAGATCTTTTTTCTCAGGAAGGGCAAACTTGGCGTGATGAAGAGCTTGCCGAGGTGCAACATTCCCGCGTACTTCATCATCTTCGCTTCCCTTTCGCAATTCGAGCAGCCCGCTAGGGTATCGGTTTTGCGGAGCCAATGTCATCTTTTTCCTCTTTTACGGCTTCTCGAATTGCCAATAGCAACGCTAAGATGCGAAGATTGTGTCGCCATCAAGTTAACATGACTTAAGGTAGAAGAGGATAAGGAGATGCTGCAAGTTTTCAAGATGTTTCATGCAGTTTCCGAATTCGTATCTTACTGCAAAAAAAGTGTGTTATTGAGGCATAAGGCTGATGTTACCAAAACGTCACATGGTCGTTCCGAAGCCAACAATAGCATCTCTCCTCAAGAGTGCCTTATACAGATTGACCACATGGTTAGCAGTCCCTTGCTATATGGCTCCGAGGCACTCTCCAAATTGTTGCAGTACCTCGCACACCATACTTTAAACTCACCTGCGGACCATCTGAAGGAGTACCAGATAGCCACTGAGGTGCTTGGGCGTCCATCTGAATTTGACCCACAATCCGATTCCAGTGTCCGAGTACAGGTAGGACGTCTGCGCACCAAGCTAGCCGAGTACTACAATTCGATCGGTGCACAAGATCCCATTCTGGTCGACGTGCCCAAAGGCCGGTATGCCCTTTCATTTGAGCGCAGGGGCATCTCATTTGAAAAAGAAGCTACGAGCAAAACCACAGATAATAATATACCCTCCGCTCCCCCGCCTCGGCCCAGACACAATGTAGTGCTTAATTGGATGGTTCTGGCAAATATTCTGCTGCTCTGTGGAAATATAGTCTACTTATTACATTACAAATCGGTTACTCCCGTCGTGCCTCACAGTGGAACTGTTCATCCGCCGTCTGCTCTCTTGGATTTCTGGAGTCCCTTCCTCGGCGATCACGATGATTCCTTCGTCATATACAGCAATGCGGCTTTCGTCGGTGATCCTGTAACTGGGATGCATTATTATGACTCAACCCGAGATTCCCGTGATCAAGTCTCTCAATATTATACCGGGGTCGGCGAAGTAATGGGAGTACTGGAATTGGACCGCTTGTTTCGCGGGTTTGGAAGGCAATTCCATGTCAAGCGAGGAGGCATATTTACACTCGATGATGCTCTCAACAACAATCTCATCTTTCTCGGTTCTCCCGTCGAAGATCCTCCGCAGAATAAAATTCCCACCACCAGTCAATTCGTTTTTCGAAGGTTGCCAAGGGAAAATAGTCCCTGGTGGGCTATCATCGATCTTCATCCGCAGGCTGGTGATACCGGCACATATCGTTCCACACTGCAACCGGCGCGCCAAGTGGGTACGGATTTCGCCATCATCGCCTTGGTGACAGGACTCAATCCTGCTCGGCGTATCCTGATTCTTGAAGGCATCTCAACTTTCGGCACCCAGGCAGCTGTCGATTACGTCTGTAACGAAGCATCCATGAGAGATCTCTTAGGTCAACTTCATACAAAGAGTGGAGGCGTTCCCCCTCCTTTTGAGGCGTTGCTACAAATCGAAGTGGTGAATAACGTTCCTTTGAAAACTAGACTGATTGTTCTGCGCCATACTTAAATATATGATCGCTTCTTGCTCGTTGCGCTCCTGGCATTGAGCTTAGCGCTGTTACTCATGAGCTGCAGCAAGGAGGCTCAGGAAGTGAAAGGCGAGCATTACGACAGCCGGAACTTCCGTCGGTACTTCGTCGATCCTGAAAAGCCAACGAAGTGTGCATAAAGCCTAATGAAATGCGATGTTGTATGGCCTAAAATTTCCCTGAAGGCACCGGAATTGACGAGGCTTTCTGGGGAAAAATATGCGACCCAAGCAGGAACCAGAGCAACCACAGCGGGAGTTGTTCCAAGTTGACCTGGAACAGTTGATCGACATGAGCCATCCACTGGTTCTCTTGGATTGTGCATCGACTGGAGTTCGTTCAAAGCCACTATGGAAGCCACTTACCATCCCAGTCAAGGCGCCTGGCATCTCAGACTCGTCTGTGGGTTCAAATCCCATTGGGGACGCCAAATAGAATCAGTAGCTTAGATCGTTTTATTTATCCTGACAATTTTCTGGTAACACTGTGGTCACGATAGGACATGAACTTGACCCGTTTTTGGGGTCTTTAGGCTCTTTCGTCGGTTCTGGCAAAGTACCGGCAAACACCCCGTCCAACTTGTTCGCGGCAGCAGCCATGTATCCGAGTAACAAGTGTGCGCACTGCTGCATCATGCGGAGCATCCTGTGGTCGAGGATACCGCTCTCCCCCGCGTACAGGTCTACATCTTCCATGACCAGCCTGCTTGCCGCTATACAGTGGACGACACATCCATGATGTTCACAGAGACGAACACTCGCCGCGCATATGCGTCCATGCGGGCTGCGTCAATGTGGAGAAACACCGCTTGATCTGGCTTACCCGACCAACTCCCGTGCCGCCAGTCGTCCCAAGCGGATGCAGTCGGGAACGCCGATGCCGTCATATGCGTTGCCGGCCAGGCGCAGGCCGGGCAGAGCGGCTGCATGTTCCGCGATGCGAGCTGCGCGCTCCTGGTGGCCCACGGCGTACTGAGCCATGGCGCGCCGCCAGCGCGAAACCTGCGTGTGCTCCGGCTCAACAGCGAGGCCGATCACCCGCTCGCCCAAAATTTCGCTCAGTTCGCGGCGGACGATTGCAACCAGAGCTTCGTCGCTTTCGTTGAGAAGGTATTCGTTTTTCATGCCGCCCAAGAAGGTGCGAATCACGGCTTTGCCCGGCGGCGTGCGGCCCAGGAACTTGCGATGGACAAACGTTGCGGCCAGCATGGAGCGGCCCTCGCTGGCCGGAACCAGGAAACCGAATCCATCAGGCAAGCGGCCGATTTTGCTCTCGTCGTAAACCAGGTTGATGGTGATCGACGAGGAGTAGGGAATCGCGCGGAGATCTTCGGCCAGCGCGCGGTTCACCGGCTCAAGCAGAGCCCCGGCGGCCCATGCGGGCGAGGCCATGATGACCGCGTCGTAAAGCTCGGCCTTGCCTCCAGCTTCCACCGTCCATCCCTCGGCGGTTTTGCGCAGCGCGCTGACCGGCGTGCCCAGGCGTACGGACGCAGGGTCAAGGTGCGCGGTGATGGCGTCTACCAATTGCTGCATTCCGCCGCGCAGCGCTGTAAAGATGGGCCGTGGCACTGCGCCGCTGCTTTTTTGCTCGCGGGCGTTCTGCCTGGCCCGAGCGCGCATCTGACCGTGCGCGGCCAACATGCCGCGGGTCAGCGAGCCGTATTGGTTTTCCATCTTCACCAGTCCGGGCAGCACGGTGCGCGCGCTCAGTTGCGTGGCGTCGCCGCCGTAGATGCCGGAGAGCAGCGGATCGGCCAGCCGGTCTACGGTCTCTTTGCCAAAGTGCCGTTCAACCAGCGTGGCAACAGATTCGTCGTGGTCGATGGGCCGCGGCGGCAGCAGCAGTTCCAGCCCCATGCGTATTTTGGTGGGAATGCTGAACAGTGGCGAAAGCGCAGTGGGAATCAGCTTGGTGGGCACCAGGAACATGAGCCCGTCGGGCAGGGCCACCAGGCGATTGTGAACCAGAATGCAGGTTTTGCGCTCCGCGTCGTTCGAGGGCAGCAGCTCCGCACCCAGCCCCAGCTCGCGGCACAATTCGGCTGCCGCAGTCTTTTCGGTGATGAAGGAGTCGGGGCCCTGTTCCAGCACCGCGCCATCCACGATCTCGGATGCCAGTGAGCCGCCCAACCGTTGGCGCGCCTCGAAGAGCGTGTACTCAACCGCCGCGCCGACCGCGCGCGCCTTTTCCAATTCATAGGCCGCTGCAAGCCCCGCAGTGCCGCCACCGATAATCGCAATTTTCACTCTTGGCATCACTCCATCATTAACAGTAACTTCCGGGCATCGCGCCACACGGAAAAAAAGGAAACTTTATCGTGTGCCAGGAATCTATCAATAAAAAGCTCGAATCAGAGTGGCTGCAACATGTTGCATGTGATTTATATCACGTGGAGGGCCGTAATGTTGCACCCCCCTAGTTCAGCACACAAAGATCAGATTTCGCTTTCGTCCACGAATCTCCATTGTCAGAAATTCTAACTCTCCGAGCGGCTTGTGCAGTTCCCCTCGGAATACTCCTGCCAGAGGAGGCACTGAATGAGTGGTGAGTTAATCCACCGGCTGCAGTTCGCCTTTACCATTACCTTCCACTATCTGTTTCCGCAGCTCACCATGGGGCTGGGGCTGCTGATTGTGGCGCTGAAAACCGTGGCGCTGAAAACCGGAGGCGTGCAGTGGGACCGTGCCGCGCGCTTCTGGGGACGCATCTTTGCCATCAACTTTGTCTTCGGCGTTGTCACCGGAATTCCCATGGAGTTCGAGTTCGGCACCAACTGGGCTCGCTTCTCGCGGATTTCCGGAGGCGTCATCGGACAGCCGCTGGCCATGGAAGGCGTCTTCAGCTTCTTTATGGAGTCGGCGTTTCTGGGGCTGTTTCTCTATGGAGAAAAGCGGCTCTCCAAGGTGATGCACTGGTTCTCGGCGGTGATGGTTTTTGTGGGTTCGTGGATCTCGGGCTTCTTCATCATCATTACCGATGCATGGATGCAGCACCCGGTTTCGTATGCGCGGCTGCCGGACGGCCACTTTGAGACACTCAGCTTCTGGCAGATGATGCTCAACCCTTGGGCATGGCTCCAGTACGCGCACAACATGACCGGGTCGGTGATTACCGGCGCGTTTGTCATGGCTGCCGTGGGTGCGTTTTATCTTCTGGACCGCAGGAACGAAAGCTATGGCCGCATCTTTCTGAAGGTGGGTGTGATTGCTGGTGTGATTGCGTCCGTCCTCATCATCTTTCCCACGGGCGACCTGCACGGAAAGTACGTAGCGCACCACCAGCCCGCCGCCATGGCCGGGATGGAAGGTCTGTTCAAGACCGAGACCGGCGCGGGAATTGTGCTGATGGGCCAGCCCAACGAGGATACCGGCCAGATCGACAACCCCATCGTGATCAACAACGCGCTCAGCTTCCTTATCTACGGGACCACCAAAGCCGAAGTGAAGGGCCTGGACCAGATTCCGCGCGACCAGTGGCCCACGGCGCTGCCGCTGCTTTACTACGCCTACCACATCATGGCCGGGCTGGGTACGTGGTTCCTGGCGCTGATGGTTGTGGCCGCGTTTCTGCTGTGGCGGGGGCGGCTGTATCAGTCGCGCTGGATTCTGTGGGCTCTGCTGCTGAGTTTCCCGCTGCCTTACATCGCCAACACCGCTGGCTGGATGACCGCCGAACTGGGACGGCAGCCGTGGCTGATTTATGGGCTGATGCGCACCAGCGAAGGCTACTCGAATCTAGTTTCGGCGAGCAACGGGCTGTTTACGCTGCTGGGTTTCATGGGGCTTTACAGCTTGCTGGCTCTGCTGTTCACGGTGCTGGTCTATCGCGAAATCACCCATGGGCCGGAGCCGAAGAAGACTGCCGATGCGGCGCAGGCCGACTGACGCCTGTCTCTATGAACCGAAACGAAAAAGGCTGAAGAAAAAGGAGCCTGGCAATGATGGGATTTATCTGGTTCTGGCT
>Ga0224530_1001741_pt1 | contig 10958 bp, 7 predicted proteins | sample CBST75metaG_FD_179873 | JGI IMG/M metagenome (GOLD analysis project Ga0224530, IMG submission 179873) | Peat soil microbial communities from Stordalen Mire, Sweden - C.B.S.T75 | ecosystem: Environmental > Terrestrial > Soil > Wetlands > Peat | place: Sweden: Norrbotten County, Stordalen Mire...
GGGCCGCATCGTCTCAGTCCTTTCCGACGGTCTCGGCAGCGGCGTAAAGGCCAGCGTGCTGGCCAGCATGACGGCGACCATGGCCCTGAAGTTCGCTGCCAGCGCCATGGACATTCGCAGTTCGGCTGAAGTCATCATGGACACGCTGCCCATTTGCAGCGTGCGGAAGATCAGCTACTCCACCTTCACGGTTGTGGATATGGCCAGCACGGGCGCGACCCGCATTATCGAGCACGGCAACCCGCCGTTTCTGCTCATCCGCCCCAAGGGCGAGTTGACGGTTTCAAAGACCGAGCTGCGGCCCAAGCGCTGGGAACAACGGGTCATCAACTTCTCAACCTTTAATGTGCAGCGCGAAGATCGCATCATCTTTTTTTCCGACGGCATTACGCAGGCCGGCATGGGCGAGTACCGCACGCCCCTTGGATGGGGATTGCCGAACGTTGAAAGATATGTCCGCGAAAAAATTGCCCGCTATCCCTACATCTCGGCCCGCGAGCTATCGCGCATTCTGGTTGCAAAAGCGGAGGAAGTGGACGGCCTGAGCGCCAAGGACGACATTACCTGTGGCGTGGTTTACTTTCGCAGCCCCCGCAAACTCCTGGTCATGACCGGCGCCCCGTTCAATCGTGCGCATGACCTTGATTTGGCCAAGATGGCGGAACACACTTCCGGGCGCAAGGTCATTTGCGGCGGAACGACCGCCAACATCATTTCCCGCCTTTTGAACCGTGAAATCGAGATCGACATGCGCCAGCATCTTGATCCGAAAGTCCCGCCATCCGCCAGGATGGAAGGTTTCGAGTTGGTAACGGAAGGCACCCTCACGTTGGGCCAGGTGCTGCGCCTGCTTGAAGAGGGTTTCCCTCCTGAAGACATGAAGTCCAATGCGGCCGTGCGGCTGGCGACCATGCTGCTCGATAGCGATATAGTGAAGTTCGCCGTCGGCACCCGGATCAATGAGGCGCACCAGGACCCCAACATTCCGGTTGAGCTCGACCTGCGGCGCAATATCGTAAAGCGCATCGCATCCTTGCTGGAGACCAAGTATATGAAGCGAGTGATCATCCAGTACCTTTGAGCAACGAAGAGGCTTGCCACAATAGCAGCGCGGCAAGCAGAGGCGAGTGCGCCGTACCCGGCCCCACATAGTTCTTTTGCAGTTTCCCAGTCCCATCCTTACTGTTTCTTGTTCCTGCCGATGCGTTCTCTTCCGGCTTCCGGAGACGTCGCATAGGATTCGGCAAAAGACTCGTCCGGCGACGTGCCCGGCCAGCCAACCATCACCAAAAACACATCCAGGACGAAGAGGGCGATGGCTGCGTCGTTGAGCAGTGTCGCCTGGGGCAGATCCGGCCAGAGTTGATTAGCGCTCCAGAAGAGAAAGGCAATAGCCAGCAGGATGGCCTTCACAGCCTCCGCGCGCGTAGGCCGGTGCGCGGCCTGGTAGGCGAGATAGGCAAATGCGATCGCTGCAAGTGGAAACGCTGCCAGAAGATCATGGGCTCCGGCCGGGAACAGCCGGGGGAAAACGTCCCAGACAAACAGCACTCCGACACTTGCAAGCGCAACCACGCCCACGATCACGGGGAAGGTCCGGTGGGTCCGGTCAAGACGAATGTACATGAGTCATTATTGTCCAGACAACCTTAAGGGAACATAAGGAACAGGCGTGCCCTGAAGAAGACGTGGTCTCTGGCACACCGCAGTGCGAGTCACTGTGGGCGATGCTAGCGGCTTTTCAATTGCCATATAGCAAATCCGCGCCCATCAGTTTGGTTCCTTGAGAGAGCCGGGGATCGCTTGTGTAGATCAGGTCGTTGCAAGTTGCCCTCTGTCCCAAATGCGCCAGTCACTGGATCAAATCAGGCAGTCCGGCCCGCCGACCGGAAACCGTCCCTGTTTTGGCAGTCGAAGGACGAGAGCATCAACCACCCACCAAAGGCCGTCGGACAGCCCTCGCAGCACCCTGAAGTGGGTAGATGGTATAACTTTCTGCAGTGGCAGCGATTTGGCATTGCGATTGCATCTCAAACCTGCAAGGGCGGTGAAATGACGTTTATTGCACCGCCTGGAAACGCCACCACAGTCGGGACGACGACAACTTTTCATCCCATCCTTAAGTGGTTGTGAGCAAAACTGCACTGCCAGGAGCCGGGTCGGAGTTTCGAATAGAAAATACCGCGCTCTGTGATTTAAATCACCGACGTACGCCGAAAGGATCGGCATTCTCACTCTACTGGCATGAGATTCTTGTCCAAAGTCGTTGCGACGCTGCTCTTCGTGGTTCTGGGAGCCGCTCCTTTGTCTGGAGCGATTTCGTGCCCGCAGAAGGCGCATTCTCCCACTTGCTGCGCATCTGGATGCTCCATGGCGGCGATGGAAACGTGCAGCGCGCAGTCTTGGGTTGAATCCGGCAGTCTTACGCAATGTGGCTGCCAGGCATCTCCCGATGCGCCGGCTTTGGTTTCGCTTGCACCCGCGCAGCAAGAATGGCGCGACGGTGCGCTAATGAACCAAGCGCTCGCCAGCTTCTCGTCCATCGCGATCTTTCCAGCAACAGGCGACTACACACCGCCCGACCCGGAATTGTGCAGACACGCCCGGTCTGTTCTTTGCATTTTCCAGGTCTGATCTTCCCTTAAAGCCGTATCTCTTCAATATGCGTTGCCGATCTCGCTGTGTGTTGCCTATCCCGAAAGGGAAGGCTTCGACGCTTTGAGCCGGCCGCTCATTTTCCACGATTGGGTTTCTGTTTGAGTTCCAGGAGATGGATCTGTCATGAATCGAACGCCTCTGAAATGGCAAGTGTGGCCTGTCCTTGTGCTTGCCGCCGGCTTATCGCCTTATCTTCCGGCGCTGAGCGCGGAGATCGCGCAGGATCGCCAACCGGCAGCCTCTGCGAAGCTCTTCGCTTCCTGGCAGTCGCCTGCCAAGCTGCACCGCGCAGTGGAAAGCGAAAAAGGTGATCTTCTCATCGGCGCCGATGGAATCGAGTTTCGCTCGGCGAAGGGGCTAACGGTGAAGCTTCCCTATCTTGAAGTGCAGACATTCCATCTTTCGCCTCACAGCCTGTCCATCGAGACCTACCAGAACCGCAAAATGCACATGCCCGGAATCGAGCGGCTCAGGTTCGAGATAACCGGGGCTGTTCCTCCGGGGATTGCGGCCGAGTTGGCCGGCAAGGTCCAACGCCCTTCACAAAACGCCGTTCCCGATCCGGCAGCGCAAGGCATCGTAATCCCTGCGCACCATCGGAGTGTTGCCGGCGGCACAAATGGCATTCTGCGATTCCGCGATGGCGGCATCGATTATGTGACCAGTGCTCCAGGCGACAGCCGCAGTTGGCGCTGGGCCGATCTCGAAACCTTATCCTCCCCCGATCCTTACCATCTGCTCGCGTTCGGATACCGTGATACGTACAGTTTCGATTTGAAAGAGCTGTTGCCGCAAGCCTTGTATAACCGCTTGGTCGATGCGCTCGATGCACACAACGCCGCCGAATCGTCGCAGCAGGCAGATAGGCACGCGATCAAGAGTTCGATGACACCTGGGGATGGAGTTCGCGATGAATAGTCTCAGTTCACATCGAAGGAAACTCTGGTTGGGATGGCTTCTGTTTATCCCCTGCAGCCTGTGGTCCCAGGATGCAGTGAAAAACCCGTCTATTGCAATTGAAGCCCAAACGCAAAGTCCATCGAACGGCCAACAGGTTCTGTCGCTCGAGGATGTAATCCGCGAGGCGCTGGAGAAGAGCCCTGAAGCCCAAAGTGCGCTCCACGCTGTTCGCGCGTTGGAGCGGCGTGTGCCGCAGGCAAGATCCATGCCCGATCCCATGGCTTCGGTGGGATGGGCAGGCAACATCGCGCCCTTCAGCGTGATGCAGGGCGACGATTCCAGCTACCGCGGTCTGACCGTCTCCGAGCAATTTCCTTATCCGGGCAAGTTGAAGCTGCGCGGTCAAATCGCGAGTAAGGAAGCCGATGCGGCGCAAGCCGACTATGAGGCCGTGCGGCGCAGAATCGGCGCCGAAGTCAAGGCCGCTTACTACGACTACTTTTATTTCGACCGCGCTATTCAGACGATCAGCCGGAACAAGGATCTTCTTGAAAAGTTATCGAAGATCGCTGAAGCGCGTTACCGCGTAGGAAAGGCCATGCAGCAGGACGTGCTGCGGTCGCAGATTGAAATCTCTCTGCTGCTGGAGAAGCTCACCATGCTCGAACAGCAGCGGGCAACAGCGCAGGCGCGGCTCAATGCGTACTTGGTTCGTTCCCCGGAATCGCCATTGCCGCCCGCCGCCGAAGTGGAGCCTGCGGCGATCACGCGTTCCCTCGATGAGTTATATGCGCTCGCGGCGGACAATGACACCGCCGTTCTCCGCAATCAGCGAATGGTGGAGCGGGGCCGTTTAGGAATCGCTTTGGCGCAGAAAGAGTATAGGCCTGATATCGGGGTTGCCTACATGTATCAGCAGCGGTCGGGCCTGCCGGACATGAATGGGGTCACCTTCAGCGTCAACATTCCCGTCTTCTATAGGAGCAAACAGCGCCAGGGCGTGGCCGAAGCCAGCGAGGATCTGATCAGCGCGGAGAAGATGCACGATAACCGCCTAAATGAAGTACGGTTTGAGTTGAAGCAACAATATCTTGCTGCCAAAGCTTCGGAACGGTTGCTCACTCTCTACTCCAAGGGTGTGGTCCCGCAGTCGTCGCTTGCTCTCGAATCTTCAATGGCCGCGTATCAGGTCGGCAACGTGGATTTTCTTTCGTTGATTGCCAACTTCACGACGCTCTTGGACTACGAGACAGATTATTACCGGCAACTGGCCGACTATCAGACGGCTTTAGCTCGTATTGAGAGTCTGACCGGCTCGGACGTAACCGGCCCGCCGGTTCCCGCAAACCCACCATCGGATTCTCAATCGGCAATGGAGGCGAAGTAGATGCGCGCGCACAGAATCAATGAGCCGTTGACCGTGCCGAATCGCAATGCAGCGTTTCGCCCAGAACGTGCGTCGGAATTGGCTGTTGAGGCATTCCGCTTCCTACTCGTGGAACAAAGGAGCATCGAGCTATGATCCGCTCACCGAAGAAAATCATCCTTGGCATTTTGATCGTATTGGCGCTTGGGCTTGTCTATGCCGGCGCGACCCACCGTTGGTTCGGCCAGGGCAAAAGCGGCGCAGCTCAAAGCGCAGGGGGTGCGGCAAAACCTCTCTATTGGTATGACGCCATGAACCCGCAGCACCACTACAACCAGCCGGGCAAAGCTCCCGACGGCATGAACCTTGTGCCGCAATATCCTGAGCAAACGGCAGGCAACAATCCATCTTCTTCCGGCATGGCCAACATGCCAGGCATGTCGTCGAAAAGTCCCGCGCCAGCAGATCGCAAGGTCCTCTACTGGTTCGACCCGATGCATCCGGCCTACAAGTCGGACAAGCCGGGGATCGCTCCCGATTGCGGGATGACACTGGTTCCCAAGTATGCGGACGATCAGGGACTGGCCAAAATGCCCATGGGCACCGTCACCATATCGCCTGAGAAGCAGGTGCTTGCTGGCGTGCGCACGGCGGTTGTTGAGCGCAAATCCCTCATCCGCGACATTCACACCACGGCGCAAATTGTAGCCGATGAAACACGCATCGCTCATGTCCACGTAAAGGTGGCAGGCTATATCGATCAGGTGTATGTCGATTTTGTAGGCCAGCTTGTCAAGAAGGGGCAGCCGCTATTCACGCTCTATAGCCCCGATCTTGTCGCCACGCAGGAGGAATATCTGATTGCCAAGCGCGGCAACGCCACGCTCGCAAACGCTCCTTTCCAGGAAATATCCCAGGGATCGCAATCACTTTTGCAGTCTGCCAAGCAACGGCTGAAGCTGTGGGATATATCCGATGCTCAAATCAAAGAGCTCGATGAGACGGGAAAAGTGAGAAAGGACCTGACTTTCTACTCGCCGATCACTGGCTTTGTGACCGATCGCAAGGTGTTTCCGCAGACTTCGGTTACTTCAGACACGGAGTTATACACGGTCTCTGACTTATCTGTAGTTTGGGCAGACGCTGACATTTTTGAGTATGAAGTTCCTTTCGTCCATCTCGGCCAGAGCGTCTCGTTTTCCCTCAGCTACTACCCTGGAAAAACCTATGTGGGGAAAATTTCATATATTTATCCCACCGTCGATCCACAAGCGCGAACGGTCAAGGTGCGGGTCAAACTTCCCAACCCCGGTTTTGTTCTGAAACCACAAATGTTCGCCGACGCGCAACTGCGCGTGGATTACGGCACAAAGCTGATCGTCCCGGAGGAAGCCGTCCTCAACTCGGGGATAGAGCAGCACGTGTTCGTGGTTCACGAAGGCGGCGTGTTTGAACCTCGCAAGATCACCGTTGGGCCTGTGGTGGATGGCCATGCCGTAATTCTTTCGGGGTTGAAGGCCGGGGAAACCATTGTTGTTTCCGGAAACTTCCTGATTGATTCTGAAAGCGGGCTCAAGAACGCGATGAGCGGAATGTCGCACTGAGGAGGATGGCCATGAACACTCGACGTATTGTTCTGACAGGAATTCTGCTTATCGTAGCCGGTGCCGCGGTTTTTGGCTGGTTCAAGTTTGTCGCTCATCCAACCCCGGTCGCGTGCGGCTACTGCAATCGCCCGCTGCGCGCAAATTTGATGGTGACAGCGGAAATCGACGGCAAAAAGACGCAAGTTTGCTGCCCTCGCTGCGCTATCACCGAAGCAAACCAGAGGCGCAAGCCGCTACGCCTTGTCACCGTGCACGACTACAGCACGGGCAAGGCACTCGCACCCGAGACCGCATGGTTTGTCGAAGGCAGTCGCGCCATGGCGTGCGATCACGATGCCATGCGCATGAACGACATGAAAGGTACTGAGGAACTGGCGTTTGATCGGTGCTCACCGGGCACATTCACCTTTGCGGATCAACAGGAGGCCACGCTCTTCACTCGCCAGAACGGCGGCACCGTCATTTCCTTTTCGCAACTGATGAGCGAGGCGCGATTCCAATGATGAACCGAATTATCGATTTCAGCGATAAGAACAGGTTTCTAATTTTCCTCTTCGTTGCAGTGGCCATCGTGCTGGGATGGAACGCGATGAGGAATACGAAGCTTGACGCGATTCCGGATTTGTCGGATACCCAGGTCATCGTTTACGCAAAGTGGGATCGCAGTCCCGACATCATGGAAGACCAAGTCTCTTATCCGATCACCTCGGCATTACTCGGTCTGCCGAAGGTCAAGGATATTCGTGCCTTCTCTGACTTCGGCTATTCCTATATTTACATCATCTTCGATGAAGGCACTGACCTCTACTGGGCGCGCTCGCGGACGCTCGAATACCTGAACTCAGTAACTCCCAAGCTTCCCAAAGGCGTCAGCGTCGAGTTAGCTAAGGACGTAACTTCAGTCGGATGGGTTTATCAGTATGCCCTGGTCGATACGACGGGGACATACAGCATCGACCAATTGCGGTCCTATCAGGATTGGTATCTGCGCTACGCATTGCAGACTGTGCCGGGCGTTGCTGAGGTCGCTCCCATCGGGGGCTTCGTGCGCCAGTATCAGGTGAATGTCGATCCCAACAAACTACTGGCATACAAGATACCGATCAATGCGGTGAGCGATGCAGTAGGGAAGTCCAACAACGACGTGGGTGGAAGGCTGGTCGAGTTTACCGGGCGCGAGTACATGGTGCGCGGCCGCGGCTACATCCGCTCGCTCGACGACATCGGCAAAACCGTAATCATGGTCAACGCGCAGACGGGCACGCCGGTGCTGGTCCGCGATGTCGGTACGGTCACCTTCGGTCCCGACATGCGCAGAGGTGTCGGGGAATTGGATGGCAAGGGAGAAGCTGTTGGCGGCGTGGTCATCATGCGCTATGGAGAGAACGCGCAGAAGGTGATTGAGCGCACCAAGGCAAAGCTCAACGACCTGAAGTCCACTTTGCCGCCCGGCGTCAAATTGGTAACCACCTACGACCGCTCCGACCTGATCGATCGCGCAGTTGAAAATCTGCGGCATACGTTGATCGAAGAGCTGATCATTGTCAGCATCGTCATCATGATTTTTCTGTGGGATTTGCGCAGTGCCATTGTGCCGATCATCACAATCCCAGTTACCGTCATCCTGGCTTTCATTCCCATGCAATGGATGGGAATGACCGCGAACATCATGTCGTTAGGTGGTCTTGCCGTTGCCATTGGCGCGTTGGTCGATGCATCCGTCGTGATGGTCGAGCAAACCCACAAGAAGCTCGAGCACTGGGAGGCGGAAGGCCGTCCCGGTCCATCTCATGCTGTCGTGATTGCCGCAGTGAAAGAGGTTGGAGGGCCCAGCTTCTTTGCCTTGCTCGTTATCGCCGTAGGCTTCCTGCCGGTATTCACCCTGGAGGGCCAGGAGGGACGCCTCTTCAAGCCGCTCGCATTTACCAAGAATTTTTCCATGGCGATTGCGGCATTGCTTGCGATTACGCTGGCTCCGGCGGCGATGCGCTTCCTTTTCTCGCGCATGGACGGTTTCAACTTCCGTCCTCAATGGCTCGCCAAAATCGTCAACGCGATTTTCGTTGGCAAGATTCATAGCGAAGAGAATCATCCGATCAGCAAGCCGATGATGAAGGTCTATCACCCCGTGGTCGAGTTTGTTCTCGATCACAAATGGCTGACAATCTGCGGTGCATTGCTGGTCATGGCGCTGAGTGTCCCGGTCTATTTCAAGTTGGGCTCGGAGTTCATGCCGCCGCTCGATGAAGGCACGCTTCTTTATATGCCGTCGACGCTGCCCGGCATTTCAGTAGCGGAAGCGACGCAAACGCTCATCATGCAGGACAAGATCATCAGCGGGTTCCCGGAAGTGGAGAGCGTCTTCGGCAAGGCTGGCCGGGCAGAGAGCTCGACCGACCCAGCGCCTTATTCCATGATGGAGACCACCATCGTGCTCAAGCCGGAGGATCAGTGGCCGAAGGTGAATCGCTGGTACTCGAAGTCAACGCCGCAGTGGCTTCAATCCGGTCTGCGAAGATTCTGGCCCGACCATGTGTCAACGCAGCAACTCATTTACGGCCCCGGCGGCCTGAATGAAGCGCTGCAAATTCCAGGAATCTCGAATGCCTGGACCATGCCCATCAAAGCTCGCACCGACATGCTCACCACCGGCATTCGCACGCCCCTCGGCATCAAGGTGCTTGGCTCCGACCTCGGCCAGATTCAGCAGGTTGGCGAGCAAATCGAGTCAGCGCTGAAGGACGTTCCAGGAACCACCAGCGTGTTTGCTGAACGCACCAGCGGCGGATATTTCCTTGACTTCGATCTGAAGCGCGACGAGCTTGCCCGCTACGGTTTGACCATCGACGACGCCGAGAGCGTTCTTATGTCCGCGGTCGGCGGCGATCAGGTTTCTACCACGGTCGAAGGCCGCGAGCGGTATTCGGTCAATGTTCGTTACCTGCGCGATTACCGCAGCGACGTGGATGCGCTCCAACGCGTGCTTGTGGCAACGCCCTCAGGTGCGCAGATTCCGCTGGGACAGATTGCGGACATTCGCATGAGGACCGGTCCGGGAATGATTCGCGACGAAAACGGAAGACTCAGCGGCTATGTCTACGTCGATGTGTCCGGGCGCGATATAGGCAGCTACGTGCGCGACGCGAAAGCAGCCGTTGCCAACAAGGTCAAGGTTCCCGCAGGTTACGAACTGGTGTGGAGCGGGCAATACGAATTTATGGAGCGCGTTGCGCAGCGCCTCAAGCTGGTCGTTCCCATCACGCTCTTCATCGTTTTCCTGTTGCTCTACTTCAACACCGGCTCGGCCATCAAGACCATGATCATTTTGCTGGCGGTGCCCTTCTCGGCCATCGGTGCAATCTGGTTCTTATATCTGCTGCACTACAACATGAGTATCGCCGTGTGGGTCGGCCTTATCGCCTTGCTAGGGGTCGATGCCGAGACCGCCGTTTTCATGCTTCTGTATCTAGACTTGGCCTATCATGACGCGCTGAAGACAACCGGCATTCACTCCTGGGACGATCTGCGCGAAGCGATTGTGCACGGAGCGGTCAAGCGTCTACGGCCCAAGGTCATGACGGTTTCGTGCATGCTTTTCGGGCTGCTGCCCATCATGTGGTCGACGGGCTCCGGTGCGGATGTAATGAAACGCATTGCCGCTCCCATGCTCGGCGGAATCGTTACATCGTTCTTTATGGAACTGGTCGTCTACCCTCCGATCTTCGCAATTTGGAAGTGGAATTGGGAAGTCAAGCCGGCTCTTAAGCGCGAAGCGGCTCAGCTCACGGAGGCATCCCATGCCTAACTCGATAATGCGCGAAGCGAAGATACTCCGGAAGATTGGCCTGGCAGCAATTGTCCTTTGTAGTATGTCGGCCTCATTGTGGAGTCAAGACCCCTCACCCTCGCAGAAAGGCAATGCGACTCTAAGCCAGCCTTTCGCCGGATTCGACGAATCATTGACCAAAGCGGCGGATACGGTTCTTGCTTCCGCCACGACTGCGGCAGCCGGCTTCCATGGAAAGGCGGAGACTGACAAGACACCCGGTACAGGTCTTGTTGTTCTCTACGGACCGCAACTGCGTCCGTGGAGCGGAAGCCCAGGCGTTGCCGCAGGACGCCTGGACCTGTTGCGCCCGGCCGTCGAGCCCATTCTGCGCAGTCACGGGGTGCCAGTCGATATGGTCGCCGTGATCCTCGTCGAAAGCGGGGGCCGTGCCGACGCGCTTTCTCCCAAGGGAGCGCGAGGCCTTTGGCAGTTGATGCCGGACACGGCTCGCCGCTACGGGCTGCGCGTAGACGATGTGCAGGATGATCGTCTTGATCTTTTTCGTGCCACTGACGCCGCGGCGCGCTATCTTCACGACCTGTATGCGCAATTCGGCGATTGGAAACTTGCGCTGGCCGCGTACAACACAGGGGAGGCC
>Ga0224530_1001743_pt1 | contig 10936 bp, 12 predicted proteins | sample CBST75metaG_FD_179873 | JGI IMG/M metagenome (GOLD analysis project Ga0224530, IMG submission 179873) | Peat soil microbial communities from Stordalen Mire, Sweden - C.B.S.T75 | ecosystem: Environmental > Terrestrial > Soil > Wetlands > Peat | place: Sweden: Norrbotten County, Stordalen Mire...
GGTTTTTCGGGTTGTTGTTCTGCGGCGCAATGGAACGGAAAACCCTGCCTGTCATCTGCGTTCTTTTGCGTGCATCAGGGAAGACCGTACCATGTTGAGCGTCCGCCTCCCTGACGCACAAGAAGACCTTTCTCCACCAATGACGTGAAGGTTGATTTGAGTGTGTTCGGACTTGCGCCGGTCTCGCGCACCATATCGCGGGTTGTCACTCGGCCATGATCGCGCACGTAGTCGAGAATTTTTACCGACAGTTCGGACAGAACAGCAAGCGCATTCTTTTCGCGCTCCACCTTCACAGCCAGGCGGCGTTCTTGCTGCTGAAGGCTTCGCAGGAAAAACACAAGCCACGGTTGCCAGTCCGGCGCTTCGGCGTGGATTGTGCTCTGAGTCTGGCGCAGGGCCAGGTAGTAGCTTTCTTTGCTGTTTTCGATCACGCTTTCAAGCGACGAATACGGCACGTAGGCATAGCCAGCCTGCAACAACAGCAACGTGGTTAGAACACGGCTCAGCCGTCCGTTGCCATCCTGAAATGGATGGATCTCCAGAAAAACCACAACAAAAACCGCGACGATCAGCAAGGGATGAATGCGCTTGAGTTCGCGGGCCTCTTTCAACCACGCTACCAACTCCTGCATCCGGCGCGGGGTATCAAAGGGTGTCGCCGTCTCGAAGACAATTCCAATCATCTTGCCATCTGGATCGAAGGCCCCAACGTCGTTGCGCAAGGTCTTGTATTCGCCGCGATGCCGCTCGTCTTTGTCGCTACAGCGCAAAAGATCGCGATGGAGCTGCTTGATATGGTTTTCCGTGACCGGAATCTCGGACCATGCACGAAAGACGGTCTCCATCACTTCGGCATAACCGGCAACTTCCTGCTCGTCGCGGCTGGAAAATTTTCTTATCTCCAGATTGGAGAGCAGGCGCTCGACCTCGCGATCCGTAAGCTTGCTGCCCTCGATGCGCGTGGAAGAACCGATACTCTCGATGGTGGCGACATGGCGCAGGGCTTTCAACCGCTCCGGCGCAAGCGTTCCCAGGGAGCGCCATGCGCCCTTGAATTCGTCAATCTCTGAAATCATCGCCAGTAGCTCAGGCGTGATCTGAATGGAAGATGTTTTCATAATGCCGGAATACATACCGGATTATACCTGATAACCGACCGGAAAACTCACCCGTTTATACCGGATTCCGCCGCCGCAACGCACGAAATTCAGGCCAGATGGAACGCCGGATTCATAACCCGTGGTTCGGTTGTAAAACGGTCTCAGGCATATTTTGGATAGCTAGGGGCAGGCGGCATTGCTCCGTGTTCGTCCTGGGGCCTTTCTGATCGATCTCGCACAGCTCTACACTCAGGCTTAAAGGCTGGACCAACCCCACTATCCACAGCCAGGTTTTTGTTTTTGTACTTGCGCGGGGTGGGTGCGGGAGGGGCGCTAGCGCCCTCCCGCTGAATGCAAGCGAAGCTCGCTGACCGCCCGTCAGGGCGCTCCTTTTTGTTGCTGGGTGGTTTGGAGGGGCGCAGCGCCCTCCAATGTATGCGCAGCAGGTCCGCCCGCAGGGCGCTCTGTTTTTCCTCTGGTTGCGGCTGACGACTACTTGTTCTTATTTGTATCTATTACTTGTTTTAGTGAGGGTGTTTCAGCGGAGTTTAGTGAGGGTGTTTCAGCGTGGAAAAATATGCAGTGAGGGTGCTTCTTAGGCATGTAAGTGACTGAATATAAAACAGTAATGTTGGATTTTCCCCTTGGGACCGTGCAGTGAGGGTGTTTCAGCGTGGAAAACTTCCCTTATTCACAGGCGCTGTGTGCAGAACTAAACGCCTAACTGCTTTGGATTGATAGTCGGCGGGCAAGGGTGAACCTCAAAGCAGCCTTTGGGCGTGGCATACCTGAGACCTGGCCAGCAGAGCTTTAATTTCTTCAACTCACGCAAGAAATCTTTGCGGAAGTCCCGGACAACGAACTTGTCGTTGGCCTTCGAAGGATCAACCCCAAATTGGAGGTACAGGCGTTCCCATGACAGACGCTCGGGATTCTTTCCTTGGCTGTAAAGGGTGAATGACTTGTACGACAACCACATGTAGAGGTCGAGGCCAAGCGAGGATCTACGCATCGTTTTCAGTATTCGCATGTCGAGCGGAACCGGATGAGCGACAATCTCGTCGAACATCTCCTCGCCGAGTTCAACCCAGCTTTTCCAAAGCGTGTCCTGCTTTGGCTGATGGTAATCCCACCACAGGACGGCTTTAGGAGCCAGACGGCCGCCAGTCGAAACCTTGCCCCTGCTCGTTTCGTAGATCATGTCCACGTGGCAATTGAAGAGTCTGTCAATTTGGCTTTTGAGTCGAGTCCGGTCTCCCCGGCTGCCGCCGCTGTCGCTGTTGATCCCGAGTTCCTGCATGAAAGAAGACAGGGATGGTCCAAGAATCAGCTTGCGGTCTTGGGTCTTGATGGCCTCGGTACAAACCCATGCCAGAAGCAGGCGGGGGAGATTTCCGAATGGGAGCTTGTTGTCTCCACCGGCAATCATGATGAGCTTGTAAGGGCCATTCTGGCGTTTGTATTGCAGCCGGTTCCCTGGATCAGTGCGCGGTAGAGAACAGAGGGTCAGCAGTCGCCCCATAAACCCAAGGTCCGGCGTCGGGTCTTCACCGATGCCCATGAGCGCATCAACCTGCTTGGTACGGGTGAAGTGGTGCTTTCCCTGCACCGTCAGTGAATTGGGGATGGCACCGGGAGGCTCCCCCCCCAGAATCTCAAATCCTGGCAGCAGATCGGCCAGAGGCAAAAGATCGCTGATTCTCCTACCGCTCATGCTCGGACCTCCTGGGTGTAATTATTTTGCTGATTTCATGCTTTCATTAAAACACCAATTCAGCAATTCATTCAGTTTCATATCATGGTCGAGCGCGGCTTGTTTGAAGGCCCGGACGAAAGAAGGGGGCATCCTGAACTGTAGCGGCACAAGATCGGCAGACGGGACAACTCCGCGCTGCCGCGTGGCTGTCTGAAAACGTGCGCTGGCTGGAGAAAGGTCGGCTCCATCCAGAGCGATAGGTTGAGGCTTAGCCATTGACTGGACTCCTTTCTGATTTCATTTTTTCATGAAAGCATGATTTAATCTCTTTCCACAAGGCCGATAATTCCTCGGCTGCTGGACTCTTCGCCCCCAACTCTGGGGCGGTGTTGCCGCCTGTCATGGAAGCGGCATAGGCCACACGGTCGGCGATGAATGCCTGCGCCACTCGACCATGCTGAGACAAGGCGGCAACCGCCTGGGCGGTGATGCTCGCCTGCGGCTTTGCCTGGGTGAGGACGAAAAGGAACGGCCTACCGGCGGCCTGTACCAGCTCTACGGTTTCGGCCACCGCCCAAAGGTCAGACGGGGAAGGTCTCACCGGGATCACCACTAGGTCGGCATATGTGACCAGACTGGCAGTCTGATCTGAGATCGTGGGCGCGGTGTCGATCAGGCAAAAAGCCGCATTATGGTTCTTGTCCAAAGCAGCCAGTCCGGTCTTGATCTGCGCAAAGGGCACCTGCCCAAGCTGGGGAGTATCTGCCGTGCGGCGCTCATGCCAGCGGCTCAATGTTCCCTGACGATCTGTGTCGATCAGCCATACCGGGCCATCGCCTGTACGCTCCGCTTCGACGGCCAGATGCGCGGCCAGCATGGTCTTTCCGCTTCCGCCCTTTTGCGAGGTAATAACGATTGTTTTCATGAAAACCATCTTTCAGCAAGAACTGCTTTCATGAAATATATCATACGTATTTGAGGGTTCAGGCGTTTTGGCGTTGCTCCCACTGTGGGATCAGGATAATATGAGGGGTGTGAGAGTGATCGCGCGCGGTACCCTAAACGGTTTTGTCAGAAACAGGGTGGATCGTAAGCTCCAAAAGGCGGTACAGGATCATCTTGATGCCTGGTACGCCGAAGCCGCCAAGGCCACCTGGAAGAGTTCGGCAGAGCTGAAAGCACAATACGGCTCGGCAAGCGTCGTTTCTTCCGAACGTGTCGTCTTCAACATCAAGGGGAACGACTACAGGCTGGTCGTTGCGATCAACTACTACTACCAGGTGCTCCTCATCATTTGGGTGGGTACGCACAAAGAGTACGACCAGATTGACGTCGGGAAGGTGGAATATGACAAGCGCCGGTATGCAGATCCATCCAATTCGGACTGAAGCAGATCATGAGTTCGCAGTAAAGCGGATTGAAAAGCTCATCGGCGCTGCCCCTGACAGTGCTGAGGGGGATGAGCTGGATATACTTGCCACCCTTGTAGACGCGTATGAAGCAAAACACCATGCGATTGACGCTCCAGACCCCGTCACCGCGATCCAGTTTCGTATGGAGCAACAAGGGTTGTCCCGTAAGGATTTAGAGCCTCTGATTGGCAGTCGAGCACGAGTTTCTGAAATCTTAACGCGCAAGCGGAGCCTCACTCTAAGCATGGTTCGCCGTGTGAAGTTTGGACTCGGGATCTCTGCGGATTTGCTGATCGATGCCACACCAACCAAAGCAAGACGAAGAGTGTAACGTCAGCCCCGCCGCAAGGCGGGGCTTTTGCTGTCATTGGGCCAAGAGCTGGCCCCTGACGCTGCTGGCGTACCATTCGCGGCCCCTGGCTGGCCGGATATTGAGCCGGTTGAGGTCGCGGGCGATAGCCCGCAGAGTCTTGCCCTGGCCGCGCCACTCGGTCATGAGCGCCTGCACCTCGGGCGCGGGCCGGTGGGCATGATGCGCGGCCAGCGCCAACGTCCGCGCAGCCTCGATGCGGGGATTGCCTAGCTTGGTTCCTCGGCGCTTGGCCTCGGCCAGCGCCGCTTTCGTGCGCTGGGAAATCATCTCGCGCTCGTGCTCGGCGACAGCGGCCAGAATGTGGATGGTCAGCCGGTTGGCCTGGGGCATATCGCAAGCGATGAAGTCCGCGCCGCTCTCCATCAAGTTGGCGATGAAAGCGACGTTGCGGGCCAGCCGGTCAAGACGGGCAATCAGTAGGGTAGCGCGGCGCTTCCGGCACTCCTCAAGGGCAGCAAGCAGTTGAGGCCGGTTCGTGTGTCGGCGTCCGCTCTCGATCTCGGTGAACTCGGCCACGAGCTGGCCGCCGTTGACCTGGCGGGCGACGGCCTGACGCTGCGCGTCGAGGCCCAGCCCGCTCGCGCCCTGGCGGTCGGTCGAAACACGGTAATAAGCAACGAAATCAGCCACGGCAGCGCCTCAATTGTCGCGGCGGTGCCGCGACAATTGCCCTTTGTACAAATTCTAAACGTTGGTTTAGATTTGTACAAAGGTTTCTATTTGCATTATGTTTGCGTGTATGCGTATACTATTTTTGAGGTTCAATACTTGCCAAACAAAACTATTTACGTCAGGGATAGCGACTTGCCCGTCTGGGAGAGGGCACAGAAAGAGCTGGGGGACAGCATTTCCTCAGCTTTTATTGACTACCTCAAGGAACGTCTCGAACGGCAAAAGGGGGTTGATATGGTTCGAGCAATGGACACATTACTGGACGAGATCAACGCAACGCACAGTCTGGATGTTGAGCGACACCCTTCCTGGTCGCCCATCATCCTCGATGCAAACACCGTCAACATCGGCTATAAGCTGCATCAGAAGCGGGCCAATCCGGACCGCATCATGAGCCTTGTTGTTTTCCCACTGGATTTTGAGAAAGATGGGCAGATCACCTTGGCGACGCGAAATCGAATCACAGCGGAGGTTAAGAACTTTTGGGATGGAAAGTGCAGCGACCTGCACAGGTTCGTGGATACCACGACGTAATGTTCCATAGAGCACCGGCCAACTGCAAGAAACATTCCAGCAATCGAGAGAATGAGGTCAATCGTGCAACCACAACCCGACGTTTTCATGCACTTCACCGCGACCGGATGGACTGCAATTGGATCAATAGTTGGGGCGGTCTCCATCATCATCCTAGCCGTCTTCAATGTCTTCTATTTAACGGCTGCAAGGGTAGCATCACGGGCTGCAAACGCACAAGCTGATGCCGGACAGAGCGCAGCCCAAGCCGCCAGTAAACAGGCTGAGGCAGCCGAAAAGACGCTCAGTGAACTGCGGTATCAGTTCATGATGCATGAGATTGCTCAAAAAGAGATTGCTCTGGCCGCCCTCAATGAAGTAGCGCGTAACGCACGAAGTTGGAAAGAGTCACTTCACACGGACCGTTCGAGCAACGACAAAGCCAGCCTGATGCCCCCCAACTGGAGTCAGGTGATGGTGTTTGTTGGGCAACAGGTGCCCGCCGTGATGACCGAAATGATTGATGTGGAGAGGCAGATTTCGGAGACAGAGCGTCAATTGAATGATTACGTCCACGTTCCAATGTCCATGCGGCACGGTCAACTGAACGGACCTAAAATCCAGCCCCTCCGTAGCAGCCTAGAAAAGACTGCCGACGATACAGAGAAGATCGTGAACATTCTGAGGAACTGGGGCACCAAGAAATCGTCATGAGACAGATAACCGTGGCACACCGGAAATAGGGATCAGCTCACGAAACGGAAGAAATCTTACGCCAGAGGCGCTGGAAGAGTTCAATCATCTAGTCAGACCAGAAAGGATAACGGGAATGCAACTGCTTGATTTTTTGCGGAAGAAGGAGACTCTATCAAGCCCCGAAGCGGAAGCAGCAAAGCTTGACTCCTACGCTCGAAAAGGCATAGGCGAGGAATATTTCTTAGACTTTGACCCCGAAAACAGACCAACCGTGAGCTTGAATTTTTGTCTCACGCGGGCGGCGATAATAATCCAATGGCTTCGGATATTGGAACGCCATCCATCCGCCCCAGGTCGGGCAAGGCCCATCCTTGATGAATTCGAACGACTAACATTCTCCCCACTGCCAGCCGAGAAAAGGCCCTACATAATTGAGCACGTCCGGAAGTTAATGAAGCTCGCGTCTGAAATCAATGCGTTGATGGGGAATCAATCACTCTCTGAAGTTGAGGCCGGAAAGCAGGGGTTCGCCGTATCAGAAAGGTGGTTCGGAACCGCGTTCGACGATCAGGATTTCGTGCTTCGTACTAGCCTAATGTACGGTGCAGAACTTGTTTCCAGGTTTCACAAAGAAATGGAAGTAATTGGAAAAATGGTCGGGAACGCTGTGTTTGGAAAGGGAAAAGTCTGATGGCTCTCAGGGGTCCCTTCAGAAAAGGGAAAAAATCGTACGTTAGGGCGTAGGGAATGGCCTGAGCGGTCTGTATTTTCCGGCAGATACGCGGGCGTTGCTGCGCCAGAGGTAATCGCCGGTCAGGTTGATGTGTTCCCAGCCCAGAGGCGATAGGTATTCGAGAAGGGTTTCGTCGAGGTCTGAGCGGCGTTTACGCAGGGCATTAACTGCCCGCTCCAGATATACCGTGTTCCAGAGCACGATGGCGGCGGTGGCCAGATTCAGGCCGCTGGCACGATAGCGCTGCTGCTCGAAGCTGCGGTCGCGGATCTCGCCCAGGCGATTGAAGAAGACTGCTCTGGCAAGTGCGTTGCGCGCTTCGCCTTTGTTCAGTCCGGCATGGACGCGACGACGCAACTCAACATTTTGCAGCCAATCCAAGATAAACAGCGTCCGTTCGATGCGGCCCAGCTCGCGCAGAGCCACGGCCAAACCGTTCTGGCGCGGATAGCTGCCGAGCTTTCTGAGCATGAGCGAGGCCGTCACCGTACCTTGCTTGATCGAAGCTGCCAGCCGCAGAATTTCATCCCAATGAAGGCGTATCTGCTTGATGTTCAGCGGGCCGCCGATCATGGGCTTGAGAGCATCGTAGGCGGTTTTTCCTTTGGGGATGTACAGTTTGGTTTCTCCCAGATCGCGGATGCGCGGAGCGAAGCGGAAGCCGAGCAGGTGCATCAGTGCGAAGACATGATCGGTGAAACCGGCCGTGTCGGTGTAGTGCTCCTCGATGCGCAGGTCGGACTCGTGATAGAGCAGACCGTCGAGCACATAGGTCGAGTCGCGAAGACCGACGTTGACCACCTTGGCATGAAATGGCGCGTACTGATCGGAGATGTGTGTATAAAACGTTCGCCCTGGCTCACTGCCATATTTTGGGTTGATGTGGCCCGTGCTCTGAGCCTTGCTGCCTGTCTTGAAATTCTGTCCGTCCGAAGAGGAAGTCGTCCCGTCTCCCCAGAACTCTGCGAAGGGCTGTCGAATCTGGGCATTGACCAACTCGGCCAGCGCGACCGAATAGGTTTCATCGCGGATGTGCCAGGCTTGTAGCCATGACAACTTGGCGTAGGTTGTGCCTGGACACGCCTCGGCCATTTTGGTCAGGCCAAGGTTGATGGCGTCTGCGAGAATCGCCGTCAGTAGCAGGTTCTTGTCCGCGGCTACTTCATCGTTCTTGAGATGGCTGAAGTGGCGGGTGAATCCTGTCCATCGGTCAACTTCAAGCAGCAGTTCCGTGATCTTGACGTGCGGAAGCAGCTGCGCCGCCTGGTCAATCAGCGCCTGCGCGGCGTCGGGAACCGCCGCATCCAGAGGAGTGATCTTCAGTCCTGACTCGGTGATGATGGCATCGGGCAGGTCATTGGCAAGCGCCATGCGGTTGACCGTGGCAAGCCGCCCCTCCAGCATCTCCAGGCGTTCATCCAGATAGAGAGCGCACTCCGCATTCACGGCCAGCGGCAATTCACCGCCCTGCCGAAGCGCCGCGAACTTCTTGGAAGGCATCAGATAATCGTCGAAGTCCTTGAACTGGCGAGAACCCTGCACCCAGATGTCGCCGGAGCGAAGCGCGTTCTTCAACTCCGACAGCGCGCATAACTCGTAGTAACGCCGGTCGATGCCGACAGCGGTCATCACCAACTTCTCCCAGCGTTTGCTGATGAAGCTGGTCGGTGCGTCGGCAGGCACCTTGCGAGCATTGTCGGCGTTCATTGTGCGCAGCACTTCAATGGCGTCGAGCACATCTTTGGCGGCGGGTGCCGCCCGCAATTTGAGCACATCGAGGAACTCCGGCGCATAGCGGCGCAACGTTGCGTAGCTTTCACCAATGCGATGCAGAAAATCGAAGTCCTCGGGCTGGGCAAGTTTCTGCGCTTCGGTCACGCTCTCGGCAAAGGCGTCCCACGACAGGACAGCTTCGATAGCCGCGAATGGATCGCGCCCGTTCTGCTTGGCTTCCAGCAAGGCCTGGCCGATACGCCCGTACAAACGAACCTTCTCGTTGATTGACTTCCCCGACGCCTGGAACTGCTGCTGATGCTTGTGCTTTGCCGTGTTGAATAGTTTGCCAATGATGCGATCATGCAGATCGATTACCTCGTCCGTTACAGTGGCCATCCCCTCGACGGCCACCGCCACGAGAGTGGCATAGCGCCGCTGCGGCTCGAATTTTGCCAGGTCCGCGGGTGTCATCTGGCCGCCCTCGCGGGCAATCTTGAGCAGGCGATTTTGATGAACCTGCCGCTCGATGCCGACGGGAAGATCGAGTTCATGCCACACTTTGAGGCGCTCGATGTGTTCGAGCATATGCCGGGAGTTCGGCTTTGCCGGCGACTGGCGCAACCACGCCAAGCGAGTCATCCGGCCGTTCTCGCGCCGGCGGAGCAGGTCGTCGAGACGCTTCCGGTGTTCCGCCGAAAGCGGATCGGCCAAAGCCGCATGGAGACGCCGGTTGGCGCGCGTGATCGCCTCCGAACATATGCGTTCGATGGTGTCGATCACTGGCAAAATGACCGACTTCCGCCGCAGGTGCTCGATCAATGCGCCCGCCAGAACAGTGCCCTTGTCTGTCTGCATGGCCAATTCGCCGATTGCGGAAGATGCTTGCCTGTAGTGCCGCAGGCCGAACTGCTCCATGCCAAGATAGGCGCGCAACTCCAGCAAGTGATCGCGTCTGGTCTCTGCGCGCCCGGCATATTGCGGCCAACAGGCGGCGTCTACTCCTATCTGTTTGCCGATCCACTGCAATAAAAAAGATGGAATATCGGAATCGGGCAGTAAACCATGTCCAGGGAAGCGCAGCAGGCACATCTGAACGGCTATGCCCAGTCGATTGGCGTTGCCGCGCCGCTGCCGGATCAAAGACTGATCGGCATCACTGAGCGTGTACTGCCGAATCAGATCCTCTTCGCAATCGGGATAGCAGAGCAGGCTTTGCCGCTCGGTGGTTGATAACAAGGAGCGGCGCGGCACATCAAGCCTCCACCTTCAAATATTGATAGACCGTCTCCCGGCTGATGCCCAACTCGCGCCCCAAACGGGCCTTTTGCTCGCCACCGGCAACGCGCTGGCGTAACATCGCAACTTGTTCGGTGGACAGCGACTTCTTGCGCCCTCGATAAGCGCCACGCTGTTTGGCAAGCGCGATTCCCTCCCGCTGCCGTTCGCGAATCAAGGCCCGCTCGAACTCGGCGAACGCGCCCATGACAGAGAGCATCAGAGTGGCCATCGGCGAATCTTCGCCGGTGAAGGTCAGACTTTCTTTTACGAACTCGATGCGCACTCCGCGCCGGGTCAGCTTCTGCACGATGCGGCGCATGTCGTCCAGATTGCGCGCCAGCCGGTCCATGCTATGCACCACTACTGTGTCGCCTTCGCGTACAAAGCCCATCAAGGCTTCCAACTCGGGCCGCTGCGTGTCTTTCCCTGACGCCTTGTCCGTGAAAATTCTATCGACGTGCGTCTGCTCAAGCTGCCGATCTGGATTTTGATCGAAGCTGCTGACCCGAACATAACCAACGCGCTGACCCTTCAATGGATGCTCCCGGCGGAATCCGTCAGGAAGAAATCTATAACCCTTGCCGTCGCATGTCAATTATTAAAGAATAGGACCTTATTCTTACGCGTTTGCAGCTTCTGCCTGACGCCAGAATGATGTGTACCCCAATCTGACGCTCATTGTCCAGGCCCATCCGCCCTCTTCTGCCTTAACGTACGATTTTTTCCCTTTTCTGAAGGGACCCC